>FWWL01006072.1_pt1 | contig 17956 bp, 10 predicted proteins | sample 2228331 | NCBI WGS metagenome assembly FWWL01 (sample SAMEA103939775, study PRJEB20133) | metagenome
ATAAAATACTAATACTGGACAGTAAGGGTTCGGAAAGCTCATCGACGTAGTACATTATCAGAAAGGGTGTCCTTATAGCATAGCCTAAGACTCCCAAACCTAACGCAAGAAAAAAGAATCTTTCATGGTAGTGCTCCAGTTGCAAAACACACCTCCACAGTTAATAGGATTGCTGTAGCAAGCAACAACTGACCATATGCGTCATAGAATTCTTTTATTTGACCTTGGATGGTCGGGTTGTCGATTCCTGCATCAAGCATCTCCCTCGCTACATTAGCTCCTGCTAAATATCCGAATGCAGCGCCACCAACTACCCAGGGAGCTTGATATACGAGCAGACCTATAGCTCCTCCGCCAGCAGCAAGAGCACCGATTCCTATAAAGGAACCTATTGGCATAGAGCCTGACCAAGCTATCATTTTCCCTTAGCTTGCATGAGAAGTTTAGTGACCTCTATTACTTCAATATATCCTCTATAGAGATTTTTAAGTCTCCAATGACCAACTTAATTTCAACCAGTGTCTTGTGCCACTGCTTTTGACGCTCGATTAATGCGCTCGCAACGCCTTGAAAATCCCATTCCTCAAGCAGAGACCGATCTTCGACCGATTGAGGCAGATGTTCCAATTGTTCAGCGAAAGAGCTAAGAGCGTGTAGAGCCTCATTTGCGCGCTCGATTAACTTTTCGTTGTGCTCCAGCTTATTCTCTATCAACTGTTCAACAAGCTGACACAAGCGTAAGATAGAATGCCATATTTGCTTCATCTGGGTTTCGTCTGTCATAGTAGACCTCCATCCTCGTAGAGGAACGCCATGAGGATCATTAACGCTCCTTGATAGCCTGCGTAAAAGGCAGAAACCTCCATGCGTGGATCTGAGCTAAGTGGATGCAACGGCCACCTGAAGACACTTTTTCCCAGCAAATCATAGGCTGTGACCTCCTTAGGGTCACTAATGTCCACAAGATACACAAGAAAGTTCATTACGAAGTTGTATGCAAATATACGGAAATTGCGAGAAAAACTTAGTCCAAATAACCAGAATGGAATAGCAGATGTCCATAATGCGAGGTCGAACTTCCCCTCCGCATCCACCTTATTCACCGGATTCCCATCCGCATAGAGATACCAATTCACTCCGTCTCGTGCAGGGTCTTCGCTGATAAACCGCCCCGTTGCTGGTTCGTAATACCGTGCCCGCATATAGACTAAGCCCGTCTCGTCCTCAGGATGACCTAAGTTCGCACAGTAGCCACGACCAGCCCCCAGCGTGCCCTGAACCTCGCCCCACACCCCCCGAAACTGCCACGCCGAGAGGGCATAATCAGGCGCCATCGTGCGCACCAAGTTGCCGTGTCCATCGTACAGCAACCACCTCAGCGTTGCCGAATTGCCCCGTGTATGGTCTATTGCCACCACTGCTTCTATCCCTCTGCCACCTAACAAGTGTACCCGCGTCTGTTGGAGCACCCCGTCCTTGAAGTCCTGTTCCATCACGGGCATCTGCCCATCGTACAGATACTCCGTGCGCTCCGAGCCTCCTGCCGAAGCTCCTATCGCTATTCCCATCGACACCCGCTCCTTGACCACGCGCAGCCCATCGGCGCGATAGCCAAAGCGCCAAGTGTCGCCCACAACTTTGAACCGTCCACTTTGCTGATAGGCTTGCATCTGCACTAAGCGGTTCATAGCGTCCCACTGGTAGAGGTAGCGGGCGTCTTGCAGGCGGTTGCCGAGCAGGTCGTGTTGGATGGGGGCACCGCCGAACTGGGTCAGGCGGTTCAACCCGTCATAGGCAGGGTTGCCCACTCCATACCGATTGCCCATCACATCGTAACTCCAACTATCTGACCAACTGCCTATCCCCGCTTGCCAATAATCCACGCGCGTCAGCCGATCCAGCTTGTCATATTGATAAGATTCGGTGCGCACGAGTTGACGAACACCCCCTGGATAGTCATATACCTCCACCCTCTTCCGATTACCCGCCTCATCGTAGGCGGGAGCTCCTTGGTCTAAGTAGGCAAACGCACACAGTGGGATATAGGCATACCGCCGCTCGGTGCCCTCCTGATACCTCCACGCCGAATAGTATCGCAACTCGGTTAGGCGTCCCGCTCCATCGTAGGCGTACCACGCAAATGCAAAGGACGCGGGCGTCTGCTGATACAGCGGGATGCCCAGATTATCGGGATTGTCCCCTATGCCCAGCGCGTCGGCGTTGCCCCTATCGAAGTCTGGGTCGTTGGGATCGAGCAGGGGCTGGACGGCAAAGCGCGTGGCGCGCAAGCGCATCGTCTGCGGGTCATACAGATAGTCCGCCACCTGTGGATTCATAAAGGGTCCGCGCGTCACCACCCGCGTGAACACCCTCTGCAACGGGAAGGTCACGCTGGTCAGGTAGAAGCCGTAGTCCCACTGATAGGTCAACTGGGCGCTGGTGCCGGGCGACACGGTGAGCACTTTGCGGCGCAGGTCGCCTCCTATGCCCTCTATCGCATACGCATAGTTCAGCTGATAGCGCAGCAGATTGCCCCACTTCTCACGCACCTCCGCTACTTGCATCGTTGCGGGGTAGTAGTCCACCTCTGTGGTGATGTTGGACAGATGGTCGGTGGCGCTGCGCAGGCGTCCACCCGCGGTGTATTCGTAGCTGGCGAGTCGCTGAAGCAGATTCCCGTTCGCATCGACCCGATTCACTTCTTTGACCTGCTCGGTGACGGGGTCATAGACGGTCTGCAGGCGCCGAATGAGGGTGCCAGGCTGGTCGGGATTGGTGGGATGGGGGGCATAGGTCGCTTGATACTGCGGACGCCCCTGAGTATCGTATTCCGTAATCTGGATGCGGTTGACCCCATACTGTCGGGCGATGGGATCGTCAGGGTAGCGGTAGTCTTCGATCACCTTGCGTGGCTGATGGAACTGCGGGTCATATTCCGTTTTGGTGTAGACCCAGCGGGTCGAGGGGCTGGTGTGTTGCAGGGCGCGGGTTAGGGTCGGCTGTCCGAACTCGTTGTACTCCAGCACCTCCGAGAGGGGTTGCCCGTTGGTCTGGACATGGGTGGCAAACACTTGCCACAGCTGTCCCTTATAGCCCGGCGGGGCGTTCCTATCAAAGTATTGATACAGTATCGTGCGCGTTTCCCCGCGCACCGTCTCGGTCTCGCTTGCTTTTTGATAGTAAAACTCCTTTCCGTGATAGCGAATATTGCGGATATAAGCAAGTTCATTGTTGAGAAAGTCAGGCATCCCTTGCCAACGGCACCGATCCCAGCTCCACGCCTCCGTTTTGATCGTCAAAGGTTGACCCAAGCAATTGTATTCATAGCTGGTCTTTAGAAAGGTAAAGTCTCCCATTTGTACAGGTCCAGTACATGGTATCAACTCATCCATATATAAAAGCGGCAAGGTACGAGCATCCTCTTGCAGTGCTTCACGAGCAAAATTAGGCAAATGAGCAAACACTTCATCGGGATCTTCATCAGGAGTATTACAGAAACGGGCTATAGCATCTTGAACCATGCCAGGTTTAATCCAAACTTCCTGTGTAAGCCACTGCCAAGAGTAGCTATAGAATCGTTCACGTCTTAGCAAGGAAATGCTGGTAGATGTCTGTGGGAAGAGAGCGGATTCTACTACTTTAACAATGTCATTATTAGCATCTATGGCAAAGGAAGCTCCGCGCACAAGGCAGGGACTATTAGGACCATTATAGAAAGCTTGCACACCTCCTTGACCATAATACTGCAAAATCACGCCAGACGGGAGTGTGATTTGCTTGACTGCCACCGCATAAAAGAGCGGGTCATCCGTACCCGCGCCCGAATTATAGGTGATGGTTGTTGTCACTCCATCCGCATCGGTTATCTCGATCAACAAACCGTTCTCACTCGTTGAGATTCCACTGTTAGCTAACCAATCTGCCACATCGGTAGCGGCTCGCCAACTATCATATCTGTACCGCGCTGTTAGCACCCCGCCAGGGCTTTGAACCGCCGCCACCGAGCCTGCCCAGTTCTGAGTGCCGGTGAGTTCTTGCCCTTCAGGACCATACCCGTAGCGTACTGTTCGCCCATCGCTACTGTGCACTGCCACCACGCGCGGATGCACCAATACCTGCCTCTCCGCACCGTCCACATTCGCCCACTCGTAGCCTTCACCATTCTGGAAGTTCCAGTTCACTGTTAGCACATAACCACTTGCGTTCTCAATACTTACCACAAACGCCTTGCGCACATAAGCCGTTCGCTTCTCAACCCTACCTGAAGGTAACTGCACATAGTACTCATGGGCGACATAGTTCTGACTATCATCATAGTGATAAGTTGTTCTATTGCCGTGGCGATCCTGCACCCATTTCAGCACCTGCTCGGAATAGACTTCGTTGCCGGCGCTATCCAACGCCACAGGCAATCCATCGGGCTGAACCACTGCCTCATAGTAGTACACCGTCCCATCGGGCGTGGTCACCTTCGTGCTGAGCGCGTACTCGCGTATATACTGCACCCCATCCCGCTCATACATCACGGTTGTGTAGGTGCTTTCGTATTCGTTGTGGTCCCATGGGGGCGGGGTATACAGTCCGTCGGCATCGCGCCACGCAATCCACTGCTCCCCACTCAAATCCTGACACGCTGCACCGTCCACCTTGACCACTTGGCGAGAAGGCGGTACCCCTGAGCCGCCTCCAACCCACTTTACAACAGCCATATTGCGCCCGTTGCTCACTTGGGTTGGCACGGTGCGCGAGGGGGAGGTTTTGCGCTTGATGAGACCCCCTGCTGCTTGGCGCACATCCAAACTCCAGCTCCAGCCAATCCCAAACGGACCTTCGCGGTCGTCGTTCGCATTCCAAGTGCGAGTCACGCTCACAGGAATCCCTATCGCCCCTGGCAGGGTCAAGTCCGTTACGGTGTAGGTATAGTTGCGCGTGCGCAGGTTCACCCCATTATCAATAATGTCCCACTTGGCTTGCCCTGCAAGGCTGGGGATCCGTCCGCGCCCCTTGAGGTTTTGCATCTCGCTCTTGCGCAAGACGCGCACATCGGGCGGCGCTTGGCGCGCTTTGGCGCGCTTATTCTGCCACGCCTTGTAGTGGTGTGTCGCCGTCTCCACGCCCGCTTGCGCCGCAGGCGCTGCGGTCTGAAAGCCTAATGCAAAGAGGGCAACCCAGCTCACGCGCTGAAACCACCGATAACGCACCATCTTCTGCTTGCGTGTCATCGCTGTTTACCTCCATCCGTTTGGTTGGCTAAAGTGCGAGGGCGCAGAACCAAAACTGCTCCGCGCCACTCTTTAGAGGGGGAGTGGTCTCCCCCAAACTGGAGCGCGCTATGGAGAGTGCGCGCATCCCAAGGTTGGAGCGCGTCCTTGTCGGGGTCGTACAGATGCCATTTCCCATCGCGCTCCAAAACTGCCACATAGTGCCCCAACGGGTTCCATACTAAGAAGGGGGGCGGCTGCTCCAGCAAGCCTTTGGTAGATACCTCCAGCCCGACGGCACTAATTCCTCGACGGCGCGCCGACTCTGCAAGTGCCCACAGCGAGGTTCCTTCAGTATCGGTACCGCACTCGTTCATAAGCGTTTGCCACTCGACCTCAATCCCGAACTCTTCGCGAAGCACATATGCTAATGCTTTCGGACCGCATGCAGAAGCGCGTTTCATCTGCACGAGCCGTGCAGATTGGGCTTTCTGCCATGCCCTTTCTGCTTCTTTAGGAGGGCGCTCCTGCGTCCAGCGCATAATCCGCTTGTAGGCACCTATCACCAGCGGGCTGGTGGGATACTGCTCCATAAACTGAATCATCTGCCGAATGCCTTCCTGCGGGTCAAGTTGATAGGCGCAGATAGCTGCCTGATAAGCCCCCTGCTCGCTCCAAGTACCAAAACTGGGGTCTAACGGAAGGGCAGGGGTATCGATATTCCGTTGCTCCAGCTCTTCAAAGGCTTTCTTTGCTTGGTCGAACTGTTTCTTCTCTGCTTTCAACTTGCCAATCTGGTAGTGCGCGTAGCCGACCACATACTGCTCATCTGGAGTATGCGCTTCTATTCGGGTCAACTCCTGATAGAGTGTTTCTGCCTGTTCTGGTGGAGCTAAACGCGCCTCCGCGAGCCTCTGCTCTAAAGCAGGGGGGAGACTCCGCTTGGCAAATGCAACGGCAGGAGGACGCTGGGGGGTAGTCTGCTTCCAGAAGTACCATACCCCCACAACTGCCAGTGCAGAGCCTACTAACACGATTCCGCTCCTGAGAATCCTCTGCCCCTTACTCTTGCGCATACGCCACCTCAGTCTCCATTTCCCCCGCATAGCACTGGATTACCCTGCTCCCTAACTACAAACCACAGGCGTGGATAAGTCTTCCCTGATGCGAGCGGATGCTCCTTGCTCATAAAGTAGTACCATATCGGCTTCGGATTGTTGAATTGTTCCTCTGGATACAGCGCCAACAGCAGAGATAACAGGGTGCGGTGTTGAAATTGGAGAGCTTCTAACGGTATCACTACCCGCTTAATTATTTCATGATTGCGCTCCCAACACTGATCATATGCATTATAACACCGCTCTCCAAATCTGATTAGATGACCTTCATTATACACAGGATTATATTCGTCTGTTGGACGTATCGGTTCGTATTTATCGTCAGTTAGAACTTTAGTACTGCTGAGCCATCCGGTGTTTTCGTCCGTAAATGGAGTGTCAAGTCCCCAGTTTTGCATAAGGCGCCAGCTTGCTGTGGATTCCTCCCAATCCACTTGGGATAGTAGACGAACTCCTATCGGCTTGGTTTGCAAGGAAGAGGTGTAGACACCATCAGGGATTGCCGTGTATAGCAAAGAAAGACACGCAGCAGTAGGTTGTGTTGGAAAGCCATCGGGATTATGAAACTTCAGCAAGGTGCGCCCAGTGCCTGACAGGTCGGGTGATGTCTGCCTATCTCGTCGTGAATTGTAGTGCCAAGGAACTTGCCCAACAAACAGCCCACCCAGATAGGTATAGTCGCCAAAGTTGGCATATGTTGGAGGCTGTTCAGGCGAAGGGCAAACTGGACGGGTGTCTACCGACGCGTCGGCTGATTGCGGAATTCGCGGACTAATCGGTACCGTGGTCACTTTGCCGCTAAAGAGAGGCTTAGCGCCGTTGCCTCGTGGTACACAAATCCAGCACTCTTTTAATTCTATTCGTCGCCCGTTTGCATCCCGGCACTCGAGGAAAAACCGTCCACATAGGTCGGGTCTCCCGAAATGCCCATCCAAATCTGGAGTGCCGTCCCAACCCTCGCGTTGTACCCAACAGGATGAATCATCAGAAGGACAGCAGGTATAACTTTCACATCTAATACCCTCAGAGCCACCCCCTTCGTTTCCACCCCCATCTCCACCATTTCCGATACCGCCTGTATCGAATCCACGAGCACTCCTACAAAGTTGCCAGTAGTAGCCATATTCATCGATGTAGATGATTAGATCGCGTTCTACCTTTTCTCCCTGTTCCCATATTGAACTATCTGGGTACGGTACGAACACGAAACGACTCGAAGGTCGCCATTCGTATTCGTCACCTGGATGGCTTAACAGATACACACGAAAGAGCCTCCCTTGAAATTCCACTTTGTTACCATCCGGACCAGTCCCATTCGGCACACGAAGTGGCTCCCAGCCTTCAGGTCGCCAACCCGAATCATCGTTAATCCACATAATAATCCCGTGATTTGAATAGGGAAACGGCGGAATTTGAAATGGTGGAGGCAGGCAGGCGCGACATCGAGTGAAGTTGAGGCAGTGATGATTGATTTCCAGTGGGTAAGTATTATAGGGATAAGGAGGTTCAAAATAACCATAACAATCCCGAACAGCATTTTTGAAAGCCAACCGATTATGACCTATCACGACCTCCAACGAAGAAGGTTGCGAACAAAGTGGTAAAAACTGTAATACCAGCATCACAAAAAGAAATGCCACCCTGATACGCAAAAGTAGCAACGGGGCGCGTCGCAAACCTTCTCCAACCCTCTTGCAGGGGCGAGTGCGCTTCATCATCTTTCCAAACTTACCAAACATCCTGCACCTCCGCCTTTTACCCAACCGATTGGTAGGGATATGTATACTATAGCACATTTCTGGGCATTTGTCAAGGGGGGAACGGCGAATTTGGGGAAAATTTGCCCCCAATTTGCCCCCAAATTGGGGATGACTCAACCCCAATGCCAGCCCACATCGCCAAGATGCTCTGGAATTGACCAACAACACGCTTTCCCTCGGTATAATCCTATTCGTGGAGGAAGCAAAAAGGATGGCAACGATACGCGTTACGGTATGGGATGAGAATCCCCCCCATGCAGACAAGCAGTTGTATCCTCAAGGTATTCGGACTGTGGTCGCTGAGGGCTTGGCGAGGTTGGGGGACGACCAGTTAGAGGTTCACACGGCGCACCTTGATGAACCCGAACAGGGTTGCTCATACGAGCGACTTCGCCAGACCGATGTGCTGGTCTGGTGGGGACATGCCCGACATGGTGAGGTGTCGGATGAGACCGTCGAGCGCATCCGCCAGCGGGTGCATCACGAGGGGATGGGGCTGGTAGTGCTTCATTCGGGGCACTATTCGCGCCCGTTCCAGCGCGTGCTGAACTGCACAGGGCATCTCAAAGGCGGTTGGCGCGAACTGCCCGGTGGCGAAGCGGAGCATGTGCGCGTGTGCGCCCCGTGGCACCCGATTGCTCAGGGCATTGACGATTTCGTGATAGAGCAAGAGGAGATGTATGGCGCGCCCTTCGATGTGCCCCCTCCGCTCGTGGTCGTGTTTCAATCGTACTTCCCCTATGGAGGCGAGACCTTCCCCAGCGGACTCTGCTGGACGGTGGGCGATGGGATTGACCCCAACTTCACCTCAGGCCCTGGGGGCGGGAAGAATCAGGGCTACGGAGTTGGGCGCGTGTTCTATTTCCGCCCCGGACACGAGACGATGCCCACCTACCACCTGCCGATTGTTCAGCAGATAATCTATAACGGAGTGCTATGGTGCGCGAAGCGGACGGGCTAATCGACCTGCGCTCGGATACCGTGACCAAGCCGACGCCCGCCATGCGCAAGGCGATGGCAGAGGCAGAGGTAGGCGATGATGTGCTGGGCGATGACCCCACTGTGCGACGCCTCGAGGAGCTCTCTGCCGAGCGGGTGGGCAAAGAGGACGCCCTGTTCGTGCCCAGCGGGATTATGGCGAACCTTGTGAGCCTGATGACCCTTACGGGGCGCAACGAGGAGGTCATCGTCGGTTCCGAGTCGCACCTTTACACCGCCGAGGTGGGCGGGTTGGGCATCTTCGGGAATGTGTTTCTGCATGTCGTGCCGAACATGCCTGACGGGACGCTTCCGTTAGAGCAGGTGCGTACCGCCATTCGGAACCAACTTTATGCCCCCCGCACGCGCGTCATCTCGCTGGAGAATACTCACAATCGCTGTAGTGGGGCGGTGCTCCCAATGGAGTATATCGATGCGATTGCGAACTTAGCGCAGGAGCGGGGTGTCTTACTCCACTTGGACGGTGCGCGCCTCTTCAACGCCTCGGTTGCACTGGGCGTGTCCCCTGCCGAGATAGCAAAGCCGTTCGAGGTGGTGAACTTCTGCTTCTCCAAAGGACTGTGTGCGCCTGTGGGGTCGATAGTGTGTGGGTCAAAGGCGTTCGTTCAGGAAGCGCGTCGAACACGACGCATGCTGGGTGGGGGAATGCGCCAAGCAGGCGTGCTCGCCGCAGCCGCAATCGTAGCGCTGGAACAGATGGTCGACCGCCTTGCCGAAGACCATGCCCACGTACGCATGCTTGCAGAAGGGCTGGCAAACATTCGGGGTATTCGTATTGACCCCTCTCGTGTGCAGACCAATATCGTGATTTTTGAGGTAGACCCCGAAACAGGATGGGATACCGTGCACTTGCAGAGCGCGCTGAAGGAGCGTGGGGTCTTGCTTTCCCTATCAGGCAATCGCCTGCGTGCCGTGACCCACTATGGGATTACCTCCACCGATATCCAACGCGCCCTGCAAGCGATAAGCGAAGTGTTGAGTTCCTAAGGGGGAGAGAAGGGCGTCTCTCCCCCAAGAGTCTAACACCCACTGCCGAAGTGGAACAGCACCAGCAACAGGTCGGCATCGTCCACGATGCCGTTGCGGTCGAGGTCGGCAGGGTGGTTTCCAGTCTGTCCGAATGCGAACAGCACTATCAGCAAGTCAGAGTCGTCCACGCATCCGTCGCCATTCACATCGCCAGTGGGTAGAATGGGGAGCCGAATACGCCACATCCCGCGCCCATAGGTTGCTGCCATCAGGTAGCCTGTGTTGGGCACGACGCGCAGCGTGTTCACCTGCACATTCGACAATCCAAGGGGTTGTGTGCCGTTGCGCCAGTTGGCGCCCCCATCGAGCGTGTAGAACATCCCAATATCGGTGCCCACATAAATCACGAGGTCGGGAGCGTTCGGGTCCAGCGTGATCGAGTTGAAATGCACATCGGGCAGACCAGTTCCGCCAGAGCCACTGATATTCACCCACTGCACAGGGTTCGCCAAGGTGTTATCGCAGCGGTACACATGGGGCGTACCCGTGCCCCCAAGCACGACATAGACCTTATAGGGGTCTGTGGGGTGGACGGCGATGTCGGTAATGGCGCGATTGGGAAGGGAAGGGTTGCCGATGTTGATTTGTCGCCAACTGCTTCCACCGTTGGTGGTCATCCAAAGTTGCCCATCAGAACCGCCCGTGTAGATGACATTGACATTTGAGGGAGCCCCTGCAATCGAGATGACAACTTCTGAACTCAGTACCTGACCACCTAATCGGGACGTCCATGTCTCAGTGGTTTCGTCCCAGCGCCAGAGGTAGTTCGTGCCTAGCAGCAAGAAGTTTGGGTTCGCAGGATGCAGGGTAGTAGGAGCAATAAATGCCACGTAGTCCCTGCTTATATTAGGTGAAATATTAGAGAAATTGCTCCAGTTGTTGGTAGTTCGGTAGATTCCACCAACTTGGTAAGTTGCGTATTGGATATTTGGATTAGTAGGATTGTAAGCACAGTAGCCACCATCTGCGGTACCGACGCATTGCCAGTCATTGAGATCGCCGTTTGCACGCGGGGTAGCATTATCTTGCGCCCCACCCATCACGCGAGATGGGTCTGTGGGGTGGAACGCACCGGCGTAGAACTGGGTAATACCTAAAGTGGTGTTCAATCCTGTGAAGGAGACCGCTCCAGTGGAAGGATCATAAGTCAGCCGATAGACACCGCCATCGTTGCCGACGAGCGCTTCGTTCGGGTTGCACGGATTAATCGCAAACCCGTGCTGGTCGACATGGGTCAGGGCGTTGTTGGTGGATGCCTGCCCGATAGAGCGCCAAGTGCCTCCGCCCGTGCGCTGGACGAGGTCCACCAAGCCGAGATAGATAACATCGCGCCCCTGATTGTCCACCGATACATGAAGAAATGCGTCGTACCATGCCTGATAGAACCCACCATCTACCGAAGGGTTCAAGGCAGTCCAACTTGCTCCCGCATTATTACTCACCCAGACTTGCGAGTCTCTTCCCGAAAGTAGGTAGACTCGGTTCGGGTCTGTGGGAGAGGTCGCCACGCGCAACGAATCTCTATTCCCCGAACCAAAGGGAGGGGTCAAAACAGTCCAAGTTTGACCACGATCGGAAGAGCGCAGGATGCGTCCGGGATTGCCGTGCCCGACCGCATAGTAGTAGCGTACTCCCGTGCTGGGATTTAGTGCACTGACCGCCATATCGCTCCAGATAGCGCTTACAGGGTTTACCTGCGTCCAAGTCTCCCCGCCATTGGTGCTTCGCCAAATCTCTCCGTTGATGCGCTGGTAGGGTCCCCAGCCTGTACAGACCGTAATGATGTTGGGGTTTTCAGGGTCGATAATAATGTCCGAGACGCACTTGTAGCCGAACTGCTGGGCACCGAGGCTCGTCCATGTTTGCCCTCCGTCAGTGCTTCGCATCACTCCCATCGAGAAGGGTCGCATCCAGCCTTGAAAATCGCCCGTGCCCACATAGATGACATTCGGGTTAGTAGGATGGATAGCGATACTGGAGACTTGGAGAAACTGCCAGCTATCACCAAGCGGTTGCCAAGTCTGCCCATAGTCTGTGGATTTCCAAATCCCGCCCTGAGGTGCGCCCGCATAGTAGACGCCTTCATTGATGGGGTCATAGGCGACAGCGTTCACACGCCCCGATACTCGGTCTACACCGAAGTAGGTTTGGTAAGGTGGAACGGCACCCCGCGGACCAATAAACTCCCAGCGGGGTCCAGCAGCAGGGAAGAACTCATTACTCATCTGGTCGCGGTGCTCTGCTGCACGGATATACGCCATCCAGTCCACGAAATCGTTTGGGTAGGCGCGCGACGAGAGGTAAAACAGCAACGCCTCCAGGTATTCTGGACCCTCTTCCAATTTGTATTTGTACTTTTCGTCCAGCTGCACGCCCTCTGCTTCCAGTTGACGCACACGCTTTTTGGCACGCGCCTTCTCGCGTTCAATCCACTTCTCCAACGCCTTAATAGAGTGGATTGGGGGTTCTGCAACCACTGGCTCGTCCAATTTTGGCTGTTCGTTGGAAGGGGATTGCGCCCACACTCCGACAAAAACCAGCCCTATCAGTAAGCCTCCTAAAAGTTTCCGTAAGCCAACCATAGCCTTCACCTGAAAGGATTATAGCACAAGCCTCTTCTCAGTGTGAGTGCCAAAATCCTACAAAGTAGCAGGGTCGTCTCGCCCCCGCACTATTCGCCATCCTCCTGCTAACTTTGTAAACGATCGAACAGTTTCTACAAGATACACTTAGAACACCTAACAAAAATTTCAACCCATATAGAGGCTGTTCGAAAAATCCCTCTTCTGCACGGGAACAGGGGGATGTTAGGGGTTTGAGCCCCTTCCCCTTCGCTCCGGTCAGGGTTAGGGTGACGAAACCGAGCCGCCATTCACCCCTACCCGTCATTCTGAGCTCACCCCTACCCGTCATTCTGAGCGAAGCGAAGAATCTCCCAAGCAGAATACTCGTGCTCCGAACCACGATTTTTTCTAACAACCTCACCCATACAGAGGGTTTTCAAAAAATCCATTCGTAGCACGGGTATCTGACCCATCAGCCACGCGTCACCCTGAGTGAACGCAAAGGGACGGGTGTCTTTTGTAGACGCTCTTAGGCTTCTCTCCTGTTATATCGCTAAAGTGACGCGTTCTAAGAACCAGCGGGAATTCTGAGAGCAGGGGTGAACTAAAAGGGCATGCGAACGCACTGGGAATCGATTGCTGGGTTATTTCTATGGACTATCGTAACCGTCTATGCGCAGGTATCGTTTCCAGAGCCAACCCCGATTAAAGGGGCGCGTGCTCCTGCTCTTAGCCCCGATGGAAAACGAATCGCCTTTGTCTATCGTGGTGACATCTGGGTAGCATCCAGCGAGGGAGGCAAGGCAGTGCCCCTCACCCGCCATGTGGCTTTCGACACAAGTCCACTCTGGTCGCCCGACGGAAGCAAAATTGCCTTTGCCAGCCTTCGCAACGGCAACTATGACATCTTCCTCATCTCGGCAGATGGAGGCGCACCCGTCCAGCTCACCTATCACAGCCAAGCGGAAATTCCCACCAGTTGGAGCCGAGACGGACGCTACCTCTATTTCTCTGCTTCCTACGACTCGAATAACCCCGCCATTATCGAACTGGAGGTCGCAACAGGGCGTTTCCGTCGGATCGCGGAAGACTACAACGCTATCAACTCCCCTCAGATTTCACCCGATGGGAAACGGCTGGTCTACGGTCGCTATGGCTTTCCGTGGTGGCGCCCGCGCTATGTAGGCTCCGCTGCCATGCAGATTTGGCTGATAGACCTGACCACAGGAGAACGGCGTGCTCTCACCAACGACCAAAGACAGCACCTGTGGACTCAGTGGCTACCCGATGGCAAAAGCCTGCTGACCGTCACGATAGAGGAGAAGACACCCGATTCACCGAGACTGGGCGAACGCCTACCACCCCTCCAAGACAATTCCCGCCGTACCCCGAACGTGTGGATTGTGGACATGCAAGGGCGCAAACGCCAACTCACGCAATTCGTGGGTGGGGCAGTGCGCTACCCCACCGTCGCCTACAATACTGGAGATATCGCCTTTGAGTATCAGGGCGACCTTTACCTGCTTAAGGCGGGCGAACGACAACCGCGCAAATTGACCTTCACCGCCTCCCAAGATTCCGCTCAGAACACGCGTCAGCGTGAGGCGCTAAGCTCAGGAGTAGAAGAGGCGGAACCCTCGCCCGATGGCAAGCGGTATCCCTTCCGCTTGCGGGGCGACCTTTGGCTCATCGATGTCGAAAAGCCCAAAACAACGCCCGAAAAGCGCAACGCCGAGTTCGCAAAGCAACTCACCGATTGGGTGGGCAACGATGCCGACTTCGTCTGGTCTGCCGATGGCACGAAGCTCTACTTCACCTCCGACCGCAACTATTACCAGCAACTGTACGCATTGGATATCGAGTCGCTGACGGTGGAACGGCTGTGGGACCACCCTGCCGACATCGCACGCCTGAAGCTCTCGCCCGATGGCAAATGGCTGGGCTTCTGGGTGTCGGGCAGTGAGGGGGGACTCTACACGCTGAACTTAGAGACACGGGAAGTTAAGAAGGTACTCCACGAGCCGGGCACTCACTGGTATGGCTTGGGCGGGGGCGATTTCGCATGGTCGTCCGACATGCGCTGGCTCTGCGTTCAGCGTCGTGCCCCCGACCGCTGGAGCTGGAACCTTTGGATATTGCCTGCCGACGGTTCTGGCACACCGGTCAATATCACCCGCCTGAACGCCGTTCATAGCCAACCCGCATGGTCGCCCGACGGGAAGTACCTGTTTTTCTACAGCAACCGTGATGGCGACGGGTTATATGTGCTTCCGCTGACCCGCGAAACCGCTCGCCTTGAAGATACCGACCTCCAGTTCGAAAAGCCCAAAGAGGGCGAACCGCTGGAAGTCAAAATCGACTTTGAGTGGATTGACCAGCGCATTCGTCGCCATGTGTCCCAAGCCCCTCAGGCAGACTTGGTAGTGAGTTCCGATGGCAAACTCTACTTCATCTCGGAAGGCGATGTATGGCAGGTGAGCTACGACGGCAAAGAGTCGAAACGGCTCACCAGCGGAGGCGGACATAGCGCGCTGAGGGTCTCATCGGATGGCAAAAGGCTCTTCTACATCCGCAACGGGGAACTCTACACGATGAACCTCCAAGCGAACAACCGCATCGACAAAGTGGAGTTCAAGGCGGACTTGGTGGTGGACACAAAGGCTCAGCAGGAGGCGGCGTTCGTGCAGTTTTGGCGTGCCTATGAGCGCGGATTCTACGACGGAGGCTTCCACGGACGCGATTGGGACGCAATTCGGGAGCGGTATCGCCCCTTGTTAGAAGGTGTCGGCACTCCTGAAGAGTTTGCGATTGTGCTGTCGATGATGGTGGGAGAGCTGGAAGCGTCCCACAGTGAGGTCTCTCCGCGCTCCAGCGAGGTCCGAAGTCCCTCAACGCCTCACCTCGGTTTTACCATCGACTATTCCCACAGGGGAAAGGGGCTGAAGGTTGCCAGTGTGCCCGACGGTGCGCCCGGCTCGTTCCCTGAAACGCGCATCGAACCGGGCGAGTATGTATTGCGAATCAACGGTCAGCCCGTTACTACCGACCAGAACCTGTGGCAACTCATCAACGATAAGGGCGACCGCACCTTTGAGTTTCTGGTGAATAGCCAACCCACTGAGGAGGGAGCGCGCATCGTGCGGTATAAACCCCTCAGCGGTGGCGAATGGAGCGAACTGCATTATCAGAACCGCATCCGTCGCCTGCGCCAGTATGTGGAGGAGCGTAGTGGAGGCACAATCGGCTATGTGCATATCCGCGGGATGGGTGCAGGCGACCAGCGACGCTTCGAACGAGAGTTCTATGAGTACTCTCAGGGCAAGCGAGCGATGATTATCGATGTGCGCTTCAACGGGGGAGGCAATATTGCCGACACCCTCGTGGACTGGCTGGAGCGCACACAGTATGGATTCTATCGCCCTCGCGATGGCGAGCCTTATTCCTGGCCCTCAGGTGCACGCGAGATGCCGATGGTCGTGCTAATGAATGAGCGTAGCATGTCCAACGCCGAGATGTTCCCCTACTCGATGCGCGCCAAGGGGCTTGCCACCTTGGTGGGCTGGCAAACGCCGGGCTATGTGATTGCCACTTGGGAGCTAAGGCTCGTAGATGGCACGGGCGCGCGTATGCCACAGCTCGGTATCTTCCGTAAGGACGGCTCCAACATGGAGAACAACGGCGAAAAGCCCGATATCGAGGTCTGGATGTCGCCTGAGGACTGGCTCGCCGAACGCGACCCTCAGTTAGACAAAGCACTGGAGGTACTGATGAGAAGGTAGGGTTCATAGAACCCTGTCAGCCCACGCTTCATCGCTTGCCTCCTTATTAAGCAAACGCTTAATAAGCGACTGCCTTATTAAGCGAAAAGCCCGAATCGCTTAATAAGGATACCCAACCGCGCCAAGAAGCATGCAGGAATAACCCTCTCCCTCAGATTCCCTCTGCGTTGCACCTGAACTGAGTACGCCAGCAGTCTCCACGCGAACCTTGAGAACTTGCGACAGCACATGCGGATGCTGGAAGAACTGTTTCTTCGACCTTCCCCACGGTACTAACTCACTGCATTCAGGAACTCCACGCCTTCTGCTGTGCCGTCGTAAATAATTAGCACCCCTAACTCTTGCGCTAACTCACGCGCTTCGGGAATAATCTCCACGCCACACGCAGAGCCAAGTGCCTTCAAACCGAGCTGTTGAATGGCTCGGGCTCGTTGATGCGCCCGCATAACATCGTTCATATCGATTACATAGGAGACCTCAACTGCTATGACCACTTCTTCCCTGTCGGTTCGGCGCAAACCCTGCACGACCATATCCAAATTGAGAATCTGGTTGCGCAGTTCTTCAGGTATCTCCATCTGCGCTTCGAGTTTCTCACAGAATTCGCCTGGCTCATAAGGATTCACAGGACGCAGATACCGCCCAAAGATAGACTTCGCCCGCTTCATGTAGAGCAGTTCCTGCATATCGCCCTTGAGCTTGCCAATATCCTGCTCATGCTTGTCAAGGCGAGCGAAAACAATACGAAACTGCTGATACATTTCGGTGCGCAGTTCAGTAATCTGTTCGTAGACTTCTTTGCGCAGTTCCGCAATCTGCTGGTTGACCTCTTGGCGCAGGGCTTCAATCTGTTCGTTGACCTCCTTGCGCAGTTCCGCAATCTGTTCGTAGACTTCCTTGCGCAGTTCCGCAATCTGCTGGTTGACCTCTTGGCGCAGGGCTTCAATCTGTTCGTTGACCTCCTTGCGCAGTTCCGCAATCTGTTCGTAGACTTCCTTGCGCAGTGCCTGTATCTGCTGATTGAACTCTTCACGCTGAGCTTGGAATTGCGCCTCGAAATCGAGCCTTAGCTGGACAATCTGAGCCTCTATAGCATTGAGCCGACGCTGATGCTCAAGGGTGATTGCCTGCATTTCGGCTCGGAACTCACGAAACTCGGCAGGTAAGGAGAGCAGCTCCTGAGTGAGCAACACACTCAACAACTGCTCTCGCAGGTCTGGATTCTGACGAATCTGGGCAATCAGGTCTTCCAGCGAGGTAATAGGCGCCATGTCTTGCAGAAAATTATACCATGTTCCCTCGTGATTTAGAGCGAAACGAAGCCTTTCATGAGCGAGGCGAGGTCGCTTCAAATACCTAAACCATCCCTATCTTGCTTGCCCCATTTGCCAACTGCCGAGTGCTCGATGTCCTTCTAACCCAACTTTCCTGTCATTCAGGCACTCTGCAACTGCCTGAACAACCAACGAAACTGATACGCCAGCACCCCACACAATACCTTCAACT
>FWWL01006073.1_pt1 | contig 17947 bp, 15 predicted proteins | sample 2228331 | NCBI WGS metagenome assembly FWWL01 (sample SAMEA103939775, study PRJEB20133) | metagenome
GGGCCGGTGCCGGTTCGGCGCAAGCCGAACACGATTTAAATCGCGGCTCCCCTAAAGGGCGGAGGCCGCTACGTCCAGCGCTGGTCAGCTGTCCAGCGTGGCGCGGACCTTGGCGGCGAGCTGGGCAACGCCGAACGGCTTGGCGATCAGCGCGGCGGCGATCCCCGCGTCATTGGTGATCGCATTCTCATCGGGGATATAGCCGCTGGTATAGAGCACCTTGAGCCCCGGCTGGCGCTCACGCGCGCGCCGGGCGAGTTCGTCGCCGGTCATCTCCGGCATCACGACATCGGTGAACAGCAGCGAAATCGGTTGCTGCCCGCGCGCCATGATGCGCAGCGCTTCGATCCCGTCGGGCGCTTGCAGCACGGTATAGCCCAGCTCGCGCAGCGCCTCGACCGAATGGTTGCGCACCCGCTCCTCATCCTCGACCACCAGCACCACCTCATTGGGCGATCCGGTGCGCAGCGCCGCAGCATCCGCCCCCACAACGCTCGCATCGGGCGCCACGTCATGGCGCGGGAGCAGCAAGATTACGCGCGTCCCCCGGCCCGGCGCGGTGTCGATCGCGACATGGCCGCCCGACTGGCGGGCAAAGCCGAAGACCTGGCTCAGCCCCAGCCCGGTGCCCTTGCCCACGCCCTTGGTGGTGAAGAACGGGTCGAACGCGCGCGCCGCGACCTCCTGCGACATGCCGACGCCGGTGTCGGCAACGGTCAGCGCGACATAATCGCCCGCCGCCAGGCCAAGCTCGCCCGCCTCGCCCCCGTCGAGCACGCGGTTGGCGGTTTCGATCGTCAACCTGCCGCCATCGGGCATCGCGTCGCGTGCGTTCACCGACAGGTTGAGGATCACATTCTCGAGCAGATTGGGATCCGCCAGCGCCGGGGCCAAGTGGCTCTGCAACCGCGTCTCGACCGTGACCTTCTCGCCCAATGTGCGCATCAACAGGTCGATCATGTCCGATACCAGCGCATTGATGTCGAGCGGAACCGGTGCCAGCGGCTGTTGCCGGGCAAAACCGAGCAACCGCTGGGTCAGCGCCGCCGCCCGCGTCGCGCCGTCGCGCGCGGCGACGATGTAGCGGTCGAGATCGGTCGCCCCCTGCGCGATGCGCCGCTCCAGCATGTCGAGCGAGCCGATGATCACCGCGAGCATATTGTTGAAGTCGTGCGCGATGCCCCCGGTCAGCTGGCCGACCGCCTCCATCTTGTGCGCCTGACGCAACCGTTCTTCCGCCGACATCAGCTGACGCGTGCGCTCCTCGACCGCCTGCTCCAGCTCGTGCCGCGAGCGGGCTAACACTTCGCGCGCATCGACAATGTCCTGGATATCGGTGCAGGTGCCGAACCAGCGGGTGATTGCGCCGGCGTCGTCACGCACCGGCTGCGCGCGCCCCAGCACCCAGCGATAGGTGCCGCTATGGTGCCGCAACCGATATTCGATGTGATAGGGTTCGCCGGTTTCCAGGCACCGCCGCCACACCCCCCAGGCGCGCGGCTGGTCGTCGGGGTGGAACATGTCGTTCCAAGCCTCGCCATCGGTAGAGCCATAGGGTACGCCGGTGAACTCGTACCAGCGGTCGTTGTAATAATCGTGAAAGCCGTCGGGCAGCGTCGACCACACCATCGGGTCGATCGAATTGGCGATCGCGCGGAACTTCGCCTCGCTCTCGCGCAGCGCGATGACGGCGGCGGCCCGTTCCACCGCGTCCCAGGTCGATTGCGCGCTGGCCTCGATCAGCGCGACCTCCTCGGGGCGCCACTGGCGCGGCTCCGCCTGATTGGCATAGAGGCTGCCGACCCAGGCCCCACCGCGCATCAGCGGGACGCCCACCGCCGCGGGCGAGTAACGCGACAGGTCGCTGCCCACGAAGCGCGGGTCGTTGGCTGCGTCATGCGACACAAGGGTCTGCCCCTGCCGATAGATCGCATTGGCGGCGTTCATGTCGAGACGGCGTGTCCCTTCCAGCGAAGGCAGCTTGCCGGACGTGACACAGGGGCCGAACTGAACCGCGTCATTGTCGGTAACGCGGTAGAAACCCACGCGATCGATACCCAAGCGTTCGGCAATGGCGCCCGCGCCGAGCCGCATGATCGCCTCGGGCGAATCCAGCGCACGCTGGCGCCCGGCAAGGTCGAACAGGAACGCCTGATCCTGCGTCGCGGCCTCCAGGTCGGCGGCGGCCCTGCGCGCAGCTTCCTCCGCCTCGCGCCGTTCGGTGATCTCGAAAATGACGCCGGGAAAACGCACCGCGCGTCCTTCGGCATTGTAGCTGCAGCGCCCCTGCGCAGTGACCCAGCGCACGCGCCCGTCCGCGTCGACCAGCCGATACTCGCTCGAAAACGGGTCCCCGCTGCGGACTGCCTCGCCGATCCCGGCGCGCAGCCGCTCCACATCTTCCGGATGAACATGGCTGAGGAAGGCCGCGCTCGACTCGCCCTGTTCGGCCATCGCCGCGTCCACGCCGTAAAGACGCGCCAACCGCGCATCGGTCTTCAGCCGGTCGGTGACCAGATCCCAGTCCCAAACCCCCACGATATTGGTCGCCTGCAGCGCCAGCTGCAGCCGTTCCTCGCTCTCGCGCAGCCGCGACTCGGCGGTCACCCGCTCGGTGACGTCATTCGCCTCGATGAAGATCGCGGTGGTCGCGCCGGCGGCGTCCTTGATCGGCTGAAACACGAAATCGACCATGCGGGTCTCATCGACCCCGTCGCGCGTCAGCAGCACCGGCTGGGCGCTGGCGCGATAGGCGACACCAGTCTCGAACACCTGGTCGAGCAGGTCGACAAACCCTTGGTCGATGATCTCCGGCAGCGCCTCCGCAACGGGTTTGCCGATCAGCTCGGCGCGCCCGGTCAGCGCGTGATAAGCGGGGTTGGTGAGCGCGAAGACATGGTCCGGGCCCTCCAGCAACGCGACCGCGCCCGGCGCTTGCTGGAACAATTCGTGCAGCCGCTCGACCTCGGCGCGGCGTTCGCGTTGCGAGAACACCGTCGCGGTCGTTTCATTCCCCTGATTGAGGATGCCGCAGACGCGGCCATGCTCGTCGCGGATCGGGGTAAAGCTGTAATTCCAATAAGTTTCTCGCGGCACCCCACCCCGCGCCATGTCTAGTCGCTGGTCATAGGTGGCGAACCCTTTGCCCGTCGCAATCACCTGGGCGAATTGCGGGCCGACCACGTCCCAGATTTCGGGCCACACCTCGGCTCCGGGTTTTCCCAGCGCGGCGGGATGGCGCTCGGCCGGGATCGGGGCCCAGGCGTCATTGTAGAACAGCCGCAGCTCCGGTCCCCAATAGATCGCGCTCGGCATCTGCGACCCCAGGCAGATGCCGAGCGCAAAGCGCAGCGGTTGCGGCCAGCTGTCGGGCGGTCCGAGCGGGGTTGCCGCCCAGTCATGCTCCCGAATACGACGACCCATCTCGCCGCCTTGCTCCAGGAATCGAAGCTCGGAATACATGTGTTCAGCGTTGCGGGTTGCGCCCGCGCCTGTCAATGCAACTTGGGTAAGGACTCGCCGAAAACCAGCCGGTTAGAGCAGGCGGGCCAGGAGCAGGAGAAGCAGCGTGAAACTCGCCAGTCTGAAACACGGACGTGACGGCCGCCTTGTCGTCGTGTCGAGCGACCTCGCCTGGTATGCCGATGCCGGTCACATCGTCGGCACGCTGCAGGCGGCACTCGACGATTGGGATCGCTATGAGGGCCCCTTGCGCAACCTCGCCACCGATCTCGACCATGAGGTAATCCCGCGCGAGCGGTTCCATGAGCGCGAAGCCGCCGCGCCGCTGCCGCGCGCCTATCAATGGGCCGATGGCTCGGCCTATGTGAACCATGTTGCTTTGGTGCGGCAGGCGCGCGGGGCCGAGATGCCCGAAACCTTCTGGCACGATCCGCTGATGTATCAGGGTGGCAGCGACGGCTTTCTCGGCCCGCGCGATCCGATCCCACTGGCGGACGAAGACTGGGGCTGCGACCTTGAGGCGGAGATCGTCGTCGTCACCGGCGACGTGCCGCTCGGCGCGAGCCGGGAGGAAGCGCTGGCGGCGGTGCGGCTGGTCGGCCTGACCAACGACGTATCCCTGCGCAACCTGATCCCGGGCGAACTCGCCAAGGGCTTCGGCTTCTTCCAGTCCAAGCCGGCCAGCGCCTTCTCGCCGGTATTCGTCACCCCCGATGCACTGGGCGACTGGTGGCAGGACGGCAAGCTGCACCGCAAGCTGATGGTCGATTTGAACGGCCAGCCCTTTGGCCGTGCCGAAGCGGGTGAGGACATGACCTTCGATTTCGGCACGCTGATCGCCCATGCCGCCAAGACCCGTGCGCTGGGTGCTGGCACGATCATCGGATCGGGCACCGTGTCGAACCGCGATGCCGATGGCGGTCCCGGCAAGCCGATCGCGCAGGGCGGCGTGGGCTATTCCTGCCTCGCCGAAGTCCGCACGGTCGAAACGATCCGCGACGGCAAGCCGACGACTCCGTTTCTGAAAGCCGGCGACACCGTCCGTATCTGGGCCGAGGACGACCGGCATCACCCGATCTTCGGCACGATCGAACAGACCGTCGGGGTATAAGCGCATTCCTCCCCCAGCTTGCTGGGGGAGGTGGCATTGCGAAGCAATGACGGAGTGGCCGCCGCTGCAAGCGGCGGAATTTTGCCGAGCTGCCCCCGGCGCCCCTCCACCACCCGCTGCGCGTGCGGTCCCCCTCCCCTGAGACAAGTTCAGGGGAGGAATAGCACTGTAACCGGCCATGCAGTTCGTCGAGTCCGGCTTGCCAACCATGCGCCGGGCCGTATCATCCCGCTATCACACCATCTCCCAGGGGAAGTTCATGAAGCCCGTATCCGGCGCGATTTTGCTCGCCACCGCCTCGCTCCTGTCGATCCTGCCCGCCGCTGCCCAGACCCCGGCCGCGCCGGCCGCAACCGCCACCGTGGACCCTGCACCGATGATCGACACCTGGCCCGGCCCGTTCGACGGCGTTCCCCAGTGGGACAAGGTGACCCCGGCGATGTTCCCCGCTGCCTTTGAAAAGGGCATGGCCGAGGCACGCGCTGCTTTCGCCAAGGTGCGCGACAATCCCGAGGCACCGACCTTTGCCAACACGATCGAGGCACCGGCCAAGGTGACCACGTCGCTGGCCCGCATCTTCCCGGTCTGGGGCGTCTATACCAGCAACCTCGCCAGCCCCGAGGTGCAGAAGATCGCGCGTGAGTGGAGCCCGAAGCTGTCGGCCTTCTCGACCGAACTCAGCCTCGACCCCAAGATGTTCGCGCGGGTGAAGACGCTCTACGACAAGCGCCAGACGCTCGGCCTCAATGCCCAGCAGATGCGCCTGCTCGAGCGCAGCTATCGCGATTATGTGACGTCGGGCGCGCTGCTCAACGAGGCGCAGAAGGCCGAGATCAAGCGGATCAACGGCGAGCTCTCGGTCGCCTATACCGAATTCAGCCGCCGCGTGCTGGCGGACGAAGAGACCGCGATTATCATCGATAACGAAGCCGACCTCGCCGGCCTCCCCGACAGCTTCAAGGCGAGTCTCGCCGAAGAGGCCAAGGCGCGCGGGGCTGCGGGCAAATGGGCGGTCAAGAACACGCGTTCGTCGATGCAGCCCTTCCTGATGTACGCCACCAACCGCGCACTGCGTGAGAAGGTCTACAACGCCTATATCAATCGTGGCGACAATGGCGGCGCGAACGATACCAACGCGATCATCGCCCAGATCCTGAAGCTGCGTCAGGAGCGCGCCAAGGTGCTCGGCTTCAAGACCCATGCGCATTACCGCATGGACGACACGATGGCCGAAACGCCCGAAAACGCGACCAAGCTGATGATGTCGGTCTGGCCCGCGGCGGTCGCTCGCGTGAAACAGGAAGTCGCCGACATGCAGGCGCTGGCCGATGAAGAGGCAAAGGCGGGCAAGGGGCCCAAGATCAAGATCGAGGGCTGGGACTATCGCTATTATGCGGAGAAGGTCCGCAAGGCGAAGTACGACCTCGATGAGAGCGAGGTGAAGCCGTATCTTGAGCTCAACAACATGGTCAACGCCATGTTCTACGCCGCCGGGCGGCTCTACGACCTTGAGTTCAAGGAAAATACCGGCGCGATCCCGGTGTTCCAGGCCGATGTGCGGACGTTCGAGGTCAAGCGCCTGGGCAAGACGATCGGCGTCTTCTACCTCGACAACTTCGCACGCGCAGGCAAGCGGTCGGGCGCGTGGGCGACCAGCTATCGCAGCCGTTCGGGCCTGCGCGGCGACGACATCGTGCTGGCGTCGAACAACAACAACTTCACCAAGGGCGGCAATGGCGAGCCGACGCTGATCAGCATCGACGATGCTTCGACGCTGTTCCACGAATTCGGCCATGCGCTGCACAGCCTGCTCGGCAATGTCTATTATCCGGGCCTTGCCGGCACGCCGCGCGACTTCGTGGAATATCCCAGCCAGGTGAACGAGAACTGGTTGCTCACCCCCGACGTGCTCAACCGCTTCGCCAAGCACTACAAGACGGGTGAGGTGATCCCGGCGGCGCTGGTCGAGAAGATCGAAAAGGCGTCGACCTTCAACCAGGGGTTCGACACGGTCGAGTATCTCTCATCCGCCATTGTGGACATGCAACTCCACAATCGCGACACCCCGGTGACCGATCCCGACGCGTTCGAACGCGACACGCTCGCTTCTTTGGGTATGCCGCGCGAGATCGTGATGCGCCACCGCCTGCCCCAGTTCAATCACCTCTTCTCCTCCGATGCCTATTCGGCGGGCTATTATTCCTACCTCTGGTCGGAAACGATGGACGCCGATACCTGGGCCGCGTTCGAGGAAACGGGCAATGTCTGGGACAAGGCAACGGCGGACAAGTTCCGCACAATTCTGCTGGAAACCGGCAACGAAACCGACCGCAAGGAAGCGTACAAGGCCTTCCGCGGCCGCGATCCGGACGTCAACGCGCTGTTCAAGCGTCGCGGCTTCCCGACTGGAAACTGAGGGAAATTTGGCGCTGCCGGGTCACTCCGGCAGCGTCACCTCCCAGTCGATCGGCTTGAACGAACCGTTGTTCGACTGCAGCGCCGAACAGGCGGTCAGTCCGATGACGAGATCCTCCAGCGCCCGAAATACGATCCGATCCCCCGCCTTGCTCAGCGGCGGATCGACGCGCAATTCGCCCGTCATGCCGTCAACAGGCACGTTCATGAAACAGTTGAACGCGGTCGGGATCATGTCCTCCTCGACCCCGTAAGGCGCGAGCGCGGCGGCGAGGTTGCCGAAACATCCGCGGTGCGGATCGGTGTCGCCATAGATGATGCGGAACGTGTCCTTCGAACACGGCGTCAGCAGGAAATCATGCCGCCCCACATCGTCCTCGACGATCTCCAGCAACACGTTGCTGCGGTTCGAATAGAGTTTATCGCCCGTCGTCAGATAGATGCGGCTCGCATAATCCAAAGTCCGGCCGGACGAGATCACCTCGCCGATATCGTCCTTGCGATAGGCGAGCAGGTCGGCGACCTGCTCGCCGGTCGGATCGGTGACGGTCAACAAGGCACCCTTCGGCACCTCGAACGCGACGCCCGACCGTGGGGCGATCCTATGCGGCATCCTGAGCACCTCCGCGTCCGCGGAACGGACAGCGCCATTCGGGATCGACCACCCGCCCGCTATATTGCCGCGCCTCCGACACCGTGCCGTGCTGCGCCAGCATTGGATTGGGCGCTCCCGCCAGTGCGACATCGCGCGCGACAATCGAATCGCGCAATTTCTCGTAACGGCCCTGCGCGCGCAGTTGTTCGAACTGGTCGTGCAGGTTGAACACCAGGGCCGGGCGGTCGAAGCGACGCGCGGGCCGGCTGGCCTGCGGGTGAAGACCGACGACGAAGAACGCCTCTCCGCCGAAGCTGAGCGAGAAGTGCGGATCGTCGGGATCGTGGCTGACGCGCGGATCGCCCGGCTGGCCCAGCCATTCATCCTTGTCGGTCAGCGACTGCAGCCGCGCCCATAGGTTTGCCTCGAACGTCGGTTCGTCAAGCGCGCGGTCCTGTTCGAACAACACGACAAGTGACTGGAACAGTTGAGGCTCGGCGCGGTAGCTGGCGGCGAGGTCGTGCAGATTGGGCAGAATACGCAGATCGTCCCACGCCGACCCGATGTCCTTGCCAACGACGAAGCGCATGCGGTCGCGACTCAGTGCGGACTTCGCACCAACGCAGGGGAAGTCGGGCGATTTGACGAACGCGCGAAAGCGTTCCGCCAGCGGATGCGCGGAATCGTTGCAGGGTTTCAGCATGTCGGGCCAACGCCCGAACGGCCAAGTTGTTCAAAAGAAAGGGCCGGCTCCCGTAAAAGAGCCGAGCCCGTCTTATTCCGTCATGCGACGCGTTTAGCGGCGGCAATAGCCCGGACGGTCGGCCCGGTCGATCTCGCGCCCGGCCAGTGCGCCGACGACACCGCCCAGAACGGTGCCGAGCGTCTTGTCGCCACGACCCGCGATGGCATTACCGGCCAGGCCACCAGCGATCGCGCCGACGATCGTGCCGCCATCACCGTCGCGGCACTGATCGGCACGTCCACGATAGTTGTGGCGGCGGTCATAGCGACGGGTGTCGCGGCGATAGTCGCGATATCCGTCACCATAATAGCCCCGTCCGTCGCGATACTCATAGCGGCTCTGCGCCGCTGCTTCGGTCGCGGGGACAAGTGCGGTACCGGTCATCGCCAGCGCGGCGCCGATCAGGGAAAGCTTCTTGAACATGTCGTATCTCCTTGTTCGTTCGATCTCGTTGAACAAGGGATTCGCACAATCGCATTGAGCCGTCCCTGAATGCGCCTGTTATGCGCGGTTCAGGATTGTTGCGGGATCGTAAAGGGGGTGCCGGTGCGGCCGTAGCGCCCTAGGGGGGAGTGCCCAGTCCCGATACGCAACACGGGAAATCGGGCGGGGCGTTCGGATCGCACCGGCATGTCGGGCAGGTCCGTGAGATACGCCACGGAACAGCTTGGCTGTCGTTTAGCTGAACGGCGGCCAACCCAGGCTGAACAAGGCTGTTATCTGAGGTTCAGCTTTGCGGCGCGATTGCGGCCGCTATGAAGGGGCTGCGATGCGCATCCTCCTGTCGATCCTGCTGATCCTGTTGTTCGTTCCGGACTGGTCGGGCGAGGCGCGGCTGCCGCTATTGCCGCGCGACGCGACCGTGCAGGCGACGCCAGTGCTGCTGGAGCGCGGCAATCCGCAGCGCACGCAGCTGGGCGGACTGACCTTTCTCGGGGGGGTCGTGCTGAAGGGGGAGGGCGCGGCGTTTGGCGGCTTTTCAGCAATGGCGGTGGAGGGCGACCGGTTCACGCTGCTGAGCGACGGCGGCAACATCGTGTCGTTCACCATGGGCGCGGACTGGACGCCGCGCGCGGTGCGCTTTGCCGAGCTTCCCGCTGGCCCCGGCAAAGGCTGGCGCAAGCAGGATCGCGACAGCGAATCGCTGACAACTGATCCTGCGACCGGGCGAATCTGGGTCGGGTTCGAGCGGGCGAACGCCATCTGGCGCTATGATCGCGGCTTTGCGCGGGCGCAGACGCATACCACGCCCCCGGCACTCGCAAACTGGTCAAGCAATGGCGGGGCCGAGGCGATGGTGCGGCTCCGCGATGGCCGCTTCATCATGCTGGCGGAAGACCGCAAGGGCGACGCTGCAGGGACGGTGCGCGGGATTCTGTTCAGCGGCGATCCGGTCGTTGCCCCGCGCCGCGGTTTCGCGTTCAGCTATCGTCCGCCGCGCGGCTTCAAGCCGACCGATATGGCGGAGCTTCCGGACGGGCGCATCGCGATCCTCAACCGACGCTTTGCGCTGCCGCTGAGCTTCACTGCGACGCTGACGGTTGTTCCGCGCAAGGCGATTCGGCGCAGGGCGATCGTTACCGGTCGCGAGATCGCCCGATTCGAGGGGTCGGTGGTGCACGATAATTTCGAGGCGCTCGCCGCCGTGCGGGAAGGCCGCGACACGATCGTGTGGATTGCGTCGGACGATAATCAGCTGTTTCTGCAGCGCTCTTTGCTGTTCAAATTCCGGCTGGATCGCTGATTCGCTGTTTGATCGGCGCGTGCCAGCACCGCAAAAACGCCGAACGGCCCGCGTCCCGAAACGGGAGCGGGCCGATCAGAAACCCGGTCGCCGAAGCGAATCAGGCGGCGGCAGTCGCCTTCTTGGCGATTTCGCGCTTCAGGCGGCGGGCGCGCAGCGACAGCTTGTCGTCGCCGGTCTTCATCAGCCAGTTGTCGAGGCCGCCATTATGCTCGACCGAGCGCAGGCCGTGCGTCGACACGCGCAGACGAATCGAGCGCTCAAGCGCTTCCGACATCAGCGTGACATTCTGCAGGTTGGGCAGAAAGGTCCGCTTGGTCTTGTTATTGGCGTGGGAAACATTGTGACCCACCTGCCGGCCCTTGCCGGTCAGCTCGCAAATGCGCGACATCGAATCGTTCCTAGGTTTCAGCCTGTCCAGCGGCGCTGGGAAAGAGCGGCCCGATAACGGGACAGCGCGATTTCGTCAACCGTGCATCGCCCTGTATCGCGCCGTGCGTGCAACCCCTATGGTCAATGATGCGTTATTTCGCAAACGATTCGAACAGGGAGATCGGACTCGATGCGTGGACTTCTGGCAATTCTCGGCCTCGCCGCCGTGGTGATCGTGGTGCTGATGTCGCTCGGCATGCTCAGCATCGATATGAAGCCGGGGGCGCTCCCGACCGTGAAGTTCGAGGGCGGCAAGGCCCCGACCGTCGCGGCGGACGTCGGCGATGTCGGCATGGGCACCACCAACAAGACGATCCAGGTGCCGACCATCACTATGGAGAACAAGACCATTCAGGTCCCGACGGTCGAGGTCGAGAAGGCGCAGCCGACTCCGGCCGCCAAGTAACTGCATTCAGCAGCGGCGCGTCGGCGCATGGTAGCCGACCGCCGCCGCTTGCGGCATAGCAGCGGCATGTTCCCGCTGCCCGAACCCATGCGCGCCGCGCTCGATGCTGCTCGCGCCGCCGCCGAAACGAGCGAGGTGCCGGTCGGCGCGGTGGTGATGCAGGGGGACCGCGTGGTCGCCGTCGCGGCGAATGCGCCGCGCACCTTGCATGACCCCACCGCGCATGCCGAGATCCTGGCGATCCGCGCGGCTGCACAGGCGCTCGGGCGCGACCGGCTGGAAGATTGCGACCTGTGGGTCACGCTCGAGCCCTGCGCGATGTGCGCCGGGGCGATCGCCCATGCCCGCATCGGCCGCCTCTATTATGGCGCGAGCGATCCCAAGGGCGGCGCGGTCGAACACGGCCCGCGGTTCTTCACACAACCGACCTGCCATCACCGACCGGACATCTATTCGGGAATCGGTGAGGGCGAGGCGGCGACGCTGTTGCGCGAATTCTTCGCCGCGCGGCGGTAATCTCCCTCTCCCGCAAGCGGAGAGAAGGAGAGTTGCTTTCATGTTCAGCGCATATCGCTCTCGCGAATCGGCACGATCTTGATCTCGACGCGGCGGTTCTGGGCGCGCCCTTCGACCGTGTCGTTCGACGCGATCGGCTGTGTTTCGCCATAGCCGAGCGTTTCGAGACGGGCTGCCTCGACCCCGCGCGAGACGAGATAGTCGGCGACTGCTACAGCGCGGCGCTCCGACAGCGTCTGGTTATAGGCGTCCGATCCGGTCGAATCGGTGTGGCCATACACGTCGACATAGGTCTGGTTGTAGCGGTCGAGCACGTCGGCGACCTTGTCGAGCGTCGGGCGGAACTGTGCCTGCACCGTCGAACTGTCGGTCGCGAAGGTGATGCCCGACGGCATCGACAGGATCAGGTCGTCGCCGCGGCGAATTACTTCGACATCGGTGCCGGCGGTACGCTCGCGAATCTCGCGCTCCTGCCGGTCCATGTAATTGCCGATCGCAGCGCCCGCGACCGCGCCGATCCCGGCACCGACGATCTTTTCGGTACGGTCGCGCCGCCCGCCGACGATGTCGCCGAGCAGATAGCCGCCCAGTGCGCCGCCGATTGCGCCGATACCGGCCTTGGAAATCCGCTGTTCCCCGGTGACCGGATCGGTCACGCAGGCACTGGTCAGCGCCAGCGCGGCGACGGCGGGGATCATGGCCCAATTGTTGGAAATACGCATTACAGCCTCCTTGAACTTCGCGCGACAAACGGCCCGAGACGCGCCCTTGTTCCGCTTGCGCACCGACACTGCATGAATCGGGCGTTGTGAAACGGGGATGAATGCGACTATGGGAGGGGCAGGCCAATGGACCCGCTTCCCCCCATACCCTGGATCGACGTCGCGATCATTCTCGCTCTGGTCGCGCTCAACGGCGTGTTTGCCATGTCTGAGCTGGCGATCGTGTCGGCGCGCAAGGCGCGGCTGGAGGGAATGGCGCGCGCCGGCAAGCGCGGTGCGCAGACCGCGATCGACCTGGCTGCCGATCCCGGCAAGTTCCTGTCGACGGTGCAGATCGGCATCACTCTGATCGGCATCATCAACGGTGCCTATTCCGGCGCCAGCCTCGGCACGCCGGCCGGCGCGCGGATCGCGGCGCTGGGCGTCGAGGCGGAGCTGGCGCAAACCATCGGATTTGCCATCGTCATCGCCTTTACCACCTATGTGTCGCTGATCTTCGGTGAGCTGGTGCCCAAGCAGTTCGCCTTGCGCTCGCCCGAGCCGTTTGCGGTGCTGATCGCGCCGATGATGAAGCTGCTGGCGCGCATCACCGCGCCGATCGTCTGGGTGCTCGACCAGAGCAGCGCGCTGGTGTTTCGCCTGCTGCGGCTTAACCGCGAATCCGAGAATCGCGTGACAGCCGAAGAACTGCACATGATCGTCGCCGAGGCGACGCATTCGGGCGTGATCGAGGAGCATGAACGCTCGATCATCTCCGGCGTCGTGCGCCTCGCCGACCGTCCTGTGCGGGAGGTGATGACGCCGCGCACCGACGTCGACTGGATCGACGTCAACCTCGATGAAGCCGCGATCCGTGCGGCCCTGTCCGCGACGCCGCATACCCGCCTGCCCGTTGCCGACGGGTCGGTCGATGCGGTGATCGGCGTGGTGCAGGCGCGCGATGTGGTGACGGCGTTGATCGAGGGACATCCGCTCGACCTGCGCGCGCTGGCGCAAACGGCACCGGTGCTGCCCGATCAGGTCGATGCGATGGACGCGCTCGGCGCGCTGCGCCGTGCGGCGGTGCCGATGGGCTTCGTCCATGACGAATATGGGCATTTCGAGGGGATCGTGACCCCCGCCAATCTGCTCGCAGCGATTGCGGGTGAGTTCGCGTCCGACGCAGATGTCGGGGACAATCCGGCAATTACGGTGCGCGACGACGGGTCGCTGCTGGTGTCGGGCCAGCTCGCTGCCGACACGCTGGCGGACCGGATCAAGATCGAGCTCCCCGAGGATCGCGACTATGCGACCGTCGCCGGGCTCGCGCTGGCGGTGCTCAAGCGGCTGCCGAACGAGGGCGAGAGCTTTGTCGAGCAGGGCTGGCGCTTCGAGATCGTCGATATGGACGGGCACAAGATCGACAAGCTGCTGGTCAGCGAGATCGAAGCCTAGTTCTCCGCGTCGCGCTCCTGCGCGGCCCGCGCGGCGTCCTCACGCGCTTCCTTCCAGCGCCGATGGAGGTGCCGCCCCCACCAGATGATCGCGATGGCACCCGCAGCGAGCAGCGCGATCATCAGGAAATGGGTGACGGTGGCCCATTCGAATGCCTCCGCCATTCCAGCGGGGGGCACATAGGGTTTCTCGTTCATCTCGCCGTCTCCCCGCGCAAATCTTCAGGGATAATGCGCGAGGAGAGCGATCGGGTGCATCACTCCTTCGATGCGCTGCGCACTTCCTGCACCGCCGCCAACTGGGCAAGCTTGAGGAACTCGTTGCGCCAATAGCCCTGCGGGTTGCCCGCGAGCCCGCGGATCGCGGCATAGCTGTACCCGCCGAGGTATTTGTCGCCGCGCAGTTTCTGGCCCAGCGCAGCCACTGCAGTCGCGAACGCCATGTCGCCGCGCGGGGCTGTTGCCGTGCGCAGCAGCGATGCCGGGACAGGCTTCTCGATCAGGCGCGAAGTGTCCTCGCCCGGCAGCTTGTAGCGCAATTTGACGAAGGCCAGCTCGCGTCCCGATGCGCTCGGCGCGGGCGGGCGGTTGCCGTCATAGCGGCGGTCGGGCAGCCAGCCCTTGGCTCCGCTCGGCACGACTTCGTAGAGCGCAGTCACCTGATGCCCCGCGCCGATGTCGCCGGCATCGACCGCATCATTGTCGAAATCCTCCTCGGCCAGCGCGCGGTTTTCGTACCCGATCAGGCGATATTGGCTGACTTGTGCCGGGTTGAACTCGACCTGGACCTTCACATCCTTGGCGATGGTGAAGAGCGAGGCCGACAGTTCGTCGTCGAGCACCTTCTGCGCCTCCATCGCCGAATCGATATAGGCATAGTTGCCGTTGCCGAGGTCGGCGATGCGCTCCATCAGCGCCTCGTTGTAATTGCCCTCGCCAAAGCCGAGCGTGGTGAGGGTGACGCCGCTGTCGCGATATTTCTTCACCATCGCCTCCAGCGCCTTGTTGTCGCTGACCCCGACGTTGAAGTCGCCATCGGTGGCGACGAAGATGCGGTTGATCCCGCCCCGGATGAAATCCGCGCTGGCGATGTCATAGGCGAGCTGGAGCCCCGCAGCCCCCGCCGTGGATCCGCCCGCTTCGAGGCAATCGAGCGCGGCGCGGATATGTTTCGGACTCGAGGTGGGGTCGAGCACCACGCCCGCTGCGCCCGCATAGACGACGATCGAGACGCGGTCCTTCGGCGTCAGCTTGTCGGCGAGCATCGTCAGCGCGCGTTTGACCAGGGGCAGCTTGTCGTCGCTGCTCATCGATCCCGATACATCGACCAGAAAGACGAGGTTCGCCGCCGGGCGCCCCTGCGCGGTCACGTCATAGCCGCGCAGTCCGATCCGGACGAGGCGGGTGTCGGGGTTCCACGGGGTCTGCGCGACATCGGTGGTCACGCTGAACGGCTGCTGCCGCGATGCAGGCAGAGGGTAATCGTAGCGGAAATAGTTGATCATCTCTTCGGTCCGCACCGCTTCGGCGGGCGGCGTCTGCCCCTTTTGCAGGAAGCGGCGGACGTTTGAGTAGGCACCGGTGTCGACATCGACCGAGAAGGTGGAGACCGGCGCGCTCGCGACCGACTGGACCGCGGCGACCTCTTTACCCGCATAGCGCTCGCGATTGTCGGCCGAGCCATAGGGGGCGGCCGCAGCTTGGCTGGGCGCGACCCGCCTTGCGGTATAATCTGCGGCAGAGCCCGGCACGATGGCGCGGGGGGCGGGTGCCGCCATCACGGGCGGCGGCGGCGGTGGGGCCGGTGGCGGCGCGAAATAGCGGCGCGGGGGCATCGCCGAACCCGGGCGATATCCACCGCTGCCCGTCTTGCACCGCACCGGCGAGTCATTGTCGGCGCGCGGCGGGGCCGGGCGATGGGGGCGGTGCTGTCCCGGCGGCGGCGCGGCGGCCCCGAGCAACAGCGAAAGCGAGACGAGGGCGGCGGTGCGCTTCATGGAACATCCCCTTTGCATCGCAAATGACGCGACCAAGCGTGCGCCCCGTCGGATGAGCGGCAGATGAACGGGTGATAATGTTACATCAGTTGACCGAAACTGTCAGATTTGCCTGTTGCGCCGGGGCGACGGTGGAGGTTCAGTCCCGCTCGCGCACCACTTCGCGCCAGCCGATGTCGCGGCGGGCAAAGCCGGTGGGGAAGTCCACTGCATCGACCGCGCGATAGGCGGCGGCTTGGGCTTCGGTGACGCTGGAGCCGGTGGCGGTGACGGTGAGGACACGCCCGCCGGCCGCGACCAGCGTGTCGCCGTCGAGCCGGGTGCCCGCCTGGAACACCTTTGCGCCGGTCGCTTCCGCTGCCTCGATCCCGCCAATCGCACCGCCCGCTTCCGGCGTGCCCGGATAGCCCTTCGCCGCCATCACCACAGTGAGCGCGGTGTCAGCCGAAAAACGTGGCGCGGCACGGCCCGCGAGTTCCCCCGCCTCGGTCGCCAGCATCAGCTCGAGCAGGTCATCCTCCAGCCGCATCATCAGCACCTGACATTCGGGATCGCCGAAGCGGGCGTTGTATTCGATCAGCTTCGGGCCTGTACGGGTGAGCATCAGCCCTGCATAGAGTACGCCCGAATAGGGGGTGCCCGCCTTGGCCATCCCGGCGATGGTCGGTTTGATAATCGTTTCGATCGCCTCCGCCTCAAGCGCGGGGGTCAGCACCGGGGCGGGGCTGTATGCACCCATGCCGCCGGTGTTCGGTCCGACATCACCATCGCCGACCCGCTTATGGTCCTGCGCCGATCCGAAGGTCACGAAGCTCGTCCCGTCGGTGATGACGAAGAAGCTCGCTTCCTCACCCTCCAGAAACTCCTCGATCACTGCTTCCCCGCCGGGCTTTTCGAAGATCGCGGCGATCGCGGCCTGAGCTTCCCCTTCGGTCATCGCGACGGTGACGCCCTTGCCCGCGGCGAGGCCGTCAGCCTTGATCACCACCGGACGCCCGAAGTCGCGCGCCAGCACCGCGCGCGCGGTGTCGAGGTCGCGCACGCGGACATAGCCTGCGGTTGGGATATTTTCGCGTGCGCACAGATCCTTGGTGAAGCCCTTCGACCCTTCCAGCTGCGCAGCGGCCTGTGACGGACCGAAGACCGGGAGCCCGGCGGCGCGCAGTGCATCGCTGAGGCCATCGACCAACGGCGCTTCGGGGCCGACCACGACGAAGCCGATCGCATGTGCGCGGCAAAAGCCGATGACTGCGCCGTGATCTGTCAGCGGAACGTCGTGACAGGTCGCGTGATCGGCGATTCCGGGGTTGCCGGGGATCGCATGCAGGCTATCGAGCCGGGGCGATTGCGCGAGCTTCCAGGCGAGCGCATGTTCGCGGCCACCGGACCCAAGCAACAGGACGTTCATGTCAGACCCCTTCGACGATATCGATCTGCCGCGGCTCGTAGCCGAGGGGCGGGAAGGGGACAATGACGCGCCGCTCAGCATCGGCGAATTGTCGCACCGGCTGAAACGGATGGTCGAAGGCGAGTTCGGCCATGTCCGGCTGCGCGGCGAGATTTCGGGGTACAAGCGCGCGGCGTCGGGCCATGTCTATCTGGCGCTGAAGGATGCCGATGCCGTCATCGACGGCGTGATGTGGCGCGGCGCGGCCGACCGACTGCCGTTCCGCCCGCAGGACGGGATCGAGGTGGTCGCGACCGGCAAGCTGACCATCTATCCCGGCCGGTCGAAATACCAGATTGTGATCGAGCGGATGGAGCTGGCCGGCGAAGGCGCGCTGATGGCGCTGTTCGAACGGTTGAAGGCGCAGTTGAAGGCGGAAGGTCTTTTCGACGGGGAAAAGAAGCGACTGCCCTTTGCCCCACAGGTGATCGGCGTCGTTACCTCACCGACCGGCGCGGTGATCCGCGATATCCTCCATCGCCTCGCCGATCGGTTCCCGACGCGCGTGCTCGTCTGGCCCGTGAAAGTGCAGGGCGACGGCGCAGCGGCGGAGGTCGCAGCGGCGGTGCGCGGGTTCGATGCGATGCCGCTGGATGGACCGGTGCCGCGCCCGGATCTGGTCATCGTTGCGCGCGGCGGCGGCTCGATCGAGGATTTGTGGGCGTTCAACGAGGAACCGGTGGTGCGCGCGGTCGCGGCGTGCCGCATCCCGATTATTTCCGCGGTCGGGCACGAGACCGACACTACTTTGTGCGATTTCGCGGCGGATGTGCGCGCGCCGACCCCCACCGCCGCCGCCGAGATGGCGGTGCCGGTGCGCGCGGACCTGTCCCACCATGTCGCGACACTGGCGCTGCGCACGGAGCGGTGCGCACGCCGTTACCATGAGCGGGGAAATGAACGGTTGCAGGCGCTGGTGCGC
>FWWL01006076.1_pt1 | contig 17935 bp, 18 predicted proteins | sample 2228331 | NCBI WGS metagenome assembly FWWL01 (sample SAMEA103939775, study PRJEB20133) | metagenome
GGGATTCTGCAAGAGTACAAGCGCCATGTACACTACGAGAAGCCGAGTGAGCGTCGGCGCCGTCAGAAACAGCGCCGTCGTAAAAAATAACTGACACTGATGCGCGCGTTCGGAATGCCTTCTAAGCGGGGTCGTGAGCGGATTAGCTGGAGACCCCTGAAGCGAGTACTAACCCTTACAGGGTGGGCTCCACTGGTGCTTGGGGGCATTTCGATAGCCCTGCTCACTCTGCTGAATGGCGAGTGGGCGACGCTCGGCTCGGAGTGGCTCAAGCGGGTGCTTATCGCCTCGGCTCAGGTCGGGGTGATGGCACTCCTTATTCATCAGCTGGGGCTACTGCGTCCCTCCGGGCTACTTTTACGCTCTCCAATTGCTCCCAGCGCCCGTGAGGTCGGGCTAATCCTGCTCTTGATTATTGCTTTTGTGAGCCTGTTTGGTTTGCGATTAGCCAGTGCGATTGCGGATGGAGGTGCGCTTACCCCTCGGCATGGGTTCCTCTCGTTCGCACCTCTGCTGGCAGGGGGCATGCTGATGAGCGCGCTGATACAGCCTGTGGTCGCCCTGCTCTGTTTTACGGTGCTACTTGCGGGCGTTGCGGTGGCGATGAACCTCCCGATTACTACCTTCGGGGTCGTGGGGTTAGTTGGGTGGAGCGGTATCTTTGGGGTTGCAGGACTGCGTCGGCGTTCCCAGATTGTGTGGGTAGGGGCACTTGTAAGTGCCCTTTTGGCAGTGCTCTCGGCAGTGGTGGCGTGGCAATTCGGAAGCACCCTCTTGGAAGGCGCGCGCAGTGCCTTCTGGGGAGCAGTAGGCGGTGTGGGTGCGACCGCACTCTTCTGGCTGGGGCTAACCTTGCTGGAGCGCCCCTTCCAGTTGGCAACTCCGATGGCACTGATGGAGTTAGCCTCGCCCGAACAGCCCCTCCTGCGCGAACTGCGTGAGAAAGCCCCTGGCACCTATTTCCACAGCCTCCATGTCGGGCAGTTGGCAGAGGAAGCGGCACTCGCAATCGGTGCAGATGCCCTCTTAGCCCGTATCGCAGGTTATTATCACGATGTGGGCAAGCTTACCAAACCCGATTTCTACATTGAGAACCAAAGTGGTGTGAACACTCACGAACGGATTAACCCGACGCTTTCTGCGATGATTATCGCTTCCCATGTAAGGGACGGTGTGGAGTTGGCACGCCGACACCGCTTACCAGTGGCAGTGCGCGATATTATTGCTCAGCATCACGGCACAAGCCTGATCACCTATTTCTATCACCAAGCGATTGGCGACGGCTACGACCCCGTGCTCGAGCAACATTTCCGCTACGACGGTCCCAAGCCTCAAACCCGCGAGGCGGGGATTGTGATGCTTGCCGATACGGTGGAAGCGGCGACGCGCAGTTTAGGCGAAGTCAGCCCTGCACGCTTGGCGAACTTCGTCCACGAGATGGTGATGATGCGCCTCCAAGATGGACAGCTGGACGAGAGCGCACTGACCTTCCGCGACCTCAGCCTGATAGAGGAGGCGTTCGTGCGGGTGCTGGTCGCCACGCGCCACCGTCGGATCGAATACACCCCATCGTCCCCCCCTGATGAGGGGGAGAATGCCTATGTTGCCCAATCTGTGTGAAGTGTCGGTGGCGGTTCGAATCGCCCCAGAGGTGCTTCCCCTACTGGAAACTCCCCGAATGCTGGAGGTGGCTATTGAACAGGTGATAGCGACCCTACTGGAGGAGCATCGCCTGATGTGCCCCTCACCTCTGGAGGTGAGTATCCTGCTCACCAGCGATGGCGAGATAGAGGAACTCAATCAACTCTTTCGTGGGGTGGCTCAGCCAACGGATGTGTTGAGTTTCGCTTACCTCGATATCGATGCAGACCTTTGGGAAGACCCGACCCAGAAAACGCTTCCTGTAATCGAGGCGAGTGCAGAGGGGGAACCTGTTCCTTTGGGCGATATTGTCATCTCAGTAGAAACCGCTCAGCGTCAAGCTCCTCTAAACGGGCACGATTTGACTACAGAACTGCTGATGCTGGTGGCGCACGGAATGCTCCATCTTTTAGGCTACGACGATGAAACGGAGATGGAACGGCAAGCCATGAACCGACGCGCGGTAGCCGTTTTGCAGAGTCTGGGCTACCCAGCGAAGGAGGTGTGGTGCTCCCGCTACGATGAAGCCTAACACGGAATCACAGGAGACTATCTCGGAAGTTTCGCATTCGGGCACTTCCACCCCGACCGATGGGGAAGCGCAAGAATCGGCTCAGGTGCGACGTCACCCTCTGGAAGGGTTCCGCTACGCGCTGGAGGGCATTATCGTGGTGGTGCGTACCCAGCGCCACATGCGCTTTCATTTCTTCAGCGTGGTGCTGGTGCTGTTGATGGGGTTTCTCTTCCGCCTCGACAAGCGCGAGATGCTGGTGCTTCTGTTCACCATCTCGCTGGTGCTGATTGCCGAGATGTTCAACTCCGCTATTGAAGCGACCGTAGACCTCGTGACCGAGGAGTATCACCCGAAGGCGAAGTTCGCGAAGGACATCGCAGCGGGTGCGGTGCTGGTCGCCACTTTGAATGCGGTGGTGGTTGCATGGGTGCTGTTTATGGGCGACCTGCGCTTAGAGCAGATTCGCCTGCGAATGGAACGCGCCGAGCCGACCTTGTTTATCGCCCTGTTGATGGGCACGATTATCATCTTCGTGGTGGTGTCGTTGGCAAAGGTGCTTTCCACGCAGGGCAAAGTGCGACTCTTTCACGGTGGCGCAGTCAGTGGGCACGCAGCGCTCGGTTTCTTCTTCGCGCTGGCAATTGTGATGGTGTCGGGCAATCTGCTGGCGTCGATCCTTGCGCTTCTGCTGGCTGCGCTGGTTGCTCAAAGCCGATTGGACGCAGGCATTCATTCCTTGCGCGAGATTGTGCTGGGAAGCCTGCTGGGAATCGGCGTCGCAGGAATCATCTACTGGTTGGTGCCACGATGAGGAGGTTGAGATGAACCGATGACAGACAGTGCAGACAGTAGTCGCTTTCGATCTAATTGGAAACGCATCGTTCTGATAGCCGTTGTTGCGACTTGCGCGGTCTGGTTCCTGTACGGACAGTCTTCCTCTCCTGAAAGCGCTCCAGACACTCCCGATTCGGCAGGCTGGACACCCATGACCAGTCTCTTGGTAATCCTGCTTCTGTTGTTGCTGAGTGCGTTCTTCTCGATGGCGGAAAGCGCTCTCACCTCGATTCGGCATAGCTGGGTGCGGATGCTCACCGAACAAAAGCACCGATTAGCCCCCTATCTCTCCGCCTTCAAGAGCGAGCCATCGCGGTTCCTGTCCACAGTGCAGGTGGGGTTGAACATCGTGGCGTTCCTTGCGTCGGCGGTCGCTGCCACGAACCTTGCGAACCCCCTTTACCGCTTGGTGAAGCCCTTAGAAGAGCCTTTGAATCTCAACCTGTACGGGGTTAGTGTGGCGATTGTGGCTATTCTCACGGCGTTTGCGAATGTGATTCTCGGTGAGACCGTGCCGCGCAGTATCGCCATCACCCATTCGGAACGGGTTGCGCTAGGGGTGATTGTGCCGTTGATTCTGTTCGACCGTCTGTTTGCCCTGCCGATTTGGCTGGTGAACCTCACGACGCGCTCGATTCTGCGCTTGTTCGGCATTCAGATGCAGAGGTTAGCCCCTGTGGTCAGCGAGGAGGAGCTGCGCGTGCTGGTAGAAGCGGGCGAAGAGCAAGGGGTGATTGAAGAGGAAGAGAAGGAGATGATTCAGTCCATCTTTGAGTTCACCGACACGATTGCCCGCGAGGTGATGACGCCCCGTGTGGATATGAAATGTGTGCCTGTCGACGCCGATATGCACGAGGTGATCGAACTTATTCGGAAATCGGGGCACTCGCGCCTGCCCGTGTATGAAGGGAGCGTAGACAACATCTTGGGGATTGTGCACGCCAAAGACCTGCTCCAGCTCTGCGAGGGGGGGCGCAAGCTGAACCTGCGCGAAGTGATGCGCCCTGCCTACTTCGTGCCCGAAAGCAAGCGGGTGGTCGACCTCCTGCGCGAACTTCGTCTCCAGCGCACCCACATGGCAATCGTGCAAGATGAGTATGGGGGCACTTCGGGCTTGGTGACGATGGAAGACCTTGTGGAAGAGATTGTAGGCGAGATTCAGGATGAGTATGATGTCGAACCTGAGATATTCGTCCAAGAGTTGCCCGATGGAAGCCTGCTCATCGATGCACGCATGCACTTAGATGACGCAAGCGAGTTGCTGAAAACTCCGCTGGAATCCGAGGAGTTCGACACTTTGGGCGGGTATGTGTTTGGCTTGTTAGGGCATCAGCCGACGGTGGGCGAGACGGTGATAGCCAATGGCTGGCAGTTGCGCGTGCATGAGATTGAAGGGCATCGCATCCGATGGGTGCAGGCAATTCCCTATTCGCAAGAGGCAAAAGAGGAAGAGGGCACAGAAGAAGCGGAAGCGCGCTCTTCTTAGCCCTCCTCGACTCCTAAGGCTTTCAAGCGTTCCCTGAGACGCTGAACCTCTGCTTCCGCTTGTTCTGCCCGCTGGCGCTCCTGTTCTGCCCGTTGGCGTTCTTCTTCTGCGAGGCGTGCCTGAGCCTCTGCGTGGGTGAGCACCAGTTCGCCCTCAGGAGTATAGAACCGAATCCATCGGCGGTTGTAGCGTTGGAACTCACCTTCCCACTCGCCTATCCAAAGCCCCAGCTTTTCGCTCCAGAGCCAGCCCCGCTCGTTGGGCGTCTTCGGACGATATTCGCCTACTATCAGTTCAAACCCTGCCAATTCGCGCGACCTCGGCTCGTACCAGAAATACTCATCGGTGTGGAATACCTTCTCGTATAACTCCTTCTTGATGGTCTTGTCGATACGAGCCGTGGAGGGAGAAAGGAACTCGATAATCACATCGGGATAGCGTCCATCTTCCTCCCAGACGACCCAGTAGCTACGCTCGCGAAACTCCGTGTTCAACACCACGAAAAAGTCGGGACCGCGATAGTAGGGTTTGCCCTCAATAATCCCTTGCGCTTGCTCCAGGCTGTAGTAGATGAACATATTGCCCGCCACGAAGAAATCGTTGCGGTCGCGCCAGTGATACACAAGGCTGTCTATCAGCAAGTTCATCTGCAGACGGTGCCAAGCATCTTCCATAGGCATCCCATCGGTTTCGGGAAGCTCCAGTTTGGGAATTTCGGGAACCTCCACCTCTATCGGAACTAAAACCTCGCGCGTCATGAGTGCTCACCCCAAAGGAGTATACCTGTTGACTAACGCGCCAAGCCGATACGCGTGGGGGGCCAAAAGATAAACAAGGCTTTGCCCACCACCCGCTCAGCATCAAGCAGACCCCAGTGGTGGCTATCGCTACTGCCGTTGCGATTATCACCCAACACCAGATACTTCCCCGGTGGGATTGGTCCTGAGGGTGAGGTAAGCACTTTTTCAATCTCAGCGTCGTCTATCACGGGCACGCGGTTCATATTCGGTCCCCCTTTCCACACATTGCCGAACTCATCATATTCATAGACCAGCCCGCCAATAATTTTCATCGAGTATTGGGGGATGCCGTTGATGTATGGCTCTTTTAGGAGCTCGCCGTTGAGGTAAAGCCCTTCCCCTGCTTTGATCTCAATCACATCGCCCGGAAGCCCGATCAAGCGCTTCACGAAGTCGGTTTTGCCGGGCACCTGCCAAGGATGTAGTGCCCAGTCGGGAGCGCGGAAGACGACGATATCGAACCGTTTCGGCTCGCCTATACGATAGGGATATTTACCCACCATGACCACATCGCCCACAAGCAGGGTAGGCACCATCGACTCGGAGGGAATGTAGAAGGGCTGAACGAGGTAGGGGCGGATGATGAGGTAGACGAGAATGCCAGCGTACACAATTGCATCCAGCAGGTTGCTAAGGAAGCGGGCGAAACGGTGGCGAAGAGGCGCCAGCGCTAAGCGTGCCACCGTGCAAAGGGTCATGACCATCACGACTGTGGCGACGGGAAGTCGCGCCAGCGTCTCAATCCAGCTAAGCGGTCCCGACGGCTCCATCAGCGGTTGATGTCTTCCTTCAGGCGTGCTGCCTTACCCGATAGATTGCGTAGATAGTAGAGTTTGGCGCGTCGTACCTTCCCCTTCCGCACCACCTCGATTTTGGCAACCGAAGGCGAGTGGACGGGGAAGGTTCGCTCTACGCCCACGCCATAGGAGACCTTACGCACAGTAATCGTGTCGCTAATTCCGCCTCCTCGCCGGGCAATCACTACGCCCTCGAATATCTGGATACGCTCCTTCCCTCCCTCGCGCACCACCACATGCACGCGCACGGTGTCGCCCGGACGAAAATCGGGCAGGTCGGTCTTCAGTTGCGACTGTGTAATCTCTTGCAAAACGGTCTGGTTCATGACAGTTCACCTCATTACTTTTTTGCTTGCTTCCTCAGGGGCGTTCCTCCACCCTGTGGAAGCCGTTTTCTCTGACTGAACCATAAGGATACCCGATATAGGGTTCGGTTTTGCAACATGCAACGAGGCTGTTCGAAAAACTCTGGAGTAGATTACCAGCGGTCAAGGAGGTTAGGTCAATCATACAGAATTGCCTTCTCATCGAGCAGGAATCGTGTAGGGAGGTGCGTAATAAAAAGGGGGACGACAGGCAAAGGAGAGCAAAACCTGCCGCCCCCAAGAGAGGTGTGTAGTTGCTTGCTACTTTAATAGACGGTGGAAGCCCCCAAAAAGTTCCCGATTTTAGGTACAATACCCCCTGAAATGGCGTCTCGAGATAAGCTTAGGTCGGCTGTGAACCTCATTCGCCGAGCGAATCGCTTCCTGATTGTGCCCCATCTGCATCCTGATGGCGACGCGTTAGGGAGCGCGCTGGGGCTGTATCATGCACTTCGGCTCATGGGGAAACCTATTGTGGATGTGGTGTGCCACGATTCGGTGCCGGAAATCTACCAGTTTCTGCCCGGTGCCGACCAGATTCGCCAAGAACTTTACCCAAAAGAACCCCATGAGGTAGCGATTGTATGTGATATGAGCCAGCTCAATCGGGCAGGCAAGTTCGAGCCGCTGATTCGCCACTCCGAGCGCATCCTGCAGATTGACCACCATGTGAAGATGGAGCGCTTTGCCGATGTGCAGTTAGTGAACCCGAAGTCAGGGGCGACGGCAGAGGAGGTCTATCGGCTCATCCGTGCGCTTGGGGTGCCGATTACCCACGAGATTGCGACATGTCTGCTGACGGGTATCGTGACGGATACCTTCTCATTCAAGTTTCCGAACACAACCCCACGCACCCTGCGCATTGCCGCGCGTCTTCAGTCAGCTGGAGCGAACCTGAGCGAAATCAACGAGCAGGTGTTCGAGACGCGTTCCTTCTCCTCGGTAAAGTTGTTGGGGCTTGCGCTTTCTACGCTCAAGCGCACAGACGACGGCAAGATTGCTTGGGCAGTAATCCCGCGCTCAGCCTTTGAGCAGGCGGGCGCCCATGAAGAGGAGACCGAAGGGATTGTGAACTTTGTGCGCTCAGTGAAAGGAGTGCAGGTAGCGTTTCTGCTTCGTGAGACCAAGCAGGGTAAGATCCGAGTAAGCCTGCGCAGTCGGGGGCAGGTGAATGTGGCGCAGATAGCGAACCATTTCGGGGGCGGGGGGCACGAAAATGCAGCGGGTTGCACCATTGAAGGCTCATTAGAGTATGCAGAGTCTGCTCTCTTGCGAGAGATACAGCGATGGATGGCATCCTCAATGTCTTTAAGCCAAGCGGGATAACCTCGCACGATGTGATCGACCACCTTCGCAAAGCCGCACATCAGAAAGATGTGGGGCATGCGGGCACGCTCGACCCGTTAGCGGAGGGCGTATTGGTCTGTTGTCTGGGGCGGGCTACACGCCTTGTGCCCTATATCACCCCACTTCCCAAGCGGTATCGGGGCACTATCCTGTTCGGCAAAAGCACCACCACCCAAGACGCAGAGGGTGAGGTGATTCGAGAGACGCCTGCACCGCACCTCACCTTAGAGGCGGTGCGTGAGGTGGCGAAGCGGTTCCTCGGGCGTATCGAGCAAATTCCACCGATGTACTCTGCTCTCAGGATGGGCGGAAAGAAACTCCACGAGTTAGCACGGCAGGGTATCGAGGTGGAGCGCAAACCGCGCCCCATCACCATCTACCATCTGGAGATACTGGACTTTCAGCCAGGCGACTTCCCAACGGCACAGTTCGTGGTGGAGTGCTCTTCCGGCACCTATGTGCGCACTTTGGCGCACGACATAGGCGAACAGTTAGGGGTTGGGGCGCATCTGATTCAGCTTACTCGGCTGGCGGTTGGGCATTTTCGCTTGGAAGATGCCTATTCCATAGAAAGCCTTTGTGATGAAGAAGCCGTTCGGTGCGCCCTGATTCGCCCTGCAGATGCACTCCCTCACTTGCCCCGATGGACACCGACCCGCCCCGTGCTGGAACGGCTCTTGCATGGCAACTTCGTGCCTGCTGAGCATCCCCTCTGGACGCCCGGAGGCTATGTATTGGTGATGGAAGATGAACATACAGTTGCCCTGATTGCGCGCTGGCTTCCCCCGCTTCTGCGACCAGTGCGCGTGATACGGGCATGAGATGGTTAATCGGCATTCCACGCTTAGAGCGACCGATAGCCCCTGGCTGTGCCCTTGCGATTGGGGTATTCGATGGGGTTCATCTGGGTCATCAAGCACTAATAGCAGAAGCAGTTCGCTGGGCGCGTGAGCATGGCACTTCAGCTGTTGCCCTCACTTTTGACCCCCATCCTTCTGCTGTGGTTTATCCTAACGGTGCCCCCTCTCTTCTCTGCACGCTTCCCCACCGAGTGCAACGCCTCCAAGAGTTGGGGATAGACCTTGTAGTAGTATTGCCCTTCACGCAAGCAGTGGCTGAGCTTAGCCCCCAAGCGTTCATCCAGCAGATGTTAGTAGAGGGATTAGGTGTGGGAGCGGTGGTGGTAGGCGAAGATTTTCGGTTTGGACACCAGCGAGCGGGCGATGTGGAGACCTTGCGCGCTATCGGAGGGTTCGAAGTATGCGTCGTACCCCCAGTAGAAGCATTAGGTGAGCGTGTCTCTTCAACGCGTGTGCGTCACCTCGTGCGAGCAGGCGAGATGGAGGCGGTTCAAGTGCTATTGGGCGAGCCTTTCCAGTGGGAGGGCATCGTGGTATTCGGTGAGGCACGCGGACGCAGGCTCGGCTACCCCACAGCGAACTTAGACCCCTACACCACCTTGGTGTATCCTCCTGACGGCGTGTATGCCTGTCGTGCAGAGGTTGATGGCAGGCTTTACCCTGCTGCGGTCAGCGTAGGGAAGCCCCCGATGTTTGAAAGTGCGCAAGTGACCGTGGAGGCGCACCTTATCGATTTTCCCCCGCGAAATCTCTATGGTCGCGTGATAACCCTTCAGTTCCTGAAACGACTTCGCGACCTCCAACTGTTCAATAGTCTCGACGCCCTTCTTGACCAGATGGAGCAAGATGTGGAGACAACCCGCAGGATTTACGAAAATATGAAAGGGTCGGGCTAAATAGGGTACAATAGTATCAATGATGACCATCACCTTAGAGAACTTGGCGGAGATTGCACGCCTGCTTGAGGAACATCCAGAATGGAAGCAGGTGTTTCGTACGCTACTGCTGACTGAGGAACTGCTGGCACTGCCTGAGCAGTTCGGGCGTTTGGTCGCAACTGTTGAGGAAATGGCACGCACCTTCTCCGCGCAGATTGCCGAGTTGCGGGGTGAAATAGCAGAGTTGCGTGCGGGTCAGGAGCGGATGGAGCGCAAGTTCTCGGCTGAGATCGCCGAGCTGCGTACGGGTCAAGAGGAGTTGCGTACGGGTCAAGAGGAGTTGCGTGCGGGTCAAGAGGAGTTGCGTGCGGGTCAAGAGGAGTTGCGTGCGGGTCAAGAGGAGTTGCGTGCGGGTCAAGAGGAGTTGCGTGCGGGTCAAGAGGAGTTGCGTGCGGGTCAAGAGGAGTTGCGTGCGGGTCAAGAGGAGTTGCGTGCGGGTCAAGAGGAGTTGCGTACGGGTCAAGAGGAGTTGCGTGCGGGTCAAGAGGAGTTGCGTGCGGGTCAAGAGGAGTTGCGTACGGGTCAAGAGGAGTTGCGTACGGGTCAAGAGGAGTTGCGTGCGGGTCAGGAGCGGATGGAGCGCAAGTTCTCGGCTGAGATCGCCGAGCTGCGCGCAAGGCAGGAGCGGTTTGAGCAGACTGTTTCGGCTCAGTTTGATGCACTACGCTCACAGATTGGCAGTATCGCAAATGCCTACGGTTTGACCTTAGAGGGTGAGGCGGAAGATGCCACTGAGTACTTAGCACGCCAAAAAGGGTGGGAACTTGTTAGCCCACTTCAATCGCTCGACTTGAATGGCGAAATAGACATCGTCGCCCTCTGCAAGGACACTGAGGGCAACCTCTTCACGCTCTTGGTAGAGGTAAAGGCGCGACTGGTACAGCGCACCGTGCGTGAGTGGGCGAACCGTGTGCGCTCGGAGGATTTCCGCCAAAAGCTCGAACAGGAAGGTTTCCCACCACCGTACAGGATGTATCTGATGGGGTTCCGCATCAATCCGCCAGTGGAAGAGGAAGCGCGACTTCTGGGGGTTGGACTCCTCACTGGGCGGGGTGAGCGTGTGGAACCAGTACCCATCCAGTAGGTGCCCTTCTTGCTTCCAAAGAGGTTCACGATGGTTCTGCTTGGTATTGATGTTGGCACTTCGGGCGTGAAAGGGCTGATGATAGACACGCACGGACGCGTGCTCGCCTCCGCCACCGAGTCGTATCCCCTCCTCACTCCTAAACCGCTGTGGGCAGAGCAGAACCCTGAAGACTGGTGGCGTGCCACCTGCAAAGCCATCCGCTCCCTCTTTGAACAGTCGGGCATATCGCCTGCAGAGGTCAAGGGTGTGGGGCTAAGTGGGCAGATGCACGGCTCGGTGTTTCTGGATGCCGACCACCGTGTGATACGCCCCGCTTTGCTCTGGTGCGACCAGCGAACAGCGGAAGAGTGTGCATGGATTACTGAGCGTGTGGGCGAACAGCGCATATTGGAGACAACGCTCAACCCCGTGCTGACAGGCTTCCAAGCAGGCAAGATTATCTGGCTTCGGCGACATGAACCTGAAAACTATGCACGGGTGCACCATGTGCTTCTCCCGAAAGACTACATTCGGTTCATGCTCACGGGAGAGTTTGCGACCGAAGTCTCGGACGCATCGGGCACAGCCCTGTTTGAAGTGCCCAAGCGCAACTGGGCATACGAGATGTTAGACCTTCTGGAACTGCCCCGTGAGTGGTTCCCGCGTGTCTACGAGTCGCCCGAAATCACAGGGCGTATCACGCACTCCGCCTCGCAAGCAACAGGACTCATAGAGGGCACACCCGTCGTGGGCGGTGCAGGCGACCAAGCAGCGGGCGCTGTGGGCACAGGCGTCGTGCGTGCAGGGGTCGCCTCCGTCGCAGTCGGTACCAGTGGGGTTGTATTCGCCCACTTAGACCAGCCCCGTGTTGACCCGCAGTACCGTACCCACACCTTCTGCCACGCTGTACCGGGCGCGTGGCATGTGATGGGCGTGATGCTGATGGCAGGCGGAGCGCTCCAGTGGTACCGAGAGACCTTCGCCCCGAACCTGCCCTACGATACCCTCATCGAGCAAGCCGACTCGGTTCCGCCTGGTGCAGAGGGTCTCCTCTTTTTGCCCTATCTTTCGGGTGAGCGCACGCCCTACCCCGACCCACAAGCACGAGGGGCGTTCGTTGGCATTACCCTCGTCCACAAGCAGGCGCACTTCACGCGTGCAGTGTTGGAGGGAGTGGCGTTCGGGCTACGCGACTCGCTGGAGATACTCAAGGCGATGGGCGTGGAGTTAGAGCAACTGCGCATCACAGGCGGAGGAGGCAAGAGTCCTATTTGGCGACAGGTCATTGCGGATGTGTTTGGTCAGAGCGTGCATACTCTGCAGGCAGAAGAGGGTCCTGCGTTTGGCGTGGCGTTGCTGGCAGGCGTTGGCACAGGCATCTGGGAGAGCGTACCTTCTGCATGTGAAGCGGTCGTGCGCCTTGCAGAGGAGACAATCCCCCATTCCGAGCGCGTTCAGACCTACGAACAGGTCTACACCCGCTACCGCCAGCTCTATCCCGCACTCAAGCCGATTTTTGCGTTCTAATAGGTATACGAGCGTCCAATTACACCAGTGAATCGCCCATATCGATAAACGACTCTAAGATGGCGTGTGCGCCCAGAGCGAGTAGGGTCAGGGCTTATAAAACTAATCTGGATTTGGTTATTCAGCTGGCTCGCAGTTTTCTGGTAAATTGCAACTAACTCCTGGGATGTTGGTGTAAAATAGTAGAGACCACCAGTTGAGTCAGCTATTTGTCGAAGTGGTGCCTCATCGAAATCATCTCCGAGCAAACCTATTGTGAACACAGGTATACCAGTCGACTGGGCAAAACGGGTAGTCGCCTTCTTGAGTAGTGAGCCAAGGTATACTGAGGGAATAGGAGGAATGACGACGGCGCAAAAACACAAGTGGAACCACCCCCCATGCCCCCACTGCAACGCCACGCACACCGTCAAAAACGGAAGTAAAAAAAGGACGCCCCCGATGGGTCTGCCGACAGTGCCACCGCTCTTTCGGGCACACCGTCGGAACCCCGATGGACCGACTGCGCGTCCCCCTGCCGAAGTCGCACGCACCCTGCTCCTCGTGATGCGTCGCGGAAGCTGGAGCGCCGCCGAAGCGATCCCAGGACACAAGGCGCAGACCATCCGCCGATGGCTCCCGCGCGCCGCCCACCATGCCGAGTGCCTGACGGAAGTGCTGGTCAAAGACCTCCCGCTGACGACGGTGGAGGTGGACGCCTTCTGGTCGTTTGTCAAAAAAAGCACGGAGCGGTTGACGCAGGGGCGTGCCTGCCGAGCGGGGTGGGCGCGCGTTGGGGCTGTCTTTGTCGGGATGGGCGTGTGGTTCGGGTTGAGGTGTGTTCGGTGTTGGGAGAGGCGGTGGCGTGTCCGTATCCTGTGCATGGGGAGCGGTTGAATGGGGTGTTGCGGGATCGGTTGAACTGTTTGACGCGTCGGACGCATGGATTTGCCAAGCGGGTGTCCACTTGGGATGCGCTGGTCGGTTTGTGTTTATGGGAGCCCAACTGGCTGAGGGCGCATCGGGCGTTGCGGGAGTTGCGTGCAGGGGTGGGGGTTAGGGTTCGTTATCGGCATCGAAGTCCTGCTCACTCCTGGTGCAAGCGACTTTGTGTACAACCTGCTGGCATATCTGGTGAACCCCGCACGAGTGCGCGGGGGACTATCGGGCTTTCAAGTGACGCTGGCAGTAATCCTGTTTCTCACTTGGTTCTATGCAATGATCGATGCGCCCCTAAGCGCTGCCGCCCTCAACCGTCGTATCTCGGAAATCGAGTAATCGGTATTGTGCATGGCAATATCCGATCGCGAAGGTTTCGAAAAAGTGGCTTGGGCATCTTGCCCATTCAGCACGCAAGCGGAATGACAATACCCCCCGTGTTTCGCGGCTTGAGCACCTCACCCCCTGTCATTCCGAGCCATTCCCACTCATTCCGAGCCATTCCCAGTCATTCCGAGCGGAGCGAGGAATCTCACGGGTAGGACGCCTGTGCTCCAGGGTGGCACAGACATTTGTGTCTGGGCAGGGGGTGCATAGGTAAGAATACCTGTGCAACTTTTTGTGGCTTGTGCTACTTTTTGTTTTTGTGGCTTGGGCGTCTCGCCCAAGCAAGCCCACAGGCAGTACACCTGTGCTACCATCCCTCATAGGGAGGCTAAAAAACCCTCACCCCGTTGCTTCGCAACTCCCCCTCTCCCAGTGGGAGAGGGGGACACAGGGGGTGAGGGCTTCCCATCCCTCATAGGGAGGCTAAAAACAGCGAAGTGGAGAAGGTTAATAGCGAGCAGGATTCGTTTCAATCCCTCATAGGTAGGCTAAAAACCAAAGCCAACCACCAGAATCTACACCGAACCGGTAAGCCAGACGTTTCAATCCCTCATAGGTAGGCTAAAAACACGGATACTACTGGGGCTGTAATTGCCCCAGTTGCAGTTTCAATCCCTCATAGGTAGGCTAAAAACGGGATGGCTTGTCTACCATCCCACTCGCGGGCAAGGTTTCAATCCCTCATAGGTAGGCTAAAAACTTGGTATTGCCGATCGGGTCTTTTTTACAATAGTGAGTTTCAATCCCTCATAGGTAGGCTAAAAACATGAATATTGTAAAGCGCTATCTGCTGAACTTGTATGTTTCAATCCCTCATAGGTAGGCTAAAAACCAGTACGAATCGGCAGTATACGCCGATATGCAGAAGTTTCAATCCCTCATAGGTAGGCTAAAAACTGGGCACAAAGAACTTGTGGAACTGCAGGATCCCCAGAGTTTCAATCCCTCATAGGTAGGCTAAAAACGGGGAAGCGAGCGTCGCCCATTCGCTCTCGCTCAGCGTGTTTCAATCCCTCATAGGTAGGCTAAAAACTTCGCAATACTCGTGCCCGTCCCGCTCATCACGTTTCAATCCCTCATAGGTAGGCTAAAAACCGTGCCCCGCCAGTTGAGAGCGGGCGCCTCCATCGGAGTTTCAATCCCTCATAGGTAGGCTAAAAACCTGGAGCGAGAGCGAGATTGATGAGGCGGTGTCGTCGGGGTTTCAATCCCTCATAGGTAGGCTAAAAACGCGGTGCTGATTGAGGTAGAGGGCAATCGGTATCGTTTCAATCCCTCATAGGTAGGCTAAAAACCAACTGTCAAGGAACTACTATGGCTTGGGGTACGCTGCCACCAAGCGACTTAATTATAGCACATCCGATAGGGGTTTGTCAAGGGGTGTCGTCGGTCCCCCCAATTTTGACTCGTTGTTCGAGAGCGAAGTTGAAGTACTACTTTAGGTTTGGGCTGGATTTGAGTTCAAAAGAGGTGTTTTTTGGTGTCGTCGGTCGTAGCGTGGGGATGCAGAATTGGAGACCGACGACACACTTAGCCAAGCTAAGGTTTTGCAACAAGATTGTGCCCCCAAACGGGGTATGGGAAAAAAACTACAGGAGGGGGTGAAACTCTTACTCCCAACGAGTGGGGTACACTCTTGAAGATGGCGCTCGACCTCAGCTCGCTGAACCTCGAACAACTGGAGGCGGTTCTACACAAGGATGGTCCTCTGCTGGTCTTTGCAGGCGCGGGCAGTGGCAAGACGCGTGTCATCACCTACCGTATCGCCAATCTGATTCATCAGCACGGCATCTCCCCGCGCCATATCTTAGCCGTCACCTTCACCAACAAAGCGGCTGCCGAGATGAAGGAGCGTCTCCAGCACCTGTTGGGGATGAGCATGCGCGGGCTTTGGGTGGGCACTTTCCACTCGATCTGTGTCCGTATCTTGCGCGAATCGGGGCGTGCCATCGGGATACCCCCTAACTTCCTCGTCTACGATGAGGGCGACCAGTTAGACCTGATCCGCCAAGTGCTAATCGACCTCAATCTGGACGAGAAGCAGTTCAACCCCCGCGCGATTAGCAACGCCATCAGCCGGGCGAAAGAGCGCCTCATCACGCCCGAAGGCTACCGCGAGCAGGCTCACGACTTTTTCGAGCGCATCGTCGCCAGCGTCTACCCACGCTACCAGTCCGCTTTACAGTCTGCGAACGCGCTGGACTTCGATGACCTGCTCTGCAAGACGATAGAACTGTTCGAACGGCACCCGCTGGTGCTGGCGCGCTATCAAGACCAGTTCCGCTACATTCTGGTAGACGAGTATCAGGATGTGAACTACGCGCAGTATGTGCTGGTGCGCCTGCTGGCGGAGGCACATCGGAACCTGTGCGTGGTGGGCGACGATGACCAAGCCATCTACAGTTTTCGTGGAGCGGAGGTGGAACTGATTCTGCGATTCGAACAGGACTTCCCCGATGCGAAGGTGGTCAAACTGGAGCGCAACTACCGCTCTACCCAACCGATACTGGACTTGGCGTTCAAACTGGTGAGCCAGAACACCCTGCGCGCCCCGAAGCGACTGTGGACTGACCGCACCGAGGGCAAGCCCGTAACGCTGACCCCTGTTGCCGACGAGGAAGAAGAGGCACGGCTGATTGCAGAGTATATCCAACGAGAGGTGGCGCGGGGCAACCGACGCTATGGCGATTTCGCAATCCTCTACCGCACAAACGCCCAATCGCGTGTGTTCGAGCAACGCTTCATGCGCGAGCGGATTGCCTATCGGATTATCGGGGGCGTCCGCTTCTTCGACCGCAAGGAGATAAAAGACCTGATTGCCTACCTGCGCCTGCTGGTGAACCCCGACGACACAGTAAGCCTCCTGCGCATTATCAATGTGCCCCCGCGTCGTATCGGTGACCAAACCGTGAAGACCATCCAAGCCTATGCCAGCGAGAAGGGCATCAGTCTTTACCGCGCTCTCACCGAGCCGGGTTTACACGAGCGTCTGCCTCTACAGGCACAGCAGGCAATCGGGGGCTTCGTAGCACTGATTGAAAACCTGCGCGCCTACGCCCAAAAAGCCTCCCTCACCGACACCACAAGGCGCGTGTTGGAAAAATCGGGCTATCTCACTTGGCTGGAACAGCGCAAGGATGCCGAGTCGGTTGACCGAGCGGGCAATCTGCGTGAGTTCGTGAATGTGGTCGCCAAGTATGAGCAGAGCCTCTCGGAAAGCGAGGAAGCGACAGAGAGTCCCCTGCTGGGCTTTCTGCAGTACCTTGCGCTGATTTCGGACTTAGATACATTAGACGAGAGCGGTGACCATGTGATGATGATGACCCTGCACTCTGCGAAGGGACTGGAGTTCCCTGTGGTGTTTCTGGTGGGGGTGGAGCAAGGGCTATTGCCCCATGCGCTCTCGGAGACCCCGCGCGATATCGAGGAGGAGCGTCGCCTATGCTATGTGGGCATGACCCGTGCGCAAGATGAGCTCCACCTCACCTATGCCCGTGAGCGTTCCTACTACGGCTCTCGGCGCGCATGTATCCCCTCGCCCTTCCTGAAGGCGTTCAAAGACACTCCCATGCCCACCCTCTACCAGCAGATGTACGGCACGCCCCCTGCCCCTACACCCTACCGCGCACCTATCTGGACACCTGCACGCACTCAAAGCCGATTTCTGCCCGGTCAGCGTGTCCACCATCCAGACTTTGGCTACGGAATCGTCGTGCGCACCAGCGACGCACTTGTGACGGTGATGTTCCCCGGTGGCAAAGGCATGCACTCCTTCCCCCTACAGGACTGCCCCTTAGAGGAGGCATAAGGTTAGGGTTCAAGGGGGCGCACCGCTTCGGTCTCGATTTCGATGCCTCCGCGCGGATACTGGCGCACCACCACGCGTAGCCACTTGGGCTGAAGCACCGCGTACAGGTCGTCTGCAATCCGTCCTGCAAGCCCTTCAGCATAGCCCGCCTCCTCCCGAAACGCCCACAGGTAGAACTTCAGCGACTTCGATTCAAGGCACAGTTTATCGGGGCAATATTCTATGATTACCTCACCAAAGTCGGGCTGACCTGAGCGCGGGCAGATGGAGGTAAACTCCCGCGCGTGGAAGCGCACCTTCGAAATGCCCGGCGACGGGAACGCCTCGCGCCGAAGCACCTCCACCGCCTCTGCCACACTCTTTGGGCGGGGCATCGGTCCTGAACGGGGCAACCAGAAATCTTCCTCTACCACGCTCACAGCAACTACTATTCTACCATCGAACAGGAATCCCCCCTCCTACATTGTATATCAATCCCATGCGCTGGGTGGTTGTCGGATGGATAGTTCTGCTTGCCTCTGCCCTTGCCCAAAACTGGGTACCGAACGGCTCCTTTGAGCAGGGAACCGATAGACCCGATGGATGGCAACTCTGGGAAGGGCAAGGCGAGTGGCTGATGGAAGGCTTTAAAGGAACGCGCGCAGTGT
>FWWL01006077.1_pt1 | contig 17935 bp, 17 predicted proteins | sample 2228331 | NCBI WGS metagenome assembly FWWL01 (sample SAMEA103939775, study PRJEB20133) | metagenome
CAGGCTCTGGCCCTCCTCCACCTCCTCCCGGTGCTTGACTTTGGGACTAACCCCAGGGGGCAAGGTATAGACGCGGTCAAGGTCCTCGTCGAGGATGGCCAAGTATTTCCGGCCATTCTCGCTGAAGAAGAACGCGCGGCCATCCACGGGGCTTTTGAGGGAGAAGAGCTTGGAGGCGTCGACCTCCTCGCCTTCCGCCACTTGTAGAAGGGCTGCGGGAATGCTCACTGTGCGGGGATCGGACTCGATTTCCACGATATCGTGGCCAGTGCGGGCCGTCTCCACCTTCAGCACCCGGCCGGAAATGGGAGCCACCGCCGCATGCGGGGCCTTCGTGGTCTTGCGGGCCTCGAAGAGCTCCTCCGCCCGGGGAAGACCTTGGGTGATGTCCACCCCGGCCACGCCGCCGGTGTGGAAGGTCCTCATGGTGAGCTGCGTCCCCGGCTCGCCGATGGATTGTGCGGCGATGATCCCTACCGCCGTGCCCTTGTCCGCAAGGCGGTGGAAGGCGAAGTCCATGCCGTAGCAGAGCTGGCAAACCCCGCCGGGGGTCTGACAGGTCACGGGAGAGCGCACGATGAACCGCGGCCGCACCCGGATCTTCTCGATCCCCGCCGCCCGGAGCTCCTGGACGAGCTCGGGGGTGAGAGCCTCGTTTTCCCGCACAAGGACATGGCCGGTCTGCGGGTGCACCACCTCCCGCACGGCCTTGGCTAGATGGGCCCGCTCCTCTACACCCGGAGCGGCAAGATCGAGGTCCACCTCTAGCCGGCCCACCCTCTCCGCCGTGACCCGGTCAACGAGCGTCCCCGCGGGAACCAAAACCTCGCCTGTTAGAGGATGATAAATGGGCTCGGCCGTGACCCGGCCATAAAGGCGCTCGGGTATGTCCTCCATGATCTCGCCTTTGGGAGCGAAATAGAGGGGATCGATCTCGATGCCTTGCTTGGTCCCGCAGTCGTATTCCTTAACGATCACGTCCACGCAGGCGTCCACGAGCCTGCGGGTGAGATAGCCGGCGGTGGCGGTGCGCAAGGCCGTGTCCGCCGTGCCCTTGCGCGCGCCGTGCGTGGAGATGAAGTACTCGAAGATGGAAAGGCCTTCACGGAAGTTGGAGATCACCGGCCACTCGATGACCCGGCCCTGGGGATCAGCCATGGGCCCGCGCATCCCCGCCAGCTGCTTCACCTGACCGGAGGAGCCGCGGGCACCGGAGGCCACAATCCCGTACACCGGGTTGAAGGGGTTGCGCGCCAGGTTCTGCATGGTGGCCTTCTCCACCCGATCCACCGTCTCCCGCCACACCCTGGTCACCGCCTGGTAGCGCTGCTCCGCCGTGCACAAACCCCGAAGATACATGTGCTGGATGCGGTCCACCTTTTCCTGGGCCTCTTGGACGATCTCCCACTTCTCCGGGGGGATCTCACAATCGGGGATGGAGATGGTGAGGCCGGAGATGGTGGCAAACCTAAACCCCAGCTCCTTCAACTGGTCCAGCACCTCCGCAGCTTTCTCCCAGCCATAGCGCAGGTAGCACTCCTCGATCTTGCGGCGGGTGCGGCGGGAGTCCCAAACGAGGTTGTAGTCCCGCAGATCCGGCGGGAGCACCTGGTTTATGAGGGCCCGCCCAAGGGTGGTCTCCCGGACCTTCCCGTCAATCCGGATCTTCACCGGTGCATGGAGGTCGAGATATCCCAGTTCCCAAGCCTTAAGGGCTTCCTCGATGGAGCGAAAAGCTTTGCCCTTTCCTTTTCCGTTGGGGTTCAAAATGGTGAGGTAGTAAAAGCCGTAAACCTGGTCTTGGGTGGGGATGGCCAAGGGCCGGCCGTGCGCTGGCGAAAGGATGTTTTTGGAGGAGAGCATGATCTCCTTGGCTTCCCACACGGCCTCCTTGGAGAGGGGGAGGTGCACAGCCATCTGGTCTCCATCGAAGTCGGCGTTGTAGGGCGGACACACATGGGGGTGGATTTGGATGGCGTCTCCATCCACAAGGACCGGTTCAAACGCTTGGATTGATAGGCGATGGAGGGTAGGGGCGCGGTTCAAAAGGACCGGGTATTCCTTGACGAGCTTTTCCAACACGTCCCAAACCTCAGGAAGCTCGCCGCTTAGGGCCCGGTTTTTCACCTCGTCGTAGTCCGCGTAAGGAAGCCCCTCGACTTTGGCGAGGATGAAGGGCTTGAACAGCTCCAAGGCCATCTTCTTGGGGATGCCACACTGATGGAGCTTCAGCTTGGGGTTGACCACGATGACGGCGCGGCCAGAATAGTCCACGCGGCGGCCCAAAAGATGCCGGCGCAGCCGCCCCTGCTTCCCTTGGATGCGCTCGGAAAGGCTTTTGAGCGGCCGGCCATCCCTTCCCTTGATGGGGTTGTCCTTCTTCTCGTTGTGGATGAGGGCGTCCACCGCTTCTTGCAGCATCCGGCGCTCGTTGCGCAGGATGATCTCCGGCGCCCCCATTTCCATAAGCTTCTTTAGGCGGTTGTTGCGGTTGATGATGCGCCGGTAAAGGTCGTTGAGATCGGTGGTGGCGAATTTGCCGCCCTCAAGCTGGATCATGGGCCGTAGGGCCGGAGGAAGGACGGGGATCACCTCGAGCACCATATCCTGGGGGCGGTTCCCCGAGCGCCTAAGCTGCTCCACCACCTCCAGGCGATGGAGGATCCGCCGGCGATCGGTCTGACTCACCGTGCGATCGAGCTCCTCCCAGAGCTCCTCCGCCAGGGCCTCCAAATCCAGGGCCGCGAGAAGTTTCTTTATCCCCTCTGCGCCGGTGGCGGCCTCAAACCCACCGGGATAGGCCCGCTCATAGGCCCGCACCTCCAGGGTGGAGAGCATCTGCCCCACCTTGAGCGGGACGTTTTCGGAGACGCGGACCACAAGATGCGCGAGGTTGTCCACCACTTCCACCACCGGATGCCCTTCCACCCCCTCATAGCGGGCCTTGAACATGTCGAACATCGTCTGAGAACAGATCTCCTTCACCGGGCGCTCGCAGAGAAGCTCCCCCTCCGCCACCTCATCCCCATCCTCCACGAATAGTTCAGCATCGAGGGTCACGGGATACTCGTAGCGCCCAACCACAAGGACACGGAACGTCTCCCCGTTTTGAAGCTTTCTCTCCTCAAACCGCACCCGGCCCGCTTCCTCGGCGACGATCCTCGGGCTTTCCGTGACCAAAAACGCCCGCTCCGCCTGGAACGTGAAAACGCTCTGAAGGATGCGGAGTTCCGTGGCGTACAGGGTTTCCCCGGGCTTTATTTTGGGGGAAGCGGACTGAGTCACGATGTAAAGCTCTTCCCTGGCCGTTTCCGTCTCATAATAGGCGATGCGCCGGAGATCCCGGCGTTTTATGCCCAAAAGGCGGGAAAGCGGGCTAGCCACACCTTTTAGGTACCAAAAGTGCACCACCGGGCTGGCGAGGCGGATGTGCCCCATGTTCACCCGGCGCACGGAGGAATCGGTCACCAAAACCCCGCATTTGTCGCAGGTAATGCCCTCGTATCGTTTCCCCCGATATTTCCCGCAGGCGCACTCGTAGTCGTTCTCCGGACCAAAGATCTCCTCCGCGTAAAGCCCGCCCCGCTCGGGCTTGTGCGTGCGATAGTTGATGGTCTCGGAGTTCGTCACCTCTCCCTTGGACCAGGAGAGGATCTCCTCCGGGGAAGCCAAACCGATACGGATTTTGGCGATATCGTCACCAGAGATGGGCACCGCTCATCACCCCTCGTCTTTTGCCCCACCCTCGCTTCCGCCCTTTTTCCGGCGGTAGTCGGTGGTGTAAAACCCGCTTCCCTTATAAATCACCCCGAAATGAGAGAGGAGGCGCGTCACCTCGTCCGCCCCGCAGCCGGGGCAGCGCACACGGGGGTCCCCATAGGGGACGAGCTCGCGGAACTCCGTACCACAACGATCACAACGAAAACGATAGATGGGCATTACCCACCTCCTTCGGCTCTCATTCCGCGGGAAGGAAGCTTGCACGGAATCAAAAGCTTTATTTTACCAAGGCTTCCTCAGGGTGCAAGAGGCACGGCCGCACTTGGATCCGTGCGGTCTCCTCCGCCTCCTCCGCCCGGAAGCATACGGTCCAAGGCCGATCCGGAGGAAAGCCCCCCAGGGCCAAAAGGTGTGCCGCCGCCCGATGCACAAGTTCCACCCGCTCCTCCGGCCTCATCCTTGTCCAGGGAGCGCGCAGAAGACCAAGGGGCGAACCAGGAAGCGGAATATAAAGGCGCACATCCTCGGGCAAAAACAGCTCCTGCAGTCGCACCTGCTCGTCCGGACTGGAGGCGATCACCAAAAGCCTTCCTGGGCCCAAGCGCACAAGATGGGGAAATTCTAAAAGTCGAACGAAGTTTGCGGTGAAAACCCCGTCCTTTGCAAAGGTCCGACAGCGCTTGGCGAACTCGGGGTTGCGCAAAAGGCACTGCCGCCCATCGTGGTCCGGGGAAAGGCCCAAAGAACGGGCCAACGCCAAAAGCCCGGCCTCAGCGCCCTCTGCGGTGAGGTCCAAAAGCTGCTCCCGGTCGATTATCCCCTCCTTTTCCGCCCAAGTAGGGGGAAGGAGTTTCGCCGAAAGGGGGCGAAGGACCCGGCCACCCAGGCCCAACTCCTCATCCAAAGCGAGGAGCTCGGCCACGCCCAGACCCCCTTTTCCCGCCACCTCTCCGGTGATGAGGAGGTCGAATTTCCTCCCGCGGAAAAGGCGGGCCGCCCGGGCCAACAGGATGCGCCGGCACGCCCGACACGGAAAAAGCACACCATTTTCTTGGGGCAACCGAAGAAAGGCGCGCTTCAAGGTGACACACCTGAGGGAAAAGCCCAGCCGCTTGGCCTCTTGCTGGATCGCCTCCTCACCGCGGAAAAAGGGGGAGCGAAAGAAAACAAAGGAAAGGTCAAAACAACCCGCCCGCTCGGCAAGCTTGGCAGCAACAATGCTGGCTAGGCTTCCCGAATATAGGACGACCGCGCGAATCTCTCCCTCCTCAACGGTGGGGGCGGATCAACCCATAGCCTCCGCCCTTTTTCTTATACAGCACGGCGGGCTCTTCGGTTTCGGCCTCGAAAAACACGAGGAAGTCGCGGCCGCTGGCCTCTAACTCCGCCACCGCTTCCTCCACGGAGAGGGGCTTGCGCAAATAGTCCTCCACCTCCTCCACCTCCACCGGCCTTTTTGGGGTGGACGCCACCCCTCCCGCACCCCCCGCCTTGCGCACAACACGAAGCTTTTCCTTGAACTGCACGAGCTGCCTCTGCATTTTGTCCACGGCGGCGTCCAAGGAGCTCAGCATGTCGCCACTTTCAGCCACGGCCTTAACCACCTTTTTGTTCACAAGATGGGCGGTGATCTGGACGCGATGAGCCGGACCCTCCGTCTCCAACACCACGTCCATCCGGGTGATGCGATCGAAGTACCGGGAAAGAACACCAACTTTTTTCTCCACATATTGCCGCATCGCATCTGAACCGGCTGGATAACGCTCCACAATGTGCAACTCCATCTTTTTCCTCCCACAAACTATTATAATCCATTAGCCAAGCCGGTCAAGGGGGAGATCCTTTTTCTTTGCGGCCCAAAAGTTTGGCCGCCTCCCGCAGGGCCTCCTCCCGGGTGGAGATGTCCCCGGCCAGGATCCTCTCGTGGATCTCCTCAAGGACCCGCCCCAACCGCGGCCCGGGTGGCTCCCCCAGGGCCAAAAGATCTTCCCCAGAAAGCAATTCCCGCGCGCGCTTGATCCCCTGCACGCGCCTCATGTGCACCAAAAGGCGCACCGCTTGGGCTAAAACCGGGAGCCACGCCGAGCCTTTGTGGACAGAAGCCTCGGCATCACAGATGAGGAGCCGCAAAAGATCCGAAAATTTCGGGAAACGCTGGACAAATTGGGAAAGTTCAAACTCCTCCTGCTCCCCAAAGGAAAGCAAAAGCACTTGCTTTCCGAGCCCCATCTCCGGAAGCTTGGCCACCCGCATATGTTCGGCCACAAGGAAGCTCACGTACTCGATCTCTTTGCGGGGGAAGCGAAGCCTGGTCAAAGCCTCCTCCGCGATCCGTGCCCCAAGTTGGCAGTGGCCGGCCATGTGTTCCCCGCCGGAGCGGGCGAGGGCCAAAGGTTTCCCTGCGTCGTGAAAAAGGATGGCGAGCTTGAGAAGGGGCTCATCCCAGACCCCGTCGGCGACGCTTAAGGCAAGGAGGGTGTGGGCAAAAACATCGCCCTCGGGATGGTATTCCTCGGGCTGGGGAACCCCCCGCAAGCCGGCGATCTCCGGAAGGATGGGGGAAAGGAGGCCCAGATCCGCCAAAAGTCTGATCCCCTCGGCGGAGCGGGGGGTGGCAAGGATGCGCACCATCTCCTCCCGAATGCGTTCCCAGGAGATGCCCAAGATTTTTGGCGCGTGACGGCGGATGGCCGCCGCGGTTTTCTCCTCTAAAGTGAATCCCAATTGGCAGGCGAAGCGAACAGCACGGAGCATGCGCAGAAAATCCTCGGAAAAGCGCTGGTCAGGGTCGCCGATGGTGCGGATGATCCCAACGCGCAGGTCCTCCACGCCTCCGACGAGGTCGATCACCTGTCCGTCGGGGGTGGCGGCGAGCCCGTTCACCGTGAAATCCCGGCGGCGAAGGTCCTGGGCGAGGTCGGCCCAGTGCACCTGTTCTGGCCGCCGGCCATCCCGATAGCCCCCTTCCGCCCGGAACGTGGCCACCTCGTACTGCCGGCCGTCCGCGCCCACCACCACCGTCACCCCAAACGCCTCGCCCACGCTGAGGACCCGCCAGCCGGAAAAAAGGCGGCGGATTTCCTCCGGCGGGGCGGAGGTGGCAATGTCCACATCCTGCGGAGAAAAACGCTGCCCTCGCAGCTCCGCCAAAAGGGCGTCGCGCACTACCCCCCCTACCAGCACCACCACGTGGCCGGCCCGCTTTAGCCGATCCACGATTTCCTTGGCCGTGGGATGCCCATTCCAGATCCGCTCAATTGGGATGCGCACGCCCTATTATCCCCAAAGTTTGCCCAAAAACCCGGGCCAGGCTAGGATTGTTTTGGAGGAGGGAGAAATGGAGCATGGGGTAGTGCGGGAGGCCCGCGAGCGGATGGGCAAAACCTTGGAGGTTTTACGGCAGGAGCTGGGCAAGGTCCATACGGGACGGGCTAACCCCGCGTTGCTGGAGGACATCCGCGTGGACTACTATGGTGTGCCCACCCCCCTCCGCCAGCTGGCGAACATCGTCGCTCCTGACCCCGATCTGCTGGTGGTGCGCCCGTTTGACAAGTCCCAAATCGGGGCCATCGAGAAGGCCATTCGCGCCGCGGACTTGGGCCTGAACCCCCAAAACGATGGGCAGCTCATCCGCATAAGGGTTCCCCGTCTATCCGAAGAGCGGCGAAACGAGTTGGCTAAGGTGGTGGCAAAGAAGGCGGAGGAGGCGAAGATCGCGTTGCGCAACATCCGCCGCGAGCTCAAGGAGCGGCTGGAACAGGAGAAAAAAGAGGGAAAACTTTCAGAAGACGATTTCTTCCGGCTCCAGAAGGAGTTGGACCAGCTCACCTCCGACTTCACTAAAAAAGTGGAGGAGCTTGCGGAAAAGAAGGCCGAAGAAATGCGCACCCTCTAGGAAATCCCATGCCGGCCTTGCGCGAAAGCCTTCTTTTAGGAAGCCTGGTCTGGCTGGGGCTTCTCGTCCTTAGGCCCCATTGGGCATGGGGGTTCCTCTACGGGTTCCTCCTCGTTTTCGGCACGCGCCTCATCTTCACTAACCTCCTCTCCCGCAGGCCCAATCTTTTGGGGTTGCTTTCGCTCGCAAAGCAGCTAGTCCTTGCAGGGCTGAGCGTGGGCGGGATCCTTTTGGGGCTAAGTCCGATCGGGGTGGCCCTGGGCCTTTTCATTTGGCCCGTAAGCCTTTGGATTTGGGCGGCGCGCCATGTTCGCCAGGGTCGGTAAGGATTTGGTTTGGCGCTTTCGCCTGGGCCCGGTCCTCCTCGCCCTTAACCCCGCCACCTTGGGAACGGCCCTGGGCATTGCCCTCCTCCTTGTAGGGCTTGCCCTTTGGCTTCGCCGGGGGATCCCCGACGATCCGGAAGCCCCGCCCTCCCGCCGGCTTGCCCTCCTCATCGCCGCTTTGGACCTCGCAGAAAGCCAGGTGTTGGGCGGGATGGACGAAAAGATGAGACGATCCCTTCTGCCTTTAATTACCACCCTTTTTTTGTACGTTTTGGCCTGCAACCTCTCCTCCATCCTTCCCGTGCCCGGGATAGTCGCTCCCACCCAGGACCTGAACGTCACTCTGGGCCTAGCCCTTCTCGTCTATCTTCTCACCCACGTCTACGGCATCCGCGCCAAGGGCTTTGCCAAGCATTTGCGCAGTTATCTGGAGCCGATCCCCGTGATGCTCCCCATGAACATCGTGGGGGACATGGGGCGGACCCTTTCCCATGGCTTCCGGCTCTTCGGCAACATCCTGGGCGGGGCCATCATGGGGGCCGTGGCCATCCCAGTCCTGGTGGATCTTCTGGTGCGCTTTCTTGGTCCAATGCTGGCCTTTCCGGCGGTGGCATTGATGGGAACGACGGCAAGCTTTATCCTGAATGCGTTTTTTGGCGTTTTTGCCGGAGCCATTCAGGCGTTGGTATTTACACTTCTCGCCGCGGCCTATATCCAGGTGGCCGCGGAATGAAGGAGGGGAAAACATGGACGCGGAGTTGGTACAGGGTCTCAGATACTTGGCGGCTGGAATTTGCATGGGAATTGGAGCCATCGGCCCGGCACTGGGCGAGGGCCGCATCGGCGCGGCCGCTTTGGAGAGCATGGCCCGCCAGCCGGAAATGGCCAACACCCTTCTGCGCAACATGATCATCGCCGACGCCATTGCAGAGACCACCGGCATTTACTCGCTTCTCGTGGCCATCATGATCCTGTTTGTCGTGTGAGGTCCTCATGGAAGTGGGTTGGGAAACGATCATAAAGAGCCTGAACTGGACCCTCATCCTCAACGTCGTCGCTTTTTTGCTTCTTGTCTGGGCCTTGAAGCGCATCCTTTTTGTGCCGGCTTTGAAGTGGCTGGATGCGCGAAGAAAGCTGGAGGAGGAGAGGATTTCCCGGGCCAAAGAGGCGGAGGAGGCGGCCCTGGTGTTGAAAAAGAAGGCGGAGGAGGAGCTGCAGGAGGCGAACCGCCGCGCCCGCGCGATCCTGGCCCAAGCGGAGGCGGAGGCCCAGGAGATCCTGCGGCGCGCGCGGGAAGAGGCCAGGGAGGAGGCCCGCCGCATCCTGAAGGACGCGGAGGCCAAAGCCCTGCGGGTGCAAGAAGAAGCCCTCAAAGAGCTGCAAAAAGCCTATGCCGAGCTTGTGGTGCTCGGCGCCGCCCAAATCCTCGGCCGGGAAGTGCGGCCGGAGGACCACGAAAGGCTCATTGAGGAGCTCACCTCCCGCCTTGGCCTGGGGATCCTCTCCTGAGGATGCGGCGCAGGGAAACGCTGGAAGAGCGCTATGCCCAGGCCCTCCTTGCGGCCGCCCGGGAAGCCCATGCGGAAAAGGAAATCGCCCAAGACCTCGTCTTTCTCGGGGAGATTCTGAAGGCTGTGCCGGAGTTTCTGGTTTTCTTAGCCCATCCCAGCGTTGACCAAAGCGCAAAAGAGGAGTTGCTGCGGGAGGTGGGGGAACGGGTGCACCCCTATACCTTCAACCTTCTTAAGCTTTTGGTGCGCCGCGGGCGGGCCGGGATCCTTCCCAAACTCGCCTCCGCATATTTTGCGGCCCTGGAAAAAGCGGGCGGGCCGGTACACGTGGTGGTCCGCACGGCCTGGCCCCTTTCCCCGGAGGCCCAGGAAAAGCTGCGGGCCCGGCTCCAGGAGGCCCTGGGCCGGGAGGTGGCCTTAGAGGAGGAGGTGGCTCCGGAGCTCCTGGCCGGGGCGGAGCTGGTGATCTCCGGCCGGCGGCTGGACGCTTCTTTGCGCGGGCGCCTGCAACGCCTGCGCCGCGCCCTAGGAGGGTGAGATGCCCCGCTACGATGAGCTCGCTTCTGTTCTGAAAAAGCAGATCCAAAACCTCGGTGCGGATCTGGAAATGCAGGAAGTGGGGGTGGTGGTGGAGGTGGGCGACGGCATCGCCCGCGTGTGGGGGCTGCGCTCGGCCATGGCTTCCGAGCTCGTCCTTTTCCCCGACAACACCTACGGCTTGGTCCTCGACCTCACGGAGGATTCCGTGGGCGTGGCCATTTTGGGCGCGGACGAGGGGATCAAGGAGGGGGATGAGGTCCGGCGCACCGGGCGAGTTTTGGAAACCCCGGTGGGGAAGGGCTTTTTGGGCCGGGTAGTGGACCCCCTGGGCCGCCCGTTGGACGGAGGACCCCCCATCGAGCCCGAGGGCTACCGCAAAACCGATGCCAAAGCTCCCGGGGTGATCATGCGCCAGCCCGTGAACACCCCGCTTCAAACGGGGATCAAATGCATTGACGCCCTCACTCCCATCGGAAGGGGCCAGCGGGAACTGATCATCGGCGACAGGCGCACGGGAAAAACCGCGATCGCCATCGACACCATCATCAACCAAAAGGGCCAAGGCGTTTACTGCATCTACGTGGCCATCGGCCAGAAATCCTCGACGATCGCCAAGGTGGTGGACGCCCTCCGCCGCTACGGGGCCATGGATTACACCATCGTCGTCGCCGCCTCCGCCGAGGACCCCGCCCCTCTCCAGTACATCGCCCCCTATGCCGGCTGCGCCATGGGCGAGTACTTCCGCGACCGGGGCGAGGACGCCCTCATCGTCTACGACGACCTCTCCAAGCACGCCGTGGCTTACCGCCAAATCTCCCTCCTTCTGCGCAGGCCTCCGGGGCGGGAGGCCTATCCGGGGGACATCTTCTACCTTCATTCCCGGCTTTTGGAGCGGGCCGCGCGCCTCGCCGACGAATACGGGGGCGGCTCCCTCACCGCCCTTCCCATCGTGGAGACGAAGGCCGGGGACATCACCGCCTACATCCCCACCAACCTCATCTCCATCACCGACGGCCAGATCTATCTGGAGGCCGACCTCTTCAACAAGGGGCAGAGGCCGGCCATGAACGTGGGGCTATCTGTTTCCCGCGTGGGCGGGGCCGCCCAAATCCCGGCGATGAAGGAGGTGGCCGGGCAGCTCCGCCTGGAGCTCGCCCAGTACCGGGACCTTGCGGCGTTCGCGGAGTTCGCCCAAGAGCTGGACGAGGTCTCCCAGGCCCAGCTTGCCCGTGGTGCCCGGGTCATGGAGATCCTCAAACAGGACCAATACCAACCCATGCCCGTGGAGGAGCAGGTCGCCTCCCTTTACGCCGCCGTGACCGGGCACCTCGACGACATCCCGGTGGAGGCGGTGCGGGCCTTTGAACGCGGCTTCCTCGCGTTTTTGCGGGAGCACCACGGGGAAGTTTTGGCCGAGCTCCGCCGGGAAAAGAAGCTCACGGAGAAGGTGCGCGCCGGCCTGGAACAGGCCCTTGGGGAGTACAAAAAGATCTTCCGCGCCTGAACATGGCCAAGAAACTTCGGCAGCTGCGTCGCCGCATCCGCAACATCCAACACATCCGCCAGATCGCCAAGGCCATGTACACCATCGCCTCCACTCAAGTTATCCAGCGGAAAAAGGAGCTATTTTGGGCCCGCGTTTTTCCAAAGGAGGCGACCAAGATTTTGGCGGAGCTCAAGGCCTGGGCTAACGCAAATTTTCTCTCCCACCCGCTTTTGGATGGAAACGGGCTTTCGGGCCAGGGGCTTTTGGTGGTGAACGCCGACCGCGGCCTCTGCGGCCGCTACGTCGCCGAGGTGAACCAGGCGGCGTTGCGCTTTCTTAAAGAACGTCCGGAAACAAGACTCATCCTCCTTGGCGACAAAGCCATCCGCTTTTTTGGCCGAGAGAATTGGCCCATCGTCAAGGGGTATCGGCGGATTGAGCGCCCCCGCTTATCCCACGCACAAACCCTGGCCCAGCAGGTCCTGGACCTTTACCAGGAGGTGGGGGAAGTGCACGCGGTGTACACGGAATTTCGGGGGGAACTCATCCAACGGGTGAAGGTGGAACGGCTTTTGCCCATCCCCTTGCCGGAAAGTCCAGCCCGAGAACTCCTCGTGGAGCCGGATTTGGGCGTCCTCATTGAGGAGCTTGGGAGGATTTGGCTTTTGGGGCGCCTCTACCAGATCCTCCTTGAGGCGAAAACCTCGGAACACGCGGCCCGTCGCCAGGCCATGAAGACCGCCACCGACAACGCCGACGAAATTTTGGAAAAGCTCACCATCCAGTACAATAAAGCCCGCCAGCAAAGCATCACTCTCGAGCTCATGGACATCATGGGCGGAGCGGAAGCCATTCGGGAGGAGCTGTGAACGTTCGGGAAGCGGTGGCCGAGGGTTGGATTGTGGCTGTGCGGGGCCCCGTGGTGGATGTGGCCTTTCCCCGGGGCCACCTCCCCCCTCTGCGCCAGGCCCTGGTGGTGCCAAGGGAAGAGAAGGATTTGGTCTTGGAGGTGGCCCAACATCTGGGGGACTCCACGGTGCGGACCATTGCCATGGACTCCACCGATGGCCTGCGCCGCGGGGACAAGGTCTACGACACCGGCGGGCCCATTACCGTCCCCGTCGGGCCGGAGATCCTGGGGCGCATGTTCGACCTCGTAGGGAACCCCATCGATAACCTTCCCCCGCCCCCGGTTAAAAAGCGCTATCCCATCCACCGGGATCCGCCACCCCTGGATGAGCTTTCGGTGGAGGACGAGATCTTGGAGACGGGGATCAAGGTGATCGATCTCATGGCCCCGATCCCAAAAGGCGGGAAGGTGGGCCTTTTCGGCGGGGCCGGCGTGGGGAAAACCGTGCTCATCATGGAGCTCATCCGGGCCATCGCCTACGAGCACAAAGGCTATTCTGTCTTCGCCGGGGTGGGCGAACGCTCGCGGGAGGGAAACGAGCTTTATTTGGAGATGAAGCGGGCCGGGGTCCTTCCCAACACCGTCCTTGTCTACGGCCAGATGAACGAGCCTCCGGGAGCGCGCTTCCGCGTTGGCCTCACCGGGGTCACCATGGCCGAATACTTCCGCGACGAGGAGGGAAAGGACGTCCTCCTTTTCATCGACAACATCTTCCGCTTCGCCCAGGCGGGAAGCGAGGTCTCCGCCCTTTTGGGCCGGATGCCCTCAGAAGTGGGGTATCAGCCCACCCTGGCCACAGATATCGCCGAACTTCAAGAAAGGATTGCCTCCACCCGCCGCGGCTCCATCACCTCCATCCAGGCCATTTACGTACCGGCCGACGACTTCACCGACCCTGCTCCGGCCACGGTCTTCGCCCATCTTGACGCCACCATCGTCCTCACCCGGGAACTTGCGGAAAAGGGGATTTATCCGGCAGTGGATCCTCTTCAGTCCGACTCCCGCCTCATGGACCCCCGCCTCATCTCCCGGGAACACTATGAGGTCGCGCAAAAGACCAGGGCTATCCTCCAGCGCTATCAGGATCTTCAGGACATCATCGCCATCATGGGGATGGAAGAGCTTTCGGAGGAGGATCAGCTCATCGTCAAGCGGGCCCGGAAGATCCAGCGATTCATGGCCCAACCCTTCCACGTGGCCGAGCACTTCACCGGAAGGAAAGGGGTGTATGTGCCCCTGGAGGAGACGGTGCGCGGGTTCAAGATGATCTGCGAAGGGGAGCTAGACGACGTTCCTGAGCCGGCATTCTACATGGTGGGAACGATCGATGAGGTCCTGGCCCGGGTCAAGCGTAGCCACGTGCCCACCTAAGTTCCCCTCCGGGAAGAGGAAATGCTGGCTTGGTTTTTCCAGTGCAATCGATGCTTTTGCTTCTCAAGAGAGCACCGGGAACCTAGGGCCTAGGCCTAAAAAGGTCTTGCGCAAGCGGGGTTTCTTTCCCGCTAGACCCTTCAAAAAGGGAGAAAGATCCTGCAGCCAGTGCACGGTAAGGAAGCTTACCTCTTTTTACCATTTGCCGAAAAAAGCTTCCAAGCTAATCCTTTACGATCACGGTTCATTTTGGCACGGCGCTAGCGGGTAAAAGCCATCCTGAAGGCTTCACTCAAGGCTTAAAAGGGCCTCTTCAAGGGCGGAAAGATCGCGAATGGAAGCGTGGGGGAGATGGAGGGCCGACGGGGGGTGTTGCCAGGAATAAGGGCCCAAGAGCACGCGCACAGTTCTCATCCCCAAAAGCCGCGCTGGAAAAACATCATGGTCCAGACGGTCCCCCACCATCACCGCCTCCGCGGGCTCCACCCCAAGGCCATCTAAAATCATCCGGAAAAAGAGGGAGCTGGGTTTGGTCACCCCCATTCCCTCCGAAACCTCCTGCCACCGAAAGAAGGAAAGAAGCCCGGCTTCCTCCAAAATTCTCAAAGCGGAAACGGGTTGGTTTCCGGCCAGGGCAAGAACATAGCGTTCGGCAAGCCTTGGAATAGCCTCTTTGGCCTCCGGCCGCACAAAAACCCCGGGCAAATCCCGCTGGAATTCCCTGTTGTGGTCCGAAAACGCCGCGCGAATGGCGCGAAATTTCGCCACATGAGGACGGACAAAATGCCAGACCACCGCAAGCCAGGGATTTGGTTCACACCGAGAGATTTCCCGCTTGAGCACCTCCTCGAACTCCTCCCGCTCCACAAAAATGCCGGCTCGCTCAAGTTCTCTTTGCAAAAACTCCGTCCAAATCCGATATTCGTTGTCTTCGTTGAATACCGGCCCACCTAAATCCAGGAGGACGGCGCGGATCATTTTATTCCCATCTTCTTCGTGGCGATTTTCTCGGGAAGCATATAGCGGATGGAGTCCTCAGCGGTCACCCCGCGGAGGGCCGCAAGGATGCACACAAGGGCGTGGCCAATGGCCAAATGCGCCGTCTGAATGCGGGTGCTCGATGGCCCCTCGGGCTTGGCGTTGCTTTTGATGACAATTTCCGCGTACTTCCCAAGGGGGGTGTCCTTGTTTTCCGTGATGGCCACAGTAAGGGCGCCCTTCTCCCGACACAGGCGCACCGCCTCATAAACAAAACCTGTCCCGCCAGAGGCGGATATCCCGATGAGGACGTCTTTGGGCTCCACGCAGGCGGCGATGAACCGGGCAAGCCCCCCTTCCTCCTCACCCGTGCCCTTGGCAAAAGACACGGGGAGGGCCTGGGCCATGTTGTTGGTGATGCAAAGGCAGGGCACCCCGGTCTCATAGCATTGGCCGGCGATCTCCTCCGCCACCAACGCTGAGGCTCCAGCGCCGGTGGTTACGATCTTTCCGCCTTTTTCCAGCCGCTCGTGAATGGCCGTGAGGGCGCGTAGAAAACCTTCCTTAGCCGTAGGGATGGAGGAGAGAATGCCTTCGGCCTCCAGCCGAAGGGCCCGCTCAAACATCTCCAAGGGGGTGGCGCAGCCGGTGAAATCGTAGCCCACCATGAAGGGGCGGTTCACATCGATAACTTGCCCCACGGAGTCGATGAGAACCCTTCCGTTCCAGGCGTGCTCCTCGAACTCCAAGGTGGTACCGGGAAGGTCCCCAATCTTCAGGTTTTTGCCGGTGAGCCTCGCAATAAGGCTGGTTTTTCCGGAGTTGAAAACCCCAAGGACCACAATGCGTGAACCCTGAGGGAAAAGCTTTTCCATCTCGGCCACAACCGTAGGGACGTTCTCCCCGGTGAGGAGCGACATGACGGGAAATTTCAGACCGAGCTCCGCTTGAACCCGCTGCACTTCCTCCTCCGATACAAGGTCGAGTTTGTTTCCCACAACGAGGAGGGGTAGTTTTGCGTTCTCTACGGCCTCCAGGAAAAGTCGCACCGTGGGGATCTGGGGGTCGTAGAGGTTCACGAGGAGCACGGCACCGGTGGCCCCGCAGCTCTCAAACGGGGTGACCATCTTCTTTGTGACCCTTGTGCTCATGCACCACCTCCGCTTTCCACAACAACACGGCCAGCATGTTAGACGTGGGAGCCCCTTGGGACAAGTCTTTTTTCACGTTGGACAAAGGAACCCTGCCCCAAGAGAAGACCGTCTCCGGGGAAGGCTTTTGAGGAAGAGCGACTACCCCAGCTTATACCCGATTCGGCGGAGGAACTCCTTCCGCTCGACCTGTTCTTTTTCTCCTTCCACGCCCTTGGTCTTCACCCCGTCTATTACGCCGAGGATACCCCGACCCTGTTCGGTTTCGGCCACGATCACCTCCACCGGGTTAGCGGTGGCACAGAAGATCCGACAGACCTCCGGTACCATTTTGATGGCGTTCAAAACGTTTATGGGATACATCTCCCGCATGAGGATCAGAAACGCATGGCCGCAGGAGAGGGCCAGGGCGTTTTTCTTGGCGAGCTCCACGAGTTCTGGGTCCGTCCCCGACCAGCGAACCAAAGCCGGCCCGGAGGACTCGCAAAACGCCAGCCCGAACTTCGCACCCGGCACAGTGTTCACCATGGCCTCGTGCAGGTCTTCCACGGTTTTGATGAAGTGAGCTTGCCCAAGAATGATGTTCACCTCCGCCGGCTTCTCGATTTTCACTACCTTGAGCTCCATCACCTTCCTCCTTTCTCTTGAGCATTATAGACCACCATCCCCTTAGTCTGCGCACTGTTTTTCCAGTAAGCATTGCAAAAACGTTGTTCAGCGGCGTGCCGATCCTAAAGCTTTCAAGGCCGCGGAGCGGCCGGCTAAGAAACCCGTAGAAAAGGCGGCCTGGAGGTTGTATCCACCGCTTTCCCCATCCACGTCCAAGACCTCCCCGGCAAAGAAAAGCCCTGAAACGATCCGGCTCTCCATGGTTTTGGGGTTCACCTGGGAAAGGGCTACCCCACCCCGGGTGACCATCGCTTCTTCCCACCCAGCCACGCCCTCCACGGGAAAGGGATGGCCCAGGACCAGGCTCTCCACGATGTCGCGCCGGGCTGAACGGGCCAGGTTGGCCGCCAAAGTCCTCGCATCTATTCCCCGCGACTCCGCTAACGCTCGCGCCAGACTCCTTGGAATCCCAAGATCGTGCAGGAGATTGGGGAGCGTTCGCCGGGGTTTCAAGGAAATTTCTTTGAGAAGAAGCTTTTCCGCGGAAGCTTGGTCGCGTAATTCCGGAGCGAAAGCCACCCGCAGCACATCACCAGCCTCCACCTCCCGGGAGAGGTCCAACACCGCCGGTCCGGAAAGCCCGCGATGGGTAAAAAGGACATCGCCGCGCTTTTTTGTAATAACCCTTCCTGAGCGCTCGAGGATTACGCTGGTATTGCGGAGGGTCAACCCGGCACAAGCGCGAAAAGGCAAAAAGGCTTGAGATTCAACAATTACCGGAACTAAAGCAGGGCGGCATGGGACAATAAAATGTCCAAGCTGTGCGGCAAGTTGGTAGCCGTCGCCGACAACACCAAGTTGAGGATGGGCAAGGCCGCCGGTGGCGAGGATCACGCATAGTCCTTTCGCTATACTTTTTCTTTGTCCTGCCCCACGTATAGAAAATCCCGTGGACGTTGGGCTTAGGCGAATAACACGCGTTTCAGTCCAAATTTGCACGCCAAGTTTTGCCGCTTCCCCAAGAAGCACATCTAAGGCGTCTTGGGCCCGGCCGGTTTGCGGAAAGACCCGGCCGTCGGGCTCCACCACAAGGGTAAGGTTCCGGCGTGAGAAAAAGTTCATAAGGTCGGTATTGGAAAACGCATAAAGGGCTGGCCGCAGGAAGCGGCAAGCGGCGCCGTGATAGTGCTTGCACAGTTCTCGAACGTCCCCAGCGTGGGTGAGGTTTCCCCTTCCTCCCCCAGAAAACGGCAGCTTTCCCCCCGGCTCTCCGCCCTTTTCCAAAAGGAGGACGCGGGCCCCTTCTTTGGCCGCAGAAATGCCCGCAAAAAGCCCGGCCGGCCCAGCCCCCACAACCACCACCTGCCAAGCTTTGCCCATAGCCTATGTTAGTGCGCCAAGGAAGAAAAGCGGCGCCTCGCTCTAGACTAACACACGA
>FWWL01006080.1_pt1 | contig 17929 bp, 16 predicted proteins | sample 2228331 | NCBI WGS metagenome assembly FWWL01 (sample SAMEA103939775, study PRJEB20133) | metagenome
TCTCTGCTGACGGTGGTGGTTTCGGAAATACCAACGACGGCTGGGGTGCTGAATGCGAGCGCGTGCGCGGGTTCGGCTTTTGAATACAACGGCGTGTCCATTCCTGCCGGGAGCAGTCAGACGTTTGTGCTGCAGAATGCTGCGGGTTGCGACTCTTTGCTGACGGTGGTGGTTTTGGAGTTACCCGCGACGAGCAGCACGCTTCGAGTAGGCGCTTGCCCGGGACAATCCTACGTGTACCAAGGAGTGGCGCTGCCTATTGGTACTGTGCAAGATTTTGTGCTGACTAATAGCCAAGGATGCGACTCGACGGTAACGGTCATCGTCAGTGCCCTGCCTACGTCGGTGGACACACTGGCTGTGGTCGTTTGTCCCAATGAGCGCTTCGAATACGCTGGAGCGACGCTGCAACCGGGCGAGACGCGAACCTTTGTGTTTGTCAACAGTGCAGGCTGCGACTCGGTCGTAGTTGTACGCGTTTCGGCGTTTCCCGTGGCCACCTTTGGCGTGCAGACCCAGGCGTCGTGTGTCAACAAGGGCACTGGAGGCCTTATCATAAGTCAGCCGAGCGGTGGGCTTGCTCCTTATCAGTACTCACTGGATGGAGTGAATTACCAGAGCGAAGGGCGGTTTTCCGGTCTACTTTTCGGCACCTACGCCGTGCGGCTGCAGGATGCCAACGGCTGCGTGTTTGAGCAGCCCGCAGAGGTGCCCGCTCTGGAACCGCTCTCGGTACGACTGGATAGCGAAGCCCTGCTGCCTTGTAGTGCGGCGGGTGTAGTGTTGGCTCCTGTGGTTGGCGGTACGCTGGCAGGGCTTTCCTACGAGTGGAGTACGGGCGCGCAAGATCCGCGCATAGAGGTCTTTGAACCGGGCGAGTACGCAGTGGAGGTCAGCAACATTTGTGAGCGCGTACGTCGTCAGGTGCGTGTGCGCTGGGAGAATGAGCGGCCAGATTTTGAATTTTTCTACATGCCCAACGTGTTTGCTCCTGACTCGAATGACCCAGATAACAGCCAGTTCCGCCCCTACTTTGTGCCCGGGCTGAATTGGAGCAACTATCACTTCGAAATCTTCGACCGTTGGGGCAATCTGCTCTTCCGCACCGAGGACCCTCAGGAGGGTTGGCGCGGCCCTTTCCGCAGTGCTGACATGCAGCCGGCGGTCTTCGTGTGGCAGCTGTGGATGGACGTAGACTACTGCGGGCGCTTGCGTCGGGTGCTTAGAAAAGGCGATGTTACCATCGTTCGGTAACCGAAAAATTGTCGAATGCAGATACCAAAGACGCATGAACGGCACTGGAATGTTTTTTGGTAGAAAAGAGGCGCAACAGGCCATTGCTCTTTTGATGTTGCTACATATTTTTGCCTCGTGATTTTTGCAAATATGCTCTCTGCATAAAAGGATGTAATCGGTTTTTGGGATGGCCCTCTATCCGCGAAATGCTGGAGGAGGGCTTTTTCTTTGGCTCTTTTTCTATCCAGATGCTCACTTCAAGACAGCTTTTCTTGCGCCATGTGGCCCAAACTTCGCCTGCTCCTCTGGGTCTGGAAATCGAGCGTGCAGAGGGCGTGTACTTGTACGACACTGACGGACGCCGTTATTTGGACTTGATTGCCGGCATTGGTGTTAGTAGTTTGGGGCATCGGCATCCGCGCGTGGAGGCTGCTGTCCAGGAGCAGTTGGCCCGCTATTGGCACACGATGGTGTACGGAGAGTATGTGTTGGCGCCTCAAGTGCAATTGGCTGCGCTATTAGCCCAGCACTTGCCAGGGTTAGACGCTGTTTACTTTGTGAATTCGGGTACAGAGGCGACGGAGGGCGCCATGAAGCTGGCTAAGCGATATACGGGCCGGCCCGAAATAGTCGCTTGTCGGTGGGCATACCACGGTAGTACACAAGGCGCCGCGAGCCTGATGTGGCCGACGGACTTCACCTTGCCATATCATCCGCTCTTGCCCGGCATTCGGCACATTTCCTACAACTGCCTCACGTGTCTGGGTGCCATCACTCGGCGGACAGCTGCGGTTGTGGTAGAAACGGTGCAGGCCGAGTCGGGCCTTACCCTGCCCGATGCGCAATGGTTGCGGGCCTTGCGCCAGCGCTGCGATGATACCGGCGCACTGTTGGTGCTGGATGAAATTCAGGCTGGCTACGGGCGCACAGGGGCGTTGTTTGCCTTCATGCACTACGGCATCCGCCCTGACGTGCTGCTGCTGGCCAAGGGTTTTGGCGGTGGTATGCCAATAGGTGCCTTCGTAGCGCCGCGCCATATTATGCAGGTGCTGGCCTACAATCCGCCGCTGGGGCACATTACCACTTTCGGAGGGCATCCGGTGTGTGCAGCGGCGGCATTGGCCACCCTTCAGGAACTGCTCGAGAGCTCCCTCATGGCGCAGGTGCCTGCCAAAGAGCAGCTGTTCCGGCAGTGGCTCGTACATCCGCGCATCCGCGAGGTGCGCAGCGCAGGGCTTTGGCTGGCGGTGGACTTGGACGACGCTGCCCTCGTGCAACGGGTCATTGCCGCCTGCCTCAAGCGCGGTGTCATCACAGACTGGTTTCTTTTTAATGACCGCTCGCTTCGCATTGCTCCACCGCTGATTATTACCGCAGAAGAAATTCAGTTGGCCTGCCAAGCAATAGTAGAGGCCCTTGAGGAAGTGTAGGTTTAATAGAGTCTTGATGAAATTTAATGAGGTTTTAACACTGCCCTACAGCTACCTTTGCTCAACCGGTTGCTGCAATACCGGCGCTTTACTTACACTTCTAACACTCTAAAACTGACACTTATGATGAAGCAACTTCTGTTTTTGCTCCTGTTCGGTACTATCCTCGCGCTGGTGCTTCCCAGCTGTGCTTCCCTTACTTGCTTTCAGGATGGCCGTACGGTAGGCAAGGACAACGGCGAGTTTTACGGCTCCTTCAACCTCTCTACCAGCCCGAACTTCAATGACTGGGAGGATGACACCACCATAGTGAATGTACCTACCCTGACTTTTCCCAGTTTGGAATTTGGCGGGCGCTACGGCGTAGCCGAAAAGGTGGATGTTACGCTGCGCCTTAATACCAACCTAAACGTGGGCATAGGGGCCAAGTTTCAGGTAGTAGGCGACCGCGAATCTTCCTTTGCCATGGCCTTGGGCGCCGAAGTAGGCAGTTTTGGCCTGGTATTGGGGCTGCTCAACGTACAGATACCGGTTTATATGTCTGTGCACCCATCCGAGTCTTTCAGCTGGTACATTACACCGCGCTACATTCGACAGTTTTCCACTTTTGCTGGGGTAGAGAATGGCTTGTCTTACTTTGGCGGCAACACAGGTCTTCTCTTCGGCAAGCGCAACAAGTTTGGCTTGGACCTCGGCTATTACCGCCTGGGCGGCGTTGACAACTCCATTGGGCTATTACAGTTCGGTGTGGGCGGCCGTTTTGCCATTGGTAAAAACTGAACTTGACCTACCTTTGCTCCTCTATTGTTATCTAATTGACAACATACAACACATGGGTAAAGGAGATGTAAAGACCAAGCGCGGCAAGATCTGGCGCGGCTCTTACGGAAAAAGCCGCCCGAAGCCCGCTAAAGTTCGTGTTGCTCAAAAGAAAGCCGCCCAACAGTAGAAAGGGCGATGGCGCATGGCGAAGAGCCATCTCCAGAGTGTATTTGGAGATGGCTCTTCTCACAAGAAAAGATAACCTTCTGCCAAAAGATCGCATTTGTTTACCTAAAAACGATACTATCATGTTCAGACTCTTGTTCTTTGCGCTATTCGCCACTTTTGCCGCAGTAGCCCAGGGCAGTCGCCTATTGGTGTTTGGAAAACCATTGACGATGAAACTAATGAGGCTAAGAGTTATGTCGAAATTTACGAGGAGAAGGGCCAGTTGTTTGGTAAGATAGCCCGCCTGCTCAAGTCTCCGCCTGATAAGAAGTGTGAGAAATGCCCCGATGAGCGCAAGAACAAGCCACTGCTCGGCATGGTTATCCTCGAGAACATGCAGCGCAAGGAAGGATATTGGCAGTCTGGGCGCATTCTCGATCCGGAGAAAGGCAAGTGGTACACCTGCAAGTTTTGGCTCAAGGAAGGAGACCCTAACGTGCTGGTTTTGAGGGGGTACTTAGGGCCGTTTTATCGCACGCAGCAGTGGTACCGAGTGACTGAAAAAAAATAGGTAGGAAGTGCTTGTGTGATTTTTTGACGCACCCTTACCTTTGCCGCCGCTTTCAGGGCTTATGCCTCTGGTCCTGGCCCATGGTGTAACGGTAGCACAGCAGATTTTGGTTCTGTTTGTCAGGGTTCGAATCCTTGTGGGCCAACAAGTGAGGCCCTTCTTTCTGACCGAAAGAAGGGCCTCTTTCTTTTGCCTGCTTCCCTAAAGGGCAGCGGGGTTTTAATTAAGGTTAATCTTTTTGGTGTGCCAGTGAGGAGGGTAGCTTTTCCGGTCTGCAGCGCTTTCAGCCAGGCGTTCCTCAGTCAAAGAGACCATGTTGCACAGAGGTATCACGGGTGATGCTTCCTGGGTGCTGTCACTATCTTGGAGGCGCTGGAGTGTTTCGGCAATTTGAGTCAAGGATTCCTTGATAGACAACATGGGCCGATAGACGATGTGGCGGATAGTGCATTCTGGGTCAATAATATACAGCAGCCGATGTGCTGGCGGTGCAATTTGTTTGCTCGGCGACATGCCATATAGGTCAGCGATAAGGTTATCCGTATCTTCGATAATAGGCGCCTTTAGGCACAGGCTAAAGTATCGGCTCACCACGTCGCTCCATAATTCGCCGCACACGGTTTGGTTTGACAGCACGAGCAAACGTGTATTGCGCTCTTGCAGCCAGCGTTCCTTTTGCATCAGGTAATCAGAATACATGCGCCATCCAGAGGTGTAGTTGGCCGGGTGGCAGAAGAAGACGCACCAACTACCGCGAAAGTCTTCGGGAAAGCGCACCACGCCTTTTTGCGTTTTTGCTACAAAAGCCGGGGCAATGTCGCCTATACAAGGGAGTTTTCCTTTGTTTGTAGCCATGAGGAGCCGCTTTAGTAGGATGTACAAAGGTAATTGTTAGAACGCCAAACTATTACAAAAAACATGCAAAGTGTTACTTTTGGGCTGTTTCCGCCGCTATTTAAACGGGATACGCTGGCATCTGTGCTGTGAGCGTTATTCAAAAAGGTGAGACTCACCATTTTAAAGGGCACTCCTCATGCGCTTCTGGTTCTTTTTCATCTGTTTTTTGGCCTCTTATTGGGTCTTTTCGGGGCGTCTTTATGGGCAAAAAGATTTCGGCAAGTGGGCCATTGGGTTAGAGGCCAGCTTTGACTTTGCTCAATATCAGGCGGGTACTATTCCCGGGCTTATTCCCGCCGTCGTTACGGACATATCCTTTGGGCGGCTGTGGGTAGGAGCTGGCATAGGGCGAGAGATTTATCGGCCTTACGAATATTACACGTGGACGGGCGAGATTGTGCAGCGAATGGAGGAGGGGCGGCCAGTGCCATATTATGTTTCTACGCTTCGGTCTTTTCGTCCGGCATATTGGACGGTGCCTGTGCGATTACAGTACCGCCTGCACCGCTGCCACTGCGTTTTTGTGCATGTGGGTGCGGCCTTTGATTTTTTCAGCGACACACCACCAGAGCGGATTGTCTTTGAAGGTGCGGAACTGCGCCAGGCACCACTTCAGCAGGTGCGGCGCGATCAGCTTTTTCTGTTGCGTACGCGCAGCTATGAGGTGGGCGTGGGTTTCAACCTGCTGGCACGGGATTTCTTTCGGCTTATGGCGCGGCCTAGCGTGGTTATCAGCGAAGATCCTGAGATCTATACCGATGGCCCAGGACTCATTACTACAGCTCGCATGACATTTGCGGTGCAGTTTGGTTTTTTCCGCTGAAAGGCACCTGAGTACATGGCTATTGGCTGCGCTCTGTGGGCGAGTCCTTGCGTTTTCGGTAAGGGCAATGACGGCAGCCACTCCCGCAGCACTTTCCGCGGCGCAATAGGTAAGCTTCTGTAAGTACCATTAGCCCGTTTTCCCAGTAAAAATCGCGCCCTTCGATAAGGAGAAGCGGTGGCGGGCAGTTTCTTTCGCCCTTGGGTTTGTCCATAGCGGCTGTAAAACAGCCTTCCGACGCTGAAGGTTGGCTGTCTGTTGTTTGCTAGCAGCCCTAATCTTGTCCGCTATGGATAACCAACACTGGCGTGCTGGTGTGTAGCAGCATTTCACGCGTGATGCTGCGGTGCAAGAGCTCTGCCCAAAACGAGCGTTTCTGGGTTACGAAAACAAATAGGTCAATGCGGTGGTCGAAAGCATACTCATGCAGGGCTTCTACCACATCCTCGCCGGTTACGCGGCTAAAAATGAAAGGATGAGTATGGCCGGCTACTTCTGCATTGATTTGGCGAAGGCGCATTTCCAGGGTTTCCGTGCCCATTTCTCCTGGTGGGCTGACGTGGACGAAATGCACCTGCCCGCCCAGTCGCCGAGCAAAAGCGATGGTTTCAGAGATGGCTTCCGCACTGGCAGACTCAAAGTCGGTGGCATACAGCATTTGGCGAAAGCCTGTGTACATGGCCTGCGGCGGAATGAGTAATACTGGGGCATGTGCTGTCTTGGAGACTTCGATACTTACCGAGCCAAAAATTTTGCGCACCAGTCCGCCTCTGCCCGTTGTGCCTAAGACGAGCAAGTCTGCGCGTTCCGACAGGTTGCGAAGGGCTTCTTCCGGGAAGCCAAAGGCAATGCGCGCCCGCATACGCGGCACCGGGGCGCCTGGCGCTTGTTCCTCGTTGGCCAACTCACCATCGGGCACACATTCTACAGCGCTATTTTGAGCTATGCGTCGAATAAAGGCATCCAGTTCCTCTTTCATTGTCTTGCGATAAGTGGACAGAAAACTCGACGGCGAGGCCTTGGTGCCTTCAAAGATGCTATCCATGACATAGACTACTTCTATGTTAGCTCCGAACAGGCGCGCCAGATGGCAGGCGAATACCAAGGCATTCTCAGCAGCCGGGCTGAGGTCTGTGCCTACCAGTATCCTCTTCATTCGGTAAAGCTTGCTGCCCAATACTTGCCTGTCATTGAGCAATGCCTTGATTTCTTCCACAGAGGGCACGCTACCTTCCAACAAAATATGTCCATCCACCACCAAAGCGGGGGTGCGAATCACGCCGCTAGCTAGTACTCGATTGATTTCTGAAACTTCCTCCACCTCTCCGCTTAATGCTGACTCTGCGAGTGCTTGCGATAATTGTTCTCGCAGGCGTTGCATCCGAGTATCTCCTGTACCTATGATTTGGATGGTAGCCATGGTGCTTTTGCTTTTATCCCTTCAAAAAATCCGTTGAAAATTCAGCTTCTTTGTATTTTTTGCCCTTATCAATGCTTTACCCTGTAGCAATCTCTCATCTTTACAGGTCTTCGTAAACCATGTGTGGCTCCTTGGGTTTTTCATTGAGCAGGGCGCGGATGATGTCTTGCGTAGTGATGATGCCCACTAATTCATCGTTTTGCACCACTGGCAGTGCATGGAACCAGTTCTTACTAAAGATTTCCAGGGCCACATTGATGCGGTCGTCGGGTTCTAGTTTGCCTAATCCTTTGGTCATGATTTCTTCTGCACGGGTATCCTCTAGTACTTCTTCCTTGTCGTTGGCCCTCTTCATGCCGCCGACGAAGCGGTCGAAGTCTGTGCGCGAAATAATGCCCACAATTTTACGAAAGCTGACCACCGGCAGGTGGTGGAAAGGATGTGCGTCGAAAATTTTCTTTACCTCACTCAGGGGTGTTTCTGGGTTGACGGTAACCAGGTCAGTTACCATGATTCTCGAGACTGGTGCAAAAACGTTCATAATGTTAGCGCTTTAGAAGAGAACAGCTGCGAACTGCTCTTTTTGAATGGATGTACAAAAGTGCTCAGAAGCCAAAAGAGCGCTGGATGATGACTAACAAAAGGTTTAGTGATTTACATCAATGTCTCTTTGGCCGTTGCAGGGCGGAGTTTGAACAGTCGCTGTACTTTTATCGCCGAAAAGAGCAGCTGCCATGAAGAAAAAAATACTCGTCATCGAAGACCAGCCCGACGTCCGAGAAAATCTTTGTGAAATCCTGAGCCTGAGCGGCTACGAAACCGTTAGTGCAGAAGACGGCAAGAAGGGCGTTGAAAAGGCTATTGCGGAAAAGCCCGACCTCATTCTGTGCGATATTATGATGCCAGAGCTGGATGGTTACGGAGTGCTGCACATTCTGAGCCGCAACACCGTTACGGCGGATATTCCTTTCATCTTCCTGACGGCCTTAGCGGAGAAAAACGACTTTCGCAAAGGCATGTCCTTAGGGGCAGATGACTACATTGTGAAGCCTTTCGACGACACCGCGCTACTGCAAACCATTGAAGCGCGGCTGAAAAAACACGAGCGCTTGCGCGAGGCCGCCAACCGGCAAGGCGGTGGTGGTTTGGAACATTTCATTAACGAAGCGCGCGCCATGGAGGCCATTCAGCGCCTGTCCGAAAACCGCGAGGTGCGCTATTACCACAAAAAAGATCTACTATTTCAGGAAGGCGACATCCCGCGTTGGCTCTTCTACATCGAGAAAGGAAGTGTTAAACTATTTAAGACCAACGATGAAGGGCGCGAGTTCATTCTCCGAATTGCAGGAGCTGGCGAGTTTCTGGGCTATCTACCACTGTTGCGAGAGGATAAATACCAAGAGGGAGCCGCGGCGCTGGAAGAGACGGCCGTGCGCATGATCCCTAAAGAGGACTTTTTCGCCTTAGTTTATGGGCATCGCGACGTGAACGCCCGCTTTATCAAACTCTTGGCCGGGCATCTTACAGAGCAAGAACAACAACTCATTGACCTGGCTTACAACTCGGTGCGCAAGCGCGTGGCCACTACCGTGGTAAACCTCTACGACCAGGGATTTCACGAAATCAATATGCTGCGCGAAGACTTGGCCGCTATGGCAGGTACAGCTAAGGAGACCCTCATTCGCACACTCACCGATTTTAAAGGTGAGGGGCTGATTGACATCCGCGAGGGCGTCATTCACGTGCTTAAACCAGAGAAGTTGCGTCATATGCCCAACTAACTCGAGGGCTTTCCTTGGCCATCCTGAAGCCCAACCGGTGTTACAAGCCATGTTCCTGTCATTCATCATTCATCATTCATCCCTGAAACCTAACCGGTATTGCAAGCCATGTTCCTGTCGAGCGCTCCTATCTTCGTCGCCCCTTCCGAAGTGCACGGCTTAGGAGTGTTTGCCGCAGCGCCGCTAGCCGAAGGGTCTATTATTGAAATTTGCCCAGTGCTGCTTTTCCCTAAAAGCCAGCTGCTTGCCGTGCAGCAAACTATTTTGAACGACTACTACTTCGACTGGGGTAACGACGGCGAATGGTATGCTTTCGCTTTAGGCTATGGCTCTCTCTACAACCACTCCTACGAACCTAACGCAGACTATGGGATGGATTTTGAACGCCAGACCATTGAGTTCTATGCCCTGCGCGACATAGACCCCGGCGAAGAGATACTCATCAATTACAACGGCTCGCCAGACAACCGCGAGCCTGTATGGTTTGAAAAAAAATGAAAGATACCCACCCTGCTCCGCGCACCTACGAGGAAGCATATGCCGAACTGCAACAGATCCTATCCGCCCTCCAGCAAGAGAACGTGCGCATTGATGACTTGGCCGCCTACATCGAGCGGGCGCGTTGGCTTATCCAATTCTGCCGAGAGCGCCTGCGCGAGGTAGAAGAACGTCTCGACGCCAATGCCGAAAAGTCTAATCCGTAAAGCGATACCCTACGCCGCGCACCGAGTGGAAAAATTGCGGTTCCTTGGGGTTGCGCTCAAAGTACTTGCGAAAAGCTGCCACAAAGTTGTCAATGGTGCGTGTACTGGGAAACACGTCGTAACCCCATACGCTCTGCAAGATTTGCTGTCGGCTGACAATCTCGCCCTTGCGCTCGACGAAGAGCTTGAGCAGCATGGCCTCTTTCTTCGTCAGGGTCAGTGCCGCGCCGCGCCAAGTGGTGGCCTCATGGGTGGCAAAGTTGACTGTGTTACCGCCGAACTCGTAGAGATCGGGCACCTCTCCGCGGGCGCGCTGGCTACGGCGAAGCAAGTTAGCAATGCGCAATAGTAGCTCCTCCAAGTGAAAGGGCTTGGTCAAGTAGTCATCAGCGCCGCGCTTAAGGCCCATGACGCGGTCTTGCGGCAGGTCTTTGGCCGTCAGCATGAGAATGGGCACTTCGGCATTGCTCAGGCGCACCTGCTCGGCAATGCTGAAGCCATCCAACTCCGGCAGCATGACGTCCAGCAGCAACAGGTCAAAGTGCTGGCCCTCAAAGAGTTCCAGCGCCTTTCGACCATTGGCCGTACTCACCACTTCGTAGCCCTCCAGTTCTAAGTTGATCTGGAGGGCTTCGCGCAGCGATGACTCATCCTCTACCAGCAAAATGCGCATGGTGGTTTAGTCCATTTCCAAGTCAATGTCGAATTGCTCATGCCAGGGCAAGCCGTCTAGATTGAGGCGCTCCATGAATGGGTCGGGGTCGAACTCCTCCACATTGAAGACGCCCTTGCCACTCCAGATGCCCTGCAGCATAAGGCGTGCCCCGATCATGGCCGGCACGCCGGTGGTGTAGCTCACGGCTTGCGTCCCGGTTTCTTCATAGGCCGCCTGGTGCGAGCAGTTATTCCAAACATAATAGGTGCGCTCTCGCCCATCTTTAATGCCCCGAATGCGGCAGCCAATGCTGGTGTAGCCCGTGTAGTTTTCACCCAAGCTTTCGGGTGCGGGCAACACAGCCTTCAAAAATTGCAGCGGCACAATATCCACGCCCTTATAGCGAATGGGCTGGATGCTGGCCATACCGATGTTCTGAATGACGCGCAGATGGGTTAAGTATTCCTCGCTGAAGGTCATCCAGAAGCGCGCGCGCTTGAGCGTGGGGAAGTTCTTGACTAAGCTCTCCAGCTCTTCGTGATAAATCAGGTACGAACGGCGCGGGCCGATGTCAGGGTAATTGATGTCTTTCCAAATGGCATGAGGGGCTGTCTCGACCCATTGGCCGTTTTCCCAGTATTTGCCGCGTTGAGTAACCTCTCGGATGTTGATTTCCGGGTTAAAGTTGGTGGCAAAAGCCTTGCCGTGGCTGCCCGCGTTAGCGTCCACAATGTCTAAGTAGTGTATCTCATCGAAATAGTGCTTCGCAGCATAAGCCGTGAAAACGCCCGTTACGCCGGGGTCGAAGCCGCAGCCCAACAGGGCCATGAGGCCCTTCTTCTCGTAACGCTCCCGATAAGCCCACTGCCAGGAGTACTCAAATTTGGCCACATCCTTAGGTTCGTAATTGGCCGTGTCCAAGTAATGAACCCCCGTTTCCAGACAAGCGTCCATGATGGGCAAGTCCTGATAGGGTAGGGCGACATTGATGACCAAATCCGGCTTGAATTTCTGGATGAGAGCAATCGTCTGCTCCGGATAGTCGGCATCGAGCCGCGCTGTCTTAATTTTTCGGCCGCCGTATCTCCGATAGACGGCATCGGCAATAGCATCGCATTTTTTCTTGGTGCGGCTGGCCAGCATGATGTCGCCAAAAACATCGCGATGCTGGGCGCATTTGTGCGCCACTACGCGACCGACACCGCCAGCACCAATGATGAGCACTTTAGACATGGGTTGTGTGGAGGTTGATTTTTTTGAAGAAAATGAAAAGACAAGGATTGACCGGGCAAAGGTAGGCATTGCACCCACACCAGACAGCGTCGTGCGTAACAGGGCAGCTCCAATGCGCTTGCCATGCGCTACTTTGGGCATTTAGCCCTACCCGCCAGGCGCAATACCAATTTGGCGCTTATCGTTCGCATACCCATCAACAACAAAGCAAGCCATATTTACCACCATCAAAGCACACCAGCCAAAAATGAGCACCGCACCGAAGTTTTTTCCCATGAAAAAGACCGTCTTTTTTCTCACTCTGCTGATGGTCAGCGCCTTATCATTTGCCCAACAGTCCAATAAAAGCAAGTCAAAAGACCGCTATCGCGAAAAGGAGTCGCCTTCACGCGCTGCAGTAGAGCAACAAGTAGAGCAGTGGGCGCCGCTGCGCCGATTGGCCGAGGAGCAGCTGCCCGAAGTGCTCGAAAGCCTGACACTGGCCGCGGGTATGAGCAACCTCTCCCCTGCAGCCACTAGCCAATGCTACGCCTATGCCCTCATAGCCGCCTACGAAACAACCGCCCGCTACACGACGCGGGTGCCCTCGCTGCGCGGTGCCATTAGCGACATGCCGCCCGCCTTAAGTTTTGCTCCGAAGGACTCCGTTTTCTACCCCTTGGCCGCCCTCTTAGCAGCGCTGGAAGTAGGCAAGACCCTCACATCGGCGGGCCATGTGCTGCAAGAGCACCAAGACAATCTGGCGGCCCTCTTTTCGGAGCGGGGGCTACCACCGTCCCAGATAGCCCATTCGCGCAAGGCCGCCCAGGACATCGCCCAGGTGATAGCACGCTTTGCGCAGTCGGGTGCTTCGGGGCGCCTGTTGCTGCTGCCGGCAGGCGAGCCGCTGGGTTGGGGCAACCCCACTCCTGAAGATTACACCGAAGGCAGCCGCTACCGCATGTTTGTGCGCGAAGTGTACGAGCGCGGCGGCACCAACGCCAGCTGGGAGCACAAGGCACAAGTGGAAGCCTGGGTCAGCTCGCGTCCCTTGTCAGTCGCCTGGATGTCGCTGAGCATGGCGGCCTGCATCCAACAGGGGCTTTCGTTCAACCCTACCTTGCGCGCGCTCGCGCTGACAAGCATCGCCATGGCCGATGCCTACAGCGTCTGCACCAGTGAGGTGCGCCAATATGCCCGCAGCACCCCGCGCGAGGCCGTTAACCGCTTGCACGACTCCAACTGGCAGCCCTTGGTGCCCGAAACAGCCCCCGACGCCTGCGCGCGCGAGTACGGCCTCGTGTCTGCCGCCGCTGCCGCCGCCCTGACCCACACACTGGGTGAGCGCTTGACCTTCCAAGCGGGCGAGCGCGTGTACAATTCCTTCCGCGAAGCAGCGCGCGAGGCCACGATGGCCCGTTTCTATGCCGGCTATCAGCTGCGCGACGTCCTCGAAGCCGGCTTGGTCAGCGGAGAACGCTTGGGCAGTGCCGTCGTCCAGCGCTGGCCTAAGGAACAATGAGGCGCCCCGCGCCGTCTGTCATGCACCTACACCACCTACTGGTGCGGCAAATGGGCCGGCTTCGGTCCCCTTTCAGCCCTTTGTTTTTTTGGGAAAAACGGCTCCACCGCCCCATCCACGGGGCTGTGCCCAAAAGTTTGCTGGCGTCTTCCGTCAAGCCCTGCGCATCTTCCTGGCCCGCACTTGGCCTCGGCTAATGACCGAGTGCAGCCTTGCGTCTCCGCTTAGTCCACAGCAGCCCATCGTACCCTTTGCAGGCGTGGTCAGAAAATGCGCGTGCGCGCCGTAAAGCCCGCTTTCATCTGCCACAGCGGATCATCGGCACTTAAGTAACGGCTTAACACCTCCTCGTAGGAGCTAAGCGCTTCATAGTGTTCTACCTGAACTTCTACCTGCCCACCAAAAGCGTAGCCTTCTAAAGTCGGAAAAATCTGCCCAAGAGCAGCAGGTACATCTGGCAGGCGATATACGACAGGCCTGTTGGGTGTGGGTCTCGTCAGCACTTCCCAAGTCAGGTTGGGCGCTCCGCGGCGCACAAAGCGCATCATGGCCGAACCGGCAGTGGGTATGGCGGCCACCAAGCGATTGTCGGCTAAGATGGTGGGTGATACATCCACTGTCGGGGCAGCGATACTGGCAGGCAGTGCCTGAAAAAACTTGTCGCAATGGAAGCCGTAGCCGCCAGGTCCAAAGTCGAAGCCCGATAGTTGCAGGCGATAACCCTGGCCCGCTACATTCGGCGGTTCGTACGCCTCGATGGCCTCAAAAAGAGGCACGATGCCGCCGGGCACCGGCAGCGTAGGGCCGAGCGGCAAGAAGCGCTGGGCCGACAAGTCGAGCACGCGCTCCAGCTGATACGTCCAGGAAGTGAAAAAAGGCAAGGCAATGTTTTGCGCAGATCCGGGCAACACCGGCAGGTCGCCCACCGAAGTTTCGGCGCTCCAAGTGGGTGTCTGCACCTGATCAAAAAGCCAATAGCGCCATTGCGCCTCTCCATTTACCTTCAGGCGCAGCCAGCAGGCGCCAGTGTGGAAGATGCGGTACTGCCCCTGAAAACCGTTGTCGGGCTGAGGTACCTCGAACGGTATGCCATTGGGCACCACTATGGAGTCGAGCGTCAGCACATCGCGCAGCCGAAAACTCAGGTCGGTGTAACGCGCCGTGGGCAACAGCAGCTCGTCGCGTACATGAACCTCGGCTCCTTGCGGCACGCGGGTATAAGTAATGAGGCGTACTGTGGTGTCTCGCACCCCGGAGCCAGGCGCTACCACCGTTGTCATTCGCAGCACGGTGCAGTCGAAAGGCTCGTCGCTCTGCGCATCCGACACTTCCAAGCGAACCGTATCTTGTGGCAGCAGCCATTGAAATGCGCGCACACGGCCCTCCTCGTCTGAAAGGAAGACCGCGCACTGCGTCTCCACGGCGCTGAGGTGATTGTTGACCAAAACAGAAAAGCGCTCGTTAGATGGCGCGGGTGGCTGTGGCTCTTGATGGCACGCAAGACCGAATATCACCACGAGCAACAAGCTGCTGAATATCCAAAATCGCATGGCGCTGCTATCGGTTGGGAATGAAACACAAAGTTAGGGAGCGGCGCCCAAGTGCGCAGCCTCGCCTTTTGGCCTCCTGCATGGCTGCCCTTCGGAATGCGCTACTTTTGCCACCGCTAAAAAAATGCTTCCACCTATGAGAGAGATTTTCTTCCTGACCCTTTTCGCAGCCCTTACGTTCAGCGCCTGCAAGCAAGACGATAGCCGCTCCAAAGCCGAGCAAGACCTCGCCCGCACGCAAGCCAGCCCCCTCATCCTCGCTGGTCAGTGGATAGACCTCGACTTCTGCGCGCGCTCTGGGCAGTACGGCTCTGTCCTGAAAGCCATGGACAACGCCCATGTGCCCTACGCCTATGCTTTCGAGTTCTTGCCCGACATACCCGACAGCGTCATCTGCTACGATGGCACCCGCTCCTGGAAACTGCCCGTCAAATACAACCGCGACACACTGGAACTGCAAAATGCCTTTGAGGGCAAGTCGGTCTTTCTCGTTTACCACTCGCAAGGCCAAAAAGACATGACCCTCTTCGACGGTACTAAAGGCCACACCCGAGTGGATCGCTTTATCAAATCCACAGCCAATGCCCCCGACGGGCTGGGCGCCTTCATGGTCGCTCTCCACCACCACCTGTTCAGCGGTCTCATGTTGCCCATCGGCAAAGGAAATCGCCGCGACTCCCTGCTGTTCACCCCCGGAGGCGCCATCATGAAGTGGAGCGAAGACGAGTACAACTCCTATCGCGTCTGCATCACGAACGACTGCTTCACCACCAAAGAACCCGCCGATATTATCATTATGGCCAAAGCCGACCAGCCCGGCTCCGAGAAGCGCTTTGCCTTCCGATACAACGAGACCAACGACACCCTGACGCTTTACCACCTCCTGCCGGCCAAGGAGGAGGGTGCCGCCCAAGAAATTGGTGGTGTGGCCTATTGCTTCCGGCGGCTCATAACCCAATAAATCTCTCCTCTCATGGCTTCTGCGTTGCAAAACCTGTCCCAATACGACACCTCCACCGTGCCCGATGCGGCCGAAATGACCTTCGGCATCGTAGTGGCCGAATGGAACGCGCACATCACCCACGCCCTCTACGAGGGATGCTACGAGACGCTGCTCAGGCACGGCGCCCGCCCAGAAAACATCCACACTGCGCAAGTGCCAGGCTCCTTTGAGCTGCCCGCTGGAGCGCGAATGCTACATGGTCAGAAAAACCCAGACGTGGTCATTTGTCTAGGCTGTGTCATCAAGGGCGAGACCAACCACAACGAGTACATCAGCCAAGCCGTCGCCCAAGGGCTGACCAACCTCAGCCTCGCTACTGGCAAGGCCTTCATCTTCGGCGTGCTCACCCCCGACACCGAGCAGCAAGCCCTCGACCGCGCCGGCGGAAAGCACGGCAACAAGGGCGTGGAAGCCGCCGTGGCCGCCATTCGGATGGCCGCCCTCCAGCGCGAGCTGTCCGCGCCCAAAAAGCGGATAGGCTTTTAGAAAAGCAGCAGGCCGTGTGAAAAGCCGGCCTGCGGGCTTCTGCCAGTGCCGCCCTTTTTTCCTCCATTTTTTTGGGGAAAACGGCCTCCGACTTCAGTGCAGCTGCTGTAAGTGTTGCAGGTGGTGGTGGCTTCGGTTTGGCCCCGGGCGTGTTGGCGTCCCGCTTTGGGCCTTAATAACGGCGCGACAGCAGCCTGGGTAGCTCCGCCATTGGCAAGCGCGGAGACGCCAACGCACCGCTACGTCATTAGCCGAAGCCAAGAGCGGGCCGAGCACACGCCGAGGGCCGGGCTAAGGCACCGGGAGCTGCCTGCGCGCGCAAGGGCCAAACCGAAGCTCCAGTGCCGTTTTTCCCCAAAAAAACATAGCGGCGGCGTACCTCGCAGTATGCTGGTACGCCGCCGCCTCCGTTCTCCGAGAGGGTTTTACAGCCCGTCAGGGGCAAAGCGGATGCCTGCGTAGGCTACTGGGCCCATGATGGGCGCCCATATTTGCGAGCCGTTGAAGAACGGGCTACTTGGGTCGCCAGCGCTAATGATGGCGTGGTGTTGCTGGAAGCCGGTGAGGTTCTCGCCGCCGAGGTACACCTCGAAGCGCTGCCATGTGCGCGTGATTTGCGCGCTCCACAGTGCATAAGTAGGTGTTATGGGCGGAAAGTCGTGCACTAGCTCGTGCGGAATTTGGCTATTGTCTGGAAGCCGCTGTGGGCCAATAATCTGAACCCGCGTATTGAACATCCACTTCTTATTGGGGGAGGTGTAGTCTGCGGTAATCAATCCTCTGTGTTGGGCCAGTAAGGGCTGCAGACGCATTAGGCCATCGCTAAAGGTGGTGCGGCTGTCGGTCCATTTATAGGCGAGGCGCACGTCCACACCATTGAGGGGCGTGTACTGGAGCATAGCTAGGAGGCTATTGGTGAAGGCTCGCCCAGGCGCATAGTAAAAAGACACCGAGGTAGGCGAGGCATCTACATCTACCACAATCTGACGGACAAAGTCTGTGCGGTACAGGTCTATGTTTAGGCTTGCTTTTCGGCCTGCGAGGGTAAAGTTGTGCGTGGTATTCAGGCCATAATTCCAGGCCTCTTCGTGGAGTAAGTCAGGAGCGAAGTGCAGCGACCGATTGCTAGCCAGGATGCTAATGTTTTCAGCCATCAGGTGTGGAGAACGGTAGCCACGGCCCGCAGATAGGCGCACGACGTTGTCGGGTGTGATGTTGTATTTGGCACTTGCGCGCGGGGTGATGAGCCATCCGAAGCGGCTGTTCCAGTCCACGCGTCCGCCTATTACGATGACGATGTCGGGTATGCCCATGCGGAGGTTAGGGCGGCTATAGGTGTATTCGGCCATTATGCCGGGCGCCCATTCTGTGCGGCTCAAGTCTTGTTCGTTCACTCGTTCTTCGATGTCGTCGTATTGCACCGAAGGCGCCAGCACTATCTGGTGGTCTGTGGTGCCTATGATGGTCTGGTAGAGCGTTTGCCAATAGGCTGAGCGCTGCTCGGCCGCATAGCTATTGGGGCCGAAGGCGCCGTTGGCGCGGTGCCAAGAAGCCGAGAGCATATTGCCCAGCTGGCGATAGGGGCGCCCGCCGAGGCCCTCTATGCCCATCTTGCCCCAGGCTTCGAGGCGCTCGTTGCGCATCTCGACGCGCGCGGCCTCCAGGGTGACGCCGGAGGATTGGAGGAACTGCTCCAGCGATTGTCCCCG
>FWWL01006082.1_pt1 | contig 17916 bp, 10 predicted proteins | sample 2228331 | NCBI WGS metagenome assembly FWWL01 (sample SAMEA103939775, study PRJEB20133) | metagenome
GTTTGGCCGTGATGGTGTCTCCTGCTTACGCAGAAGCGAAGACGGTATATATGGATGCAGCGCAAGGGCAGGATTCGAATACCGGGGAGTCCGCCGCCTTGGCCTTTAAGACGCTGGACCGCGCTATTCAGGAAGTGGATGCGGACGGTGGGACCATTGTGCTCGTCTCCGACTATTTCCTGACTTCGGACTATACTGAGCCGGCGCATACCGGGGCCATCATAGTGACATCGGATGACGGCACACAAGATTATGGCGCGGAGCTTTCCTTTCCGGGCTCCAGCCAGAAAGTGTATCGGTTGTCGGGGCCTACCGAGTTTCGCAATCTGACGATCGTGACCACTGATTGGACGGTGTTCGCAGCGCAGTTTCACCCGATCGTATTCGGGGAAGGCATCTCTGCGGTAAACACAGTCTCGAATGAAACCAGACAGATTTTTGTTGTTGGCGGATACGAAGCGCCGCATAGCAACAGCCTTGCGCTTGATCTGGATTCGCATATTACGATAGACAGCGGCACGTTTTATGCAGTGAGCGGTTTTACCCGATCAAAGGGGATTGAGACACAGACCTATACTGGCACCTCGCATATTACGGTGAACGGGGGAGACATATCGCAAGTGTACGGGGCTTCCTTGTACAACCACTACTCCGGCAGCACGGACATTCGCGTCACCGGCGGCACCATCGGCAAGGTCAGCGCCGGAGGAGACGTAACCCGGCGGCTGGATGGCACGGCGGACATCACGCTGCTCGGAGGTACGGTACATACGATTGATGTGAACAATGTGGTGGACGACGCAACGCTTACGCTTGACGGCGTTACCTACACCGATGTTACGGTGACCTATGCTTCGCAGGCGATTCAAGATCTTGCCGTACAACGAGGTTCCGAAAAGGTCTTAAGATACAATGCGCTGCTGTACAGCGGGGCTCAAATTACGCATTTGGCACAAGTTTTCGATAGGGCGGAGGATCTCGCGCAGACAGGAAGCGAGAAGACGGTCTATGTGGATGCCGCACAAGGACAGGACTCGAATACCGGGGAGTCGGCGTCCTTGGCCTTTCAGACGTTGAACCGAGCCATTCAGGAAATTGGCGCGTACGGCGGTACGGTGGTGCTGGTCTCCGATTATGCCCTGAGTTCGAACTTTACCGAGCCGGCACATAGCGGGGCCATCGTAGTGACATCGGATGACGGCACTCAGAATTATGGAGCGGAACTTTCCTTTCCGGGCTCCAGTCAGAAAGTGTACCGGTTGTCTGGACCTACCGAGTTTCGAAATCTGACGATTGTGACCACCGGCTGGACGGTGTTTGCCGCACAGTTTCACCCGATCGTATTCGGAGAAGGCATTTCCACGGCAAGCACGGTTTCGAATGAAACCCGACAAATTTTCGTGGTCGGCGGGCACGAAGCGCCGAACAGCAGCGAGCTTCCGAAAAACCTAGATTCTCATATTACGATCAACAGCGGTACGTACTACAGAGTGAACGGATTTTCAAGGACGGTCGGAATCGGAACCCAGACGTACTCGGGCACCTCGTATATGACGGTGAATGGCGGGGACATCGCGGAGCTGTATGGCGCTGCGTTGTACAACCATTATGCCGGAAGCACGGAGATTGTGGTGAACGGCGGTACGATTGGGAAGTTGAGCACGGGCGGGGATGTGACCCGCCGGCTGAATGGCACGGCGGATATCTCGCTTCTCGGAGGCACGGTTGGAACGATTGATGTGAACAACGTTATCGGCGATGCGAAGCTGACGCTGGATGGGGGAACGTATACTAACGTGACTGTCACCTATGGGTCACAGGCTATCGAGAACTATGCAAGTGATGCAGGGTCGACGAAGACGGCGAAATATAATTCGCTGCTCTATAATACAACGCAAGCGACGGAACTAGAAACGGTGTTTGACGAAGCAGATGGATATGTACCGCTGAATATTGAGCCTGCTGCGGCAGCCTTGGCTCCGGCGATTGCAGGGGACGGCAAGGTGAGGCTGACATGGGAGGATGCGGTTGCCGGCGCTTTGTTGTACAAGGTGTATGTCAGCACGGCAACAGGGGAGTACGGAGCAGAGATCGAGGTGGTTTCGGGTACAGCCTACGAGGTGCGGAACCTTGCCAACGGAACGGCATATTACTTCGTCGTGAAAGCGATGAATACAGTAGGAGATAGCATAGCTTCGAATGAAGTGACTGCAACGCCTCGCGCTGTGGAGTACGTTCCGACGGTGAGCAGTACCATAGCATACAAGAGTGTGGGCGGTGTACCGCTGCAACTGTACGTGGTTCAACCGGCTCTGGGTTCGATCCCGGGAAATTCGGCCAAGCCTGCGGTTTTATTTTACCACGGGGGCGGGTGGACACAGGGCTCCCCAAGCGGATGGTTTCCTTTCGCAGAGCATTATGCCGGCAAATACGGCATGGTCGCGATCTCCGTTCAGTACCGCTTAGCGGGGCCGTACCTCGCGTCCGAAGATGCGGTGGATGCCATCAATTATGTGTTTGACCATGCGGACGCGTTAGGTATTGATACGAACCATATTTTTGTAGGGGGAGGTTCCGCAGGAGGGCACTTGGCGTTAGCGGCAGCGCTGCTTCAACTGCCGAATACTGTAGAAGCTCACCGCCCGGCAGGCGTTCTTCTCGGGGGGCCGGTCACGAACACAATCGGGGGCTATCCGAACGGATGGGGTCTCTCGCAATTTGCGAATGCGGCGGATGCCGAGCAATATTCGCCCTATCATCAAATGGATGAGGGAAATCCTCCAGTGTTTATTACGCATGGGACTGCGGATGGCACGGTGCATGTTAACAATTCAAGAGATTTTTGCACCGCCTATAACCAATTGGGGAATACGTGCGAGTTAGTGGAATTTTTGGGTCTGGGTCACACGTTCTACGCTGCGGGGAACGCCCATCATGAGCAAGCGCTTGAAGCCATGGATGCGTTCTTGGAGCAGCATATGGGAACAGAGCCGGAAGCACCGTCAGTAGTGTATCTGAATCAGGCGGCAGGAGCGGACACGAACTCCGGCGCAACGGTAGCAGATGCATTCCAGACGTTGAGCCGCGCTATTGAAGCGGTAGGCGAGGATGGCGGCACAATTGTGCTGGTGTCGGATTACCGCCTGACTGCAAGTTACGCCGAACCGGAGCATAACGGGATGATCACGTTGACGTCGAAGGACAGCACGCAAGATTACGGCGGCAAGCTGGTGTTCGCGACGACGACGGAGACGATCTACCGACAGAACGGACCGACGACATTCCGTGATTTGACGATCGCTTCGGGCGCTTCGTCGACGGTGTTCGCGGCCCAGTTCCACCCGGTCTTATTCGACGAAGGCATTACAGTGGACAGCTCTGCCTCCTCCGGGACGAGACAAATCTTTGTTGTCGGCGGGTACGAGGCGCCGAACAGCAACAGCCTTGCGCTTAATCTGGATTCGCATATTACAATTAACAGCGGCACCTTTTACAGAGTGAACGGATTTACTCGAACGAGAGGGATTGCAACACAGACTTATACCGGCACCTCGCATATTACGGTGAACGGGGGAAATATTTCGGAAGTATACGGAGCTTCTCTGTTCAATCACTTCTCCGGCAGTACGGTCATTCGCGTTACCGGGGGCGCCATCGGCAAGGTCAGCGCCGGAGGCGACGTAACCCGGAGGCTAGATGGCACGGCGGACATTACGCTGCTCGGAGGCACGGTCGGAACGATTGATGTAAATAACGTGGTAGGCGATGCGATTCTTTCGCTTGACGGGGGAACGTACAGCGACGTTATGGTGACCTATGCGTCGCAAGCGATTCGCAATCTTGCCATACAAGCGAATTCTGAGAAAATCGCAAGATACAATGCGCTGCATTACGGCTCAGCTCAGATCACGCATCTGGAACAAGTATTCGACAGAGTAGAAAACTTCACTTATGTGTATGTGAGCGAGGGAGCCTCCGGAACCGGCTGCACCGTACAGGAGCCGTGCGGCAGCTTGGAGGATGCCTACGAGCTTATTCGGGTCGCCGGAGGCATGATCCGTATCAGCGGTTCCGTGCTTTGGGACTTTGATCCTGTTGTGCCGCCTGCCAATGGGAGAGTGACCTTTACGAGCGACGCATCCGGGAGCATTGTTTTCCCGCGCGACGCGTATGTCCAGTTGAAAAGCGATGTTACTTTCGAGAACATTGAGCTTCGGCATGAAGATAGCGTTACGCTGCATGCGGATGGAAGCCAGCTTGTTATCGGGAACGGTGTGGTCACGGATGATCCGGATGGTATAACGGTGTCCGGCGGCGCGGGCAGCTCGTCGCTGGTGATCTATAGCGGTTCGTTCGAACGAGTCATTGGCGCAGCCGGACTGGACGACGATTATGCTGGTACGGTTGTGACGGAGATCTACGGAGGAACGATCGGCCAGCTCTGGTCCGGAACAACCGACGCGTATGCGGTCGCGCGTACCGAAACTTCCGTTTACGGCGGAAACATTGGGACGATTCACTCCTCTGCGGACTCGATTACGGATGCTTACGTTCTGCGTCTGTACGGCGGCAGCGTGGACTCGGTTGTAATGAACCGGCTGGACGGGGATGTGCTGCTGCGGCTTACCGATGCCGAGGTCAACCAGATTTCCGCATCGGACTGGGGCCAGGGAGAAGCGGTCCGAACGCTGATCTACACGCCTGCCCATGCGACAATCGTAGCGGGAGTTGCGGCGCTGTTTGACAACAAGATCACGGATCGGTTCGTCTATCTGGAGGATAGCGGCACAGGCAATGGCAGCCACCCCGGCAATCCGGTCGGCGATCTGAACGCAGCCATTGCCCTGCTGGGAGGTGACGGCTATGTCGTCATTAGCGGCAAGTACACGATTGGTTCAGCGTATACGGTAAATGCACACAATAATCATGTAACGCTGACGTCTTACGACTATGACCGGGATTACAGAGCGGGCGGTGCTGTCTTTGACCTTGGAAGCGACCTGCTGCTTGGGGGAGAGACTTCCATTGAAAAGCTCCAGTTCAACGCTCCGGCATTCGCCGTCCTATTCGCAATGGGGCATCCGCTCACAATCGGCGAAGATGTGGACACCACGCTTACTCTTGGGAACAGAACGTATATCAACATCATTGGCGGACACAACCGCACTACGGTAACGCCGGAAATACGGCTTGAGGTGAATAGCGGGAACTGGGCCGTGCTGCGCGGAGGCTCCAATTACAAAGGGGCGCAAGCGGAGAACTTGGACATCGAGATCACCGTGAACGGCGGAACGTTCCACAGCTATGTCGCCGCCGCGCCGCGGGACTGGAGCACGGGCACGATTCAGTTTACGGTGAACGGGGGCGAGTTCCGACAAGGACTGTTTGTGGTGCATGAATATGTGGAGGATGGCAGCATAGATAACGGCGAGTATGATGTCGAGCTAACGATCAACGGGGGCGTGTTCTGGAAGATGATCGCTCCCGCCCGCAACAAATCGACGATTATGAACGGCACCTTCCACGTAAACCTGAACGGAGGCGATTTCAGCCATCTGACAGACTTCCGCGGTACGGAGGAATACGAGGGCGATATGACCAGCTTCCTGTCTATCGGGCCTAACTTCGATATCGAGGCGGAGCCGCAAGGCACCATTACATTCACCAACTATATGCGCAGCGGCGCGGACCCGTATATGTTCTACTACAACGGCTATTATTACTACACCTCAACGGGCGCTACTTCGATCATTCTACATAAAGTAGCGAACATTGCGGATCTGAAGACATCGACGGGTTATACGATTCTCAGACCGACTTACGGCCAAAATCTATGGTCTCCTGAAATTCATTATTTCTCGGCCGCCGAGGTTGGCGAGGAGAATGACGGCTGGTACATGTTTATCGCATTCGATGACGGTACGACGGCGAATCAGCGGCAGCATGCGGTGAAGGCGCTGGACGGGGACAATCTGATCGGCCCCTGGGGCAATCCGGTCACCGGAGAGGTGAATGTTCCGCTCAAATTAATCAATGAGGATCAACCGGACTTCAACAACGAGGTATTCGTTGCAGGAACCTCGGTCATTCGGATCAACGGTAAAGCCTATCTCACCTACGTGAGCGAGGTAGACCGCGGTACGTCGAATTTCCATCAGACGATCAGCATCAGCGAGTTCAAGAATCCGTGGACGCTTACAGGAGAGCCTACCGTATTGGTTGTTCCCGAATACGCATGGGAGATGGGCGGCTACGGCCAGAGTTCATCCGATCCGAGCCTCTGGTATCCGAAGGTTGTGGAAGGCGCCGCCGCGGTATACGGAGATAACGGTGAGGTATATCTGGTCTATACCGGAAGCGGATATTGGACGATCTATTACGCGCTCGGGTATATGAAGTTCATGGGCGGAGATCCGATGGTGGCGACGAACTGGGTGAAAAACCCGACCCCGATATTGTCGCTGTCCGATTCGATTAACGGCAGCGGACATGGCTCTTTCTTTACAGACGCAGACGGAACGAAGTGGATCGCATACCATGCTTATGTGGGCAGAGACACGTCCAGCGGTCGGTTTGCCTTCGTCGAGCCTTACCATGCAGATGCGAACGGCGTCGTGATCGGCAACGGTTCGGGCCATCCGGCTCCGATCGAGACGGAATATACGGTTGCTGTGAACCGTACCCCATTGTCGGAGCAAATATCCGGATTCGGAAGTATCGACGCACCGGACAGGATGGCACCCGTAACGAAAGCAGAAACGGCACCGTCTCAACCGGACGGATCGAACGGATGGGTTCTACGTCCGGTGACCGTTACGTTGAGCGCTTCTGACAATGATTCCGTATCGAACACCGTGTACAGCAGGGACAGCGGGGTTACTTGGAGCCTATATACCGGGCCGATCACAATTGACCGGGAAGGCATAAATCAAATTAGCTTCCGCTCTACCGATCGGGCTGGAAATGTCGAAAGCGTTCAATCGATCACGTTGAATGTTGATACTTCGGCACCGACAATAATGGTATCGATGCTGGAGGAAGGCGGCATTTATGAGAATGCTGCGGATCTGATGCCACAGTTTACCGTAACCGATAGCGGCTCGGGGGTCGATAACAGCAAGACTAAGTCAATGCTAGACGGCCGTTCTTATGAGGTAGGAACGACGATCCCACTCTATACATTGCCGCTTGGTCAGCATACATGGACGCTGACGGCCAGCGACATGGCAGGGAATCAAGTGAGCCGGACCGTTCTCTTCCAGACGATAACCAGCATGGATTCCTTGAAGTCATTGGTGACTCGCTTTAAGATGAGCAACGAGATCGAAAACGCCGGAATCTACAACAGCTTGCTGAAAAAAGTGGAAAACCGTAATTTGAACAGCTTTGTGAATGAGGTGGAGGCGCAAAGCGGGAAGCAGATTTCCAACGAAGCGGCAAAATATTTGCTTCGAGATGCTCGATTCTTGTTATCCCAAGAGTAAACAGCTACTAGAAGAAAGACTGGAGAGACTCGCAGTTGCTCATTTGGTGCATAAGACTATGTCTCTACATATTTCGAAGCCTGATCGACTGCAGTCCAAAGCAGTATCGGCAAAATTTGAATGAGAGAAGGAGCCTTCGCTATATTTTGCGTAAGGCTCTATTCTTTCTACGAATGACCAAATACTGCAGGATTCGTTATATAAGCTACCGAATTCAAGCTAAATTTTGCGCAGGTAGGAGAAGTTCGATGAAAGCCGGTTTACATCGTTGTGAAGGTGCCATTGGAACAGATCAAGAACCTGTAAAAATATTAAGCAAAGAAACAATTTCGCTCGTGGGGAGATATGGGATGAAGCGATTTCGGAAGGATGAGGTTCGGACGGCGGAACGGTATATGGAGGAAATTCGGGGGACGCTGCCGCCATTCGGCTGTGCGGCCGTCTGGTTTTTCGGTCAAGAAAGCGTAGCGATCAAAGGAAACGGGACTGTCATACATATCGACCCGTTTTATTCCGATTACCTCGAAGAGCGCGGGGTGAAACGAGCCTATCCACCCTTGCTAAGACCCGAGAACATTACTGTCGCCGATATATGCTTGATTACCCACGAGCATGAAGACCACCTGGATCCATGGACGCTGAAGGTTATCGCCGAGCAGTGTCCGGGAGCGCTGTTCTTGGCGCCTTTAAGCTGCCGAGCCGAGCTGGAGTCGACCTCCGGGATTAAGCCGGAACGGATTGTCGATGCACTAACCGGCGAGTGGATAGAGTTTAAGGGAAAAAGCGGGGAACGGATCCGGATCAAGCGGGTGCCGGCGGCCCACGAACAGGTCGAGACGACGGGAAGCGATCGGGCGCATCGTTATGTAGGCTACTTGCTTGAAATGAACGGCGTCAAGCTGTATCACGCGGGCGATACCGTTGTCTATCCCGGTCTGCCGGAGATGCTTGTCGCGGAAGCAATCGATCTGGGCATGCTCCCGATTAACGGCCGGTACTACTTCAGGACGTCCCGCGGGATCATCGGGAATATGAATGTTCGAGAAGCGGCGGAGCTGGCAAAGCTGGCGCATATGGATACGGTAATTCCGCTACATTACGATCTCTTTACCGGAAACAGCGAGAAACCGGGGGATTTCGTGCAGGAGCTTTACGAACGGTATCCCGAGCAGAAGTGCCACGTCATGGCGCGGGTGAACGTTTCATCTATTGTGGCCCCCGATCGTTCCTGATATCATGAGGAGATGAATGTGGACAAAACTGCGGTGGAAGAAGGTCAAATCGTGCATAGGTAGACACATTGGTTGTTCTCGTGACTAAAAGCCTCCAGTTCCGCATGAAATGCGGAATGGCGGCTTTTGTTGCAATATCGAGGTTGTGCCATTTCAAGTTGAAAGTGATCAACTCTAGCACATAAAGCAGTCAAACATGTGCAATCTTTTGCGTTCCCGCAAAGCTATAATGATCTTGATCACACGGAGAGTGAGCATGAATGTCGAGAATGGGGGGATGTATCCGACAATGGAATTAATACGGGCAGCATGTGCTTTGAAAAAAGTAAGCGCAATACCAGAGACGAGCGAATGGCGTTTTTGCGTTGATAGAAAAATAATAATAAAAATTGGGGGTCGTCTGATTGAGAACGAATAAACGTTGGTCGAAGTGGCTGCTTGTGGGTATGATCTCAGTTTTGCTTGCCGGCTGTGGCAGTAATGGAAGCGGAGGCACCGGAAGCGAATCAACTAAGGGCACCGCGGTGGAAAAAAGCGATGAACCGGCAAATCTCGTATTTTATTCCAGCGCTGCCTGGAGCCAAGAAGCGTTCGATGAACGATTCGGAGACGCGATAAGAAAAAAATTCCCGAATTACACGATCCAGGCGATTTTCAACGGCAAAGGAACAACGATTCAGGACGTGATCAGCTCGGGAGTAACGATCGACATATTATGGAATGATGTGAACAATACAATTCCCGAATTATTGACTTACGGATTTCAGCACGATATGTCCGATTTGATCAAACTCCATGATGTACCCGTTCACAAACTGGAGCCGACGGCTGTCGATGCAATCCGCGATATGTCCGGCGGTAAAATGTATGCGCTTCCTATTATTAATAATACCGCCGTTCTGTATTATAATAAGGATATTTTCGACAAGTTCGGCGTCCCCTATCCGGTGGACGGGATGACCTGGGACCGCGCGATCGAGCTGGCCAAACAATTGCACCGCTCGGACGGAGGCGTACAATATTACGGATTGAGGGGCGGCATTCAGCCCCATGCCAACTTGAGTCCGCTTTCGATTCCTTCTATCGATCCAAAGACAGGGAAACCGACAATTTCAACGGATGACCGCTGGAAAACGTTGTTCAGCGAAGTCGTCGAGATGAAAAAGTCGGTAGAAAACAAAGCACTGAGCTTTGTGCGGGATCCCAAAGTAGCGATGTCGATCGATTTGGCCAATATTTTTTTGAATAACGATATGTCCGCATTAAACTGGGATTTGGTTACGTATCCGACTTACAAGGATAAGCCGGGTGTTGGCCCGCAGTCGCTGCCTACACTGTTCGGGATTACATCGGTGAGCAAGCAGAAGGATGCGGCGATAAAGGTGTTAAACTACTTGCTGTCGGAGGAATATCAAATGAGCTTGTCCGAAAGGGGGGTCATTCCGATCTTGAAGGATGAGAAGGTGAAGGCCGCATTTGGTAAAAACAGCAAATACAAAGATAAAAACCTCCAGGCGATCGTCAAGATGAACTATGCTCCCATTACCTCGAAGTCGAAATATGAGGCGCAAATACGCACGATCTATGATAAAGCGATTCCCGATCTTGTGAATGGAAACGTCGATTTGAATACCGCTTTCAGAAATATGGATGAACAAATAAACAAATTGATTGCGGAAGATCAGGCGAAGTCGAAATAAGGCAAGATGAAGAAAGATTGAAAAAGAGTGTTTAGCCGTATTTAAGAGATGATCCCTGTACTGGGTACTGGACAGGGGTCATCTTTTTTTAAGAAAATCTTTCAAGAGAACTGACAGCAGTACTATGAAAAAAATAAGAATCGGGTACGGCCAGCGGTGGTAAAAGAAGTCGGGAAGTTCTTGGGATGCGGCAACCCGAAAAATGGATTCAAGCTCTTGGTATGCGAGGGATGCCATGACATGAAGAAGGTACCGTACCGATGCAAAGGGCGTTTCTGCACAACGTACTCTTGCGGGGAAACGGAGGAATGGAGCCGGGTAATGGCGGAAGTCGTATTCCAGGTGAACCATCGTCATATGATATTTACGATAGACGAAGGGTTGCGGATGATCTTCCTTAGACATAGGGACAAGCTTAAATCATTTATGGATGAGGCAAGACGAATGGTGCAAGAACATTTTGAGAAAAAACACAAAGTGACCCCGGGAATTATCGCGGGACTGCATACGATTGGAAGTAAACTGAAATTCAATCCTCATGTTCATATGTTTGGCTTGTCATCAAACAACACGACTTTAAAGGCGGCCCGTTGAGACGGAAAGTCGGCAGACAGCGCTTTTAAACGGGGCGCTTAGGCGAATAGCCCCGCCCATCCGTTCTTATCATGCACAAAGCGACCTCCATTGGCCAAGGTCGCTTTGTGTTCTACTGCTTCTTACAGCTTGTATAGCTCCGCCGCATTTCGATACAGGATGCGCCCCTGCAGCGTTTCATCTAAACTCGGCAGCGATGCTAATGGAGCATCCGCTTCATAGTACGGATAATTGCTGCAATACATCAGTGTGTCGTGCGCGTGGATGCTGTTCAAAAATTGATGAAAGGTCGCCTCATCCGGCGTTTTTTCCAGTGATGGCGATGTGACCCGGAAATGCTTGCGGAAATACTCGCTTGGAAGCTGCTTGACCCAAGGTGTTTGCACGCGCAGGCTTTTCCAATCCAGATCCAATCTCCATAAGTAGGGCGCAAGCCAAAATGCGCCGCCTTCATTCAGTACAATCCGCAGCTCCGGGAATGTCTCGAACGTGCCCTCAAAGATGAGGCTGGCCAGATGCGCCATCATCGCCTGCGGCTGCGATGCCTTCCATTCCGCCATATGCGTGACATACCCTGCTCCGGTTGTCGGACTGTTCATACCGCCGCCTTCCATCCCCGCATGAATCATCACGGGCAAGTGATGGCGGACGCATGCTTCATAGATCGGGTTATAGTAGCTGTTGCCGTACGGGAGATGCGCGCCGCTGCTGAAAATGACCTGAGCCCATGCGCCGCTTCCGGCCAACCGGTCGATCTCCTTAACAGCCAGCTGCGGCGCCTGCTTGGTGACGAAAATCGAGCCTTTAAGTCTGTTGTCTTGGCTGAGCCAATGCTCTTCCGTATAGTCATTGATTGCCGAGCAAATCGCAGCCGCGTAGTGACTGTTGCCAACTCCATGCATTCCGTAGCTCTCGCCGGTCAAAATACCGCATGAGATATGATTGGGGTTCAGATGTTTTTCCTGCAAAGTGGCCAAATCTTTCACGCTGCACGCTGCACCCCCGGAAGGCGTGCCGCTGGGCAAATTGGCGCCGTATGCCGACAAGAGATCGGTGAGCGCAAGCGGAAGGTAGGATTTGATTGCTTTCATCCCGGTGTAATGATGAATATCGCAATCGATGACGGCCGGGTACAGTTCCGGTTGATTTGCAGCTTCGGATGGACCAGTCGCAATACCTGAACCATGCATATATGTTTTCCTCCCTACTGTATAGGCAACTTAACGACGTTATTGGTGAAGCATCTTATCCCGATCGGCGCGGCGAGTGGGCAGGTTGTAAAATTCGGCCGCATTGTAATATAAAACCCGATCCCACAGCGCATCGCCCATCTTGGGCAGCGCCTGCAGCGGCGAATCGAAATCCCAATGCGGATAGTCGCTGCAGTACATTAAAGTTTCCTCGGCACGCATGCTTGTCATCGATAGCTCGAACATGCTGCGGTTTGGCGTTGCCTCGAACGGCTGAGTCGACATCCGAACATGCTCGCGGAAATATTCGCTCGGCGATTTGTTCATCCAAGGCAGTTGAATCCGCTCCTCCATCCAGATCTGATCCAGCCGCCACAAGTAAGGAACGACCCACAGTACGCCCGCTTCCTGCAGCAGCACTTTCAAAGTCGGGAATCGTTCGAAGGTGCCTTCGAATATGAAGCTGGCCAGATGCGCCATCATCACTTGCGGCCTGGCGGAGCGCGATTCGATGTAATGGGATACGGGACCGGTATTTGTAACAGGACTGTTGACGCCGGCCCCCTCGGCTCCGACGTGTATCGTGAATGGGAGATTATGGCGCTCGCAGGCTTGGTAGATCGGATCGTAGAATCGATTGCCGTAAGGAAGCCTCGCTCCATTGTGCACGAGCACCTGTACCATATCGGGATGTTTGCCGAGCCGATCAATTTCTTGTGCCGCCAAACCCGGTTCATGCTTCGTAATGTAGATCGAGCCTTTCAAGCGCGCATCCCGCGAAAGCCATTGCTCAATCGTATAATCGTTAGTAGCGCTGCAGATCGCCGCTTCATATTCATACTGCAATCGATTGGCTCCTCCGCCTTCACCGGTCAATATGGCGTATTCCACATGGTGCGGATCCAGGTGATGAAGCTGCATGAATTCAAGAGAACTGCCTGCCGGACCTCCTTCGGGCGGAGAGGAATCGACCATTCTGCCGCCTACACCGCCGTTAAAATGATGACCCCCGCCTTGCGGTACGAGCGATGGATGCGAATCGCGCCATTGTTTCGGCAAATACGCTTTCGTCACATCCAGTCCCGTGTAATGATGAATATCGCAGTCAATAATCGATTTTTTTACTTTTGGGCGTATCGCCTTAGCCTGCTGTACAGCATCCGCTATTTCCATGGTGATTCCCTCCATATGAACGAATAATCGCAAGATCTGCAATGTTCTAAATCAATTGTACCGATGCGGCACTCTGTGCGATATCCGATTGTTGACCGTTAATTGTGGATAGTTTGATCAATTTGATCATGGTGGAGTTTAGAGCCTAAATTTGAAGCATTTTGGGGGAAGGACTATTTTCTGTTTGTTGAGATCGCCCCTGTTTTGTGACATAGTTATGGTAATGGAAAATGATGAGATGGGGGACATCATGGATATGAAAGATCTGCTAACAAACGAGAAGCCGGATTGGAATCGGGATATGGAGACGAAGCTGAGCCGTTTTCCCATTGTGATGCACAGCGACCAATGGATGAAGGGAACCGGTTTTCATTTTCATCCCGGATTAGAGATACATGTAACGAACGTGGGGGTGGGCACGATGGTGGTCGGACGCCAAATCTTGCTGCAATCTCCCCGATCGGTACTCGTTTTTCGGGGCATGGTGCCTCATCAGATGATCTCGAAGTCGTCCTACAAACGGACGGTCATCAGCTGCGACTTTGGCGACGACGATGGCGTGGCGACGAACTTGCATCGTCTGGCGGAATTTTCATGGATTCCGCGAGACTCTTGCTTAAGCTTCACGTTAAGTCCCAAGGAATCTCTGGAGTTGGAGAGTTTGTGTAAGGCGCTTAAGCGGGAATTGCAGGAAAGGAGAACCGGTTGGAAACGAATGGCTCTGGCCCATGTGCTGCAGATTACCGTCTTCCTGCAACGCAGTACGACCGATCCGGAGCATGTCGCCACCTCTTCGGTAGCATCGAGAAATATCGATTTGCTTCAGATGTGTTCGGATTACGTATGCCGCAATTTGGGAGCCGACTTATCCTTGCGGGCGGTCGCGCGCCGGTTTGCCGTCAGCGAAGAGCATCTGACCCGAAGCTTTACCCGAGAGATGGGAATCAGCTTTTATCAATATGTACTTTTGCAGCGAACAGCCGAAGCCAAGAGACTTCTTCGCGAAGCAGCCGACCTGTCGATCTCCGATATCGCCCATATGATCGGGTTCACATCGTCCTCTCACTTCAGCCGGCAATTTAGAGCGTTGACGGAGGAAACGCCGTCCGCTTACCGGCAAAAAGTGCAAACCACGTAAAGCGGGTCAACTGTCGAGGGACAAGAACTTGCATGCTTTGTATTTTTTTCCGGTATGGAAAGCGACAGCGGGGAACTGATCCGTCTTCTGCAACGAATGGCTAAGCGGTAATCCACTAGTTTCGCACGACGACCCGGTTCAGCGTCGGGGATTAAACCTATTAAGGAAAAGTCTGTCCAATCTCTACGATACGAAACCTAAAGGCCTTAGCTTTTTATGTTTGTTTGTTAAAATTAATTCTGCATTATGACGGAAAGTGCTGCTCTTCAAAGGAAGACGTCCCTTAAAAATCTTTTTTGTTGTTGTAAATTTTTACAAGGGGGGGCCGTCATTTTATCTTACAACTATTCGGAATAGCGACATTTCATGTTACAGAAAACGCCAAATTTACTTTACAAAACATGTTCTTTTGGCGGTAGAAAAACGACAAAACAAGTTACACTTCACACTCTTCTTCTGTGTTTCAAAAGCCTTCCTAAACGTCTCTAGGACAAGCGGGTTGTCATTGTACCTACTGATGTGGTAAGCGATGATCTCACCATTGCATAGATCCTTGATTGCGGATAAGTAGATTTTATTATCAAATACTTTATATTGGGTTATATCCGTCACCCACTTTTGATTCATTTTGTCAGCGTTGAAGTCTCGTTGTAGCAGGTTTTCAGCGACTCTTCCTTCCGATACAGTTACTTCTCGAGTCGTACGATTAACGAACTTACGGCGAATGATTGCCTTAATTCCTAGTTCTTGCATGAGACGCAAGACTTTCTTGTGATTTACGGTAAGGTTATGCTGGCGGTATAGTTCATCCTGTATTCGGCGATATCCGAATGTCTTATTGCGTTGTTCGTAAATCGCCTTAATCTTACATTTTATCTCGGTATCTGAATCGACTTCTTTGCGCTGTAAACAGGCATAGTAGCCGCTCCTTGAGACCTGGAGTATCTTACACAAGTATAGCGTAACCGCCAACGGCGGTTTTTTTTATTTGTTCTTAATCGGATAAAACTGTATGCATATTTATACAATAGCTATTTAGTGGGATTTCTCACTAATTATGAAATTCTGTGGGTGAAATTGCAGCGCATGTAGGGAGAATTCTCATCAATTGCGAAAACGTTACCAGTATTATCAAGGTTTTTCGCAATCATTTTCTCAGTATTTATGACACCACACACTTTTCTTTTGTTGTGAAATTCCATAATCCTTTAGAATTGTTCCAAAATTGATTGGATGGTTTGTTTCAGAATTCATTAGAAAAAATGTTTATGCATTGAAATGAATAAAAAATACAAATGGGTCAGGCATAATGAAAATTGCCTTGACCCATTTGTTTTATGGAGGAGTTGAATTTATTTGAGACCTTTGTTTAATCGTCCTTTGATTTATGAAGATGAATCTGAAGTGGGGTATTTACATAGACTGGCAAATGCGAATCATAGAGAAGTCAAGGATCTTGATATCAAGTATCCGTTGTAATTCATATAGTGCAATTATATTGTTAATGTAGTAGCCTTGAATCATTTGAAGGAGAACGTTGAGCGCCGATAAAATCAGGATACCATAGTTGGAAAGAGGGGTTCAATGACCATATGACTCTTTCAATAGTCGAGCTGGCAGATCTTAATTCTTATATTGATAATCTTTCCGCGGCGGATAAGTTCTCTGGTTCCGTATTAGTGGCAAAGCACGGAGAGGTACTTTACAAAAACGCTTTTGGCATGGCCAACAAAGAATATGGGATTCCGAATAGAACTGACACTAAATTTAATCTCGGATCATTGAACAAGACATTTACCGCCGTTGCTATCATGAAGTTAGCAGAAGATGGTTTATTGCATGTTGATGATTTAATCGGAAAATACTTGCCTCATTTCCCATCAGATATGGCTAATAAAGTCACAATACATCATCTGCTGACCCATACATCAGGAACAGGTCTTTACTGGAATGATAAATTTAAAGCATCTTTTACAAGTCTCAAAACCGTTAATGATTACATTCCGCTATTTATCGCAGATCCATTATTATTCGAACCTGGAACGAAGTGGTTTTATAGTAACTCAGGATACATAATTCTAGGAGCAATCATCGAGTCAGTATCAGAGCAGGACTATTTTTCATTTGTTAAAGATAACGTTTATTTACAGGCGAATATGATCAATTCAGACTGTTACGATCTTGAGTTTGACGTACCTAACCTAGCGATTGGTTATACTCGCTTCGGTACGGAGGAGGGTGGCCCCTATCGTAATAATGTATTTCTCCATGTCGTTAAAGGAGGTCCAGCAGGTGGAGGTTACTCCACTGTGGAGGACCTGCTCCTGTTCGACATCGCCCTTCGTAAAAATAAGCTACTTAGTCCAGAATGGACTACACTTGCAACGACCGACAAGTTTCTCTCGTACGGCCCAGATATGCAAATGCGGTATGGATATGGATTTATGGATGTGACTTTGAAGGGGGAACGGATCATTGGTCATAACGGTGGATTTCCTGGTGTTAGTGCACTTTTGAATATGTATATGAATAGCGGGTACACATTAGCGGTATTATCTAATTACGACCAGGGAGTGATTGGGGTACAGAAGAAATTCGACGAATTGTTCTTTAACAATGAGATGGTATAAGTTATTAAACTTACGGATACGAAAGCTCAATAAACTATATTACGAGGCTGCCACGGGATCAATTTGCAGCCTTTGCTCACCTAACGGGCAGGATAATTGAATGATAATGAGGGATTTTAAATGAAAAGAGGAACCAGCTTCGAGATTCCCAATGAGTACGGAAGTTTTCTTGGAGAGATATTGAAGCCATTCGATTTGACAGCATTCAATTGGTATATTGGGGGCGAGGAGTCATATTTCGTGGATGATGGTACGTTAGGGGAGCCACTTTTCCCTGGCGAGGTCAACGGGATGGACGGCGTGTTTCTTAAAGGGATTTTAGAAAATAATGAGTATTATGTAATTTTCGCAAATTTAAAAGCTTACCCAAAAGAGAAAGATGTAATAGATATTCAGACTTACGAGGAGTTCTTAAATAGTGACTGTCAACTCGTACTCTTAGTCGTTGATTGTGCTTATGTCACAATTTACTGTAAGGATAAAGAAAAGCTTGAAAGTTTGTATCATAACGTGAAGACAAAAGAATTTGCTAATGTACAATACATTACCGACGAAAATGACTTTAGAACAAGGTTATCTGTGTGGTAGAAATATTGCCAATTCAACTAACGAGACACGATAGCGGAATAGACATTCACAACGGGGTCGCAAGCACAGATGGGCAACCTCGTTGCGCTAACCGATACCCTTTCTGTTTTTAATATGACACAAGGTGACATATTAAAGGTCTATAATGGGTGGTAGATCAACGAAAGGAGTAACAAATCATGAAACG
>FWWL01006085.1_pt1 | contig 17912 bp, 19 predicted proteins | sample 2228331 | NCBI WGS metagenome assembly FWWL01 (sample SAMEA103939775, study PRJEB20133) | metagenome
AGAACATAGGTATATTTGTCAAAATTTATTTAAATTGGTTTGTATTTTTTTTATTTATCGGTTTATACTTTAGGAAATGATTAAAAGATTGATATTGGCAGCTTTGTTTTTTTTAGTTTTTCTTTTTTTGATCTCTGGTTTTTTGATTAAAAATAAGCCCGAAGAAAAAACTCTAGGAATAAAGCAGGAATTCTACAATAAACAGGTTAGGGGGTTTGATAATGTCTATAATTTTGATTATGTTATTGCCGATTCGGAAAAGGTTTTTCTTTATTTTAATAGCGAAAGACTTCCAGGAAATGTGATTAAAGATAGGTTTGGTTGTTCTTATTTGATAAGTGGAGGTTTTTATGACCCAAATTTTAAACCAATAGGTCTTCTAATATCGGAAGGAAGAGAAGTTTCTTCTTGGCAAAAGAACCAACTTTTTAACGGAATTTTTTCTATAAATCATTTTGATACGGCAAGGATTACTCGAGAAGTTCCTCAAGATTCGTTGCGAGTTGCTCTTCAGGCTGGTCCTTTAGTTTTTGAAAATGGCAAAAGGGTAATTTACAAGAGTTCGGTTGTTTTTGAAAGACGCATTGTCTTGGGAGTTACTGGTGAAAATAAGCCTATATTTTTAGCTTTTTGGTCTCAGGAGAACTTTCTAAAAGGTCCCACACTTGAAGAAATTTCTTACTTAATTGAAAAAATTAATAGAGAATTTGGATTAAATATTGCTGATGCGATGAATCTTGATGGTGGTACGGCCAGTTTTTTCTTTGGCAACGAATTGGTTTTGGGTGAAGTCAACCTTGTGGCGAGTTTCTTTTGTGTTAAGTAACTAACTAAATGGTTTGTCTGTAGCTTTTGTAGAGAGAATACCCCAATATTGTCATCAGGATTAGAGATAACAAGAGGATTGTGGTGGAACTTATTTGATTTTTTGCAATAATTGGCGCAAACAGCAGAGCTACAAGGTTGATTACTTTTATAAGTGGATTCATGGCTGGTCCTGCAGTATCTTTTAGGGGATCACCAACAGTGTCTCCTACAACAGCTGCTTTGTGAGTGTCGGAACCCTTACCACCGTATAAACCATCCTCTATCATCTTTTTGGCATTATCCCATGCTCCACCAGCATTAGCCATAAAAACTGCCAGCAATTGCCCTGTAAGAATTGTTCCTGCCAAGAAAGCCCCTAAACCTTCCGCTTTAAGGAGTATACCAACAAGAATTGGAGTAGTTATGGCAACTATAGCTGGAGTGGCAAGAGCGGATAGTGCTGATTTGGTAGTTATGTCCACCACTTTTCCATAATTTGGTTTTACTTTGCCCTTCATAATTTCTGGGTTTTCTTTAAATTGTTTTCGGACTTCGTTTATTATTGCATGGGCACTTTCTGAAACAGCTTTTATACTCAGTGAAGAAAAGAGAAAAGGAATCGCCCCACCTATGAGCAATCCCACAAAAGCGTAAGGACTGGCGATATTTATACCAGGAAGGCCAGTGTCAGTTAAATATGACTCGAAAAGGGATACTGCAGCAATTACAGCACTTCCTATAGCAAAGCCCTTAGTTGTTGCTTTAGTTGTATTTCCTATACTATCTAATTTGGGGAGAATGTTAAGTAGCTTACCCTTCATTCTTGCGAGTTCTGCTACTCCTTGAGCGTTGTCTGCTATAGGACCAAAGGAATCCATAGAAACTATAAGACCGGTAGTTGTAAGCATTCCCATTCCAGCAAGGGCTACTCCATAAGCTGCTTCTAAGGGATCGTTGAATATAAGGAACGAAGCTATTATAGTAAGACCTATTACAACTATAGCCCAAACTGTAGATGAAAATCCTTCTACCAACCCGCTTAAAATAGTGGTGGCTGCTCCACTTTGTGATTGTTTAGCAATATTTTTAACTGGATTATGATCTCCTGTGGCATAATCTGTAAGCAAGAATATTATAAAGGCTAGTACTATTCCCAAGGTAGCTGCTATTGCGGGAGTGGAGTTATGAATTATGGAATTTGAAAAGTACCAGAATCCGGCTATAGAGAGGATGGAAGAGATTAGGAAAGATTTTATAATAGCTCTTGAACCATCTGAAATAGAATTTCCTTTAGGATTAACAGAAAGTATTCCTATTATTGAAGTGACAATACCGAGGGCTCTAACAGCAAGAGGAAATAGTACTCCTGGTAGGCCAAAAGTTAATCCCCCCAGTATCATAGCTGCTACTAGTGTGACTTCATAAGACTCAAAGATATCGGCTGCCATTCCAGCGCAATCTCCCACGTTATCTCCAACTTGATCTGCGATAACGGCGGCGTTTCTAGGATCGTCCTCTGGAATATTTTTTTCTATTTTACCTACAAGATCTGCTCCGATATCAGCAGCTTTGGTGTATATTCCTACACCCACTCTCATAAAAAGAGCCAAAAGTGATCCCCCAAAACCAAAACCTATCAAAACTTCTGTGGCTTTTTCCCTAAAAATAGCATAAATAATGGTGGCACCAAGAAGTCCTAATCCTATTGTTAGCATTCCGGTTGTGGCTCCAGCTCTAAAGGCTAGTGTCATTGCTTCTTTGAAGCCTTTGTTTGCAGCTTGAGTTACTCTTGCATTTGCTTTAGTAGCAACATTCATTCCTAATGTTCCCACAAGGCCTGAGAATAGAGCTCCCATAATAAAAGCCAACGATCTAGCCAGCGCCAGTTCTTTTATAGGAGCACTCACATAAAGAAGTATTGTAATGATTACAACAAGAGGGGCTATAGTTTTGAACTGTCTTTTAAGGTAAGCATTTGCTCCTGTTTGTATGGCTTTGCTAACTTCTTCTCCTTCCCCTTTTGGCGTTTTTTGCGAGAGAACATATTTTGCAAGGTAGAGACCGAAAGAAATTCCTAGAATGCTTATAGCGATTGTTGTTCCTAGAAATAGATTGATATTTTCCATATCCTTTACCTTAGGATAGCATTTTACTTATAGTGTTTTCTGGTGTCAATAGTTAATTAAATGTCCAAATTTGCCATTTTTGCGTGAGTTTGTATATATTTTTTTCTTGGAGGAACATCCTCGCCCATTAACATTGAAAACATTTTGTCTGCCTTTTCTGCATCTTCTATAGTTACTTTTTTGAGTGTTCTATTTTTAGGATCCATAGTAGTTTCCCACAGTTGAATGGGGTTCATTTCTCCTAGACCTTTGTATCTTTGTATAACAAATTTCTCTTTCAAGTCTTTAAGAATTGTTTCCTTTTCTTCATCAGAGTAAACATAGTAAATTTTTTTGCCTGCAGTGATTTTGTAGAGTGGTGGTTGAGCTATGTAGAGGTAGCCTCTTTCTATAACCTCTCTCATGTGTCTGTAAAAGAAAGTGAGTAGTAAAGTAGTAATGTGCTGTCCATCAACATCGGCGTCGCACATTATTATTATCCTATGATACCTTAACTTGTTGTAGTTTATTGTATCTCCAATCCCTGCTCCAAGGGCGACAATTAAATCTTTAATTTCTTCGAATTTTACTATTTTATCTAGGTGAGCTCTTTCAGTGTTTAAGATTTTGCCTCCAAGTGGTAATACAGCTTGAAATTTTCTATCTCTTCCCTGTTTAGCGCTCCCTCCGGCCGAGTCTCCTTCTACAATGTAAAGTTCGCTTACTGAAGGATCGCGCGACTGACAGTCTGCAAGTTTTCCTGGAAGTGATGCCCCATCTAGCGCTCCTTTTCGCAAAACTGCTTCTTTAGCAGCTCGAGCTGCAAGCCTGGCTTTGGCTGCAAGCATTATTTTTTCTATTATTCTTTTTGCATCTTGAGGGTGTTCTTCAAAGTATGTATCTAGTCCTTCTTTGACTACAGATGTTACAAATCCTTGAACTTCGGGGTTGTTTAATCTGGCTTTAGTTTGGCTTTCGAATTGCAGAGACTCTGACGGCATTTTTATGTAAACCACTGCAGTAAGACCCTCTTTGGTATCGTCACCTGTCAGGCTGATTGCGTTTTTACTATTTTCTCCGTTTAACTTTTTAATGTAATCTAGAATAGACCTGGTTAAAGCTATACGAAAACCTGTAATATGTGTTCCCCCGTCTATAGTGTGTATTCCGTTTACATATCCTTTAACAAATTCGTTTATTCCGTCGTTGTATTGGAGTGCTACCTCGCAGGATATATTTTCTCCAGTTTTGGAAATATAAATAACATCGGATAGAGTTTGTTTTCCTCTGTTAGCATGAGCTACAAGAGACCTTATTCCTCCCTCGAAATAATAGTGAGACTCATCGTTATCTCTTTCGTCAAAAAAATGGAAAGACAAGCCTCCAACAAGGTAAGCCCTATCCTTAAGAAGGGATTTAACTTTGTTTTTGTCAAATTTTGCGTCTCTGAAGATTTCTTCATCGGGCCAAAATTGGGTTATTGTGCCTGTTTGGTTTTCTCCTGTTTTTACACCCCATTCTTTGGGAAGACAAGAATCTAGCTCTTTTTGGCCTATTTCTTGAACTTCTTTAAGAGGAACTCCTGCTTTATATTCCTGGTAGTAAGCACTATTATTTCTTAATACTATTACTCGAAATTTTTTAGAAAGAGCATTTACAACAGAAGCACCTACTCCGTGTAATCCTCCAGAAACTTTATAAGCCCCTCCGCCAAATTTTCCTCCCGCATGGAGTTTGGTCATGGTAAGTTCAAGGGCGGACACTCCACTTTTGTGCTTTTCTACAGGTATCCCTCTACCGTTATCTCTTATTATTGCTGAACCATCTTTTTTGAGAACAACCCAAATGTCTGTGGCTACACCAGCAAAAGATTCATCTACTGAATTATCCACTATTTCTCTAAGACATTCGTGAAGCCCCCTTGAGTCAGTGGAACCTATATACATTCCAGGTCTTTTGCGTACTGGCTCTAATCCTTCTAAAACCTGGATTTGTTCAGCTGTGTATTCGTTTGGGTTTTGCATATTCTAATTATATCTCAAATTGGATTTGATTTTAATGACGAAACTTATCCTAAGTGTTAATTACCATCTTTGTCAACTGTAGCTTAATATTACCGTTTGCTTTTATGGCTGTGTAGGCGTTTTGAACTGTTTCTAGGAATTTAGATAGTTTTGACTGGCTCCCCTTTTTAGTGTTGATGTAAATTATCAAATTTTCTAAAAATTCTAGTGCCTCTTCTCTTTTGTTTATGTTGTTGACAATTAGCAGCCTTTTTCCAATTTTGGAGTTAATGAAATTTTCGATTTCCTTTTCTTTTTCTTTGGAAATGACTGGTTTGTGTTGGATATTTATTAATCGGCATCTTGATTTGATTGTGGGTAGAACGGCGTTTAGATTGTTAGTTGTAAGTAGAAAGATTGTGTTTGGTGGAGGTTCTTCTATTGTCTTTAATAAGGCGTTAAGAGATTCTAAAGAGGATTTTTCTATGTTTCTTAGAAGTATTATCCTTTTTTTTCTGGTTGATGTTTTGGTAATTTTTTTAATTTCTTTGGCATCCTCAATTGATTTTAGAGGGTATTCAAATAGACTAGCCCCCTCTTGTTTAGATATTTCTTCTATTTTTTTATCTAAGTTTGTGTTGTTTTGGGGTGAGTATAAAAGATAAGCGTGCATAGGCCCATATTAACAAATTTTCTCTACTTGATATAGCCTCATTTTTGATATAGATTAATTTATATGGCTTTAGCTGCCCTTAAAAACGGTTCTAATGGTGGATTTGTTGTTCAATCGGGTTTGGTTGATCTTCTTGCTAAGGATGGCCTTATAAGTAAAAAAAAAGCAGAAGAAATAAAGTTGAAAGCGGTTCAGAGCGGAAAGACTGAAGAAGAAATTGTTAGTACTTTGGGAATAGCTTCTCCAATAGAACTTACTAAGATTAAGGCTCAGATCTATAATTTTAAGTTTGTAGATTTGTCTGCTGTACCCCTTTCTCCTGAAGCTATGGCGATTCTGCCAAAGGAAATAGCAGAGAGATTTAAAGTTTTTCCGGTATCGATAGATAAAACAACAGGGGTGATAGAGCTTGCTATGGCTAACCCAATGGACATTTTTGCTATTGAGTTTATAGAGCAAAAAACTGGTTTGAAGGTGGTGCCACTGGCGGCAGAAGCTGGTCAGATAGAAGAATATATAACTGTAAAGTATGCCACATCCCTCTCAAAAGAAGTTGCTGAAGCTTTGAAAGATGTTTCTGCTGATACTGGTTATTCTAGGGTTTTAAATGTGGGGGGTCAGACTTTTATTAAAGAAGAGAAGATAGCAGAAATTGTTAGAAATATTTTGGATTTTGCTGTCAGATCTAGGGCTTCTGATATTCATATCGAACCTCAAGAAAATTCAACTCGTGTTCGTTACAGAATAGATGGTATTTTGCAAGAGAAGCTAACTGTCCCTAAACCTTTGCACGAAGCTCTTGTTTCTCGAATTAAGATACTTTCGGGGCTTAAAATAGATGAGAAAAGAGTACCTCAAGATGGAAGGTTTAATTTTACAGATGGGTCGGAGGATGTTGATTTGCGTGTCTCAACCCTACCTACTGCTTGGGGTGAGAAAGTAGTGATGAGACTTTTGAAGAAAACTGGCGGAGTTCCTGATCTGCCTGATTTGGGTCTTCGTGGTACAGCGCTTAAAAATCTACAAGAGGCTATTTTGCGTCCTCATGGAATAATAATAATTTGTGGTCCTACAGGGTCGGGTAAAACTACTACTTTGTATTCAATAATTTCAAGGATCAATACTCCAAAGGTAAATATAGTAACCCTTGAAGATCCTATTGAATATAAAATACCTGGAGTAAATCAAGTGCAGGTTAATCCTGCTGCAGGGTTAACGTTTGCATCTGGTTTAAGAGCTTTTTTGAGACAGGATCCTAATATTATTTTAGTTGGAGAAATAAGGGATAGAGAAACAGCTGATCTTGCTATACAAGCATCCCTAACAGGACATTTGGTTTTTTCTACTCTTCACACAAATGATGCCTCAGGAGCTCTTCCCCGACTTCTTGATATGGGTGCAGAGCCTTATCTTTTAGCTTCTTCAATGACTGCTGTTTTAGCACAGAGGGTTGTAAGAAGAATTCACAACGATTGCAAAGAAGAATATGAAGCTGAAGAGAAAGTGATAGAAGAGATGAAAAAAGTTTTGGGTAATCTTTGGCCTGTTGGGAAAAAAGATAGAATTCTTTATCGAGGTAGGGGTTGTGATGGATGCGGAAATTCTGGTTATTACGGAAGAATTGGTATTTTTGAGGTGATGCCGGTTAGTGAGAAAATAAGTAGACTTATTTTAGAAAGGGCTCCAGCTTCTGAAATAGAAAAACAAGCGCGAGAGGAAGGTATGATAACTATGAAACAGGATGGCTATCTAAAAGTTCTTGAAGGTATAACAACTGTGGAGGAAGTACTTAGAGTGGCACAAGAGTAGTTGGATTGTTTTGTTTTTTATGCTACTATGATTTATAGTTATTTATATTAACCTGCCTATGTTGAATGTTATAGATCTTTTGAACCTAGCAGTTGAAAAGAAGGCTTCGGATTTGCATCTTATTGTAGGTGTACCTCCTTATATGAGAGTTGATGGATTTTTGGCTCCAGTGCCCAATGAGCCTGTGATAACTCAGGAGTTTATGGAAGAATCCTTTTCTACAATTTTGAAGCCAGAGCAGTATGAGAGGTTTAAGATTAACAAAGATCTTGATTTTTCCTTTACTATATCAAACATAGCTCGTTTTAGGGTTAATGCTTATTTCCAGAAAAATAATTATTCTCTTTCGTTTCGTGTGATTCCAACCAGAATTCAAACTATAGAGGAGCTTGGATTACCTAACATTTTGCACTCATTTGCTAATCTGAGACAAGGATTTGTTCTTGTTACGGGTCCTACTGGACACGGAAAATCGACGACTCTAGCTGCTATATTGAATGAAATTAACAACACAAGAAGCGAACATATAGTTACTATAGAAGATCCTATCGAATTTGTAATAAAGCCTAACAAGTCTATTATTTCCCAAAGAGAAGTGGGTGCTGATACTCATTCTTGGCAAATAGCCTTAAGAAGTGTTTTAAGGGAAGACCCAAACATTGTAATGATAGGAGAGATGAGGGATTATGAGACAATAGCTGCGGCGCTAACAGTAGCAGAAACTGGCCACTTGGTTTTTGCCACCCTTCACACAAATTCTGCTTCTCAAACAATTGATAGAATTGTTGATGTGTTTCCCCAGAACCAGCAAGGTCAGATTAGACTTCAAATTTCAAATACAATAGAAGGTATTTTTTCCATGAGATTGGTTCCATCTCTTAATGGAGGGCGTGTTGTAGCTTATGAATTAATGTTGGGAACTCCTGCTGTTCGTTCTGTGATTAGAGAAGGAAAAACTCATCTTTTGGATAACATTATCCAAACCTCTCAACAGTTTGGAATGATGACTCTGGAGACATCTTTGGCGGAATTGGTTAGATCCAAAAAGGTTTCTTTTGAAATAGCCCAATCTTACTCGCTCAGGTCAGATGAATTCACAAGAATTTTGGGTAAGGTTTAGTTGTTTGCTGAATGAAAACTTTCAACTTTAAAGCTAAAGACAAATTAGGAACATTGGTTAGGGGGAAAGTAGAAGCTAATAACGAAAAGCATGCTGCAGATCTAATAAGGGAAAGGGGTTTTGTTCCAATTGCCGTTAAAGTAGAAGCAAAATCTAATCTCCTAGGTTTAATTGATAATTTTAGAAATAAAGTTAAACAGGAAGATATTGTCAATTTTACTAGGCAAATATCTACTATGATAGGAGCGGGTTTGCCAATTACGGATGCTTTGAATATTATTAAAATGCAGTCTAAAGGCAGAATTCAGGAGATAGTATCTCAAATTCTAGCTGATGTTGAAGAGGGCCATTCTTTATCAAAGGCGATTTCTAAACACCCTGATTTTTTTAGCCCAACTTATATAGCTTTGATTAAGGCTGGTGAGGCTGGTGGTGTTTTAGACAACATTCTATCTCGTCTTTCTGATACTTTAGAAAAGCAAACGGAGTTTAGGGGAAAAGTTAAAGGTGCTCTTATATATCCTGTGATAGTTGTTGTGGGGATGGTTGTTGTAGCTTTTGTTATGATGGTTTTTGTTATTCCAAAGATGCTTTCTTTATATTCCGAATTTGGAGCCGAACTCCCCACCCCAACTAAGATTTTAATGACCGTTTCTGGTTTTTTTGTGAAGTTCTGGTGGCTTTTTTTGGGAGCTTTTGCTTTTTTTCTTAATTTTTTTATTAATTATCGCAGAACCAAAGTTGGTAAAAGGAAGACGGACGAGCTTATTTTAAAAATACCTATTTTTGGAGATTTGCAAAGGCAGGTTGTTTTAACAGAGCTTACAAGAACGTTAAGTCTTTTGGTGGGGGCTGGTGTGCCTATTCTTGATGCTTTGGCTATTTCATCTCAAGTGGTGGGTAATGCTGTTATCTCAGAAGCGCTTGATGAGGCAGCCAAAGATGTTGAAAAAGGTTTTCCCCTTGCCTTTTCTTTTAGTAAGCATCCAGATGCTTTTCCTTATATTCTTTCCCAAATGGTAGCAGTTGGTGAAGAAACCGGTAAAATGAGTGAGGTTTTGGCGAAAGTTGGTCATGTATTTGAGGTAGAGTCGGACCAAAAAGTGAAAGCTTTAACCTCTGCAATTGAACCTTTGGTAATGATAGTCTTAGGAATTGGAGTGGGGTTTTTAGTGATTGCTGTAATTTTACCAATTTACAACCTCACAAGTCAGTTTTAATGAAATTCTAGTAAAGACTCTAAATTGTATATTGTAATTACAAACAATAAACAATAACCAAATTTCAAAAACCAAAATTTTTTGAGTATGGATTTAGGATTTATCAATTAAGAATAACTCAAGAGTCAAGAATTGGACTGGAACATACAACAAACAACCAATATTTTAATTCTTGATTTAATTTTATCTCTTTTACTTGTTCTACATTAGTTCTTCTAATTTTCTACTTCCCTTCCATTTTACTCTATGTTCCCTTTTCATATTTTGTTTTGTTAATTGTTTAAGATTTAAATGTTAATTATTCGCAAAGCGTCATTTTTTTTCTCTTGACAAATAAAAAGGTATTGTTTTATATTTAATTAGTTATGCAAAAAGTAAATAAAGGATTTACCCTCATAGAGCTTCTAATAGTTATTGCAGTCCTTGGGATTTTAGCCGTTGCTGTTTTATCTGCTATAAATCCTATTGAACAGATTAACAGGTCACGAGACACTGGTTCTAAGTCTGATGCAGAACAGTTAATAGGGGCTATAGATAGATTTTATGCTTCTCGTGGTTATTATCCATGGCAAACTGGGGCTGGGACAGGAGGAGGTTCGGCTGCTGTAAATCCAAGCGTTGTTGTTAATATGTCGTGGTTAGATAGCAGTTCACAACCTGTGTTAAACAAACTTTCTCAGGCTGGTACTGAGGAGATCAAGCTTTCTTTTGTTAATCGGATTACGGCATCTGGGTATAATCAGCTTTACATTTTCAATCGTGGGCAACCTGGAGATAGTTACTATATTTGTTTCTCTCCCAAATCTGGCTCTTTTAGAACAGAAGCTTATGAGCGTTGTACAGCTACTTTACCTGCTGATTTTCCTCCGGATGCTTGTCCTGATGATTCTACTTGTAAAGCTGCTGGCAGCTCAGGTAATGCTACTGGTTGCCGAGTTTGCCTTCCATAAACTTACTAAGCTTACTTGTTTTGATTGTTTAATCAATATTATTTTTTGAAAGTTGTTTTTGTTTCCTTTTTTGTTCTATTATACTTCTGATGCTTTTCTTAATTTTTATTATCTTAGGTTTTATTTTTGGTTCTTTTGTGGGAGCTTTGACTTACAGGCTCCCCCGTGGAATATCTTTTGTATTTGGGAGGTCCTTTTGCCCAAACTGTAAAGTAAAAATTGCTTGGTATGACAACATTCCTCTTCTTTCTTTCCTTCTTCTTGGTAGTAAATGTCGGCATTGTAAGAAAAAAATTTCTTGGCGTTATCCTTTAATTGAGTCTTTTACAGCTGTTGGTTTTGTCTTAATTTATCTTTTTTCTAAAAGCCAAATGTTTTTGTCTTTTGGCACCTTGATTGGACAGGGTTGGACCCTGTTCGCGATTGCTCTACCCTATTTATTGGTTATCTTTTTAGTTCTTGAAATTATTTTTATTATTGATCTGGAGTGCAAAGTAATTTTGGATGCCCCTGTATTTTTCCTGTTTTTTCTTTTTATCATCACTTCCCTTTTGATTTCGGATAATCTTTTCTGGACACGCTTGTTTTTTGCTTTCTTGCTATCTTCTATTTTGCTTTTCTTGAATCTTTTAACAAAAGGAAAAGGAATGGGTTTGGGGGATGTTAAATTAGCTTTACCTTTGGGGTTTTTCTTGGGCTTTCCTTTAGGTTTAGTTTGGTTTTTTGTTTCTTTCTTGACGGGAGCCTTGATTGGGATTATTCTAATTCTAGTGGGTAAGGCAAAATTTGGCAAAGCTATCCCTTTTGGTCCTTTTTTGATTTTTTCTTTTTGGCTAACGTTGACTTTAGGGAGTAAATTTATTTTTTTTTAAGATGAAAGGAAAATTTTTTTTGGGTGTAACGATGATAGAGCTTCTTGTCGTGGTTGTTTTTTTGGCTTTATTGGTTTTGGTTGGTGTTTTTGCTTATAAAGGGCAAATTTTTAAAGGCTATGATGCCAGGAGAAAGTCGGATTTAAACAGAATTAAGATTGCTCTTGAAGAATATGAAAAGGATTATAATTGCTACCCATCTTCCCTACCAGATTGCAAGGCACCAGATCCAGGCTTTATGAAAACTTATATATCAAGAATACCTTGTGACCCCAGGACAGGTGATAATTATCGTTATCAGCCAGATACTTCCTCGACCTGCGCCAAATGGTTTTGGATTTTTGCTAACCTGGAAAATAGTAAAGATCAACAGGTTTTGGAGCTTGGTTGTGGTGGAAATATATGTGGTCCTGATGAAAATTATGGGTATAATTATTATGTGACAAGTCCCAATGCCCCCGATCCTTACAGGAAACCTTCTCTTTATGGTTGTTTTTCGGGTGTTTGTAAACCGATAGGATATAGAGATGATGGCTTACCAGAATGCCAGCCTAATTATACTAACTCTAATTGTAATAATTTTTGCTCTGCTGGAAACGAATGCAACCCTTATTAAAAAAAGACATCTGGAGGTTGTTTTTGATTTTTTTAGCTGTTTTTTTGGCTTCATTTTGGGGTTTTCAGGAATCTCTTAAAAGAGAAAGGGATGTTGGGCGAAGTAAAGATATAGGGAATATAGCTCGAGCCCTGGAGGCTTATAGAGCTGTATTTGGTTATTATCCAGATTCAAGTGAAGATGGTAGGATAATTGCTTGTGCAGACGCAAATACGAAAGTTTTGAGAGACAAAAGCGGTTTTGGAATAAGAGAACCTGGTGCGGTAAGAGACAAAATTATAAATATGATTCCTTGTGATTGGGGCAAAGACGGATTGTGCGATCCTTTGGATGGAAATTACCCTCCGTTTCTTGAGAAACTTCCTCAAGATCCCTTTGCTGATAAGGGTTTTAGTTATAGGTACTTCTTTAAGGATGGTAAATATTTTATTTATGCCTCTTATGAAACTAGAAAAATGCCGGATTATAGTGAAGGTATTCTCTCTCAAAAAATTAAATGTGGAGTGCGGTTTTGCAATGCAGCAAGGACGAATGGTGTTGCAGTGGTTAAATAAAGTTGTTAATATAATTTATATGCTTGCCCTACATCGTTTAGGTCAAAAAAAAGAGGCAGGTTTTACTCTGATTGAGCTTCTTGTGGCAGTTGCAATTTTAGGTATTTTGTCAACGATTGCCCTGGGTAGCTTTCAGTCTTCTCAAATGAGGTCTCGGGATGCTAAAAGAAAGTCAGATCTGAAACAGATTGCCAATGCTTTGGAGATGTTTTACTCTGATAAAGGTCGCTACCCTGCTTCTAGTAATGGACAAATTGTTGCTTGCCCTTATTCTACTGGAACTTGTTTTTGGGGATCTGGAGAATTTAAAGATAGTTCAACTGGTGTAATTTATTTTAAGACCCTCCCTGCTGACCCTTCTGGTTTTTCTTATTATTATGTAGCATCTGCTTCTGGTTCTGCTTTTCAGCTTTACGCACATCTGGAGAATCCTAAGGATCAAAATTGCGTTAATTCAAATTGTTCAGTTGCAGCAAGAAGTGGTATCAACTGTGGTGGTGATGTTTGCAATTTTGCTATAACTAGTGCTAATGTAACACCAACAGATACTACTTTGCCATAGATTATGGGAAATAAGAAGATAAATTCTTTTGGCTTTACTCTAATTGAGCTTTTGGTTGTAGTGTCTATAATTGGGATATTAGCAACCTTGCTTGTGGCGAATTATAACGCCACACGCCAGCGTGCTCGTGATGCACAAAGGAAATCTGATCTTCGCAATATTCAGGCAGCTTTAAGAGTCTATTACAATGATAAAGGCAGTTTTCCATCGTCAAATGGTGGGAAGATAGCGGGTTGTGGAAGCGGTTCGACTGTCTGTAATTGGGGGAGTTCTTTTTCTGCTAGTGGAGTTGTTTATATGAATGTTTTGCCCAAAGATCCTTCTTCTGATAGAAGTTATTATTATGATTATGATTCTGGTACCGGGGAGTATGTTTTATATACTTGTTTGGAAAACAAGGCAGACGATAAGTGTATGTCTACATCTTGCTCGCCGAGTAGATGGTCCCCAGCACCGAGTGGGTGTGAATATTATGTCAAGCCATGATTAGGTTAAAAAACAAAAGAAAATTGTTAGGCTTTACCTTAATTGAGCTTTTGGTAGTGATTTCTATTATTGGCATTTTGGCTTCTTTGGCCTTGGTTTCTTACACTCGTTCTCAAAAGCAGACGCGAGATGTAAGAAGAAAGTCGGATTTAAGACAATACCAAACTGCTCTTGAAAATTATGCGAACAAAAATAACAGTCTTTATCCTGCTGTGACTTTTTCCAATCTTTGTAGCACTTTAGGTATGACGAATTGTCCCAACGATCCTTTGGGTGGCTCTAATACTTATTATTATGCGTATAAAAGTGATGACCGCAGTGTTTATTCGCTTAGAGCCAATCTGGAGGCTTACTCGACTTATCAATACTGGGTTATTTGTTCAAATGGCAAATCAGGAGAGACAAATGCTGCTCCAGTAACATCGACCAACGAGGCAAGTGTTTGTCCTTTATAGAATATGATAAAAATTTATAAGAAAGGTTTTACATTAATAGAACTTTTAGTTACAATTTCCATTATTGGAATATTGCTTTCTCTTTCTTTCTTTGGGATTCAAAATGCTCGACAAAGTTCTCGTGATGGCAAGAGAAAATCAGATTTAGAGGCAGTTAGATCTGCTCTTGAAATGTATAAAGCAGATAATGGAAAATATCCTTCTACTAGTTCTGGGATGAATTTGTCTTCTCTTCCCTCTCTTGCCCCTAATTATATCAGTTCTATTCCTTCAGACCCTTTAGGTGGTGGTAGAAATTATACTTATGCATGCACATCTGTTGTTAGCGGTAATTGTATTGCTTATGCTCTTTGCGCTTCTCTTGAAACAGGTGCAGGATCAGTAAGTGGTTGTGGAGTCTCTTGTGGCAGTGGAGTTAGTTGTAATTATAAAGTTACTAACCCTTGATTTATGCATGCTAAACTGCCCTCCTCTTTTGGTTTTACACTAATAGAACTTTTGGTTTCTGTTCTTATTATTTCTATTTTATTTAGCTTGGGTTATGCTAATTTTCGTCGATATTCCCAAAAGCAAGCTGTTTGGGCAGCAGCAAGGCAGATTGAAGGAGACATTCGCAAGGCTCAAAGTTATGCCATGGCAGGCAAAGGTACGTGTTCTTCAGGTTATCTGCTTGGTTATCAATTTCGCTGGATAAGCGACACAAGTTATCAGATTAGGGGTGTATGTAGAAGTGGAACTAGTAATTCTTACATAAATAGTTTAAACATAAGCGTTTCTAGTTCTTTCTCGATTTCCAATTTTAACTCTCCAAACGACTCTTATGCATTGGACGGTGTAGTTTTCTATAGTCCAAAAGGAAACACTAGTTTGCCAGCAAATAAGCAAATAGCTGTTTCTCTATCTTCTGGTTTGTTTCCGGTTGTGATTACAGTGACACCTGGTGGTCAAATTAGTGTAAGTGAACAATGAGAACTAAAAGAGTGGTTAAAAAGGATAAAGGACAGTTTTTGATAGAGCTTCTTGTGGCTTTGACTTTGGCTGTTATGATTATCGTTGCTGTTGTTGGGCTTTCATCTGTGTCTGTAAAGACCGCATATCGAGCAAAACAGGATACGGAAGCAAAACGTCTAGCGGAGGAAGCAATGGAATGGTTGCGGAGTGAGAAAAAAAGTAATTGGTACTCCTTTTATAACAATAGAGCGGATGATATCGATGTTGATGTAGATTATTGTTTAAATAGTTTGAGTTGGTCCTCTTCTAGTCCTTGTATTCAAAATATAACAGGAAAAATTTACAAACGTGAAGTTAAGCTTTATCGCTATCCAGAGCCTGGAAAACAAAAAGTGAGAGCTACTGTTGTGGTATCATGGATTGATAATCAGGGTTCTCATAATGTTACTTTAACGACAATATTTACTAGTGAAGAATAATATAATGAAGAGGGATTTTAATACAGGTGGTTTTACTTTAGTTGAAATGCTTGTGGTAACCGCTGTTTTTGCGGGGCTTGCAGTTTTGGTTTCTTCTATGGTTTTGTATTCAACAAGAGGTTCTAAAAAAAGCGAGTCGGCAGTAAAAGTAAGAGCAGAACTTGAGAACGCAATTGCCAGGATTGAAAGAGATCTTAGGGAAGCAAAAACAGATACGGTTGCAGTTGGGTCGACTAACATTAGCTTTAAAGATCAAAACGATCAGAATGTTAATGTGTCATGCACTACTGTTTCTGGTTCTGAAAAGAAACTAGTAATGAGAGGGCAAGATTTAACTGGCTCAAATATTATTATTACTGATTGTAATTTTTCTTCTATATCAGGTAACTATGTAACAATTTCTCTTTCAGGTAAAACTAAAGGGGTGTCGGGTGTTGAGTCTGATAATGTAGCTGTTAGTGCTCAGATTGTTTTGAGGAATTATTAAATTATTGACTTTGTGTTTTGGGGAATATAAACTGATTTTAGGTGTTATGAAAAAAACTGCCTATCTTGATTTAAATTTAAAAATAAGCCAAAAAACTTTTTCTGGTCAGGCAATACTTCTAGTGCTTCTTGGTATGGCGGTTGTTTTGACCATAGTGATATCGGTTGCTTCAAGGTCTGTTACTGATGTTTCTATAACACAAACCGAAGAGGAATCTTCCAAAGCATTCTCGGCTGCAGAGGCTGGAATCGAAAACTTTCTTTCGGGGGGTGTTACCAGTGGTAGTTTAACTGAGTCTGAAGCTAGTTTTAGTGTAGTATCTTCTGATTTGGGAGCAGGAGCAATTGTTAACTTTGCTGATTTTGGTGCTTCTTATAGAAATGGTGATGTGGCAACTCTTTGGTTTGTTTCTCATGATGACAACGATCCAAGTAAAATGACCTGTACTGGTAAACCTTGTTTTGGAGGTGGTAGTTTTAATTTATGTTGGGGATCAGGTTCTGATAGTCCTGCTTTGGAAGTTGCGGTTTATTATGGGAACAGAACGGATATCTTTACTGGGAATTATTCTAGTCTAAAAGTTAAAAGATATGCTCTTGATCCTGTTTCAAATCGTTCTTCAGGTTTTATCTCTCCGGTTAGTGGTTGTCAGGGTTATAGCTATGGGGCTGATATTAGTTCTCTGCCTTCTGATCTTATTTTTGCTCGTATTAGGTTTATTTATAATAACAACCCTCAAAGTTTTGCTGTCGTAGCTCCATCCGGATCTGGCCAAACTTTTCCTTCTCAGGGGCGAAGGATTAGTTCTTTGGGTACGGCAGGACAAAGTTCTAGAAGAGTTGAGATGATAGAGTTGTACAGAGATCCTTTGCCGATTTTGGAAGCAGCATTGGTTGGGCGAGGGGATATTTCTAAATAAATAAAAATGGCGGTAGGACTTGATATTGGTTCAAAATCTATTAAGGTGGTAGAGTTATCCGATTCTGGGGGTAAGTATGAGCTTAGAAGTTCCGGCATAGTTGCCTACTCTGGTGTTTCTATTGATGATGCCAAAGAGGAAAAAGAACTTCTCCCTCTAGTTGATGTTTTAAGAAAACTTTTTAAGGAGGTTAGAATCTCTTCAAGGACTGTAAACTTGGCTTTGCCGGAAAGATTTGTTTTTGTAAAAGTAGTAAAGTTTCCTTTGCTGACTGATCAAGAAGTGGAGGCAGCTTTGAGGTGGCAACTAGATCAGTATATACCGATACCGTTAGATGAGGCTGTTGTGGAAAACAAAATAATAGAAAGAAAAGAACAAACTCCCGGTTGGGTTAAGGTGCTTTTGGTTGCTACAAGAGTTTCTCAAGTTGAAAAGTATGTTTCTTTAGCGGAAAAAGCTGGTCTTAGAGTGACCGCTGTTGAAAATGAGATGATGTCTCTTTCTCGTGTTTATAGCACAACTGTTGATTATCCCATTGCGATTATTAATTTTGGCTCAGAGACGGTTGACCTTGGAATAGCCAAATTGGGAAACTTATATCTTTCTCGTTCTATTCAAGGTGGTGGTGATTCTTTAACTAGGGCTATTGCACAAAATTTTAAGATAGATATTGCACAGGCTGATGAATATAAAAAAGCTTATGGTTTGTTGCCTGATCAGTTAGAGGGTAGATTAATTCAAGCAATGGAATCTTTGTTAAAGTATGTGGTTGATGAAATCAGCAAATCTATTCAATACTTTGAGGTGGACGAAAGTTCTCCTGTTAAACAGATTGTTTTAGTGG
>FWWL01005594.1_pt1 | contig 17911 bp, 16 predicted proteins | sample 2228331 | NCBI WGS metagenome assembly FWWL01 (sample SAMEA103939775, study PRJEB20133) | metagenome
CTCAGAAAGCGCGGGTTTTCCCTGGCGCTACGCCCTTTTTGGGGCCATTTTTGTGGCCCTTGTGCTTTTTGTCGTGCGCCGGGTTTGTCCCCGCTGTGGCCGCCCCTTGCGCCGGGTGCGCTCGTTGAGCGGTATAATTTTGGTGTGTCCGCGTTGTCGGTACACGCGGACGGGCCTGCGGTGGGGGAGAAGGCCAGGGGGCCGCAGGGATTTCTATCCCTGAGGAAGGTCCGGACTCCGCAGGGCAGGCCGCTCGGGGAAACCCGAGGGGGAGCGATCCCCGGAAAGTGCCACAGAAAACAGACCGCCAGCGGCCCCTTTTCGGGGTGCGGGCAAGGGTGAAAAGGTGGGGTAAGAGCCCACCGCCGGGGCCGCGAGGTTCCCGGGCACGGCAAACCCCGGCCGGAGCAAGGCCAAATAGGGAGGCGCCTGAGGCTGGCCCGGCCGATGCCTCCGGGTAGGCCGCAAAGAGGAATGGCCCCCTGAAACACAGAATCCGGCCTATGGCCCTCTCCTCCGCCTGGGCTATAATTTTTTAGGAGGTGAAAAGTGATCTGGCTGTTCTATCCCAAAACGCTGATCCTTCTTGTTCCCGCGTTTTTGTTGGCCATCTACGCCCAATACAAAGTGCGCTCGGCTTACGCGAAATACCTCCAGGTGCCCACCCAGCGGCGCATCACCGCCCGTGAGGCCGCGGAGCTCATCCTCCGCCAGGCGGGGGTCAGCAACGTGGCCATTGAGCCTATCCGCCAGCCCCTTGGCGACCACTACGATCCCCGGCGGAGGCGGCTGCGGTTGTCCGCTCCGAACTCCACTTCCGTGGCAGCGGTGGGGGTGGCAGCCCATGAGGCTGGGCATGCCCTCCAGCACGCCCAGGGTTATGCTCCGTTGGCCCTGCGCTCGGCCATCGTCCCCGTGGCCATGTTCGGGTCCCAATTGGCCTTCCCCCTCTTCTTCATCGGCCTTGCCTTCCAGGCCACGCCCCTGGTGAACATCGGGATCATCCTGTTTTCCGCGGCGCCACGCCCCTGGTGAACATCGGGATCATCCTGTTTTCCACGGCGGTGCTTTTCACCTTGGTCACTCTGCCCGTGGAGTTCAACGCCTCCCGGCGGGCCATGGCCGCCCTTCGCTCGGCGGGGCTGGTCACCGAGGGAGAACTTGGCGCGGTGAGGGAGGTCCTCAGCGCCGCAGCCCTCACCTATGTGGCCTCCGCCGCCATGGCCATCGCCCAGCTTTTGGGCATGCTCCTCATCGCCAGCGGAAACCGCCGCCGCTCGTGAATGAAGCTATCCCCCTCCATCCTCAACGCCGACCTTTCTGACCTCCTGCGCGCCATCGAACGCATCGCTGACCTTGTCGACTACATCCATTTCGATGTCATGGATGGCCACTTCGTGCCCAACCTCACCTTCGGACCGGTCCTCGTCAACTCCTTGCGGGGAAAACTCGGGCTCCCCTTCGATATCCACCTCATGATCGACCGGCCGGCGTTCTACGCCCCCTCCTTTCGGGTGCGGCCGGAGGACGTGATCACCTTCCACGTGGAGGCCCTGGATCACCCAAGTGCCACCATTTCGGCCATTCGGAACCTCGGGTGCCGGGTGGGGATTTCCCTGCGGCCGCGGACCCCACTTTCTTTGGTCTTCCCGTATTTGGAGGAGGTGGACTGGGTTTTGGTGATGTGCGTGGAGCCGGGCTTTGGCGGGCAGAAGTTCATGCCGGAGTCCCTGGACCGCATCCGTTCCCTGAGGAAAGAGATCGGCGGCCGCGATGTTTTGGTGGCCGTGGACGGAGGTATCGGCCCGGAGAACGTCCGCGAGGTGCTGGAGGCCGGAGCGGACGTGGTGGTGGCCGGGGTGGCCATCTTCGGCGCCGCCGATCCCAGGGAAGCTGTGCTTCACCTGTGGAAGGCCGCTGGACACCCGCGGATTTGATGGGCCGCGCCCTCGCCTTGGCCAAGAAGGGCGAGGGTTTTACCCGTCCCAACCCCCTGGTGGGAGCGGTGGTGGTGAAGGACGGAGAAATCGTGGCGGAGGCGTATCACGAGCGGTTCGGCGGCCCACATGCCGAGGTCCTCGCCCTCGAGAAGGCCGGGGCAAAGGCCCGCGGCGCGGAGCTCTACGTGAACCTCGAGCCCTGCGTGGATTTCCCCGGGAAAAAGACCCCCTCCTGCACGGAGGCCATCATCCACGCCGGGATCAAACGCGTGGTCGTCGCCACCCGCGATCCCAACCCCAACGTTTGCGGCCGAGGCCTTGCCCGCCTTAGGGAGGCCGGGATCGAGGTGGTGGAGGGGATCCTGGCTGAAGAAGCAAAAAAGCTCAACGAAATCTTCTTTCACTGGATTACTACTCACACCCCGTTCGTGGCCCTGAAGTTGGCCCTGACCTTGGACGGGAAGATCGCGAGCTACGCGGGAAAATCGCGATGGATTACGGGGGAGGAGGCGCGGCGGGTGGTCCAGGAGCTGCGGCGTCGGTACGCCGCGGTCCTCGTGGGAGCGAACACGGTGATCGCCGACGATCCGGAGCTCACTGTGCGGGAATTTGAGGGGCCGCAGCCCCTGCGCGTGGTTTTAGACGCCCATGGCCGCGCCCCCCTCACCGCTCGGGTTTTTTCCGGTCCGGCAAAAACCCTTGTGGCCACAGCGCATATGCCGCCCGAGAAAGAAGAGGCGTTGAAAGCCAAGGGAGTGGAAGTCCTGCGCCTTCCGGAGAGGGAGGGCAAAGTGGACCTTCGGCGCCTTCTGCTTTTCCTCTCCGAGCGCCGTGTGGATTCCGTTCTTGTGGAGGGCGGCGGAGAGGTGGCCTGGTCCTTTCTTTCCCAGGGCCTCGTGCACAAGATCTATTTCTTCTACGCCCCCATCATCCTCGGGGGGCGGAACGCTGTCCCCGCCGTGGGAGGGGAGGGCTTTCCCGAACCCGCTCGGGCGCTCCAAATAAAGGATTTGGCCTTGGAGTGGGTGGGAAAAGACCTTCTCCTCACCGGCTATACCGGCACCGCCCGTTTGGACACTTTAGGAACCAACGATTCCGGGAGCGGCTCGTAGCGCTCAAAGCGCATGGTGAATGAGCCCCGGCCGCTGGTGAGGCTGCGGAGGACCGTAGCGTACCCGAAAAGCTCGGCCAGGGGGACGCGGGCGGTGATCAGCGCCGAAGAGCCCTTCCCTTCAATGGCCAGAAGTTTTCCGCGGCGCTGGGAAAGATCGCCCACCACCGCCCCGACGAGGTCCTCGGAGACGCTGATCTCCATGCGCATCACGGGCTCAAGGACGGTGGTGCCCGTATTTTTCAGGGCCTCGCGCAGGGCCTGGGCGGCACAAGTGCGGAAAGAATGTTCAGAGGAGTCCACCTCGTGGAAGGAGCCGTCGAGAAGCACAATTTTCACGTCCACAACGGGAAAGCCATGCGGCCCTTCGGCCATGGCCTCGATCAGGCCTTTTCGCACGGCGGGGATGTATTCCTTGGGGATGCGGCCGCCGATGACTTGGCTTTCGAACTCCAGCCCTGCTCCGGGGGTGGCCGGCTCCACTCGGAAGACGATGTGCGCGTATTGGCCGCGGCCCCCCGTTTGCTTCACGAGCTTGTGCTCGAAGACCCCGGACCTGCGCGGCCTCTCCCGATAGGCCACCTGGGGCGCTCCCGCCACCACCTCCACCCCGAACTCCCGCCGCAGCCGATCCACCACAATCTCCAAGTGAAGCTCGCCCATCCCGGAGAGCACGAGTTCCCCGGTTTCCGGGTCGATGCGGAGGGAGAGGGTGGGGTCTTCGGCCACAAGGGCGGAGACGGCGCGGGAAAGGCGATCCGCCTCGGTCCGACGGGCCGGGGAAATGGCCAAGTCCAAAACAGGGGAGGGGAACTCCATGGCCTCAAGGAGGAGCGGGGCCTCCTGAGCACAGAGGGTGTCGCCGGTGTGGGCCTCCTCCAGCCCCACCGCTGCTCCCACCGCTCCTGCCCGAAGCTCCTCCACGGGGAGGCGCTCGTTGGCGTGAACCTCAAAAAGGCGGCCAATTCTTTGGACCTTCCCTCGGCTCGCGTTGAGCACGGTGGCCCCACTCCGCATAACCCCGGAATAAACGCGCACAAAATAGACCTTACCCACATGTCGATCGGCTTGGATCTTGAAGATGAGGGCGGAAAGGGGCTCCTCAGGAGAGGGGAAACGCTTGATTTCTTGGCCATTCCAATTCCCGCGGATCGGCGGCAAATCCAGAGGGGAGGGGAGGAAATCGAGCACGGCGTCCATGAGGCCATGCACTCCTTTGAGACTCGCCGCCGAGCCAGCCAAAACGGGAACGAGCTTTCCGCCGATGGTCGCCCTCCTTAAGGCCGCCCGCAGCTCCTCCGCAGTCGCCTCCTCCGCAAGGAAAAGCTCGAGAAACTTGGGATCGGCTTCGGCCACGGCCTCCAAGAGCTTCTCCCTTTCTTGCTCGGCTTGACTACGAAGTTTCAAAGGTATGGGAGCTCGCTCCGCTTCAATATAGCTTTCTCCCCCGGCAAAGAAAATGGCCTCAAGGCTGAGAAGATCGATCAGCCCTGCGAATTCCTCCTCTTTTCCGATGGGGATGGCCACAGGAACAGGGTTTGCCCCCAATTTTTCCTTCATCTCCTCAACGACGCCGAAGAAATCGGCGCCTACGCGGTCCATCTTGTTCACGAAGGCGATGCGCGGGACCCGGTAGCGTTCGGCCTGGCGCCAAACCACTTCCGACTGGGGTTCCACCCCGCCCACAGCGCAGAAGACGGCGATCATCCCGTCCACCACGCGGAGGGCCCGTTCCACCTCCGCTGTGAAGTCCACGTGGCCCGGGGTATCGATGAGGTTTATGTTGTGGTCCTTCCAGACGATGGTGGTGGCTGCGGCGGTGATGGTGATGCCCCGCTCCCGTTCCTGGGGCATCCAGTCCAAGGTGGCTTGGCCTTCGTCCACTTTGCCAAAGCGATGCTTTTTTCCGGAAAGAAAGAGCATGGCTTCGGAAAGGGTGGTCTTGCCGGCATCGATGTGCGCGGCGATCCCGATGTTCCTGATCTTTTGCATAGAAATCCCCAAGTTCATCCTTCCCTCCGTGGCTTTAGGCGAAGAAAAAATAAAAAAGCCTTTCCCGGTTAGGGCGGCTAAGGTTACTGTAAAACCGGGGCGGCGCAACCTCCGGTTCCTAGAAGTTCATCTTTCGTCCTTAGGCCGGCGAAGGAACGCAGGAAGGTCGTAGTTCTCGTCTTTGGGGCGGCGCGGCAAAACCGGTCGCACAAACTTCTCCGGTTCCGTCTCCTCTGCCACTCGTTCGCGGAAATCGGTGGCGATCACGGTCACCGCCACTTTGCCCGTGAGCTCCGGGCGGATGGTGGCTCCGAAGACCAGATCGGCATCGGGGCTGGCGGATTTGCGGATGAACTCCGCCACCTGGGTGACCTCGGAGAGGGTGAGGTCGTCGCCGCCGGAGACGTTGAGGAGGATGCGGCGGGCGCCCTGGATGCTCCCGGCCTCGAGGAGGGGGTTGGTGGCGGCGGCCTTGGCCGCCTTGAGGGCCCGGCCCTCGCCCTGCCCCTCGCCCATCCCCATCACCGCTGTACCTGCGCCGCGCAACACCGCCGCCACATCCGCGAAATCCAAGTTCACAAGGCCAGGGATTGTTATGAGATCGGAAATACCCCGCACACCTCGCACCAAAACCGCGTCCACTAGCTCAAAGGCCCTGGTAATGGGGACTCCGGGGGAGAGCTCCAGCAGGCGGTCGTTGCGGATCACGATGAGCACATCCGCTTCCCCTTTCAATCTTTCCAGGCCGTTTTGGGCGCGCTGGGCGCGCACCGCTCCCTCGAAGGAAAAGGGAAGGGTGACGACCCCCACGGTGAGGGCGCCCTTGGTGCGGGCCAGTTTGGCCACCACGGGCGCGGCGCCCGTCCCCGTCCCCCCGCCCAGCCCGCAGGCCAAAAAGACGAGGTTGGCCTGGCCAATGGCCTGTTCGATGTCAAAGAGGGAGTGTTCCGCTGCCTGCCTTCCGCGCTCCGGGTCGCCGCCGGCGCTGCGGCCGCCGGTCACCGCCCCGCCCAAAAGCACCTTGTTTGGGATCTTCACCGCGGAAAGGGCTTGGGAATCGGTGTCCATGGCCACCAGGCGCACCCCGCGTAGCTCCGCTGTCCACATGCGCTCCACGGCGTTGACCCCGCCACTCCCAAGCCCGATCACCAAAATGTCCGCCACCTCCGCGGGCCTGCCCTGGGCGCGCCGCAACTCCTCAAGGAGGGGAAGCTCTCCCACCCTTATTTCGACCGGCCCGAACACCTTTTCCACGGCCTCCCGCAGTTTGGGGAGCTTTCGCAGCACGTAGTCCCGCTTGAATTGGGAGTCAAGCTCAAGATAGAGGACGCGGCGCTCCTGGTCGTAGCGGACTTTTTCCGGCGAGGTGGGAAGGCAGGAGCGCAGTATTCCGTCGGGGATCGTGCTCAGGACCTGCCGCCACTTGATTGAAAGGTCCCGTTCTCGGTCCATCCGCAAAAACCATTTTGTTCCTCTTGCGCTTCTTCGTCAACTGGCGCGCAAAAGGCCCGGTATTTGGCGGAAGTCCTCGATGGCGAAGTGCGCGGCCTCCGCCACCCTCGGATCCTTGGGAGCATAGGCGATGCCCAGCCCCACAGCCCGCAGCACTGGGATGTCGTTTAGATGGTCCCCGACGAACGCGATTTTTGCTAAAGGGAGGCCCAAGCGGTGGGCCTCCCGGCGCACAACCCGGAGTTTATCGGCCAGTCCCACGCGGACCACGGCCTCTCCGGTGAACACCCCGTCCGCAACAACAAGCTCGTTGGCCACAAAAAAGTCCAAACCCAGGTCCTCCCTCACCCGCTCGGCCACAAGGGACACGCCAGAGGAGATGATGCCCAAAATCAGGCCAACTCCCTTGAGCTCGGCGATGGTTTCGGGGACCCCTGGCGCGTAGGGAGGCGGGAAAATTTTGTCTGTCACGGCTTTTATCGGTATTCCCCTAAGGAGGCGGGCGTTTTCCTTCACCCACTCGGGGTAGCGATCGGGCTTCTCCCGGTAGCGCTGAAGGAGTTCGTCCCACTCCTTCCCCACGCCCGCGGCCAGCCCGATCGCCCCCCAACTGGACTCATAGGCCACCCCCTGGTAGCGCACAAGGGTTCCGTCGAGGTCGAAGAAAACCGCGCGAACCCTCATTCGAGCCCGACCAAACGAACCTCGCGCCCCAAAGAGGAGAGCCTTCCCTCGGGGACCTCTAAAGCGGTGAGGAAGGGGCTGGCCGCGCCGTAGCGGTCTTTGGCCTCCGGGGCCATCCGGTTCCGCCCGAGGAAGGAACCGTCCGCGCCGAAGAACACGATCTCCAGGGGCACAAACACGTTTTGCATATGGAACTGGCTCACCGTGGGGGAGTCGAAGACAAACAAGATGGCGAGATCCTGGGCGAGCTCCGGCGGCATCCCCATGAACCCGATGAACCGCTCATGGGCCTCGTCGGCGAGGAGCACGGGGAGGCGCAGGATTTGGCCGGCCGGATCGGCCAAAACGGCCACGCGCCTTTCCATCGTCCCCAAAACCCCGGGAAGCTCGGGAAGGACTGGGCGGGACATGAGGGGTGCCGGGTCGCGTCCGCCGCCGGAAAAATCGACGGGGCTATCGCCGATTCCGTCGCCGTTAGCATCGGATCCTTGATAGTTGGAATACCAGTTCCCCCGGCCATAAGGGGCCCACAGGTTTTGCCCGAAGTCCCGGGCCCAACGCTGGCATTCCCAGACGAGGTTTTCGTAGATCTGGGTCTCCCGGCTTTCCCGCCCAAAATAAAGGCCGTCGTAGGAGCGGTAAATCAGGTTACGCCGCACGATGTTCCCGGTGGGAAAGGCCTCTTGGTAGGCCTCCTCGAAAATTATCCCGATGTTGGCGCGGGTGATGTGGTTGAGCTCGATGATCCCCTGGGAACCGAAGTTGGAGATGCCGTAGCCGTAGGCCACGATGGAGTTTTTGGCGACTTGCGCGTATTTCGTTTCCCCTTCCAAAAACACCCCCACATCCCCCTGCCAAAAAGAACAGGCCTCCACCACTGGACCGAAGGCCGACTCGAGCTTAACCCCGTAGGAGTTCTGGTAGAACAAGTTCTTGCGGATTACGGGCTCGCGGGAGGCGCCAGCGATGTGGATGCCCACAGGCCCCGCGGCAAAGGCGTTGTTTTCGGCAAGGAAATGGTCGGAGGCATTCACGTAGATCCCCACTAAGTTCGCATAGATCCCGCAGTTCTCCACCCGCACATGATCCGAGAGGATCACGGCGATCCCGGCGTTTTTGGAGTTGGCGATCCTCGGGGAATCCCGGACCACCGTGTAGGGCGAGGAGAGGATGGTGATGCCGTTCCCCCGGGGCCGGGAGATATCCGCGGCTTCGATGCGCACGTTCTCCGAGAACACCACATTTATCCCGTCCGTCTGGTCGATCCTGACCTCCCGCAGCACCACGTCCTTCGCCCCGGCTAGGGTGATGTGGCCGGAATCGAGGTCGGCCAAGATCGTGTTGCTCAGCCCGTAGAAGTAATGCACGGGTTTCCCGTTCACGGAGTTCGTGGCCTCGATCACGTGGTTGTAGTGTTGGGGAGTGGACCCGAGGACCTGGAGGCCAAGGCCGCTTACGGCGAAGAAGTTGTCGCGCAAAACAAGGTTTTGGGAGCTTTGGATGAGGACGCCGTTTAGGCTGTTGCGGACCAAGCAGTCCTCCATCACTCCGTTCTGCACATTTACCATGGCGATAGCCGCCCCTTTAGGGTGTTGAGCTCCCACCACGGTGCAGCCCCGGATCACAAAGGGTTTGGTTGTGTTTTCCACGTAGATCCCATAGGGGTCGTCCCCGGACACGGAGATCGTCCAGCCGCCGATGATGTAGGGGTCTTCAGGAGTACCGGCACCGGCGATCACCCCGTTTTCCGCGGTGAACTCCAGGTCGGAACGAATAATGATGGGCCCTCTTTCCTGGGACCATCCCAGAACAAACACAAAGAGCACAACAAAAAGGCTTATTGCCTTGCGCATTTTCCCTCCTTAGACTTTGCCTTTGAGGATAGCGCTCGATCCCAGTTTCGGCAAAGGTTTTGGAGAAGGAGAGGAGGGGCAATGGAACTTTCGCGGATGAGTTGGACAGAGGCACGGGAAGCCATAAGGAAGGCGGAGGTGGCCCTTCTTCCCGTGGGCTCCACGGAGCAGCACGGACCCCATCTGCCGTTGGGGACGGACTGGCTTACGGCTCAAGAGATCGCCCGCCGGGCCGGAAAAAAGGGCGGGTGGCTGGTGCTCCCCACCGTTCCCGTTGGCGTTTCCGAGCACCACCGCCAATTCTGGGGGACCCTATGGGTTCCGCCCGAGGTCCTGCGGGACTACGTGATGGGCATCGCCCGGTCCCTGGCCTTCCACGGCCTTAGGCGGGTGGTGTTCGTCAACGGACATGGGGGAAACACCGCGGCCCTGGAGGAGGCGGCGCGGAGGCTCCGCCTGGAAGGGATCTACGCGTTCGTCTACGTGTGGTGGCGGGCGATCGCCGAGACCGTCGCCCAAGTGGTCGAAAGCGGGGGATCCCACGCTGCGGAGATGGAGACCGCTGTGGTTTTGGCCATCGCTCCGGAGCTCGTGCGCCCGGAGAACTATGGGGAAGCTGTGGCCAAGGGCGCTCCGGAGTGGGGTAAGAAGGTGGAGGGGATTGAGGTTGGGTTTGACACCGTGGACTTCTCCCAAAGCGGGGCCACGGGCGATCCATCGCGGGCCACGGTGGAGAAGGGGGAGAGGATCCTGCAAGCTGCCGCGGAACGCCTGGACGCTTTTTGCCGGTGGCTTGCGGCCCAACCCGAAGGGGCCCTCGCCCCCAAACCACACCTTCCCTAAGGAGGCTCCATGCTGGAAAAGAAAATTCCTCCTGGGCAGAGTTTTCGGGAGGATCTTATCGTGTACGATATCGCTCCCGTTCCTCCCCAAGACCTGGAAAATTTTCGGCTGCGGCTGTTCGGCCAGGTGCGCGTTCCTTGCGAACTTTCCTGGGAGGAGCTCCTACGGCTTCCCCGGGTCCAGGTGCGGGCGGACTTCCACTGTGTGGAGGGCTGGAGCGTGGAGGGCCTTGTTTGGGAGGGCGTGCCGGCCAGTGCCATCGTTTATCTTGTGCGGCCGGATCCCCATGTACAATGGGTTTTGGCCCACGGCCGCGACGGCTACACCACGAACCTGCCCTTTTCCTACTTTGCCCGGCCGGATACGCTCCTTGCCTTTTCCCTAAACGGCGAACCCTTGCCGCCCCAACATGGCTGGCCCCTACGCTTGGTCGTCCCTTCCCTCTACGCCTATAAAAGCGCCAAATACCTCGTGGCCCTGGAATTCTTAAGCGAGCTAAAGCGCGGGTATTGGGAGGAACGGGGCTACCACGACGTGGGCGACCCCTGGCGGGAGGAGCGCCGCTGGCGCTAAGCCTCTCCGAGGAGTTTTTGCAAGATCTCCCACTCCTCCGGGGGGATTTTGTAGGTGTGCTCTGGGCCTGGGAATTTTCCCTCCTTTACCTCGCGCACGTAGTTTTCGAAGGCCTGGCGCATGACGCTCGCCACATCCGCGTAGCGTTTGACGAATTTGGGGGTGAAGGCCTCAAAGAGGCCGAGGATGTCGTGGACGATGAGGAGCTGTCCGTGGCAGGCCGGGCCGGAGCCGATGCCGAGGATCGGGATTTTTGCGCGCTTCACGATGATCTCGGCCACGCGGGCGGGAATGGCCTCAAGGAGGATGGCGAAGGCCCCGGCTTCCTCGAGGACTTTCGCGTCCTCGAGGAGCTCTTTTGCCTTTTGGGCGCTTCTTCCCTGGGCTTTTAGGCCGCCGATGAGGCTTGCCGCCTGAGGGGTGAGGCCAATATGTCCCATCACCGGGATCCCCGCCCTCACGATGGCCTCCACCCGCTCGGCCATGCGCGCCCCGCCCTCGAGCTTCACCGCGTCCGCCCCGCCCTCGGCGATGAACCTCCCCGCGTTTTTTATAGCCAGCTCATCTGAGGGCTGATAAGACATATAGGGCATGTCGCCCACCACAAACGCCCTCGTGACCGCGCGGGAAACGGCGGCGGTTATGGTCACCATGAAATCCATGGTGGCCGGAAGGGTGGATTTGTGGCCGAGCATGCACATGGCTGCGGAGTCCCCGACGAGGATCATGTCCACCCCAGCCCGGTCCTCCAAAAGGGCCGTGGGGTAGTCGTAGGCGGTGAGGAAGGTGATCTTCTCCCCCCGGGCCACCATGTCCAAAAGATCCGGGATCGTCAGCTTCTTCCGCTCCTCCATTCCTCCTCCTTTGCCCGATGGTACCCCGCCAGGTTGCGCGGGAACCAATCCCCAATAAACTCCAAGCCAACCCGCGAGGAGGTGATGGCCATGGCCGACATCCACAACTGGGACAAGGTTTTGACTCGGGAGGGATATGAGCGCCTTAAAAAGGAGCTCGATTACCTCGTCCGCGTGAAACGGCCGGAGATCGCGGAGAAAATCCGCCGGGCCCGGGAGTACGGGGACCTTTCGGAGAACGCCGAGTACCAGGCGGCCAAGGAGGAGCAGGCCCTGGTGGAGGGGCGGATCGCGGAACTGGAGCGCCTCCTCCGCGGAGCCCGCATCATCGACTAGGGCGGAATACTGGGGGACTTCGCCCCTCCCGCCCCACCAAAGGCTCGGCGGCTAAAAGCGCGGAGTAAATGGCTTCCTGTGTGGCTTCCGCCGCTGCCCGGTAAAGGCCTCCCATTAAGGGAGAGCGGTCGGGGATGATCTCCCCTGCGATTTTCTCCGCCCCCTTGGGGAAGCGGAGGGCGGTGGAGAAGGCGAGGAAAAAGTCGCCGCTTCCGGTGTCGGCGGGTGCGCCGGTGCGGGCCGCGCCCAAGGCCGCGCGGCGGCAAAGCCGGCAAAGCTGCGCGGGAAGCAAAGGCGCATCCGTGGCCAAAACCACGATCAGCGACCCCTGCCCTCCCCCATCCTCTTTTCCAGGGGAATGGGCTGAGGGAAGGGGGGCCAGGAAATCCTCGGGACGGCCCATGTTGGGAAGGGCCAAAACGCCCACGGTGTAAGGTCCCACAATTCGGGAGGCCGTGCCGATCCCCGATTTATAGCCGAAGGCGATCATCCCCGTTCCCGCTCCTACGCACCCTTCTTGCACCTCTTCCGCCGCTCTCTCCAGCGCCAAAAGGGCGTGCTCCTCGCGCACAGGCCGCAGCTCGATCGCGGAAAGCCGCCCATCGTTGCACTCCAGCACCACGGGGTTGATGGACCGCGCCTCCGGATGGCGCCGCAGGATCCAGGTGAGCAAGGCCTCGGCGCAGGCGAACACGGCAAGGGTGTTCGTAAGGAGGATCGGGGTCTCCAGCTCTCCTACGTCCCGGATTTGCCAAAGGCCCAAGGCCTTTCCATGGCCATGGAGGACGAAGGTTCCGGCGGCCAAGGGCTCGGCATAGGGGTCGCCAGGCGGGACAATAGCAGTTACTCCAGTCCTTATGGCCTTTTCTCCCGCGCCCTCGATGAGGGTGCAGTGGCCCACCCGGACGCCGGGGACGTCCGTGATCGCTGCCCGCGGTCCGGACGGCAATTTCCCCAAAGTGAGCCCGGCGCGCCGGAAGGCGTTCATGTGTACAAGCGAAATTCGTAGGGATGGGGTCTGGATGCCACCTCCGCCGCCTCCTTCTCCTTTGCCATCATCCACAGGCTCAAAAGCTCGGCCGGGAAGACGCCGGCCACCGTGAGGAACTCCTGGTCGCGCGCCAAGGCGGCCAAGGCCTCCTCCAAGGAGCGCGGAAGGGTCTGGACTTTCCTCTTTCGGCCAGGACCCCAGCCGCGGGCGACGGGGTCGATGCCCTGGCGGATCCCGTCGATCCCGGCCATGAGGCAGGCGGCCAGGGCCAGATAAGGATTACAGGTGGGATCAGGCGGCCGGTATTCCACCCGGAGTTTTTCGGGTTTTAGATAGCCAGGGATGCGCACGGCCGCCTCCCGGTCCGCCGGCCCAAAAAACAGCTCCACTGGGGCCTCGAACCCCGGCCTAAGCCGCCGATAAGAGTTGGTGGAGGGCGAGACAAGGGCGGAAAGGGCTCGGCCGTGGGCCAAAAGCCCGCCGATGTAGGCCAGCCCCGTTTCGGAAAGACCGTCCTCCCCGGCGAAGAGGTTCCCGTGGGGCCCCACCAGATACTGGTGCAGGTGGAGGCCGCTTCCCGGCTGGTCGTAAAGGGGTTTCGGGAGGAAGCAGGCCACCAGGCCCTCCTCGGCGGCCACGCGGGCGATGACGTCCTTCGCGAGAACCGTCCAGTCCGCCACAGCTTTGAGGCTCCCCAGCCCCAGCTCGATCTCCATCTGCCCGAGGCCCCCGGCCTCATGGTGGTGATAGCGCACGGGTATTCCCCAACGGGTGAGGATCTCCACGACCCGGTCGCGCACGGCCCTCCCGGCATCCGCCGCTCCCACGGCGTGGTAGGCCGAACCCGCCCTGGGCCAAACATCGCCCCAAAGGTCCGCCTGGCCTTCAAGGGGAAGAATTTCCACGCCCTGGGCTAGGGGGCTATCGGCCACGTGAATTTCGGCAAAGAGGTAGAACTCCAGTTCCACGGAGAACCTGGCCTCTTGGGCGATGCCGGCGTCGCGGAGGAACCGCTCGGCTGCGGCGGCCACGGTGCGGGGCGAGAGGGGGCTTGGCCCCTCACCCGGCCGGCCCAAATCACAGAGGATCAAGGCCGCCGGCGGATCGCTCAGCGGGTCCAAGTACACGGTTTCAAGGTCGGGAAAGAGGACCCAGTCGCTTTCCGTGGCCTTCGCCAGGCCATAATGGGCCCCATCCACCCCAACACCCTCTTTTATCATCTCCTCGGTGAGCGCTTCCGCGGGGATCACAAGCCCGCGCAGCCTCCCCAAAAGGTCCACGGCTCGCAACTCCACCTGCCGGATGCCCTCCTCCTGAAGGAGGGCCACGAGCTCCGCGAAGGTCATGGCTGGCTCCTTTTTTAGGGCTTGGGGATGGCCAAATCCGCCGGGCCCCACGGGGAAAGCACGGCCTCGGGGAACGTGGCGGAGACGAGCTCGCGGATGATCTCCGCGTGCTTGACCTTCTCCCGTCCCCAGTCGGCGAGCATTTTTCCGGAGACCCAGGGCTTGTAAAGGGCGCCCGGCCCGACCACGCAGGCCGGCCCCGGCTCGAGCTTGAAGTAACAGGGCGCGCAGACCCGGACCATCTCCGGTGTATCGTAGAACCGGTTGAAGCCGCCGAAGGAGTCGGTGAGGGTCACGTGCAAGTCCATGGGGATCTTCACGGCCCTGCGGATCGCCGCGAGCTCCGGAAGATCCAAATCCGCCACGGGGTTGAAGGTGTTAGCGCCCAGCATCTCCAGCACTTTAGCTCCCGCGGGGTTCCCATGCCCGGCAAAGATGGACACTTTGAACACCGTTTCCCTGGGAAGATCGCCCCTCTCCCTCATCTGGGAAAGGAGCCAAAGGAGCCCCTCATCGAGGACGAGGAAGCCGCGAAAGCCGAGCTCCACGGCACGGAGGATATCCGTCACCACCTGGCGAATTTGGTCGGCGCCGCGAAAACGCAGCCCGGAAAGGGAGCCTTCGGGGGTGAGAAGCTGCCGACCTGTATCCCAGCCGGAGCGTGGCCCGGGAGTGAGGATCACTTCCACCTTTGCTTCCGCGGCGATTTGGGCAAAGTATTTGAGCTCGCTGCGGGTAAGAAACGTCGCTCCCATCACCACGGAGATCACCCGATGCACCGGGACGTTACGTTTTTTGGCCTCGTCGATCACGGCCTCGAGGACCTCGGGCCGCTCCACACCGGAGACCTCCATGCGGTAGTGGGCACCATCGGGGAACCGCAGGGGGCTTGCGGGAAGATCGTAGGCGTCTTGGCCAGGAATTCCGTATTTCTCGATGAGCTTTTGGACTTTCCGCTGATCCATGTCCGCCTCCTTTTCCCACCAACACCTCTTGGCCATGGTACCACGAGGGATGGCCTTTTGAGAAAGGCTTAGCGGACCATGCGGCGGGCAAGGAAGAGGGCGGCGCCCAGCCCGAGGATCACATCACCAATGCTGAAGGCCGAGCTTAGGGGAACCCAGGAGGGAAAGTAGAGCCAGTCCCCAAGAAAGTTAAGGCGGGTGGCAGGGCTCATGAGCAAGGTGTTTCCCTGGCGGGTTCCTTCTTCCAAGGCCCGGGCCAGGGCTTCCAAGCCCGCGCGGCGCAGGGCCTCTGCGGAAGCCGGCATGTACCCGCCATTCACGGCGATGGCCAAAAAATTCAAAAAAAGACCAAAGCCCATCACAAGGAGCTCAGGATAGCGCCAGTTGCGGCCGACAAATCCCAAAAGGAAAAGGTAGGAGAGGATGTGCCAATACGGGGTGCCCCAGGTGATGAGTGGATTACGGCCTCCGAGGGGGAAGATGAGGAGCTGGAGGATGAGAGGGGGAAGGAGGAGCCAAAGGTCTTTGAGGCGCAAGCGGGCCAGGTTTCCGATGCGGCCGCGGCGCAGGTAACCGAGGAAAAGGCCGAGGATCAGGGCCCAAAGGAGGGGCGTCATTCCACAATTCTAAGGAAAAGCTCCACGAGTTTGGGGTCCAGGACTTTTCCTGCCATGTCCTGCATGATTTTGCGGGCCTCCTCTTTGGAATAGGCCTTGCGGTAGGGGCGATCGGAAAGGAGGGCGTGCCAGACATCGGCCACGGCGATGATCCTGGCGCCCAAGGGGATTTCCTCCCCCTTTAGGCCGTCGGGGTAGCCTGTGCCATCCCAGTGTTCGTGCTCATGGCGGATGATCTCCGCCACCCCTTTGTAAATGGCCAATTCCGCGATGAGCTCTGCGCCCACCACGGGATGGCGTTTCATCACCTCCCACTCTTCGGGGGTGAGGGGGCCGGGTTTAAGGAGGATGGCGTCGGGGACCGAGACTTTTCCCAAATCATGGATGCGGGCGGCCGCATCTATTCGCTCAATTTGCTCCTCGGGCAGGTTCAGGGCCTGGGCGAGCTTTACCGCGTATTTGGCCACTTCCTCGGAATGTTCGCCGGTATAGGGATCTCGGGCGTTGATGGACTGAGCTAATTTCTCAAAAGCACTCCGTGTTTGCTCCCGCAGCCTCGTTTGCTCGCGCAGGGAAATTTGAACAACAAAAAGGGGCAGAAGCCCAAGGACCATATAGCCTGGGGACATGCTGTGCAGGATGGCCAAAAGTATGGCGAGGATGGCCAAAGTGATGAGTTGAACAGCTTGAACGCGGAATGCGGCCCGTAATCTAGACCACCACGGCCTTTTTGTGGATAGCGATACAACTGAGGTTACAAACGCAAAGTTAAAAATCGTGTAGAACAAAAAAGTCCCGCCGGCGCGGAGAAAATCGAGGAGGGTGACCCGGAGCATCTGGCCGGCGGCGGCCAGAACCTGGCGGTAGGCGGCGTCCTCGGTGGCGAAGCGTACCGCCACTTCCGCCATATCGGCGTCTTCCAAGCGAGAAAGCAAATCTTTGAAAAGGATCTCCGTTTCCAGAAGCTTCTGCCCGTTCATCCCCACTCTCTCGAGCCTGGCCCCGAGGACGGTCCGCTTCTGGAGGAGGTTTTCTATATCTCCGTCCAGCGTCCCCAGGGCGGCGTTGATCCCCGCCCGGTCATCCGCCTCCAGCGCGTCGGCCAGATCCTGCAGGGTCTGGATGGGACCTCCGGATCCGGCGGCGCCGAAGATCTGGTCCCCGGGCAGGGTGACCTCGAGGTACACCCCGGGTCCGATCTCCCGCACCAGGGAGGCGCCGGGGCCTGACTCGCCGGCATAGTTCCCCCCTGGGTCGTAAGGAGGGGAAGTGGTCTTCCGCCCTCCGAAGAGGTAGCGTCCCCCGAAGGTGGCGTTGCCGATGGAGATGAGCTCCGCCCGGAGCTGGCGCACCTCCTGGGCCAGGGCCTGCCGGGCTTGAGGAGAGAGAGTGTCCGAAGCCCCCTGCACCGCCAGTTCCCGCACCCGGTGCAGGAGATCGGTGGCCTGGGAAAGCGAGGACTCCGCCGCTTCCAGCCATCCCCGGGCGTCGTCGTTGTTCTCCCGGAAGCGGGTGGTCTCCCGGAGCGCGGAGCGGAAGCCCAGGGCGGAGAAAACCCCCGCCGGGTCGTCGGAGGGAAGCTCCAGCTTCCTGCCGGAAGACATCTGCCGGTGGATCTCCAGCCTCCTCCTCCCCGCCTCCAGAATGTCCTGGAGGAGTCTCTCCGCCGCCATGCGGTCGGTGATGCGCATCAGGCCCCCACCCTCTCGAGGAGGATGCGCAGCATCTCATCCACCACCCCGGCCAGCTTGGCCGCCGCCCCGTAGGCGTGCTGGGCCCGCACCATTTCCATCATCTCCTCGTCGAGATTCACCCCGCTCACCGCCTGCCTCTGCTGGTCAATCTGCTGCACCAAAAGCTCCTGGGTCCGCACCTGGTCCCGGGCCCCCTGGGCAGCGACGCCCAGGGCGCCGATGATCCGGCGGTGGAAATCCCCCGGGGTGGCTCCGTCCAAAAACAAAATCGCACTCCGGCGCAGATCGGCTATGGCCAGGGCGTTCGAGCCGTCCCCGGGAAGGCCGGCGGCCGAAGCCGCCGCTATCCGGGCCACATCGGCCCCTATCTCCGGGTTCACCCGCCAGTCGGCGAGGCGGAACTGGTCGTAAGAGGTAAATCCGTAATCGGGAGGACTCAAATCCCCCTTATTTACGAAGAAGTTCCTCCAGGGTTGACCGGCCACCGGATTGCCGGCGAGATCGTAGCCCAGGGCGTGTCTGGCGTTAACCTCGCTGGCCACCCCCCAGGCCAGCCGCCGGAGGCTTTCTCGGTAACCGGCCAGGTCCTGATCCCGCACCTCGAGGAGCGCCCCCAACTCCCCCCGCGGATCGGCCCTCTCCCCGGACGCCGCCCACCCC
>FWWL01006088.1_pt1 | contig 17904 bp, 10 predicted proteins | sample 2228331 | NCBI WGS metagenome assembly FWWL01 (sample SAMEA103939775, study PRJEB20133) | metagenome
TACGCGGTCGCTGCAGTGGCGTCCCCGTAGGGGGACGCCAGGCTATAAGCCCATCAGAGGCGATTTCAATCGCTATGAGTAGGCAGTTACACAAATTGTGCTAAATGGAGGCAGCCATGACCGAGACCATACAATCCACCGATCTGCGCCGTCGGGTGCGGGAGGTGCTGGACCAGGTCCGCCTCAATCGCGAGCCGATCATCGTGCAGAGCTACGACACGCCACAGGCCGTGCTCATTCCTTACGAGGATTTTGAGGAATACTGGCGTGGCAGACAAGTCGCGCCCAGCGCCAGGCCTGGCTAGCGGAGTTGCGCGCCACCGCCAAGGAGGTGAGCGCCCGCGAATAATCCGCCCGACGCCCCACCAACCACAACGAGACCGGCTCGCGCCGGTCTCGTTGCTTCATTCCCCGTTGCGCCTCACGGCGCGGGCGTGATCTGTCCCTGCGCCGACACCTCCCCTTCCCAGCGGAAGCCCGTGTCACTGCGGATGACCTCAACCGTGTACACCACGCTATCCGGCGGGACGATGGGGTAACTGATCACCACCACCAGATTGCCGCCGCGGTGCTCGATGCGTGTCACGCCCAGCAGGCCGGCGGGCGTGGTATTCTCCACCGTCCACGTGGGCGGGAGCGGGCCCAGCGCCTCCGCGGCGCTCTCGCTCAAATACCCCAGCACTCGCTCGCGCACCGCTGCCGTGTCATACGGATCGCTCTCCGTGCCCCCCGTCTCCCCGGGCGTGCACTCCCCGCGGAAGAACGCCCACTCCTCACACGCGCTCCCATCCGGAAACACGCAAAAGCCGATCTCGCCCCCATCGGCATCCTTGCGGATCTGCACCTCGCCGCCCTTCTCCACACAATGCGTCGCAGCCGGATTGGCCATATTCGCCCCCGGCCCCACTGGTGGTAACGGCGTCATCGTGGACGGCGTCGGCGCGCACCCGGCCAGCACAAACAACAGCACCACAACCCCAAACCAGCGTTTCATGGCATCCTCCTTCTGAATCGAACCGTGATGCGACTAAAACGCCGCCATCCGGGCACAAGTTCCGCTTAAGGCGCCAGCGCCGCGCGCAGCGTCGCCTCATCCACCGCGCCGATGAACAAGCGCTGCAAACGCCCATCCGCCCCGATGATAAACGTCTCCGGCACCCCCGTCACGCCGTACAGGCGTGCCAGGCGCCCGTCCTCATCCAGCGCGATCGGGAAGCGCAGCCCCTGTTGCGCCGCGCGCGCTTCGACCGCCGCGCGCGTATCCTGATAAGCCACCGCGAGCACCTGCACCCCCTGCCCCTGATACGCCTCCCACACCCGTTGCAACACCGGCATCTCCTCCGCGCAGGAGGGGCACCAGGTAGCCCAAAACGCCAACACCACCACCTGCCCGCGCCAATCCGCCAGGCTCACGCGGCTCCCATCCAACAACGTCAGGCTAAACGCGGGCGCCGGCTTTTCGATTTGGGGAAAAGGGGGGCTAACCACAGAAGCGCGCTGCGGTCCGCCCCACACCAGCCACGCGAACCCAAGGACGAGCAGCGCGGCCGTCACGCCCCGCGCGCCCGGCCTTCCCGCCCAGGGCCAGAACGCCAGCACCCCGCCGAGCACCAGCACCCATCCGCCCAGCCACAGGAAGTTCACCAGCGCATTGCGCATCACGCGCAACGTCACCTGCGCCCCATCCGTCGTCCACGTGAGGAGCACCACGTACAGATCCTCCCGCGCGCTGGAAGCAAGCGCCGGCGTCGTGATGAAATCCCCGCTTGCGAAATGATCCAGATACGGCAGCAGCGTAGTCCGATACGCGCCCCCCTCATATACCGCGAGCTGGGCGCGCGTGCGCACCTGGCGCGCCGTCACCTCCTGCTGCAGATCCTCGTACACCAGCGTATAAGGCCCAAGCACCATCGGCTGCCCACGGGGCAGCACCACATCCCGCTCGAACGGGTACAGGCGCGTGCCGGTCACCCCGACCGCCATGAGCACGAAGCCCAGATGCACCAGCAAAGCCCCATAGCGCCGCAGGGAAGCGCTGCGCGCGCGCCAGGCCGCCAACACCTCATCCAGCGCCAGGCCGCCGGCCCAGCCGCTCAGCCCCAGGCCCAGCAGCGCCATCCACGCGCGCAAATCGGCCAGCCACGCCAGACCCAGCGCCGCCAGCGCCCCGCCCAGCGCCAGCCAGGGACGCCGCGCCGCCTTCGCCCGTCCCAGCAGGGGACACACGCCCAGCAGCGCCACCAGCAGCGCCCACTGCGGCCCCGTCACCGCATCGAACCACGCCGTCCCCAGCGGCAGCCCCGTCAACGTGGGCAGCAAAGTCCCGCTGATGACCGTGGCCGTGAGCGTGAGCAGCAGCACCAGCGTGAGCGTCGTCAGCCCCGCGGAGGAGAAAAGCAGCGTCTCCGCCGCTCCCGACTCGCGCCAGGCCGCGCGGCGCCGCAGCCACAACACCACCCCGGGCAGCAGCACCAGTCCCAGCGCCGCCAGCAGATAAAAGCCCAGCGGCGAAACGGCGTAAGCGTGCACCGAGCGCAACATCCCGCTGCGCGCCGCGAACACCCCGAAGATCACCAACCCGTAGGCCAGCAAAGCCAGCGCCAGCGTCCACCCCAGGAAACGGCGCTGCCTCCCCTGCCGCTGCGCCGCATGGAGCAGGGCCGTCGTCACCAGCCAGGGGAGCAGACCCGCATTTTCCACCGGATCCCAGCCCCAATAGCCGCCCCACCCCAGCACATCGTAAGCCCAGCGCATCCCCAGCAGCAGGCCCACGCTCAGGCCCAGCCAGGCCACCAGCACCCAGGGACGCACCAGCTCCGTCCAGACCTCCCACTGCTGCGTGATGAGAACCGCCAGCGCCAGCGCATACGGCACCGAAAGCGCCACAAAGCCCACGTAAATCCCCGGCGGATGCAGCACCATCGCCGGATGGCGCAACATCGGGTTGAGACCCGCGCCGTCGGCGGGCGTGGAGGGCAACACCACGAAGGGATTGGCCAGCCGCCAGGAGAGCATCACAAAAAAGAGGCTGAGCAGGCCCAGCGGCAGCGCCATCCAGGGCCGCAGGGCACGCGCGCGCCAGGGCAGGCGCGTCAAAGCCCACAAGCCCAGGCTCACCTGCAGCCAGCTCCACACCAACAGCGACCCCTCCTGACCGCCCCACAGCGCGCTCACTTTGAGCGTCAGGGGCAAATCACGGGCGGAATGCTGCGCCACGTAATGCCAGGCGAAGCGATCGGTTACCAGCGCCCAGAGCAGAGCCAGCACCCCCGCCGTGAGCACGCCCCAGCTCAGGCGCAACGCGACGAGGGCACGTTGTAACCAGCGCTCATCCGCACCGCGCAGGGCGCGCAGCACGCCGTAGAGATGCGCCAGCAGCGTCCCCAGCGCCAGAATGTAAGGCACCTCGCGCCACATCATTTTTCGCCCACCAGTTGCACCGCGTCAATCAAATTCCAAAAGCCCGTGCGCGACTCATCAATCTCGATGCGCACGCGCGTGACGCGGTAGGGCGTGCGCTGCAAGGGCACGCGCAGCACGCCGGGGCAGCTATCGCCCGTATCCTGGCCCTCCCAGACCAGTTGCAGCTCGCCCACCTCATCGCGCACCAGCACGCGCGCCACCGCGCCGCGTCCCACCACCTGGTAGATGCGCAGCTCGCGCGGATAGACCGGCTGAGCGTAAGTCAGCTCCAGCCACTCCAGGCCGTTGCCGCGTGCCGAAGCCCAGGCGCGCGGGTCATCCTCACAGGCGGAGACATCCGGCTGGCCCACCACCTGCAGCGCGCTCCAATCCGGCCAGCCAAACTCCGAGCTAGCCTCCGCCGCACTCGCCCACTGATCGATCACAATCGGCGTCGGCGTGGGCGCAGGCGTCGGCGTACTGCGTGGCCCGCACGCCATCAGCACCAGCAGCAGCACCCACAAACCCACAAATACCCCCAAACGTCGCATCTTCATCCTCCCAATTTGTGAACCGCAAAGACGCTAAGAACGCTAAGAACGCTAAGTTTTTCAATCCTTTGCGCTCTTTGCACCTTAGCGGTGAATCTTCAAAACCGCAAAGACGCTAAGAACGCTAAGTTTTTTAATCCTTTGCGTTCTTCGCGCCTTAGCGGTGAATAAAGACAGATCTGTCGCTACCCCCGCATGCGCTTCTTCAAACGCGCGGCCAGGGTTTCGCCCGTGCCCTCGCCCGCGGATGGCGGCGTCGGCGCGGCGGCGGGCGGTGGCGCCTCCTCCCGCGGAGGCGACGGCGTTTCTCCCAACGGACGGCCGCGCATGGCGATCTGGGAGACGCTGGAGCCCCTCCGCCGCTTGAGACGGGCGGCTAAACTGGCCGGCGGGCCCTCTTTTTCCTGCTGCTTCTTGACCTGCGGCCAGCGTCCCCCCACGCTGAAACGATGCGCCCAACGCCCGATCAGCCCAAAGCTCAAGGCCAGCCGCCGCCAGGCAATGTCCAGCGGCCATAAGAGCAGCGCTATCACGATGAGCGGCAGGCTCAGGGGCGCGCTGCGTGTCACGCCGCGCAGAGTGTGCGCCAGAGTCTGCTCCGGCGCGCTGATGACGATGCCTCCTCCCAGGGCCGCCAGTCGCGCGGTGGCCTGCTCTGCGCTCTGCGGCGCGGGCAGGAATTCGGCGCTGATCGGCGGCGCCCAGCCCGTGGTGAGGGTGCGCGCTCCCGTTAGACGCAGGACGACCACGCCCGGTTCCGCGGGGACGTAGGCGCGATAGCGCCCCGGCGCTATCCCCTCCAGCGTGGCGGTGATGGGCGCCCGCGCGCTCTGCGGATAGGCGACGGCAAGGTCTAAGGCCAGGTCGCTGGCGTAGTCGCCCTCCGCCGTGAAGGCGTCCAGCTCCACGCGGAGCCAGAGCCCCGCACGGCCCGGCGCGTTCTCCTCCGGCACCACGCGCACGCTGAGGCCCGGATCCGATGGCGGCGGCAGGACCCAGCGCACCAGCGGCCCCCACACGGCGGAGGCGTTGCGCCAGCTCACCCAGGGGGCGGCCCAGCGCCCGGTCGCGTCCGAGGTCCAGGCGACGGCGCGCCCCAGGCCGTAGCTCCACGCGGCCAGGAGTGGATCGCCGGACACGGCGTCCCATACCACCTGCGCGGTCGGTTTGGGAGTGGTGGCCACGTAGCCCAGGAGGGGCGGCGTGCTGCGCACGTCCTGCACGGGCGCCCAGGTGCTCACGGGCTGGGGGTAGAATTCGCGCTCCACGATGTAGGAGCGCTTGGCCTGCTGCGTCTCGGCGGCGAAGATGGCCGGCAGCTCCACGGCGCGCGTGGTGAGGTAGAAGCGCCCGCCGCCCCTATCGGCGCAGCGCCGCAAAAAGGGCACGTCCGGCCCGTCACCGATGGCGACGACGCTCAGGGTGACGCCCGCGGGGGCCAGGACCTGGTCAATCCAGGCCTCGACGCCCTCCTGCCGCTCCGCATCGGAGCCGTCGGCCAGGAGCAGGATGTGACGCTGCAAGCCCGGCACGGCGGGGACGGTTTGCAGGAGTTCGTAGGCGTAGAGCAGGCTCTCGCGCACGTAGATGCCGCCGCCCCCCGGCTGCAGGCGCAGGACCTGAGCGATGAGGGAGGCGCGCTCGCGCATGGAGACCGGCCCCAGCACGTCCGCGGGGCGGTCGTCGTAGGCGATGACCGCCAGGGTGTCGTTATCGTTGAGGGCCTCGGCGGCGCGCGCAGCGCCCTCCGCGGCCAGTTGGATCTTGGTCGTGCCCGCCTCCACGGCGCCCATGCTGCCGGATTTGTCAATCACGATGACCATGGCCAGGGGCGGGAAGCGGTCGGGGTCGCGTACCTGCATGAGCACGGGCAGGACCTCCTCCAACGGGGTGCCGAGCCAGCCCCCCACTCCGTAGCTTTGCGGTCCGCCGATGGTCACCAGGCCGCCGCCCAGGTCGCGCACATAGGCCTGCAGGGCACGCAGCGCCTGCGGATCGAAAGCGCGCGCGGGGGTATTGACGAGCACCACCGCGGCGTAAGCGGACAGGCCGGCAGCGCTGATGGGCATCTCCGCCGGCGTGGCGGTTTCCAGCTCCAGGCCGGCCTGACGCAGCGCCGCCACAAGCGCGGCGCGTTCCGTTTCCTCGCCCACCACCAGGACGCGCGGCGCGCCCTGCACCCAGAGCCAGACATCCGCGCAGTTGTTCTGCGTGAAGGTATCGGCGGGGGCCGTGAGGCAGACGCGCAGCGGCATGACGCCGGGTTGCGCGGCGGTGAAGGAGAATACGTAACTGCCGCCGGTGCCGATCAGCTCCACCTCTGCCTCGCCCACGGCGTCCGGCGTGCTCCAGGTCAGGCGCAGGGGGGTGGACGCGGTCGCGCCGATGCTCACCTGCGCCGTGACGCGATCGCCCACGTAGGCGTAGGTCGAGACGCGCAGCGCCTCCACCCAGACTTCAGGGGCGGTCAGGCCGCCGGGGAGGGGCCACACCTGCCAGTCGAGGCCGCGCGCGCGCAGCGCCGGCAGGACGGCCTCAGCGCGTCCGATCGTCTCCAGGCCGTCGCTCAGCAACACCAGGCGTCCGGGGCGGTCATCGGGGATGAGGGCCATGCCGAGGCGGATGGCCGCCTCGATGTTGGTCGCGTCCATGGGGGGGCGGGTGGCGATGGCGGCCCAGCGCCGCGCCACGTCGGGCAGGCGATCTACGCTGGCCTCGCGCCCAAACACCACAATGCCGATTTCGTCGCGCGGGGCCTTGCGCGCCAGGACCTCATCTACGACGGCCACTGCCTGATCCCAGGCGGCGCGCGTGCTGGCGGAGCGATCCAGCAGGTACACGATGGTCAAATCGCGCGTGGGACGGGTCCAGCGCGCCCCCAGCAAGGCCAGGACGAGGCTGAGCACGATCACCGCGCGCCAGAGAAGCGCCGCATCCAGGCGCGGCGCGCGTCCCCACCAGAGCAGCGCTTCCAGCAGGATGAGGAGCAGCGCCAGGGCGAGGGGATAGCGTCCCACCTCACGCCAGCCGCTGTTCTCCTGCAGCGGCGCGAGCGGGCGGGTGCCTACACGGAGCGGCTGCGGGCGCAGGTCGGATTCGTCGGCATCCAGCAGCGAAAGGGCCACGTAACGCACCGCGCCCGTCTCCAGCTCCAGGCGGTAGAGGCCGGGCGCGGTTGGGAAGGTCGCGGGGGGCCAATCCATGCGGGCGCCATCAGGCAGGATCAGGGTGGCGCGCGCGTCCGCGGGCAACACATCGGCCCAGGGCAGGCCGGCGGGCATGGGCAGCACCGGCTCGGTTGAAGCCTGCGGCAGCAGCCAGCCCACCAGGTTGGCGGTGAGGATGGGGAAAGCCACCTGCAGGGGCAGATCGGAATCGCGCACATCGAAGCCCAGGCAGGCGACGCGGCGCCCGCCCGCCTCCACCGTCCAGAGGAGCGGGCCTTCGCTGCTCTCCACCAGCACCGTCGCCTCCGGCGGGAGCGTGTAAGCGTAAGCGCGGGCAATGTAGACGTCGCGCCAGTCCACGTGCGCCAGCAGGGGATGCGTCCACTGGCCGCGCAGGGTGCCGGTCACGGTGTAAGGCGCGCCCGCGCTGCCGCAGGGCGTCGGCATGCGCGGTGCCAAAGCCCACACGTTCACGGCGGCGGGCAGGGTACCGGTGATGGGGCCATCAGTCACGATCAGGTCATACGTCTCGCCCTGGGCCGCATCCAGCGTGGGGGAAACGTCCACGCGCAGCGCGCCGGGCAACAGGCGCAGCGCGCGCAGCAGGAAGGGATTATCGGGCGTCACCAGCAGCACCTTGCCGCCCTGCGCGGGCTGTTCCGCCACCCAGGCGCGGTCGTCCAGGGGGAAAGCGTCCGCGGGGGAGAGGCGCGCCTCAAGCCACGTGAGGGCGGGCAGGGCGTCGAAGGTGAGGGAGAGCGCGCCATCCGCCTCCAGCGTGAGGGGGCGCTGCTCCCAGAAAGCCCCGTCCACGTACAGCGTGAGCGTGCGCTGCGTGGTCGGGCCGGCGTTGCGGAGGCGCACAAAAGCCTGCTGTCCCTGCGCGGAGCGGCGCAGCGCCAGGGCGACGATGCCGACGTTGGGCGTATCCGCGCCGACGGTGAGGAGGCGCACCGTGCCTGGCAAGTCCGGCAGGGGCGCGTGCAGCGCCGCATCGGTCACGATGAGGGTCGTCGTATCGGGCGTAGTCGCCAGGCCGGCGGCGAGGGCGGCGGCGGCCTGCCAATCGGCGGGACCGGCGCCCGGCTCCAGGCGCTCCAGCGCGCGGCGGAACGCCTGGCCATCGGCATCGCGCAGCACCAGGCGCGGCTGCGCATCCACCAGGATGAGGGCGATGCGCGCCTGAGCGGTGAAGCTATCGCCGAGGCTGCGCAGGGCGCGCTGCGCCAGGGCGAAGCGCGTCACGCCGTCGGCAGAAGCCTGCATGCTGGCCGAAGCATCCAGCAGGACGATGAGGCGTCCCTGCACGGTGAGGGGCGCGGGCAGGGCCGGGCGCGCCAGGGCGGCCACCAGAGCGAAGAGCGCCAGGAGCTGCACGAAGAGCAACCAGTTGCGGCGCAGGCGCTGCCAGGGGCGGTTGGCGTGCCGATCGGCGAGGACTGCTTCCCACAGCAGCAGGGAAGGGACACGCACGCGCGTCTGCTGCAGCCGCAACAGATAGAGCAGCACGATGGGGATCGCCAGCAGGGCGGCGAGCCAGGCCCAGGGGTTGAGGAAGGTCATAAGCCCAACAGGCGGAAGAGTGCCCCAAAGGCCCAGACGATGAGGAGCACCAGCACCACCAACACGGCCATCAGGCCCAGGGTCACGGCCAGGTTGAGCCAGGTCGCGCGCGGCCCCTGGCGCCCGGTGATGTGCGCGCCGGCGCGCACCAGGCCGCTAAGGCTGAAAAGCGTAGCGCCGACAAAGGCCCCCCAGATGAGGACCTGATCCTGGGGGTAAGAGGTGTAGAGGCCGAGCGCCTGACCCAGCGGGGCAAGCAGCCAGGCCAGCGTCGCGCCAGTCAACGCGCCGGCGAGCTGACGCCCCCAGCTTACAGAGGGTTTACGGGTGAAAATGGAATCCTGTCTGTTCTGTTTCATGGGAAAAAGTATAACACAAATACTTGCGGACGGGATGTCCGAACCTACCGCCAGGATTTTTTAGCTCTTCGCGCCTTAGCGGTGAATCTTTTGAACCGCAAAGGCGCTAAGGACGCTAAGATTTTTTAATTCTTTGCGCTCTTTGCGCTCTTTGCGCCTTAGCGGTAAATCTTTTGAAGCGCAAAGGCGCTAAGGACGCTAAGATTTTTTAATTCTTTGCGCTCTTTGCGCTCTTTGCGCCTTAGCGGTAAATCTTTTGAACCGCAAAGGCGCTAAGGACGCTAAGATTTTTAATCCTTTGGCGCCTTAGCGGTGAAATCCGCGCGCTCAAGCTTTTACGGGATAGGCAACCGCACGGTGAAGGTTGTGCCCTGACCCACGGCGCTTTCCAGGCTAACGCTCCCGCCGTGCGCCTCGACGATCTCTTTCACCACGGCCAGCCCCAGGCCCGTGCCGCCGTACTGCCGCGTAGTGCTCCCATCCACCTGGTAAAAGCGGTTGAAAATGCGCGCATGCTCCGAGGCGGGGATGCCGATGCCCGTATCCGCGACGGCGATACACACATGTTTGTCCTCACGCCAGGCGCGCAGCGTGATGCGTCCCCCGGCGGGTGTGAATTTGACCGCGTTGCTCAACAGGTTATCCAGCACGCGCCGCAAGTACACCACATCCCCGCGGATTTTGGGCAAACGCGCGGGGATATGCGCCTCCAGGGTGAGCTGCGCCGCCTCGGCAGCCGGGCGCGCAGTCGCGACGGTCTCGTGCAACAAAGCGGGCACATCCAGCCACTCGGTACGCAGGCCGCGCGCCTTGATCTCGATGAGCATGGTGAAATCCGTCACCATCTCGGTGAGGAAGGTGGTGCGGCGCTGGATGACCTCCAGGGCCTCGTCCTGCTCCGGCGTCAGCGGCCCCAGCGCGCCCGATCGCATCAATTCCGCATAGCCATGCACCAGGGTGATCGGCGTGCGCAGCTCGTGCGAGACGTTCTGGATAAACTGATCCTTCACCTGCTCCAGACGGCGCAACTCCTCCAGGGCCTGCGCCGTTTCCTCACGGAGCTGGCGCTCGTTCCAGTAGAGCCGCGCATTTTCGATGGCCACGGCGGCCTGCTGCGCCAGGTTCGCCATCAGCTCCAGGGCATCCGGCGGGAAAGGCCCGCGCTCCAGAGAACGCGCCAGCGACATGACGCCCAACAGCTCACCGCGCGCGCGCAACACCACCCCCATCAGGGCATGCGCATCCGGCGTGCCCGGGATGCGGATCACGCGCGGGTCACGGCTGGTATCCGCCACCAACTCCGAAACCCCGCTTTGCGCGATAGAGCCGATCACGCCCTCCCCCACGCGGATAGGCCGTTGTTTCACCAGCTCGGCAAAGGGCCCCAGCGCCACGATCGGACGCAACAGCTTGCGATCCGCATCCAGCAGATAAATCTCACACTCATCAGCCTGCATCAAGTTACGCGCATGTCCGGCAATGCGCTCCAGGACGCGCGGCAAATCCAGGGTGGAGGAGATGTCACGGCTGATGGCGTTCAAAGCCGCAAGCTGGCGCATATTCGCCTGCACCTCATCCAGCAGACGCACCGACTCCAAAGCCACGCCGGTGTGATCCGCCAGCATCCTCAGCAGGTGCAGCGTGTGCTCGTCAAAAGCCCTGGCATGCTGCAAGGTGAGCGTCAACACGCCCACCAGACGCTCGCCCACCTTGAGGGGCACGCCCATCATCGCCCCCTCGCCGATGCCCTCCAGGTCCGCAAACAGGGGGTGATGACGCAGCGAGGAAATGGCCATCAGGCGCCCCTGCTGCGCCACCATGTACGTCAAGCCGTGCGGGCGCGGCGGAGCGGCCAGGCGTCCGCGCGTCCCATCCGCCCACAGCGAAGCGGCGAAGCTCAGCTCCCCGCGCCGATCGAGGAAGACATGCGCGTGGCGCATATCCGGAAACAGGCGGGCCACCGCATCCAGCAACCCGTTCAGCACCGTCGCCTGGTCCGAAGCCGACGTGAGCACCAGGCTGGCCTGCCGCAGCACCTCCAGGTCCTGCATCTGCCGCTGCACATCGCGCAAAGCCTGCGCCCCCTCCAGCGCCGCGGCGGCGTGCTGCGCAAAAAGCCGCAGCACCTCCGCGTCCTGCGCCGTAAAGCCCGGGAGCGCATCATCCAGATCCACATACAGCACGCCGCGCACCTGTTCACGCACCAGCCAGGGCACCGCAAGCAGGGAACGCACCCCCGCCTTGAGCACATCCACCGGCAGCGCGTAACGCTCATCGCGCCGCACATCCGCGATGAGCAGCGGCGCCCGCGAGCGCAAGACCGCCTCCAGCACAGGCTGTGGCGGCGGAACGTGAGCCGGGTCATGCGCGCGCACCGTCACCACCTGCGGATGCGCCCCATCGTCCAGCAGGCACACAAAAGCGCGCGTCGCGCCGGAAAGCTCCAGCGTCTGGTCCAGCACAAAATCCAGCAAAGCCTCAAGCCCATCCAGGCGGCGCATGGCGAGGGACAAATCGTGCAAGCGATGCATGCGCTCATCCACCAGCTCATCCGCAGCGCCCGTAAAGTGCAAATCCACCGGCAAGCGCCCCTGCCATTGTTTCCAGGCTTCTAAAATATGGTGATGAAGGGGTACCTGGCGCAAGTAAATCCTGCGCCAACCCGCATCGCTCATGCTGGCCGCGCTTTCGAGCAGCAGCTCGCAGGCGTTTTGCAGGGCCTCCTGGGCCTCAGCCTCGTGCCGGGCATCCTGCGCGCCCAGGGCACGCCGCACCAGGTACTGGTCCCACCAGACCTCCTGAGGCGGGAAACTCGCCGCGACGCCGCCGACCCGCAGCGCCTCACGCGCCTCGTCCGCGGCAGCGCGCGCGGCCTCCCCATCCCCCAGGGCCAGGTGCACCAGCGCGAGCTTGCTCGCTGCAACCGAAAGGTAGCCGGGCATCTCCACATCGCGCAGCAAGGCGCAGGCCTCGGCGAGATGCTCGCGTGCCGCCATCAGATCGCCCTGCGCATGCGCCAGCAGGCCCCAATCCATGCGATAAAGCGCCTCGTTCAGGGGGGTCGCCAGCTTGCGGCTGAGCGCCAGGCCCTCTTCAAGCAGAGCGCGCGCCGCCTCCAGATCGCCCTGGGCCAGGCACACGCGCGCCAGACTTTCCAGCGCAAAAATCAGGCCGCTCTGCTGGCGCTGCGTGCGCTGCAGGGCCACGGCGCGTTCCAGATAAGCGCGCGCCTGCTCGTAACGTCCCAGGCGCCAGTAGATCAGGCCCAAATTGTTGTAGGCGCGCGCCTCGCGCCGCGTGTCACCAATGACCATGGCCCAGCGCAATGATGCCTCGTAGAAGCGACGGCGGCGGGCCAGATCGAGCGTGAGGATACCCAGGGCGTTGAGCGCGTCGCTTTCCAGGCCCAGATCACCCAGCCAGCGCGCCAGCTCCAGCACGCGATTGTAAGCTCCCAGTGCGTCCGTGGTGTTGCCCTGACGGCGCAGGGTTTCGCCCAACCAGCGCAGCGCCTCAACCTCGCCGCGGAGGTCATCCCGCTGCGCGTACATCGCCAGGGCGCGCTCCAACACGCGCTGCGCCTCGGCATACTGATCCATCAGGCACAGGAGACGCCCTTCGCGGGTGAGGGCGTCCACTTCGATCTCGTCAAAGCCGTGCGTCCGCGCCAGCTCACCCGCCGCGCGCACCAGAGCGAGGGCCTCCGCGCGCTGGCCGCGCGCGTCCTCCGCCTGCGCGCGCTGCAGCAGTAACCTGGCCTCACGGGCGGGGTCGGCCAGGTGCGGGACCACGTCCACCAAAGCCGCCAGCTCTTGCGCCTGGGCGGTAGCATCGCCCAGCATGTCCCACAGGCTGGCGCGCGCCTGGCGCAACTCCCAGATCAGCTCCGGCGCGGGCTCCTGAACCAGGGCCAGGGCGGCGTCATAGCAGCGAAGGGCGGCCTGCCAGGCGTGGAGCCTTTCCGCCTGACGGGCTGCGGCGCGGTAATGTTCGATGGCACGCGCGGCACGCCCGGCCTGCGCGTAATGCCAGGCCAGCGTCTCCGGCGCCAGGGTAGAAGCGGGCAAGCGCTCCATCTTTTCCGCGATGCGCAGGTGCGCTGCCCGCCGCACGTCCGGCGCCAGGTCCGCGGTAGCCAGGTCACGCATCCAATCGGTGCCGAAGCGATAGGTGACACGCCCCCGGCGCATGCCACGCCACAGCAGGTGAGCTTCCACCGCGCGATCCAGCAGGGCGAAAAGTTGATCGGGGTAGACGCCGCTGACCTGCGCCAGCAGGCCGATGTCCAGCTCCGCATCGCGGAGCGCCGCCCAGCGCAAGATGTCGCGCGTGCTCGCATCCAGACGGGCCAGGCGCGATGCCCAGAGGCTACGCTCGTCAAAGGCGAGCAGGTGTTGCGCCAGGGGGAGGAAAGCATCGGCGCTGGCGGTGTCGGGGATCTGTTCCAGCAAGGTGTGCAGGGCGAACTCCAAAGTGCGCGGCAGGCCGTGACTGAAGGTGTGGAGATAGCCGGCCAGCTCGGTCAGGCCGGCGCCCGAAAAGCCCATGATCTGCAGCCAGGTGGTCACCTGCTCCGGGGTGAGAGGCGCAAGGTCAAATCGCTGCCAGGCATCAGAGAGTGCCTCTTGCCAGGTCGCGGCGGGATGCTGGGCCGGCAGGTCAGGCGTGCAGCAGGCCGCAGCGATGCACACGCGCGCGCGTGGCAGGTGCGCGTCCAGCGCCGCGAGGAGGGCCAAACTCTCCGCATCGGCGGCGTGGAGATCATCGAGGACCAACAGGAGCGGCCAATCCATGGAGACGAGCGCGCGCGCCACAAGGTCGGCCAGGAGCGCGGGGATGTCATCCGTGTCGCGCGGGGCCTCGGTCTCTGCGCCATCGGGGAGGAGGAGCGCGACGATGGGGCCGTAGTCGTGGAGGGCCTCGGCGGGCGTCAGGCGGCGCGCGCTCACAATGGCGTGCAGGACGGAGCGCCACAAGTTGTAAGGCGCGGCGCTGGTCGGGCGGGCTTCCATCACCCAAACCCCCAGCGCCTGAGCGCGCAGGCGCAGCTCGCGCAGCAGGCGACTTTTCCCCACCCCCGCAGGCCCGGTGATGAGCAGGAAGGCGCTTTCCCCCTGAGCGGTACGCTGAAGGGCGCCCTGCAGGGCCTGGAGTTCGGCTTCACGGCCAACGCAGGCCAGGCTGTGTATGTAACCCGGGCGCGGCGCCTGCGGTTCAGGCGGCAAATCGAGGCCGCTCAGGTCGGCCAGGGCTGCCAGGAAGGCGTTGATGTGCGGGTAGCGCTGCTGCGGTTCGCGCGCCAGCAGGGTGTGGATGAGGCGCTGCAGGTCGGGCGGAACGCGCAGGGGCGGGATGGCAGGGCCGTCCAGATGGTGGCGCATGAAAGCGGGGTAGGTCTCATCCAGCGCCGGTAGCGCAGCGGTGAGGCAGGTGTAGAGGATGGCGCCCAGGGTGTAGAGGCTGCTGCGCGCGTCCACGGCTTCGCCGCGCACCAGTTCCGGCGCGCTGTAGATGAGGCTTTCGGGCAAGCGCAGGCTGTCCAGGGCCGGGGAGACGTGTATGGCACCGGGGAGATCCACCTTGACCTGTCCGCGCGTGGTGACGTGAATGTGAGAAGGGGCTACAGCATAGTGCATCAGGCCGCGCGCGTGGAGGTAGTGCAGCATGCGGGCCAGTTGCGCGGCGATCAGGTAAAGCCAGGTGAAGTCATGGGGCGAGGCCTGGCGTTGACGGGCCGCGTAGGCGCTCAGGGGCTCGCCTTCGATGAGGTCCATGGTGTAGAAGGGTTGCTGGGTTTCGGGGAGGATGCCGAAATCGTACACGTTGAAGAGACCGGGGTGTTTGAGCTGGCTGAGGACGGCAAACTCATAGCGCAAACGCGCCAGGTCTTCCTGGCAACAAGGCGGCAGCAGCCGTAAGGCAAGGTGTTTATCCTCGCGCCAGGTGTCGGCTACCAGCAGCGTTGTCGCCGCGGCGCTACGGTTGGTCTCCTGTATAACACGGTAACGGTTGTGGATGAGCACATCCCCTCCCAGGGTGAGGATGGGAAAATTATAGCATGGTTCGGCGAGAAAGCAGGTGCGCGGCCCTACGCTTGCGGCTGCTCCATGTCGGACAGTTGCAGCTTGAGCGCCCCCACGGAAATAGAAGTCTCCCACAGGGAGAGGCCCAGTGAGGCCAGCATGCACAGGAGCGCGATGGTGAAGACGGTCTCGCCGGCGTGAAGATAGCCCAGGAAAAGCAGGGTCATGCTCAAGACGCAGAAGAAAAGGCTGGCGATGCCCAGGGCCTGCATGTCGCGGATGAGTTCGATGCGCAGGCGCAGGTTGCGGATCTGGCCCTCGACGATGACGCTCCGTTCGGTCTGGTAACGACGATGCAGCTCGCGGATGAGGTTGGCCAGGGTGAGGAAGCGGTTGGTGTAGGCTAGCAGCAGGAGGGAAAGGGCCGGAAAAAGTAAGGCCGGTGTGGTCAGTGTCAGCTCCATGGTGACCTCCCTGGATACAGGAATTCAGGGCGGATGAACCGCCTGTGGGGATATTTTACCATAGCGGGGGATGCGGGGGCTTTTCAGCGCGGAGAGCGGAGTAATATTCACACAAAGCCGCCAGGGCGCCCAGCCGCGTCCGATACGCAGCGTTGCTGCGTCCATGCGCTACACCCCGTGAACAGGGGCGCACCATCAGCCTGACATTGATGCCTGTGGAGCGGAGGCAAGCCCGGCTCGTACCTGATGCGCATGGAACAGCAGAGACATCTGCATGCCCAGAGGGCTAAAGATCGAGTGGGCGACGGCATTGCGTCGCCCACTCGATGCGGGAAGTCTCGCGCTTTTTGTACGGACGGGACGTCCGTGATCCCAGGAAGTGGGCCATTCCCAGGGTTTTGTGCGGACGGAATGTCCGCGATCCCAGGATGTTTGTGCGGACGGGACGCCCGCGATCCCAGGAAGTGGGCCATTCCCAGGGTTTTGTGCAGACGGGACGTCCGCGATCCCAGGATGAGGCACGCGATCCTTACATCGGCTGGCAATTTACCTCATGCCTTACCCTTAAGCCATCCAGGCTGCTGGTAGGCCGGGTTGGGATAGGTATAGAAGCCCTTGCCAGTTTTGATGCCCAGCTCGTTTTTGGCGATTTTGTCAAGCAGAACCTGCGGCGGGGCATCGGTCGGGTCACCGGAGTCGAGATAGTAGCTCATTTCAATATCGCGCACCACATCCAGTCCCACCATATCCATCATGCCAAATGGGCCGATCTGGCTACCAACGGCGATCATCCAGGCGCGGTCCACGTCTTCCGGAGAGGCGACGCCTTCATCCACAATGTGCAGGCATTCTTTCTTGATGGCGCGCCAGATGCGGTTGAAAAGAAACCCTTTGCTTTCTTTCAGGACCATGAGCGGGGTCAGGTCAAGGCTGAGCACGAATTGGCGCGCCAGCTCCATGGTCTCATCGGAGGTGGCGGTGCCGCGCATCAGCTCCGCCATAGGGCGCTGCCAGACGGGCGGGAAGAAGTGCATGTTGAGCACTTTGTCCTGGCGCCGGGTGGCATCCTCGATGGCAGAGGCACAGAAGGAGGAGCTGGTGGTGGCAAGAATGGTATGGGCGGAACACATGGCATCAAGCTGCGCGAAAACCTCGCGTTTAAGCTCGAGACGTTCCGGTACCGCTTCGATCACCAGGTCGGCCTGGGCCGCGCCTTCCTGCAAGTCAGCGGTGAAGTGGATGCGGCTGAGGATGGCATCTCTGTCTTGCGGGGTGAGCTGCTGCCGCTCAACGCGGCGGCTCAGTTCCATGGCCTGGCCTTGCGCCGCGCGCTCCAGTGCCTGCGGCTGCGTATCCACCATCCACACGGTATAGCCATGGACGGCGCATTGCAAGCCGATCTGCATGCCCATAAAGCCGGAGCCAAGAATACAGACGGTCGAAAAAGGTGTGTCGCTCATCAGAAAAAACAATCCCCCTCTCTTAGCATGAAATCAAGGTATAGCCAGTCGCAATCCGTTGGGACAGGCTGAGCGTGTGGCCGCGGTTATTTTACGTGGCGAGGGTGTTTTGTCAAATAAACATGCGAGCTTGCGCGCGGGATATGCAAGGGGGAGAGCGCAACAGGGTTGCACGTCGAGGGGGGCAAAAAACTGCCCCCCTCGAAAAACGCGCTAACGACGACCCGCGCCTCCTCGCGGATGGCTTGCAAATTGAGGATTTCGGCGACTTCGTAGCGAGGCGGGAGGCTCCCCGGCACGGAACGCATGCGCAGCATGGCGGGAAAGTAACCGCAGCGCCCGTGCAGTTCGGCGACCAGAACGACGGCGATGAAGTTGAGCGAGGGCGGAGCGGTGAGTAAGGGGTGGGTCTGCCATTCCAGTGAGCTCAGGCCGGTGGCATCGGCCATGGCTACGACCTGGGGTTGTAACGGCTGCTGGGGATCAATCTGGCTAGTAATTTCTATCACGCGCACGATGGCTTGCCCCGTGAGTGTTTCGATCTGACGAAGATGATCGTCGGTCAGGGGGTGAGCAAAGTTGAGCAGGATCATGACGGGACCTCCGCGTAAAGTGTGGTTTGTGCAGGATGGGCCATGGGGTAGCCAAAGGGAATGCTTCGGCTACCCGGCTCTCACTATCCCATCATCCACCGCCAGAGGTAACATTTTACTTGAGATTCTCCGCTGGAGCAAGCTCCCTGGTGTACTTATCCACACTCGCTTTTTTGTTGAAGCCAGCCCACTGGAAATCGTAATCAATCACTTTGACGCGCAACAATTCAGTAGGACTTACGCAACCTAGGCGCATGTGGTAAAATATAAGTATGAGCAAGGTTACACGATTAGATTATTGTCAATTTCTGTTGGTGAGTCA
>FWWL01006089.1_pt1 | contig 17902 bp, 15 predicted proteins | sample 2228331 | NCBI WGS metagenome assembly FWWL01 (sample SAMEA103939775, study PRJEB20133) | metagenome
TGCGGGCTTGGGCTTCGATGAGGCGGGCGACGGCTTCCTCGAGGCGGCGCTGGCCTTCCTCCAGGTGGGCGAGGCGCTCTTCGGTGCGGGTCTGGGCTTCGATGAGGCGGGCGACGGCTTCCTCGAGGCGGCGCTGGCCTTCCTCCAGGCGGGCGACCCGCTCTTCGGTGCGGGCCTGAGCCTCAGCGAGACGGATCATGGCCTCGGTCAGGCGGTGCAGCAGGAGCTCCGCCTGCTGCTGGGAGGCGATGAGCCGCTGGAGCGCATCAGACATCCGCTGGAAGGTCTCGAGCAACAGGCGCAGGGTATCCCCCAGCTCGGCCAGAGGCTCGGCCCAGAGGAGCCGCCGCAGGGCCTCCTGCCATTCCGGATGCTCTTTCAACTGCCGCAGCAGGTCCTGGAAATCCTGAGCGCTGAATGCCATGGATTGCCTCCTGTTTGGATTATAGAGGCCTTGTCCGCCCTTGACAAGCCCCCTCCGCCGGCACAGGGCCCCATAATATTGATAGCCATTTTGCCGGAGATTCCCCCTTCGGGGGTAGGAAGGGCTTTCCTCTGCTTCTCGGAAGATAGCTTCGAAATTTGGAGGGAATGCGCCGGATGCGGGGGAGGGCCGGGTTGCGAAAATCCGAAGCGGATCCCACAATCGGCGGGAGGAGGGGAATGGGATGATGACCCTTGTGACGAAGACTGCTCATGAAATCGTGGAGGCATCGGCCGATGATCCCCAACCGCACCCTGAGGCGATTGCGCAACGGAGAGGCGACCATCGGGGCCTGGCTGGGTCTGGGAAGCCCCTACGCGGCGGCCCTGATGGCCCGCACGGGCTTCGACTGGCTGGTCGTGGATGCCGAACACAGCCCGTTCGGCTACGACGCGATGGCCCAGAGCGTGATGGCCATCCTCTCCACCCCTACCACCCCTCTGGTGCGCGTCCCATGGAACGACCCGGTTTGGATCAAGCTGGCCCTGGACACCGGCGCGCTGGGGATCGTGGTGCCCATGGTGATGAACGGGGAAGAGGCGCGACGGGCGGCCGAGGCCGCCCGCTTCCCCCCGCGCGGCATCCGCTCGGTCGGCGCGTGGCTGGGGCCCAGCCTGCACGGGGAGGATTACCTCGCCGCCATCGACAGCCAGTTGATGGTGGTGGTCCAGATCGAGCACATCGCGGCCGTGGAACGGGCGGATGAGATCTGCGCGGCGGAAGGGGTGGACGTCGTCTTCATCGGGCCCAACGATCTGGCCGCCTCCATGGGGCTCATCGGAACCGAGTTCCGGGAGAACGCGGCCTGGGAGGAGGCCATCCAGACGGTCTTGAGGGCGGCCCAGCGGGCCGGACGCGCCGTCGGGATGATGTGCCTTTCGATCGAAGAGGCCCTCCAGCGGCGCGCCCAGGGTTTCCGCTTCCTGGCCGTGGCTTCCGATGTCCGATACGTGCAGCAAACGGCCTGTGAGATCCTTCGCCGGTGGCGTTCCTAAAAGGGCGCCCCCGAGGCCCTGCCCGCTCAGACCATTTTCAGGAGGCGAGGCGGAGACGTCTGCGCGAGATCCAGCCGGGCCTCTGGGAGGCGCGCGACTCGGCCCATAGGGGCCTGAACCCAACACAACGGCCCGGCCTGAGCGGCCGGGCCGTGCTCTGGGGAGGGAGGACTCGAACCTCCACCCTCGGCTCCAAAGGCCGGTGTCCTGCCCCTTAGACGACTCCCCACCGCTTTCAATTATAGCGCGGCAGCGAGGACTCGGCCAGGACGAGGGGGAGGCGCTGGCGCATGGAGCAGCCGGCTTCCCCCGCGGGAGCGGGGAGCATGTCCTTTATGGGCCCGCCTCCCGCACCATGACGGCGACCCGGATCTCCCCGCTCCGCTCGAACCGCAGGGTAAGCGTGAAGGTGTCCCCCACCTGCAGGTCCCGCTTTAACCCGATCAGCATCACGTGGAGGCCACGGGGCCGGAATTCCACCCGCCCCCGGGCGGGGATCTCCACCCGCGCGACGGGCCGCATGCGGGCCACGTCCCCCGTCATCTGGGTTTCGTGGAGCTCCGCCTGCTCCGCCACATCGGTGGTGGCACCGATCAGGGCGTCCGGCTGATCCCCTTCGTTCACGATAATGAAATAGGCCGCGCTGGTGCTCTCCCCTCCGTGCCCCATGCCCTCGTGCCCCATGCTCACCGCCCCTGGCCGGGCCCAAGCGTCCCGGACCTGGATCCGAGGGCCCGACGCCTGGGGGACAGCGCATGCGGTTATTAGGGCGCCAAGGAGCAGAGCAGCCCTGCTTATGTCGCGTGGGGAGCCCATAGCGGATACCTCCGGAGGGAGATAGGATCCCGTATCTCGCCTCAGGACATGGGACGTTCCCGAACCAGCCGGCGGATCTTCTCCATGGCCTCGCTCAGCGCTGTCCGGCTTCCCGGCAGCAATGCCCGCACCCGCCCCTGGCGATCCGCGAGGAAGATCCGATCCGTATGGTTGATGAAATAAACGGGCTCAGCGCCAGAAGGGCTTGGCGTCCCACCCACCCGCTCCGCGTAGATCCCCAGCGCCTGGGCGAGCTGTCGGATCGCGGCGGGGTCGCCGGTCAGGAACACCCAATTGCGCAGGTCCGCCTGGTAAACCTGCGCGTAGCGGCGCAGGACCTCCGGGTTGTCCCGCTCCGGGTCGAAGGTGATGGTGACGAAGAACACTTCGTCCGATAGCCCCTCGGCGGCCACCTGGTGCTGGATCTGCTTCATCCGGGCGGTGATCAGGGGGCAGACATCCGGGCAGTGGGTGTAGATCATCCCGAGGACCACCACCTTCCCCCGTGTCTGGCCCAGCCGGAAGGCGCGCCCGTCCTGATCCGTGAGGGGTGGATCCGGGAGGGCCATATAAATCGGCAGCGATTCCGCCTGCGTGTTCAGGGCGATCCTCACCGCTCCCGCAGCGGCCACGAAAAGCAGCCCCAATCCGATCCCGAACCAAAACGCACGAGGCATCTCCATTTCACTTTCCTCCCTCCATTCAGGCACGCCGGTTGGGATCGCGGTCGCTCTCCGCGTTTCCCCTTCACAGCGCTTTGCGGATGATATCGGTCACCGAGATCACACCCAGCAGCCGCTCACGGATCACCGGCGCGCGCCGGATCCTGGCGAGCGCGAAGAGACGGGCTACGTTCTCCACCGAGAGGTCCGGGTTGACCACAATGCACGGTTTGGTCATGATCTCGCGGACCAGCACCGACTGCGGGCTGAGGCCATGGGCGACGACCTTGTAAACGATGTCCGTTTCGGTGACGATGCCGTAGGCGTCTTCCTCGTTCGCCCGTTCCACGATCAGCGCCCGCAGGCCCTTCTCCTTCATCAGGGCGACCGCCTCCGCCACCGTCGCGGAGGGTTCAATGGTGACCACCTCCGTCGTCATGATGTCCTTCGCTTTCAGCCCCATCGCGCACCCCCTGATCGGTTGGGTTCCCGACGACCCTCACAGGCCGTGGCGGAAGCCGACCCGCAGGCCGCGGCCCTCGGCCGGACGGATCGGCCATGGCCTTCCGCGTCCAGCGCCCCAGCCCTCAGGGAGGGTCCTCCGGGGGATCATCATAGCCGGAGCGGCCCAACCCGCTGCAGGCCGATGGGCTCAAGCGGGCTGCGGCGAAAGGCGGTCCTCGAAACGATCCCCCCGCTCGCCGATGGCCGAGGGGAACGTTGAGGCCTGAAGCCCGCGCCGAAGATCACTATCGGGCAGCCATCTTCTCGTCGTCCGTTAGCGCCGTCAGGGCGCTTCCCCCGTTCCGGGCATAGGAAGCCCGGATCTGCCGCGCAGGCGCGGCCACCTGGGCGAAGGTGGTGGAGCCCAGCAGCTGCTCCAGCTGGGCTTGCGCCTGGGCCCAGATCGGGTGAAGGGCGCAGAAGCTCGAGCGCGGGCAGAGGCGTGGTTCGCGGGAGCACCGGTTCAGGCGGATGGGCCCTTCCATGGCCTCCAGGACCTCCAGCAGGGTGATGGACTCCGCCGGTCGGGCCAGCTGGACCCCGCCTCGACGCCCCCGGCTGGCCTCCACAAAGCCCGCCGCGCAGAGGTCCCGGATGATCTTCTGCAGGAAGGCGTAGGGGATCGCCTGTCGCCGCGCGATATCCCGGGCCCGGGTCCGCATCCCCGACGGCAGCAGCGCCAGATCCAGGATCACCCGCATCGCATAATCGGCCCGCCGGCTGATCTCCATCCGAACCCCCCCTGAGGGAATTTAGATCGTGCAGACCAAAATGGTCTAATTTAAATTGGGGCCCGGTCTCCCAGCGCGGGTAGTGTGATCTGTCACGGATTCACCGTGAACATGCTCATATCGCCTTGCGGAAGCCGGGCCCGGAGGGAGGCGGCCCCCGGGGATCCCATCCATATCCGGCGATCGGGCATCCATCCCCGTCGCTCCCCTTGGGCTCAGACAGGATGGGAACGCCGCTCAGCCCCCATCCCCGGGTCCCGCAGTTCGCGCTAAAATTAACGCCGTGTATGGAGAAGCGGACGCCCTGATGCTTCCAGCGCTCCCCATCGAGGGCGCCGGCCTCCCAGAAGACCGATCCGGATCACGTCCATTTTCGAGGAGGAACGAGATGCCTTTCCCGCCCACCCCGATGGTGATCCGCTGTCCTTTCTGCGGCCAATCGGTACAGGTCCCGGTCCGTCAGATCATCGATGTCTCCGAGGAGCCCCATCTGAAGCGATTGCTCCTCACAGGGCGTCTGAACGCCTTCGTCTGCCCCCGCTGCGGCAACCGGGTGAGCTTCGCCGCGCCGTTCCTTTATCACGATCCGGAGAAGGAGATCGCCTTCGTTTTCATCCCGATCCAGGCGGACCTGAAGGAGGTTGATCGCCAGCGCATCGTAGGGCAGCTTATGGATGCCGTGTTGCGGCAGTTGCCTAAAGAGAGGCGCAAGGCTTATCTGCTGCAGCCCAAGGAGTTCTTCGCCATCCAAAGCCTGTTGGAAGCGATCCTCCGGGCCGATGGCTACACGGACGAGGATCTGCAGGCGATGGAGGAGCGGACGCTGCTGCTGCACCGCATCCTGAACGCGCGGCGCATCGAGGATGCGGAAGCTCTGATCCGCGAGAACGCGGAGAAGGTTGACGAGGAGTTCTTCCGGCTCTTCCACGAGGCGCTGGCGACGGTCCAGGAGGAGGGCTCGGCGGAGGAGTTCGCGCGGATCATGGCCATCCGGGACCGCCTGCTCGAGCTGACACCTTACGGCCAGACGGTCCGCGCGCGGACCCAGGTGGTCGAGAAATTCGCCCGCTCCCCCAGTGTGGAAACCCTGCTGGAGGCGCTCCTGGAGGCCCCGGACCCGGCGACCCGCCAGACCCTGGTGGCCTTAGGACGTCCCTTCCTGGATTACCGGTTCTTCCAGAACCTGACCCGCCGGATTGAAGAGGCGGAGGCGGCGGGCCGACGCGAGGAGGCCGAACGCCTGATCGCCCTGCGCCGGGAGATCCTGGAGGCCCGGGAGGCGGTCGATCAGGAGATCCGCCGGGTGTATGAGGACCGGGCGCGGTTGATCCGCGAGCTGTTGAGCGCCCCCTCGGAGCGGGAGCTGCAGGAGCGGCTGGTGCAGCGAATCAACGAGCTGGACGACATTTTCTTCGACGTCCTCCAGATGAACATCGAGGCTGCCTTGGAGGCCGGCGACACCCGCTTGGCCCAGGCCCTCCAGCTGCTGGGCCAGATCGCGATGGCGATCCTCCAGCAGACGCTCCCGCCGGAGCTCCGCTTGCTGAACGCTTTGCTCAACGTCCGGTCGGAAGCGCAGCGTCGGCAGATCCTAGAGCGGAACCGGCGGCTGCTCACGCCGGAGTTCCTGCAGTGGCTCCAGCAGATGGAGGCCCGCATGCGGGAGGAAGGGCGGCCTGAGATGGCCGAACAGGTGGGGGTGATCCGAGCGCTGGCCGAACAGATCGCCGCCGCACCGGCGATCCTCCGGCCCTCATAGAAAGCGGCCTGCATCCCCGATATCCAGATGGATTCGTGATCGGCGGGGCTATAGCGTTGGAGAGGGGACCAATGGAAATAAACGGGGAACAGGGGATCCAAGGGCTCCTCGCTGTCGGGTGGGCGGGAGGGCGCCCCCGCGCCCTGCGCGTGGTCCGGGTGGATCGGGAAAGCTCGCGGGTGTGCACCCTGGTGCTGGACGCCCGGATGAAGGCCCAGCCGGGCCAGTTCGTGATGGCCTGGCTTCCCGGCTACGAGGAGAAGCCGTTCAGCCTGGCGGAGGCGGATCCGGTGGCCTTGACGGTCGCCCGGGTGGGCCCGTTCTCCACCGCCCTCCACGCCCTGCGACCGGGCGACCGGCTGTGGATGCGGGGTCCCCTCGGCCGGGGCTTTGAGATCGAAGGGCGGCGGATCCTCCTGGTCGGCGGGGGATACGGAGTTGCCCCGCTGGCCTTCCTGGCCCGGGTGGCGATCGCGCGGGGTGTGCAGGTCACCGCGCTGACGGCCGCCCGGTGTGCGGAGGATGTGCTGTATGTGGATCGCTTCCGGGCCCTTGGGGCGGAGGTGGTGGTGGCGACGGAAGACGGTTCGGCGGGGGTGCGGGGGCGCGCCCCCGAGGTCGCCCATCGCCTGTTGGAGTCCGGATCCTACGAGGCCCTGTATGGCTGCGGTCCGGAGGGGATGCTGGAGGGGCTCAAGGCCCTGGCCGCGGCCTTCGGCATCCCGGCGCAGCTCAGTTACGAGGCCTATATGCGATGCGGCATCGGGCTGTGCGGCTCCTGCGAGCGAGAGGGCCTGGTGCTGTGCGTGGAGGGGCCCGTGTTGCGGTGGGATGGGACATCCTCTCGAGGCGAGGGGCCGCAGCGCCCGCACGGTCGGTGATCATTGCCTCAGTCCCTCTTCCATACGCCGGAAGCCCCAGCGCTCCGGTTCGGGCGGGGAGGCCCTCGAAGGCGGCTCCCTCGCTCGGTGATCCTCCAGGCGAATCAAGGAGTGGGCTTGGAGCCTTTTGTCTTCTGTCCCCGTTGTGGGGCGCGTTTGGAGCATCGTTTCCTCTTCGGCCGGGAACGGCCGATCTGCCCGGCCTGTGGGTATATCGTCTTCTACGATCCGAAAGTGGCCGTGGGCGTGCTGGTGGAGCACGAGGGGAAGGTCCTCCTGGTGCGCCGGCGTTACGAGCCGGGGAAGGGGGGATGGGCGCTCCCCGCCGGATTCATGGAGATCGACGAAGGGCCGGTGGCCGCCGCGATCCGGGAATGCCGCGAGGAGACCGGGCTGATCGTCCGCATCGGCGGGGTGCTGGGGGTCTTCGCCGTCTCGATGGATCCCCGGGGCCCCGCGGTCCTCATCGTCTATCGCGGCGTCCCGGTCGGCGGCGCCCTTCAGCCGGGGGACGACGCGCTGGAGGTGGGCTTCTTCCCGCCCGATGGCCTGCCCGCCCCGCTGGTCTTCGCCAGCACCCGGCGCGTGCTCTGGCGATGGCGCCGGGAGAAGGGGCTTATGGGCAAGCGATGGTAGAGGCGATCCCGCGCGGGGCGCCCGGATCACCGCAGCCGGCGGGCGGTGAAGCGGGGGCCGCCGAAGATGGCCCCCGCCGTCCGGTTCCCGAGCGCCAGGGAGAAGGGGCCCAGGCTGAGCAGCAGGAACAGGAGGAGCCAAGGTCCCAGATCCTTCAGGATGGACCGCCACGCGGGTTCCGGCCGCAGCGCGGCCTCCGCCTCGCGCTCCAGCCGGGCCAGGGAACGCCCGAGGATCCGGCGCACACCGCCCTCGCAGGAGACGCCCCCGGCGTAGGCCTCCAGCAACCGTCGCAACCCGCTGAGCCCCTCCTGATCCCGGATGAAGCGGACCGTCGCCCAAGAGAGGGCATACGCCTGCCGGGCCCGCAAGGGGTCCTGCGGGAACTCCCCACACAACCCCGCCAGGGAAACTCCCTCCAGCCGGGGCTCTTGGAGGGCGTGCATCCAGCTGGGATCGGGGGAGCCCTCGTTCAGCAGCGCCCAGCCCTCATCCAGCCAGGCCGGTAACGGCTGCCCCCCCGCCAGGTCGTCCAGGATCAGATGGGTCAGCTCATGGGGGATCAGGCGGCGCAGGGCCTCCAGCCCCGCCGGATCCGGGGAGGCGGTCACGATCACGGCCCGCCAGCGGGGGCGGACTTCCCCCCCGATCTCGACCCCGGCGATGCGGAACGCCGCCCGGGCCTGCTCGGGATCCGCATACCAGAAGAGATCAATCGGCTCCGGCGCGGAATACCCCAGCGGCCCGCCGATCCGTTCCAGGCTCTGGCGGGCCAGCTCCAGCACTGACCGGGCCAGCCCGGGATCCCCCGCGTGCCAGTAGAGCCGGAGGGGGCCGCTGTCCAGGGTCCGCCACGCGATCCGGTTGTCCAGATAGCGGATCGTCTGCCGCTCGGTGGATCGCCAGTTCCCCTGGTCGTCCCGGACCTCCCACCAGAACGTGAGGGGGGCAAACGGGGGCAGGGGATCCCGTCGCAGGTCTCGTTCGTAAAGAAAACGGGTCTGGGTGGGGGATTCCGGGGCCTGGGCGATGCGTTGGGGGAGCTCCATGCCGGGGAGGGTGTAATACAGGACGGCCTCGGTGATGGAGGAGGGGCGCTCCAGCTCCAGGGCGAAGCGCATGCGCTGGCCGAAGGTGTAATCCACCGTCGCGCGGAGGGAGAGGGGCTCCGGCGGGCCCGGCATGCGCACCGCCAGCAGGGCGAGGAGCAGAGAGAGCCCCGCCATCCTTCGCCCGGTGGCGGGGGCTTTCCCGCGCGGAAAGCCGCGGTCGGAGCCTCGATCGGGCGGGGGTGTTGAGCGCATCTCCGGCTTCTCCTTCGATCGCACGCTGGATGCGCGGGTCGGGAAGGCTTCACCCCCGCAGCCACGCGATCCAGAGGCTGAGGGTGAGCGGGCTGAGCAGGGTGGAGAGGAAGATGATCCCTGCGATGGCCCGCGGGTAGGCGCCGAACTCCACCGCCATCACCACATTGGAGATCGCGGCGGGCATCGCGGTCTCCAGCAACCCGGCTTGGCGGGCCGGCCCCTCCAGCCCCCAGAGGTGGGCGAGCGGGACTGCTGCGAGGGGGATGACGACCAGGCGCATCGCCGCCCCCAGGAGCATCAGGGATCGCCGGCCCTCCAGCCGGATGTGAGCCAGCTCCAGGCCCAGCACCATCAGGAGGACCGGGATGGCGCCCCGGCTCAAGAGGGCGACGCCCGCCTCGATGGGCTCCGGAGGGTGCCAGCCGCCGAGGCGCACCGCGGCCGCCGCCAGGGCGGCGTAGAAGCTCGGCAGGATCAGCAGCGATTTCCACCCCATCCGGTTGCCGCTGTGGGCGGCCATCCACACGCCCAGCGAATTCAACAGGACGTTGTTCGTCATAAAGTAGAGCACCGCCCGCGCCAAGGCCTCCTCGCCGAAGGCCCGTTGCACCACCCCCAGCCCGTAGCTCCCCGCGTTGACGAACATGGCCGTGAGCATCAAGGCGGTCCGCTCCGGCCGCGAGAGCCCGAGGGCCCGGCTGAGGAGGAGGGCCAGCCCGCCGGCCAGCAGGGGGATCGAGGCGGCGAACCCCAGGAAGCGCATCAGCTCCCCCCCGCGGATGTCCGAGCGGGCGAGGGAGATGTAGACCAGCGCGGGGTTCAGGATGTAGAAAGAGACCCGGGCCAGCGGGTGCGAGGGGATGTTCAGCCACCGCCCTGCGAGCCAGCCAGCGGTGATCGCCAGGAGGACCGGCGTGAGGTCGTGGAAGAGGATCTCCGGGACAAGGCGGAGGATCACCGGAAGCGCTCCTCACTCAGCGTCGGCGGCGCCCTGGATCCTCATCCTCCTCATCCTCTTCCTCCTCCCACTCCTCCTCTTCTCCCTGTCGCTCCCACCACGCGAGCCAGTCCTCGGCCTCCTCCTCTGCCGCCTCCAGATCCATCTCCATCAAGGGCAAGAAGGTCTCCGCCCCCTCCAGCAAGCTCAGCTCCTCCAGGGCTTCCTCGGCCAGCGCCGCGAGGTCTTCGTCCTCCCCGGCGGCGATCTCCTCCAGGATCTCCCGCGCCCGCGGCCCGCCGATCTCCCCCAGGGCCCAGATCGCGGCCTCCTGAATCTCTGCATCCCCCTCTTCGATCAGCCGTTCCAGAATGGGGACCGCCTCGCGGATCCCGATCTCGCCGGCGGCGACCACGGCTTCATAGCGTATCGCCGGGCTGGGGCTGCGCAGCGCTTCCATGACATAAGGCGCCCAGCGCTCCTCGCCGGTCCGCCCCATAGCGAAGAGGGCGCTGACCCGCATCCGCTCGTCGGGGTCGGCATAGGCCCGCTCAATCATTAGAGGAAGGTCCGGCTCCAGGGTGTTCCCCAGGGCCTCCAGGGCGCGCCGCCGCACCTCCAGGGGCTCCTCCGCGTTGTAGAACGTCCGACGGAGGGCGTCAATGAGCGGGCGGACGGCGGAGAGGGGGATTTGTTCCATGATGCAGGCGTTGTAAAGATAACGGCTCAGGCCGAGGGCCGCGCGGGCGCGCACCTCCGTGTCGGGATCCCTTTCGAAAAGCTCGAAGAAGCGGCGCATGAGTGGAAGGTCCCGATCCTCATACCACAGCCCATCAATGGCCATCGCCCGCACTTCTGGATCGGGATCGCTCAGGGCCATCCGGAAGACGCGGCCGAAATCCACCTCCGTGTTCTCTTCGCTGATGTCCACTAGATGGCTGATGATCGCCCGGCGCCGCGCGGCCGAGAGGGTGAGCCAGACCCGCGCCACCTGTTCCAGCTCCTCATCGCTGAGATCCGAGAGCCAATAGAGCCGGGCGATCGAGAGCGGCGTGGCTTCATCTTTCAGATGGGCCAGCAGGGTTTCCACCGAAGGCATCGCATCCCTCCTGTTCCTCAATTCTCCGCGCAAAAACCATCGACACGCGCTGAGGTGACCGCTCGCTCGTCAAGCCGTGTGCTTCTCTCAAAAGCATCCCAGCACAACACGGATCTTCGGGTAAGGCTCAATAATATATTAGCCCGGACTTAGCTGAACGCTTCCGGTTGGTGATCCTCAGCGAGATGTTCGCCTCATCCCTTCCGCGAAGCGCTGAGGTGCTCATCGCCCGGTGCATGGCACATTATCGTTCGCTTCCGCCTGGAAGCGTGTCCAGATACGCCTGCAGGGCGCTGAAGGCGGGGCGGGGGACCCCCCGCGTGTCCAGGATGCTGTAGAGGACGTTGTCGTCCCGCTCCGGCCCGAACCCCTTCGGCCCGAAGTCCAGGTTCCATAGGATCGCCATCCGGACGAAGCCCCAGGATCGCATTCGCTCGAAGGCCTCCACGATCCAGCGGGCCTGTTCCTCCAGGGAGTTGTCCAGGGCGAACTCGAACCCGGGCGGCGTCCTCCCGTATTCCTCCGCGGAGGCCCATCCGAACTCGGTCACGCACAGCGGCTTCGCGCCGCCGATGATCTGCTGATAGCCCCATAGGGTGGACTTGAAGCTCCAACTGTGGTGGGGATTGTCGAAGGGGCCGCGGAAGCGGGCGGTTCGGGCTTCCGGCAAGCGGGGGGCCTCCTCGGCCAGGACGTCCGGGCCGATGTTGTATCCGTTGTGGTGAACCCCCACGCAGTCAGCGTAGTCCAGGGCGCCGGCCTGCACGAGGCCCTGCAGATAGCGGAAATCGTCCACTGCGTTCACTCCGTCATCAATCCCGGTGGGCGAGAGCGCCCCGCTGATGACGATGATCCGGGGATCCTCCGCTTTGATCGCCGCGTAGGCGGTGCGGAGCAAAGCCACGTAGTCCTCGGGGTGGAGACCCCGCGCCGTCTGCCACTCCCGGCGCAGGTTCTGCTCGTTCCACACCTCGATGGCGTGGATCCGCCCCCGGTGCCGCCGGATGAGAACCTGTAGGAAGCGGGCGAGATCCTCCGGACGGTCCGGCGGCCCGTGGATTCCCCCTTCCCGCCGGCTCCACTCCGGCGCGGTGACCACGCTCAGCACGACCTTCACGCCCTGGAGCTCCGAGACGATCAGGAACCCCTCCAGGATGCCCCAATCGTAGCGCCCCGGCGCCGGCTCGTGCATGGACCAGAGAACTTGCTGCTTGACCCACGGGAAGCCGACTTGCCGGACCACCCGCAGGGTGTCCCGGGGGTCCCCTACGTATCCATGGACCTGGACCCCCATCCAAAAGGGCTCTGGCGTGGGGTTCGGGGCTGATGATGGCGTGGGAGGAACTAGAGGGGAAGGCGTGGGGCTGGCCGCCGGCCGGGGGGTGGAGGAGCGCCACAGGGCGAAGCCCAGGACGCCCATCTCCAGCGCGACCATCAGGGCAGCCAGCCCCAGGATCCATTGGCGAACGGATCGGCTCAATGGGAAGCATCCCTCCTTCCGCGAGGTGGGCGTCCAGGCGCTGTGGAATGGGGACGAGCCGCTGGACAGCGGAGCGAATTCTCCCGCCCCGGCGGGGCCGTGTTCCCTTTCCCCGTGACGGTGGGGGACCGGGTCCCCACCCTCGGTCCCCCACCGTGGGGAGGTGCGATCCGGACCCCGCCCCGGAGGATCCGGCGCGTTCGCTGGGCGGGGATGCGGGGGCTTCAGCGCCCGCCCATCACCTGATGCAGTGTCTCGCACGCGGGACAGGAGTTATCCGGACGGATGATGGCGTAGCCGGCCATCGGGTCCGCCCCGTAGTTCTTGAAATCCACGTTCCAGATGATCATCAACCGCACCTTCCCGCTCTGGGCCGAGAGCTGGGCCGCCCGGGCCAGCCACTCCGCCTGCTGCTGAACGGTCACGTCCTTGGCCCAGGCGAAGGAGGGGGCCACCGCCTCCAGCGGTGGATACCCGTCGTCCGAGAGGTAGCCCAGCTCGGTGAAGCAAAGTTTTCGGGCGCCGCCGAAGGCGTTCCAGTAGGTGTTCACCATCCCCCAGAAGTAACGCGTGTAGTAGTTGTCCCGCGGATCGCCACTGGTCCAGTCGGGCGGGACGATGCCTTCGTTGTAGTGGATGCCAATGCAGTCGGCGTAGTTGGCCGCGCCGGCGGCGGCCATCCCGGCCACGTAGCGGTCGTCGTTCCACACCCGATGGGAGCCGAAGGCGCCCTCGGCACCGGTGGGAGCCGGCGCCCCGCTGATCACCATCGTCCCCGGGTTGCGGCTCTTGATGGCCTGATACGCCCGCCGCAGCATATCGGTGTAGCTGACGGGGTCGATGTGGCCCGTGGGCCACTCGCGATCGATATTCTGTTCATTCCAGACCTCGATGCCGTCCGCTCCCAGCGCCGCCACCCCGCCGAGGAACTGGGCGAAGGCATCGAAATAACCGGGGTTGGGGGTCCCCATTTGCTCCGGGAAGCCCACGATGCCCAGCAGGATCTTGAAGCCGTTGGCGTGGGCCTGCTGGATCAGGCCGGCGACGCTGGAGGGATCCTGGCCGGGGGACCAGCGGACCTGCCGCTTGACCCACGTCATGCCGGCGTAGCGCATAAGGTCCGGCCGGGAGAAGCTGTCCACGTGGCCGCCCAGTTCGAAGCCGCCGCCGATGGGGCGCGGACGCGGCGTGTTCGTGGGGCGGGGCGTTGGGCTGGGCCCCGGCGTCCGAGTCGGCCCTGGCGTGCGGGTCGGCCCCAATGGGCGGGTGGGGGAGGGGGTCGGGGAAGGCGTTTCGGTCGCGATCACTCCCGCGGTCTCCCCCTGGCCTTTTTCATGGGATCCCGTCCGCAGGACGAGGGCGATGCGGAAGGGGCCGCTCGCCCCAGCGGGCGGCGCCCATTCCGCGCGTCCCTCCGTCAGGGGGCGGGCGATCTCGGCCACGACCTGGCCCTCCGGGCCTGTGATCCGCCAGACCCACTCCATCGCCGAGAGGCCCGGCCCCTGGCCGCTCTGACGGTAGGCCTGCAGGGCGTCCACCGTGCCCGGCGCGACGCCTCCGTCGAGCAGGCCCCGCACGGTCAACCCCCGCAGCCGGTAAGTCCGAATTAAGGAAAGTTGGCGGTCCAGCAAGCCGGACGTCGGCATCCAGACGATGTGCGGCTGACCTTCCGCATCCACATATTGATAGCGGTAGATGCCCGCCTCCGCCAGGAACTGGAGGTCTTGAGCAGTGGTCCCGGGCTCCAGCGTGAGGGTCAAGCCGGCCGTGAAGGTCAGTGGGGCCGAAGAGTCCAGGCGGCCCAAGCGGGAGAGCGCTTCCTCAAAGGAAACCGGCCGCGGGCCCGCTGGGCCGAGGTCCACCGCGAGGCCGGGCCCGACCAGTTGCAGTTGATACCGGTTCACCTGACCGATCAACCAGCGCAGGCTCTGCTCCACCAGCCCGCCTGGGGCGAAGGCGGTGGGATCGTCGGGGGCCTCCACATAGAGGACATCAGCGAGGCGACCCAGCCGGCGCCAATCGTAGCCGCCGGTCAGGAAGCGGCCGCCCTCCCCGGGAAGCGGCAAGGGGACGGCGACGGCCAGGATCTTCCCTTGCTCATGCAGGGCGCGCCCGAGCTGGCCGAGGAAATCCAGGAAGGCGGGCTGCTGCTCGGGGGTGAGGCCCCGGTAATCCACCAGGACACCGTTGTAGTTGCGGGCCTGGACGATGCTGAGAATCTCCTGGATGTGGGCCTGGTAGATCGCGGGATTGGCCAGCAAGGCGGCGAGGGCGACCCCGTTCGGGGCGCCGCCGGGGAGGTAGTTCCGCACCAGCAGCCACGTCGCGAACCGCCCGGCGGGATCCGGCGGCGGCAACGCGTTGGCGTCTCCCACCAGATGGCCGCCGAGCCCCAGCGTTATCCCGGCCACGCTCACCTCGCTCACGACCTCCATGGCCCGGGCATCCGGGGTTCTCCCCGTCTCCCAGATGGCTCCGAAGGCGGGGATCGGGACCTGGGCAGCGGTGACGATCACATACCGCGGCGGGGCGATCGCTTCCCCGGTCAGGAGGCCATGGGCTTCCTCCAACTCTCCACCGATCCAAGACCATCCCTCTCCGGTCCAACCCCAAACGTCGGCGATGGTCCAGGGTTCCACACCGTCGGGGATGTAAACCGTCAGGCGGAGCGGGCCGCGGACCTCCCCGCAGAAGCGTAGGGCGTAAGCGGGGCCTACGGGCTTGAGGGTCGGCGGCAGGCGGTTCAGGGCCTCCCGCAGGGCCGCGTCCGGTTCTGCCATGGGCCAGACCGCGGCCCGCACGCTCTGGGCGGGGTCCACAGGGGCCAGCTGGAAAGTGGGCAGTTGCAGCGGCTGCGCGGTGGTGACGGTCTCACATGACGCAGCAGCGGAACGGGCCCACCATGCGCCGATCCCGCCAAGCAGGAGGAGGGCGACGATCCCTCCCCCGATGATCCACGGCCCAGGGGAGGAGCCCCAGGGGCGCTTTCTCAAGGGTGCGGTCGCCATTGGATCGAACCTCCTAACGATGTGGGCGCCGCCGGGCCCAGGACGCCGGGCAGGCGCCTGTATTTTAACCCAAGAGGGCTTCTCGAACGGCCTTGGCCCGATCGTCGCTCATCCGGCGTGGTGAGGGAAGGTAGAGCGCCGAAGGCCGCCCTATCTTTTGAAGTCGGGCGTGTCCAGGGGTGCTTCCCCCAGACCGACCCGCTGGGTCACAGGGATGGATTTCGACCCAGCCGCCCAGGCGGATCGGGCGGCGCGGGGGGTGCAGTGGGATTATAATACAGGGCGCGATGCAAATCCTGACTATTTATATTGTCCACGTTGAGGAGGCAAACCATGGCGCTGACCTCCACGCCAGGGAGCATGGAGCCGACGGATCTGACGATCATCGGGGCGGGGCCGACGGGGCTCTTCGGGGCGTTTTACGCCGGCCTGCGTGGGCTAAGCGTGCGGATCATTGACGCACTCCCACAGCCTGGCGGTCAGCTGACGGTGCTTTACCCTGAGAAGTTCATTTACGATGTCCCAGGCCATCCCAAGATCCTGGCCAAGGATCTGGTGCGCCTGCTGGTCGAGCAGGCCTCGATGTTCAACCCGATCTTCTGCTTGGGGGAGCGGGCCATCGCGCTGCGCCGGGAGGATGCTTTTTGGGTGGTGGAGACCGATCGGGCGGCTTACCGGTCGCGGACAGTGTTGATCGCCGCCGGCATCGGGGCTTTCCATCCGAACCGTCTGGGGAAGCCGGAGATTGATCAATACGAGGGGCGGGGGCTTTACTATGTGGTGACTGAGCGCCGGCCCTTCCGCAATAAGCGGTTGCTCATCGTCGGGGGAGGCGACACGGCGGTGGACTGGGCGCTGAACCTCAAGGACTTCGCCGCCCGTGTCACGCTGATCCACCGCCGGGACCAGTTCCGCGCCCACCCGGGCAGCGTGGCCGAGCTGATGCGCTCCGGCGTTGACGTCCGTCTCTTCCATGAGTTGAAAGCCATCCACGCTGGGCTGGATGGCCAGATCTGCGAGGCGGTGATCTTCGATAACCGCACCGGGGCGGAGACAGTGATCCCGGTGGACGCCATCATCATGAGCCTCGGGTTCAAGGCGGACCTGGGGCCGATCAAGACGTGGGGGCTGGAGACAGTGGGGAACCGCTACATCAAGGTGAACGCCCGGATGGAGACCAATCTGCCCGGGGTGTATGCGGCGGGGGACATCGCCGCGCCGGAGGGGGTGGAGCCGCTGAACCTCATCGTCATCGGCTTCGCCCAGGCGACGACGGCGGTGAACTACGCCGCCACCTACATCAACCCGCAGGCGAAGGTCTTCCCGGGCCACTCCAGCGAGATGCGGCTGGGGTAAGCCCTGGATGCCGGCAGGGGGCGCGTGGGAACACCGCGCGCCCCCCCCAACGCGAGGGGCCGCTGTCATCCCAAATTAGGGAAGAGGACTTCTCGTGGTCCACTGGGGCGAATGGGTCGAGCAAAAGATCTTGGAGGCGATCCGCCGGGGGGAGTTCGATCATCTCCCGGGGAAAGGGAAGCCGCTCCGCCTGGAGGAGAACCCTTACCTGGAGCCGGGCCTGGCCCTCGCCTATCACCTCCTCCGCCAGAACGATGCCCGCCCGGAGTGGATCGAAGCGGACCTGGCGATCCGGAAGGGGATCGAGGCAGCGCGCCAGGACCTGCGGCGGACGAGGCAGTGGCGGGAAGAGGCGCTGCGCGCCCTGGAGGGGCGGACAGACCCCCGGAGTCGGGCGGAGCGGGCGTGGATCGAAGCAGAATGGGAGCGGGCCTTGCGGGCCTTCGCCCGTCGGATCACGGAGCTGAACGAGCAGATTTTCCTTTATAACTTGAAAGTTCCCATTTACTGGCTCCAGCGGTTCAAGCTCGACCTGCGGGAGGAGCTGGAGGCCCTGGGGGTGCCTGAGGCCGACATCGCGCGCCTGGGCGCCTGATGAGCGCGGTGGCGCGCGACACTCCATCGGACGGCCACTGGGGGATGCCTTCATCTGAACTCCGCCGGCATGGGCCCCGCCTCACCGGCCCGGACCGGTCAATGGAGGAATTTTTCCTAAGGGTTTTCAAACGATGGAGACCCCAGGCGGGGAGGCGGATCCTCATGAGTTGTGCCGCATGGCCTTGACAGATGTTCGATGTGACTCTAAAATTTGAGGCAAGATTTTGTTTGGGAAAGGAGGTGGCTGGGGAGGGATGAGGGCCTTCGGGTTTCTCCAGCGTTGAAGGTGAAATCCTCAAGCGCTTTGCCCTCCGGATGGGTCTGGAGGGCCCGAGTGAAGCTGTTCATCCTGATCCACCATTCTGCTAAAAGGAGGAGGCCATGAGGTTCTCCAGGATCCTGCTCGGTCTGGTGACGTGGAGCCTGCTGCTGGCCGCGTGCGTGCCACCGGCCACGCCCACACCCACGCCAACGACGGCGCCGGTTGCTCCGGCGGCGAGCCCGACTCCGGCGGCGAGCCCGACTCCGGCGGTGAAGGGGACGATCAAGATCGCCACCCAGAGCCCGCTCTCGGGCCCCCAGGCGGCGCTGGGGGAGGGCATCAAGAACGGGACTCAGCTGGCCATCGAGCAATTGAAAGGCCCCATCGA
>FWWL01006090.1_pt1 | contig 17901 bp, 18 predicted proteins | sample 2228331 | NCBI WGS metagenome assembly FWWL01 (sample SAMEA103939775, study PRJEB20133) | metagenome
CATCCCCGCAAAAACCATAATCGATAGAAAAAGCACAGAGGCTTCCCATCACTTATGGGACAGCCCCTTCATAATTCGCCTATAGAGTGATACGGTGAACCGTATCATAAGTAACGGCATGTTTCTTACATTTCCGCTATCATCATATTGGTTCAATTTTTGAAAGCACTGTATTTGCGAAACAGCATGTTTGCCCATTCCCGGAATCCCCACCAATTGACTCGTCCCAACAATTTCATGAATACTGGAACGAGGACGCTTCGGACTAGAAACGCATCAACGAAAATCGCGAATGCTAAACCAACTCCAAGCTCCTGAATCAGCTGGAAATCCGCCATCACAAATACCCCGAATACAACTACCATTATGGATGCCGCGCCGTTTACCATGCCGGACGTAGCGACAATTCCATAGGCCACGCTGCCTTCGTGATCTTTTGTCATTTCGTACTGTTCCTTCATTCTGGAGATGAGGATGACCTCATAATCCATACTTAAACCGAAAAGCAGAACGAATAAGGTCAGAGGCGTGTTGATGCTAAGCGGAAAAGGCTCCGCTCCGAACATGTATCCGAACTGGTACATGAGAACGACAAACCCCAGTGTCGAGCCGGTAACGAGCAAATTCATCAATATCGCTTTAAGAGGAATCAATACAGACCGGAAGGTCACATACAGTATGATAAAAGTTAAAATAATCACGGAACCGATTACATAGGGAAAGCTTCCAATGACTTTCGCATCATAGTCCAAACCGATGGCGGTTTCTCCTGTGACAGCTCCCGTGAAACCCTCGATGATTTCAGGAATAACCTCATTGCGGATTTTCTTAACTAAGGTTCGGGTCTGCTCGGAACTTGCTTCGGTCAGCGGAATGACCACTAATAAGGTCGATTTTCCATCTCGGCTAACAAGCTGATTCATCCGCTCACGAATTGAATCCGGCAGTCGTTCGGGGTTCGTATGAAGGGCTTCCCATTGTTCGACGGGACGATCTTTCGTAACGAACGACGCGAAGCTCAGGACTTCTTTTACATTCGGCAATCCTTTGATTTGCGCAGCAATTCGGTCAACTTCGTTTATGGCAGTTTCCTGAAAAAGAGTCCGTTCGGATTGCAGTAGTACTTGTATCGGAAAGATGGTTCCATCACCCAAATGCTCCGCTACGGCTTCCATTCCCGTACGCGATTCGCTGCCCTCGGGCAGTTCTTGATATGAAGCGACAGGAAGGTGCATATTGATTTGAAACATGGGAGGAAGCAGCGAGCCGAGCGGCGCCAGTACAAGAATCAGAAACAAAATCGGACGTTTCAGCACAACGCGGACAAATTGTGCCCATAGGTAAGAACGGCCCTCTTTTGCTCCGAACAGAGGGAGGGATAGCGAATTAATCTTTCCGCCCAATAAAGTAAGTACAGCCGGCAGTAAAGTAAGTGAAGCTGCAATGGACGTGATAACGACAATGCTTCCACCGAGCGCGATCGATTGTGCAAAAGAGGTGCTGGAGAAAACGATGGATATAATGCTGATGGCTACAGTGGCTCCCGCAAAGAAGACAGCGCGTCCCGCCGTGCTCACAGCGATTGTCACCGCTTGTCGCGACTCCGTTCCTGCGGCGAGTTCTTCCCGAAAGCGCTGTGTGATAAACAAAGCATAGTCAATCGCTACACCCAAGCCGAGCATGGTTATAATGTTCGTTAAGAGTTGGCTCAATTCCATATGTATGGCAAACGGATAAGCAACGGCCATGGAGAGCATGGTGGTGAATACTCCCATCACAAGCGGCAATAGAGCTGCGATCACAGAGCGGAATACAAGCAAGAGCAGAACGAAAACAATAGGCAGCCCTATTTTTTCAACCGTTGCGACATTATTCTTGGCGATTTGGCTTCCCTCGGCATGAATGGCAGGCGATCCCGTCACATAGACTTGAAATCCGGGGAAGGGAGTGTTGGTCAATACTTTTTTCAACGCCTTCACATAGTTGCGCATCTCCCTTTCTTCCATGTTCAGATCCGCAAATACAAATGCCCGATTCCGGGTTGCGTCCAGCAGGTTCGAGTGTGCTGCGGAGTAAGGACTCTCTATATGTGTAATTCGTGAGTCTTGCTTGACAATCTTCTCTATTCTCTCCACGGTATTTCGAAAATGGGGATCATCCGTCTTGAAGCTGACGCTTTCAACAACGAAGATAAGCTGATCGGGAGATCCTTCGCCGAAGGTGCTGCGGATGAATTCCCGCGCTTCCGCCGATTCGCTATCCCGGATGTACAGATTTCCTCCGCCTAAATGATCTTGCAGCCTTGATCCGAAAGGAATTGCCAAAATAAATAAGATGACCCAGAACATCAGTATTGTTTTGGGATAACCGGCCGATAACGAACCGATTTTTTTAAACATAGTAATCGTCCCCTTGAGCTCTAACATAATTGTACTTTAGTTCAATGTTGTACTATAGTACATTTAATAATATATCGTGTGAAAATGCAACATGTTTTGGTTGGCATGATAAGATAAGATGAAGAAGGTTTTGGAGGGTGTCTAATGTGAGTTCATTATCCAGATTTGAAAAAAGAAAAGTAGAAACGAAAAAGAGAATTTTTGAGGCTGCTATGGAGTTGTTCAAAGAACATGGCTTCGATCATACGACAATGGAACAGATCGCCGAAAAAGCGGATGTGGCCAAAGGAACGCTATTTAATCATTATCCGAACAAAAGCACGATTCTTTCTTATTTTGGGGAACAACGAGCCAGCGTCATTCATGGAGCACTGAGCGGCAGGTTGGGTGATGTTCGGGGAGTAAGGCAAAAAATCATCGCCATATTCGAGCTTTTAGCGGAAATGAATGAAAAAGATATATCGCACGGCATGCTGGTTAAACTCGAATTGCTACAGCGCTATGCTTCAGGTGGGCGGGAAAATTTTAGCCAGATCAGGTCGGTCGTCATTTCGCTTATTGAACAAGGGATACGGGAGGAAGAGTTTCGTTCGGGTCTGGAACCGGGTGAGGCCGCATCTTTAATGATGGCAATCTATTTGAACGCGACCATCGATTGGGTTAGAGAGGGGTTTCAAAAAAGTCTAAGAGAGGCGTACTTGCAGCAGCTCGATATCGTATTTCATGGAATGAACAAGCAGTCGGCTTCCGAGCGATCAAAACGTGCCGTTACAGACACCGTGGAGAACCGCACCGCAAATACTGGTGAAGCTGAGAATTGAGCGGAAAGTCGATGCCATATGCTTAGCCTGCTTGAGGACCAAATCACTATGGGGGTCATACTAATCCTCTATTTAGTGGCCGTACGGATTTAGGTTGTGAATACATGTGCGGAATATATAAGTATAAGAACCTCCTCATTTAATTAGGAGGTTCTTGATTTATCGAGTTGATGACCCAACAACTTCTAAAGAAACTCATTCATATAAATCATAGAAATTATATAACTTTTCATTTCTAGAAACGTTCCAGCACGAGCTTCCCGATCATGTTTCCTGCAGCTAACTTCTCGTGGGCCAGCCGCAGATTGGCCGCATGGATCGGCTCCAATTTCTCTGTCAGGGTGCACATCACTTTCCCCGTATCGATCAGGTTGGCTACCTCATTTAGCAGATGATGCTGCTGGAGCATATCTTCTGTACGGTACATAGGTCGCGTAAACATCAGCTCCCAGTGGAACGAGACGCTTTTGTAGAAAATGGTATCAAGGTTGACCGGTTGGCTGGCTGGCACGATGGAACATATTTTCCCTTGAGGAATAATGCTTTCGGCCATGTTCTTCCAGTGCCCGGACGTATCGTTCAGACAGAAAATGAAGTCGACGGCGTCAAATCCGAGTTCCTTCAATTGAGGGAAAAACGGCTGCTTATGATCGATGGTGTAGTCGGCTCCGTGATCCTTGCTCCATTGCGAAGATTCCGGTCTCGAAGACGTTCCGATGACGGTCAATCCGGCGAGCTTGGCGAGTTGAGTGGCGACGGAGCCTACACCGCCGGCCGCGCCGATGATCAAAATCGATTTGTTCCGGTTATCCAGTCCGTTGCGGCTGATCCCGAGCCGATGATACAGCCCTTCCCATGCGGTGATCGACGTCAGAGGCATCGCTGCGGCTTCCGCATAGTTCAGGCTTGTCGGCTTCCTCCCCGCGATCCGTTCATCGACCAGTTGGAATTCACTGTTGCAGCCTGGACGGGTGATGTCGCCCGCATAAAACACTTCATCGCCTGGCTTAAACAGCGTGCAGTCCGGTCCGATCTGCTCGACGATGCCGGCCGCATCCCAGCCGATGATTTTGGGCGTGCCTTTCCCGTCGTAACCTCCTTCCCGAGTTTTGATATCCGCCGGATTGACGGAGATCGCCATGATCTTGACGAGAAGATCTTTCCCTGTCGGCGATGGTTTGTCCGTCTCCAGATCCAGGAGGCTTTCCTTATCTGATAGCGGGAGTGATCGGTAAAACCCGATGCTCTTCATGGTTTGATGATGGCTCATTTCATTCTTCCTTTCGAGGTGAGGTATTTTCAACTGAATTGTACAATGTATAATGAATGGGAAGAAGTACGCAGTTTTTTATAATATAGTATTAAAAATCAAACCATTGGAGGAATAGCGGCGATGGGAGATCGCAAGGACAACAATGAACAGTGCGACCAAACGAGAGCCTGCCCGGTCGAACTCACTTTAAATGTTATCGGAGGCAAATGGAAAGGAATCATTTTATATCATTTGATCGGGGGAACGAAGAGGTTCAATTATTTTCGCCGTCTCTATCCGAAGCTTACCCAGTTTATGCTGACGCTGCAGTTGCGCGAGCTCGAACGCGACGGGATTATCCATCGGGAGGTGTACAAAGAGGTGCCGCCTAAGGTGGAGTATTCGTTGACCGAATTCGGCAGGACGCTAGAGCCCATAATTCTGGCCATGAAAGTATGGGGCGATAAGCTTAACGAAGCCAAGACACCGGTGGGATCGGGGCGGGAGTCAGAGGTTTAGAGGCGCCCAAACTTCCATTTCATACATGCCGTTGCCTCTGTCGCAGGTGGATGAGGTCAGCCCAGGTTCGACACCACTAACGTGGTACGATGTTCTGGTCGCTCTATATCAAGCTCCAAATAAAAAACTGAGGATGAGTGAACTGGCTGAAAAGGTCGTACTGACCCCAAGCGGATTGACCCGCGTGGTCGAGCGTCTGGAAAAAGAGGGGCTCGTTCAACGTGAACGAACTCAGGAGGATCGGCGAGGCTCTTATGCGGTTATTACCCGTGAGAGCAAGCGGGCATTTTTGCAAGCTTGGCCAACATACGAGCAGGGGATATATGCTTTTTTCATAAGTATGCTGGATGAAGAGGAGTGCCGAGTAATCGAGAAGGGGTTGGCAAGAATATATGAGGCGAATGCTCCTTATTCTCAATGATATTTTGACGAGGCGGCCTGATCGCTCGTTCGAATCTCGATTGCTCTCAAGCAGGCCATTGACCGACCAGGTTGAACTAACAGGTATGATAGCCGATTAACTGAAACATGCGGATAACGGAGATGGGACGATGATGACGGATAAAACGGCTTTATATGTAGAGTATAAACCGTTGCTGAGTAGAATCGCATACCGAATACTGGGCACACTCACGGATGCCGAGGAAATTGTGCAGGACGTGTTTGTTGAGCTGGAAACAAAGAGCGTCGATCATATCTTGAACGTTAGGGCCTATTTACTAAAAATGGTGACCAACCGGTGCATCAATCTGTTAAAATCAGCCCGTAGAACACGTGAAGTGTATACCGGTCCTTGGCTGCCGGAGCCGGAGGTGCATGCGGTTGGGACTCCGGAAGAAATGGCGATGCGCGCTGAATCGGTTTCCTACGCGCTTCTCGTCCTTCTTGAACAGCTGTCACCGCTGGAGAGAGCCGTCTTCATCCTTCGAGAAACGCTTGACTACGATTATCGAGACATTGCGGAGCTGTTAGCCAAAAGCGATGCGAGTTGCCGGAAGCTGTACAGCCGAGCGAAGCTGAAAATCAATCCTGCGCCGATTGATGAAGAGGTAGCGGCTATCAAACAGGTAGCGCCGATTGCACTACCCGTAGAAGACGTTCGTCCCAATTCCTCGTATGCCAAGCAAGCGGAAGCACTCGCACGCTCCTTCATGACCGCTGCGGTTACCGGTAATTTCGGGAAATTTGTCAACATGCTGGCGGATGAGGCGCGGTTGTACATGGACGGCGGCGGCAAGGTACGGGCAGCCGTCTTCCCGATTATTAGTAGCGGACGCATTCTTGCTTTTCTCCAAGGGATTGCACCAAAGAATCAGCTGCTTGTCAACGTCAACGGTCTGCCGGGCTTGCTGTTGAAAAGGAACGGCGGAATCTTTGGAGTCTTGGCCTTTCAGTTCGACAGCAATTCGCGTCCTGTCCGATTGTTCATGGTCACGAATCCGGATAAGCTGAGACATGTCACCTTGAATCGTCGTTAATTGCAGCTTATGAAAAAGAGGAACAACCGCCCCAAATTGCAAATTGGGTCGGTGTTTTTTTTTGGATTCCTAAGCTATTCATGTCACAAAATAGATCCGCTAATTGTCTGATATACGTATCAGAATAGAGGATAAGGGAGAGATAGACGTTGGAAAAGCTGCTCGTTATTAATGCACATCCAAAAGTGGATGCCGATTCGTCCGTAAGCCTGCAAGTGCTTCGTCATTTTCTGAAGACTTATAAAAAACTGAATCCGGAAGGGCCTATCGAACAAATCGATTTATATCGGGAACACATTCCTAGCATTGATCGTACCTTTTTAAGCTTACAGGAAAAACAAAGAGGAGATGAACATTTGACTGAAGCAGAACAGAGACTCAACTCACGTATGTCGGAAATTATTCGGCAATTTAAAAGTGCAAAAAAATACGTCATCGGCATGCCGCTGCATAACTTTAACGTACCATCCAAGCTAAAAGACTACATGGATAACATTCTGATCGCTAAAGAGACTTTTGCCTATACGGACAAGGGATCGGTCGGTCTGCTAAACGATGGTAGGAACGTTCTCGTCATTCAAGCGAGCGACGGGATCTACACGAACCAGGATTGGTACACGGAAGTTGAGTACTCTCACAAATTTCTAAAAGCGATGTTCAACTTTATTGGAATTGACTATCAAATCATCCGTGCACAAGGGAATTATTCTTTGAAGAGGGAAGACATATTGGCCAAGGCCTTTCAAGAAGCTGCGGCTGCGGCTGCTTCCTTTACACGGACGGGTAATGGAACGGGGGCGATCAAGTGATTAAAGGATTGTATGAAACGCATTTGCCCGTTAGCGATCTTGATCGTTCAATACGATTTTATGAGTCTTTGGGTTTAGAACTCGTCCTAACGGAAGGGCGGGCCTTTTTCTGGACTGAAAAAGGACGAAGTTGGCTGGCTTTATGGGTCGCGGAACAGGTGAACATTCCTTATCATGTTTCCATCAGGCATGCGGCTTTTCGTATTGAGATAGAAGATATGGATAAGGCCAAGGAGTGGTTACAGGAGAGGTACATCGACGTGGTCAATTTCTATGAATTTGAGCCGCATCAACAGCCTGTAGTCCCGCCTCTTTACCCACAAGTGCATGCGGCTGTTTATTTTGAAGATCCAGACGGGAACTTATTAGAATTGATTGCTCCTGTCAAGCTTGATGTTCAGGAATATTTCGAAACCATAGAGTTAGAAAAATGGATCGAATGTCCAATAAAGTAGAGAACTTATAATTCAACGAGAGGATGGCCTTAAACTTGCCGTTACAGACAGCGCGGTGAACCGTATCATAAGTAACGGTGGACGGAGAAGCATACCTTTCAAACTGCTCGAGAAAGATGATATCCTTGAGACAGATTATGGAGAGAGCGAGTGATCTTTGATGATAGTAAGTTTGTACTGGGAAAGGGTGAATGACTTACAATAGAGGAGGCAATGTCTTGTACGACCATTTAGAACTCATGAACCTTCAAGCGGAGGTTCTCTATGTTCATGATCAATCTGGACGTATAACAACCATTAATGAGTATACGAACCAGCCCGCACCTCGATTTTTTTTGGGGCAAACCAATACTGGCCGTGTCATAAGATTCCGCAGCGACGTACAAAATAACTTAATCCATAATATATTGCAATTAATGGATATAGATGATTCTACTGCGCAACTGGCCAATGTTATTAATGCATTAGAGAAGGGTAAAGAAATTAGCGGCTTATGGATTGGTCCAGCTTATACATTTCATGAAATCGCAAAGGATTACACTGACGCTACCTTGGTTACGGAAGACAATAAATACTATTTGGATCCTGGATTTCCTACTCTATTAGCTGAGCTAAAGTTTCGAGAACCTTGTTTTATGGTGATGGAAAATAACATGGCGGTATCCGTCTGTTTTAGCGCAAGAAGTAGTGATAAGGCTGCAGAGGCCGGAGTCGAGACATTACAAGATTATCGAGGAAAAGGATATGCGCTTCGCGTAACATCCTCATGGGCCCAAGCCATACGACAGTCTCAAAGGATCCCTTTATATAGTACATCATGGGATAATTATTCTTCGCAGTCCATTGCAAAGCGTCTTCATCTTCGCCTTTTTGGAACTGATATTTCAATATATTAATGGAAAAGGGGCTGTCCCAAAAGGGTGATCTTATGGAACAGTCCTTATTTGCTGATGAAAATAATAAATGCTGGAATACATTCTCCTCATCAGTAAGTAAAACCCCGTAACCCTCTACTATTCTTAAAGCTACCACCGTAATGAAAATAGCGGCAAAACTACTACTATATCATTTCTAATCTCTCATTATGGATCAACTAGTAGCAAAAGTGCAGCTAACAACCACCATTTTCAACGAATCAGGGTTTTGGCGACGAAATAGTGGTAAGAAAGCAGGTAAATCAACAATTATCAGTTGAACCTATGAAAATAGTAGCACTTTTACCTCAAATTTTCTTTTACACCGTCAAGAGAGTAAATAGCATTCTTGATAAGACATGTTTCATGTAGTGAACCTAGACCCTTATGGGACAGACCCTTTTAACTTGCCGTTACAGACAGCGCGGAGAACCTTATCACAAATAGTGGTAAGGCGCAGAGTAGAAATAAAGATTCCTTCACTGAATTATGATCACTCCTCGTCATAAATCGATATCGTTTCACGAAGTTGATTAAAGATCAGCATCCGCAGTTCCGTCGGTTCCTCAACTACCGCATCCGCGTTGCAACCGATAAAAAAGGAAGCTGCCCAAGTCATGTATCCCGGGGAAATCCTTCTGCTTATATATCCGGTTCCGTCTTCCTTAACGGTTAGCCCACTCCCAAGCCAAGCATCGTTTCTACATAGCAGAACTCCGCGCCGTGTCAATCGAACTTTTAAGTCAGTTTCCTCTTGATTTTCCTCCCGTTCCTGCTCTTTGCCGAACCAGTCACCGATAAGCAGCTTATCATGATTTTTCTTCCTAGTTTGATCGTGGCTTTCGGAGACGGACTTGATGCGGTCTGCGCGAAAAAGACGGTATTCGCTGCTGTGAAAGTCATAAGCGGGGCAGTACCATTTTCCGTTCATGGAATAGAGTCCCACCAGCTGTATATCCCTCTCGGTATAACCATTTTCCGATTCATAAGAGATATGGAGTATCTTTTGCTCTATGGCTCCTTCAAGCAAGGAAGACAAATGAGACGCTGCCCATCTCTGGACAGGCACCCAAAACAACAAACGGTGTTGAAGCTGGTCAATTCGCTCTTTCACGTCTTCCGGCAACACATGATAAAACTTGGCTAGCGCCGACTGCCAATTGGACTCCATGGGCAAGGCGCGATAAAACTTCAGAGATTGGCTGGCAAAAAAGAGTGCAACCGCTTCTTGTTCCGAAAACGTAATGGGAGGCAACGTTCGCTCCTTCAGAAGCCGGTAGCCGCCATGGACACCAAGCTCTGCATATAGCGGCACACCAAGAGCGCTAAGTTCGTTTATGTCGCGGAGAACGGTCCTTCTGGAGATACCGAACCGTTCGGAAAGCTCTTTCAAAGTGAACTTCTGTCTCGTATTCATCGTAAGAAGCAGTTCGACGAGCCTTTGCGTTTTGTTCATCAACATCACCTTTATGATAAGTATATCATGGAAAGGTGACACTAATTGTCTACATTAAGCGATATATTGGGAAAGTAAGACAATGAATTTGTTTCATATAAGGAGATGTATGAACATGAAGCCATGCCAGGAAGTCGTATCGTATCGGTTAAAGGAGGATGTGAGCGCAGAAACGTTTATGAAGTATGTCAACATTCTGCAAGAGGTTCTAAGCGGAGGAAACGGCTTTGTCAAAAGGGAGGTTTTCTATAATGCGGAGAACGGCGTTTGGGTAGAATTAGCGGAATGGGAGAGTCTTGAAGCAGCTAAACAATGTGAAGCTAAAATCATGCAGGAGCCTTTTATGGCAGAAGCGATGGGACTTATTGATGAATCCACCATTCAAATGTATTTTGTGAAGCAGGTTATATAAGTAATCAATACCGAGAGCGTCGCATGTAGCGGCGCTTTATTCTTGCCGTTACAGACAGCGCGGTGAACCGTATCACAAATAGTGGTAAAGCGGAGAATTGAATTAAATGTTGACGCTGCAATGCTTAATCTGCAAAAGGGATCGTAAATACCCGTCACTAGAGTCAACCCTTCCACGCAATAATCAGCCAAATCTGCGCCGTGGATCTTTCATACCCGGCAACGCCGCCTCATTAACTGTTCATTATTTAACCTCCTCTAGTTTCATCATTTATCCAGAGGCAAATAAACGGTAAATGTCGTACCTTGATCAGGCTCACTCACCACGCGGATGAACCCGGCGTGGGCTCTGACAAAATGATGAGCAATCGATAATCCGAGTCCCGTTCCGCCTGTATGCCGCGAACGGACCTTTTCCACGCGATAAAAACGATCGAATAGGTGGGCAAGATCTTCCGCCGGTATGCCGATTCCAGTGTCTATCACTGAGACACATGTATAAACTGTATTCCGATCCAGGACCTCGTCTTCAATTACAACCGAAATCTTTCCTCCTTCTGGCGTGTAGCGGATTGCATTAGTCAACAAATTGATGAACACCTGCGTGATCCGTCTCGCGTCGGCCATCACTGTTACCGGTCCCGTGTTCGAATAGAAGCGTATTTCCAGTCCGTTCTCCTCCGCCTCCATTCTCACATCATCCACGATTTGTTCAAGTCTTGCCGACAGATCCAGCGGTTTGCAATCCAATGCCAACCGGCCCGCCTCAGCCAACGACAAGACATGAAGATCTTCCACGAGCAGGCCTAAGCGGATCACTTCGTCATGGAGTCTAAGCAGCATTTCCGGAGGGACGTATTGGCTGGTCTGTTGAGCATTTTCTAATTTTAGCTGCATGATAGACAGCGGAGTTCGAAGCTCATGAGCGACATCAGCGACCAACCGCCTGCGGGCGTCCTCAGCTTCCCTGAGGCGAAGCGTCATATCATTGAAAGTTTGAGCGACTTTCCCATACTCATCTTTCGTATCTACAGGGACTTTTACGTTCAGGTCGCCCTGCGCCACGCGCTCTATGGCGGCTATAAGCTTTTTGAGCGGGAGGGTCAGCACCCCCGATATCCAAAAACTGAAGAACAACCCGATCACAACAAAAAAGGACAAGCGCAGGCCGTTCGTGACTTGAAGCAGTTCGTCCAGCCGCGTTTTGTCAAGGAAATAAGATTTAAAGATTTCGAATTGCTCTTCGGGCGTGGCACTCAAATAGTGGGCATCGATTTGTTCCCTTTGAAATTGATCGATCAAGCGGCTTGAGTAAAATTGTGTTGTAAGAGAGAAAGTGATACTTACAATGAGCACTAGCAGACCCATACAGGCAAATAATTTCATGCGGACTGTCATCTTCATGAACGTTCACCGAATCGGTAACCGAAACCGTATACCGTTTGAATATAACGAGGATTGGCCGGATCGTCTCCCAGCTTGCGGCGAAGATTCCGGATATGGGAATCCATCGTTCTTTCGTATCCCATATATTCGTCCTCGAGTGCGGCTCTTAATAATTGCAGGCGGCTGTAAACCATTCCAGGACGCGTTGCCAGCGTGTACAAAATTTTGAATTCCGTCGGTGTCAGTTGGATCTCCTTGCCGTCCTTGAATACCTGATATTTGGCCTCGGAAATGATCAGGTTGTCTCTTTCCAATAACATCGACCTGTCATCAGGACCGCGCAAGCGGCGAAGTAAAGCTCTGATGCGCGAAGCGAGCTCGCGCAAGCTGAACGGCTTCGTCAAATAATCGTCCGCACCGATTTCCAGACCGACAATTTTATCCGACTCGTCCGATCTTGCCGTGACCATAATAATGCCGCATTGCGAGGTTTGCCTTATTTCGCGGCATACGTCGATGCCGCTTTTCTCGGGGAGCATCCAATCCAGGACGACGAGATCAGGCCGCTGAGACCGGACAATCGAGAGCGCTTCGTTGCCGGTACGGGCAGTCAATACCCGGTACCCTTCACGTTGCAGATAGGTGTGCATCTCCTCAAGCATTCCCTTTTCGTCCTCCACAAGCAACAATTTAGGTTCCATTCCAATCCCATCTTTCTAGATTAGTCTGCTTCCAGTGCGAGATTACACCACTTACCGAAAATTATACCGTGAATTAACATGTTCTCGCAGAAATCCATGCAAAAAGAGGAAGATCTGCATAAGTTCTCGACATTCATTGTTTAAACTGACTGTGAAATCTAATTTTAACGAAAGCGAGGATTAAAAATGAGCAACCTATCCCTAAACCGCAGTGAACCTGAAGTGGGGGATCGCGCGGTGGAAACAACCGATCTTTCGCCGTTTGTGGTTAGAGCGCGTTTGGTGTTTAAGGCAATGGTAAGGATATTTGCGATTTGCATTTTGATCCAGGTGTTTCTTGCCGGTCTTGCACTGTTTTGGGATTCGGCCCAATGGGCCAGCCATACGGGATTTTCCAGATTGCTGATCATTGTTTCGATCCTGATCCTCGTGATTTCTTTCATCGCTCGGCTGCCGCTTTCTCTTCGACTGCGTAGTGCGGGTTTGTTCGGCATCATCATTTTGATAGCGGTCAGTGCCAAATTACCGTCTGGAATTGGATATTTATCTGCTCTTCATCCGGTACTCGCTCTGATGTTGTTTTTTGGAACTGTGTCCCTCACACGGAAGACCGATGCCCTCAAAAAAGCAAAAAAGCAAGAATCTGCGGAGCAAAGCGGTTGAATTGAGTTTTGATCACAACATCCGACTATCTATTGGTCTTTCTATTCCTTATCGTGTCTGGAGTATCGCTGCATCTGGTTGCGCATGATGATGAGAATAGAACTCGTTGGTTTCGAATCATTGTAATTGTGCTATATGGAATGTCCGGTATCCTTGTTCTCTTTATTTTTATTCCAAGACAATGACGAAAGACAGCAAAAAACTTTTGAATGGAGGAGAAAGAATGGCCACTATCAGGGTACGTTACATTGTCGACGATGTAGATGCGACTATCGCATTCTACACACAGCATCTTGACTTCATTGTCAAAGCACATCCTGCACCCGGTTTTGCCGTTTTGCAGCGAGGCGACTTGCATCTTCTTGTGAATGCCAAAAATGGTCCGGGCGGAGCTGCTCAAGCCATGCCGGATGGGCGAAAACCGGAACCCGGCGGCTGGAATCGGATACAAATCGAGGTCGATGACCTGGGCGGCTTGGTCGAGACCCTGCGTAAAGCAGGCCTACGCTTCCGCAATGATATTGTCACCGGTTTTGGTGGCAAGCAGATCTTACTGGATGACCCAGCAGGTAATCCTATCGAACTCTTCGAGCCTCCAAGCAAATGATGGAGAGAACATTACCTTATTAAAAAAGGAGACTCAGGAATGAAGAATCGATTTGGAATCGATAAATGGGTGGCAGGACCAACAACCAGATGGGTTACTTTGCTTATTTGGTTAGTCGCAGCAGGGCTGTTAAGCACGCTGGCACCTTCCATTAGCAAAGAAGTCGTAAATAACGCTCCCCCATTGGCTGACACCAGGCCATCCGTGCAAGCAAGCGAATTGGTGATGAAAGAATATCCGAGTGCGGAAGATGCTCTTGCCCTATTCGTGTGGCACCGCCAAGGAGGACTGACCGATACCGACCTGCAGCGCATCCAACAATTTACCGAAAGATTATCGACACAACCCGTACCGTATCAGACATCCGTACAGCCATTGCATCAAATGCCGCTTCAAGCTTTGAAAACGAAGCTGTCGGAGGACGGCAGCACCATCGTCTCGCCAGTATTCTTCAGTAAAAGCGCACAATCGAATGAGTGGAAGGAAGGTGTAGATCAAGCGAAAGAAGAAGCAACCGTCCTATTCGGTTCAGATCCGTTCGCCGTCGCCATCGATTCTCCGGCTGACTTGAACGCAAGAGTTACCGGTCAGGTCGGCATACAGATCGACGCAACCGGAGTATTCGGACAGGCCGACAAAACGTTGCTCTTCGGTACCGTACTTCTTGTGCTCGTGCTGCTGCTGCTCATTTACCGCTCACCGATTCTGGCAATGCTCCCGCTGGTTGCCGTAGGCATTGCTTACTTTGTCATCAGTCCGATTTTGGGCTGGATGGTGCACAGCGGCATGATAACGGTGGAAAAGCAAGGAACCAATATCATGACGGTATTATTGTTCGGCGCCGGTACGGATTATTGCTTGTTCCTCATTTACCGGTTCCGTCAATTGCTCAAGATCGAACCGGATAAAGGCAAGGCACTTCGCGGCGCCATTACCGGATCGTCAGGCGCGATCGCGATGAGCGGTTTAACCGTCATTCTCTCGCTCCTTACGATGATTGTTGCGGAGTACGGTTCGTTCCGACTACTCGCCGCACCGTTTGGGATTTCCATCTTCATTATGGTCCTGGCCAGCTTGACGCTTGTTCCTGCTTTGCTCGCCATTATGGGGCGCGCTTCGTTCTGGCCGTTCATTCCGAGGACACCGGGCATGCTGGCCGAACGAGCCAAGCGAAAGGGACAACCGGCCCCGACTTCAAACAAGCCCTCGCGCAATTTTATCGGTTCCCTTGTCGTAAGTCGGCCTTGGCTCATTATGGTCCTGACCTGCTTGGTGCTTGGCGGATTTGCCGTATTCTCGACTCAGGTTAAGTTCACGTTTGATAAGCTGGCCATGTTCCCAAAAACGATGGCATCCATCGAAGGATTCTCCGTCATCGGCGAGCAGTTCTCGCCCGGCGAACTCGCTCCCGTTAAAGTGATCGTGGATACCGACGGCAAGGATCGGGACGTTGCCCGGACGTTGGCCTCACTTCCTTACGTGACACAAGTATCCGAGCCGCAGGCAGGGAAGATGAACCCTGCAATCCTGGCGTATGACGTACGCCTTAACCTGAATCCTTATTCGACGGAAGCGATGAATCTCATTCCGGAACTTCGCCAAACGGTTGAAAAAGAGCTAAATCAATTGGGCGACGCGAACGCTGCGGATCATGTATGGATTTCCGGAGAGACAGCGGATCAATATGACACGAAAGAAACAAACATACGGGATATGAGCATCATTTTGCCGCTGATCATTCTCATGATCGCAACTCTCCTAGTCGTGTATCTGCGTTCTTTGATCGCTGCAACTTACCTTATTCTAACCGTATTACTCTCGTATTTGTCGGCGCTGGGATTAGGGTGGATCTTCTTGCACTACTCTATGGGCATGGACGTGATTCAAGGCACGATACCGCTATATTCGTTTGTATTTTTAATCGCGCTGGGTGAGGATTACAACATTATCGTGATATCTTCCATATGGCAAAAAAGCAAGCGCATGCCGCTGAAACAAGCGGTCTTGGAAGGCGTGGGGGAGACGGGATCCGTCATAACGTCGGCAGGCCTCATTCTTGCGGGTACGTTCGCCGTTTTGATCACGATGCCGGTTCAGTTGATGTTGCAAATGGGAGTCATTACCGCGCTCGGGATTCTGCTCGATACGTTCGTTGTGCGTCCATTGCTCGTGCCGGCCATTACGCTGATCCTGGGCAAGTGGGCTTTCTGGCCCGGTCGCCGCAACGCCGTTTCAGATACGGATTCAACATCCATCGAAAAGCAAATCACATGGTCATCTATGTGAAACAGGTCGCATAAAGAGGACTTTGGATGTTCCCTCACACCACACATATTGAGTGCTGTGCGTTGTCGATAACTGAGTAGTATAACGAAGTCATAGTTTACCTATCTGTCGAAGCTCAGGCGTAGCAGAGCCTGGGCTTTTGATTATAGTTCGCTAACCAGATGACCGTTTTCTATCCGGTTATTACGCGGCAAAGCGACTTTACGAAACTATCGGTTTGAAACTTTTGGGACAGAGCGGAATGCTCTAAAGAGTGGATATCAATATTGGGATGAAGATTTAATGGTCTTACGATTGACGGAGACGTTAGTTCAATCATGAGTTCATTATTATCGTCAAAGGAGCGTTAAGCTGAACCATATCATAAGTGAGGTATGTTTGTCGTGTTCAAGGGTGTACAGGGAATTTCATATCCGATGCACTGCCATTGATTTCCCCCGAAGCAGCTTGGCGCCAAAAATAACCCACATGAGAGAAAACGGGATCTTTGCGGTGCCAAGTACAACGTCCCATACTGGAGAAAGGCGATCCCTAAAATAACGGTGCTTACGGAAAAGATCAGCCACGAGGTCCAGAACAGCAGAAAGCCGATCGAAACGATGGGTATGCGAAAATATTGCTGGAAAATTGCGAAGGAAGTTCGTGGATTCTATGAAGAAGTTGGAATGCGAACAGGCATGCGAATCATACTTTATGACAAGTCGGAAGCCCTTAATTTTATGTGGGATGGTGTCTGTATGTTCAGACAAAATGAAATGTGGCGCCCTGTCATTGCTGAGTTGTACAACACCCTGTATGCGGAACAGATGGTTTGCTCCATGAGCACACAGTTGTTTCATATTTCCGAGACCCAAAATTTAGAAGGAAACGTGGAAATGCATACCCACCTGGTTCCCGCCTCTTATCACCGCGTGACGGCTGCCGGTTCCGCCCAAAGGCTGTGGAACGGCGAAAGCGAAACGTCGCTGGTCGAGACCTTGACCTCCTGCATCAATAACGCCGAACAACAGGATCAAGACGTACGAGCAGGTCTAAACGTGATGCGAAATGCCGCACCTGCCAACTACAAACCGTTCGTGGACAACATCATCCGCTGGCAGGGGATCACCGAACAGCATTTGCAAAACGCCAAACGTATGACGCAGCAAATTGTTGGCTCTTAATCAGAACGCACGCCTGATAGTCGCTCAATAGATCACGGAGACAAGAAAAGACCGACGTAAAAAATCGGTCTCTTTCTGCTTGGATAGAGATTCAAGGAAGCGCTGGTATGCGGACCAGAAGGATTGATCAAAACGCCCAATTATGGCAATGCTATGTGAATAACAGGTTGAGGTGAATGACTATTGTGGAGAATCAAATCCAGGCATGTACGCGATGCCGATGGAGGAACTGCGGCTCTCGAGCTTGAAACGGAAGACGGACTTCTGGATGTTAACGTCCGTTGGGACGGCTGCATGGAAATTCATGTCTATTCGGTAACGGAAGAAAATCGTGAATTAAATGATACATTTCATACCTGTGACCTGAAAGGATTCATTGAAGCATTGACTTCTTTGGATCGGGCATGCCGCGATTATTTCGGAGATGGAAGCTACTGGGAACACGATTCCCGCGTTGACGAGGAATGAGCCATGGATGTGCCATTTACTTCGAACAACGGAAAGGGGCCGTCCCAAAAGTAGCTAAGTTCACTTAAAAGATAGCTCACTTTTATGAAAATGATGTTTCAAAATTAAAACGA
>FWWL01006091.1_pt1 | contig 17896 bp, 12 predicted proteins | sample 2228331 | NCBI WGS metagenome assembly FWWL01 (sample SAMEA103939775, study PRJEB20133) | metagenome
TGAGCAGCCCCGAAGGGGCTTTCGCTTTGAGCCCGACGGTTTCGCGTCGGGCGGAGCATATCCTGTCCCAACTCAAGTCCGAACTTCCGTTCCCCCATTCATTGCCCTTCGGTTACAGGTCGGTTAAAATGACCCTTTTCCTATTGACTCTCCGCGGGAGAATCGGTTATACTGCATAATGAAAGGCATTGGACACACTTCGGGGCGCTGGGCGGGGAGGAGGATGGACGAGTGAAGAGTTTGAGCGAACGAGGGGCTATTGCGGTAATCCCCGCGTACAACGAAGAGCGCTTTATTGGAAGCGTGGTCATACAGACCCGGCGGTTTGTGGAGACCGTGATCGTGGTGGATGACGGCTCCAGCGACGCCACCGGAGAGATTGCCCGCGCCGCGGGGGCGGTGGTGCTCACCCACGAGCGCAATCAGGGCAAAGGGAAGGCCCTGGAAACGGGGCTCAAAAAGGCGCGGGAACTCCTGCCCGGAGCGGTGGTGATCCTGGACGCCGACGGTCAGCATCTGCCCGCAGAGATTCCCCGGCTGCTGGCGCCCATCCTGTCCGGCGAAGCGGATATGGTCGTCGGCTCCCGCTATCTGGACGGGAACTCCCGCGTGCCGTTCCTGCGCATCATGGGCCATCGTGTTTTCAATTCCCTTACCAACCACACTTCGGGAGTCCATCTCACCGATTCTCAGAACGGCTTCCGCGCCTTCTCCGGGCGGGTGCTGAATGCTCTCTCCTTTCACTCTAACGGCTTTTCTGTGGAGTCGGAGATGCAGTTCCTGGCCCGGGAGTACGGCTGGAAGGTGAAGGAAGTCCCCGTTACCGTCCGGTACACCGATAAACCGAAGCGCTCTGTCTTCGTCCACGGACTGATGGTCCTGGACGGGATGCTGAAGTTTATCGGGCGCCGCCGTCCGCTGTTTGTCTTCTCCGTCATCGGCTCATTGCTGCTCCTGATCGGGATGGGCTGGGGCTTCTGCGTGGTGGAAATCTACCGCCGGACGCTGCAACTGGCCGTCGGATACGCATTGATCTGTGTATTACTGATTATCCTGGGCTCCACCGCGCTTTCCACCGGCATCGTTCTCCATTCCGTCCGTGGGCTGGTGCTGGACCTGTTCCAGCATTTAGGGTGCCGATCGGCCGGCCCCCGGAGTGAATGAGCAAGCACCGATGTCCTTTCCGTCCGCGCGGGCCAGTGTGATCATCGTCAACTATAACGGGAGGCAATATCTGGAACGGTGCCTTGCCACCCTGTTGCCTACCCTCGGGCCGGAGGACGAAGTCCTGCTGGTGGATAACGGTTCCACCGACGGTAGCCCCGAATGGGTGGAGCGCCTCTTCCCTTCCGTTCCCATCGTCCATTCGCCGACCAACGGCGGGTTTGGCTACGGGTGCAACCTTGCAGCACGCCATGCCCGGGGAGCCTATCTGGTCTTTCTCAACCCGGATACGGCGGTGACACCGGGCTGGCTGGAAGGGTTGATCTCGGCGCTGGAGACCCCCGGGATCGCCCTGGCGACGCCCTGCATCCTGCTGATGGACGATCCGGAGCGTGTCAACACCATGGGCAACGATGTCCATTACACCGGCCTCGCTTTCTGTCGGGGGATCGGAGCCCCCCGGCCGCTCACCGGCGAAATAGAGGACGTCCCGGCGATCTCCGGCGCGGCTTTCGCCGTCCGTCGGGAGGTCTGGGAAGCGCTGGGGGGGATGGACCCGTCCTTTTTCCTGTACGTGGAGGATACCGATCTCTCCTGGCGGGCCTGGCTATCGGGATACCGTTGTGTGGTCGTGCCGCAGTCGGTGGTGTATCACCGCTACATGCTCCGATTTGGCCCCGATAAAATCTTCTATCAGGAGCGCAACCGCTACCGGATGCTCCTGAAATGTTTCCGCTGGCCCACCCTGCTGATTCTGTTCCCGGCCCTGCTTTTGACCGAAATCGTCACCTGGGGGTTTGCGCTGATGAGCACCCCGCGCCGCGGGGGCGAAAAATGGCGGGCCGGGGTCTGGACGCTGCGCCACTGGCGGGAGACGATGGCCCTTCGGCGGGAGGTGCAGGCCACCCGCCGGGCGCCCGACCGGGCACTGCTGACCCGCTGTACCCACCGCCTGGCCTACGGACAGGCCCGCCCCGGCCCACTTGCCCTCTGGGCCGGCCGTCTCCTGGACCCGCTCTTCCGGCTGATCCAGTGGGCCGCATACATCCTGATCCGGTGGTAGGCCGATGCGCATTGCCCACGTCACGGCGACGTTCCCACCCCACTACGCCGGCACCGGCGTGGTCTGTTACCACAACGCCCTGGGGCTGGCCCGCCTGGGCCATCGGGTGACCGTCTTCACGGCCCGGGAGCCCATCCCTCCAGGGTACACCGACCCGCCGGAGGTGGAGGTCCGCCGTCTCCCGGCCCTCTTCCGGATCGGCAACGCGCCGCTCCTGCCGGGACTGGCCCACCTGAACGGCGCGGACATCGTCCACCTGCACCACCCGTTCATCTTCGGGGCGGAGATCATCCGGGCGGTTTCCCGCTTCCGGGGAATCCCGTACGTGCTCACCCACCATAACGATCTGATCGGCCGCGGCCTGCGCCGCTATCTCTTTGACCTGTATTCGGCGCTCATCGTGCCCTGGATTGTAGCGGGCGCGCGCCGGATCATCGTCGTTTCCGCAGACCACGCCCGTTCCTGCCGCCTGGCGCCGCTCTTCCGGCGGCGGTGGGCCGATGTGGTGGAAGTGCCCAACGGAGTGGATGCCGACCGCTTCCGGCCGGGGCTGGATGGGAGTGGGGTTCGGCAACGGTACGGCGTCCCGGAGAACGCGCGCGTCGTCCTCTTTGTCGGCGCACTGGACCGGGCCCATCACTTCAAGGGATTGGACCACTTACTGCAGGCCTTTCGCTCCGTAGGGAATGCGGGGGCTGTCCTGATGGTCGTCGGCGACGGCGATTTGAAGGGGGAGTTCGTCGCCCTGGCCGACCGGTTGGGGTTATCTGACCGCGTCCGTTTTGTTGGAACGGTCCCCCATGAGCGCGTTCCCGCGTTCTACGCCGCCGCCGACGTCGTTGTGCTCCCCTCATTCCCGCCGGAGTCGTTCGGGATGGTACTGATTGAGGCGATGGCCTGTGGGAAACCCGTGGTCGCCCATGCCATCCCCGGCGTCCGCTCCGTGGTCCGCGACGGCGAAGACGGGTTGCTGGCCCGCCCCGGCGACGTCGCCGATCTGGCGGCGAAAATCCAGGCCCTGCTGGACGACCCTGATCGGCGGCGGGAGATGGGCGGGCGGGGACGGACCAAAGTGGAGGAGAGATACGCCTGGCCCCGGATCATCCCCCGCCTGGTTCAGGTCTACGAGGAGGCGCTCCGATGAGCACCCCGTCGGCCCTGCCCGATCTGTTGCACCGGACGGCCTTCAACCTGTGCGCGGCGCTGGCGGAGGCGAAGGGGCGCGTCCATCTGGTTGCTGGAAATCCCCTCTACGCGGCGGAACTCTCCGAACGGCTGGGCCGGGGGGAAGGGCGGGAGCGGTCCCGCAGGCCCCCGGTGCTGGTCTGGGCAGACCCGCGGCCGGAGGCCTGGCCTCAGGTCGCCGACCGCCTTCAGGAGTTCCCGCCGGGCGGGACGGTGCTGGTGCTGGCGGCGGGCTGGACTGGGCGAAAGTGGGCCCGTCGTCTCATCGGAGAGCGGGAGGATCGGTATCTCCGCCCCGCCACAATTGCCCGCTGGCTGGTCGGCAACGGGTTCCGGGTGACGGCCCGCTACGGCATCGGCGGACCGGCCTATTGCTTCTGGGGGGCGCTGGCCCGCGCCGCGGCACTGCTCCGGCGGGACGATTGGGCCGACCGTCTCCACGCACGCGCCCGCGAGGCGCTCCTTTCTGAGGACGGGCCGGTGGAGACCGCGCGGCTGGTCATTCTGGTGGCCCGAAAACCGGAGGAGAGATGAGCGACGAACTGTGTCTGATATCTGCAGACCGCTCCCGCCGGGTGCTGGTCCATGCCGTCGCCCTGCTGGACGCCTGGCTGGAGACGATGCGCGGCCCCGACGGCTACGGCGGGCCGGTCGTCCACTGGTGGCAGGATAACCTTCTCTACACCGGCGTCGGGCTGGATTGGCGCTACGAGGGGATCATCCTGGGCTACCTGAACCTCTACCGCGCCACCGGGGAGGAGCGCTGGCTGGATAAGGCCCGCCGCGCCGGGGACGACCTGGTCCGGGGGCAACTCCCTGCGGGGAATTTCCGCGCTTCCTGCTTTGAGGCCAATCCCGGCACCGGCGGCACGCCCCACGAAGCTGCCTGTGACCGGGCGCTCATTGCCCTGGCGCAGTCCCTGCGAGAGCGGGGCGACCCGGCCTGGGAGGTGTACGCGGGGGCCGCGCACCGCAACCTGGAGGGATACATCCTGCGCTTCCTCTGGAACGAGGAGGGGCGCTTTTTCCAGAACACGCCCACCGACCTCACCTTCGTCCCCAACAAAGCGGCGACGACGGCGGAGGCGCTGATGGCCTGGGCCGACCTGACCGGTGACCCGGCGCCGATGGAGCAATACGTCTTCCCCACCCTGGACCGAATTGTGGCGGTTCAGTTCCGTTCCCCTGACCATCCGCTGGACGGCGCGGTGGACCAGGGCGTGGTGGGCAACAGGGGGATGGGCCGGTTCTTCCCATTTTACATCGCCCGCTGCATCCCGGCCCTGATGGAGGGGTACGAACGGAGCGGATGGGGGGCGTACCGGGATGCCGCTCGCGCGGCGGCCGGTTTTCTCCTGCGCTTCCGTCGTCCGGACGGTTCGTTCCCCCAGGTGGTCTACCGGAACGGCCGCGTGGGCGAAACGCCCCGCTGGGTCGCCGGAGCGGGGGACATCCTGCGGGCGCTGGAACGGATGCGCCGGGATGGGATGAACGTCCACCCTGAAATCACCCTGGCCTGGCTGCTGCGGGGACAGCACCCCCACGGCGGGATTGCCACCGCGCGGGGGTTCTCCGGCCGCAACGGTGCGCATCCGCCCTCCCATCCCGATTTCCGCGACCTGCTCCCCGTCTGCGGGTGGGCCGACAAAGCGTTCCGTTACCTGACCGGGCGGATATGTCGGGGGGACCGCATTCCGGAGGTCGGGCCGTTGCCGGATGTGGAGATGGACGGCGAATTTCGGGGCGTGCGCTGCCGGTATAAAGAGACCGCGCGGTGGATAGAGGTGCGCGGTGAGAACGGCTGGCGCTACCGCTGGACGAAGGGCGCTCCCTGGGCGGAGGTGAACGGGAAACTGGCCGTTTTTCCATAGGACGCGGATGAACACGGAGCGCCAGAGATGTTGCACCGCGGAGAGCGCAGAGAGCGCGGAGATGGAGGAACCACGGGAGACCTCACCCCATCCCCCTGACCCCCTTCCCCTCTCCCACGGGGCGAGGGGAAGGGGGAGAAGCCCCCTTTTGACAAGGGGGCTTTCGCTCCTGGCGGGTTTGCGACCCTCCGGTCACCGAACGCCGGTCACAGACCGGCTTTGAGCATTTTTGTTTACAGAGTCTCTGCGTGCTCTGCGGTAGGATAGATGCCTCTAAAAATCAGCGTTCATCTGCGTGAGTCAGCGTCCAGTTTCAAAGGGGTGCTGTGAATCCGGGAACGTTCTGGCAGACGGTCTATCTCTGGGCGGATGCCCATGCCCTCTGGTTGTTCGGAGTCGGCCTGACGGTCGCCGTCGTGGGCAACGCGCTCCTCTGGCGCCGCGACCGGAGGTTTGTCGGCGGGGATGTTCGGACGATATATGCCTGGCCCCCCGCCGACGCGCGGCCCAGGGTGAGTTTGCTGATCCCGGCATGGAACGAGGCGGCCTTTCTGCCCGCCTGCCTGGACTCCGCCCTGGCCCTGCAGTATCCGGAAAAAGAGATCATCGTCTGCGCGGGCGGGACGGACGGGACGCTGGAGATCGCCCGCCGCTACGCCGCCCGCGGGGTGATTGTCCTGGAGCAGCGCCCCGGCGAAGGCAAGCAGCGCGCCCTGCAGCGCGCCTTCGCCCGCTCCACCGGCGACGTCATTTTCCTGACCGACGCCGACTGCGTGCTGGAGGACGCGGTGTTTGAGGAAACGCTATCCCCCATCCTTGCTGGTCGGGAGAAGGTGGTCACCGGCACGTTTCGGCCGCTGGACTGTCAGAGGGGCCATCCGCTGGTCCTCTATCAGTGGGTCCACCACCTCTACGCGCAGGCCCGGATGCCGGAGTATGTGGGCGCCCTGGAGGGAGTGAACGTGGCCGTCCGCCGGGACGTTCTGGAGGCGACGGGAGGGTTTGCGGTGTCCGCGCCCATCGGCACGGACTACCGCCTTTCCCACCAGTTGCGGGCCGCCGGATACCGCATCCGCTGCATTCCCCACAGCCGGGTGCAGACGGCCTACAGCGTTCGTCTGGGCGAATACGGCCTTCAGCGCTCCCGCTGGTTTCGCAACCGATTGCTGTACGGCATCCGCTTCCGGGCCTGGCGGGACGTCTTCGGCCACCTATGGGCCGGTCTTTCGTCCCTCTTTATGCTGGCGGTCCCCCTGACGGGCGGGCTGGGGGCGCGGTGGCTCTGGGCGCTCTGGCTGGCTGGTCTGGTGCACCTGCTCCTCAGCCAGACGCGTGTCGTCCGTTTCGCCCAGCGGCAGGGGGTGCCGATCCCCCGCCGGTGGGGGTTCGGGCTTTTCTCCCTGTATATGGTTTTCGGCTGGGCCGTGACGGTGTGGGGGCTGGTTGAGGCGCTCCTGCCCGGCCGCCGCTGGAGATGGTGACGCGATGACCGGCGATTTGATGGCTCATCCGGAGACCTCACCCTCACCCCGTCGCCTGTGGCGACACCCCTCTCCCTCTCCCACGGGGAGAGGGAGAGGGGTTGGGGGAGAGGGTGAGGTGTTTTCAAGGACCCCACCCTCCCCCCGTCGCCTGTGGCGACTCCCCTTTCCCGCCGGGAGAGGGGCCGGGGGAGAGGGTGAGGTCTCTGTGCGCTCCATCCTGCAGAACGCCCTCTGGCTTCTCTCCGGGAATATCGCCGCGCAGGCGCTGGCGGCGCTGATGGGATTGCTCCTGGCCCGTCGGATCGGCCCGCACGGGTACGGGCTCTACGCTACCGCCTTCACCTTTGCCGCCGCGTTCACCTACGCCGCGCTGATGGGCCTGGATAGCGTCGTCCCCCGCTATGTCGCCCGGCAGCCCGACGCCGTCGGGCGCATCCTGCTCACCGCGCTCTGCCCGGCCCTGGCCTGGCTCCCCGTCCTGACGCTCCTCATCGGGGGTATCGGCATCGCACTGGGATACACGCGGGATGTCCTGGCTCTGCTCTTCCCAGCCGCTCTCATTACGGGCATCCGCGGCCTGATCAACCTATTCCGCTCCGCCCTGCGCGGCCTGGAGCGGATGGACCTGGACGCCGCAATCCAGGTGATGGAGAACGGCATCGTCCTGCTGGGGGTGGGGCTGGTTCTGTGGGTGGACCCGTCGGCCTGGAATGCCACCCTTTCCATTTTGCTGGCGGAGTCCCTTGCCCTGGCGCTGATCGCGCTCTGGGTGGGGCGGATGACGCACCCGCGAGGTGGGGAGGCCCGCCTGGCGCGAGAGATGCTTCGGGCAGCGTTCCCCATCGGCCTGACCTTCACTATGGTCGGGCTCAACCTGCGGCTGGACACCCTCGTCCTCTCCCTGTTCCGGCCCAGCAGTGAGGTCGGCTTCTACAGCGCCGCGGTCGCCCTGCTGATGCTTTCCCGTTCCGTCGCTCTGATGGCTGCGGCGTTCCTGCCCCGCCTCTCCGCCCTCGCCGGGCGGGACGATGCCGCTTTTGGATACCTGCGCGACCGCAGTGTTCAGAGCGCCGTCATCATCGGCACCGGGATCGGCGTGGCGATGGGAGGGCTGGCACCGTTTCTGGTCCGCCTGCTCTACGGGATCGCTTTCCTGGAGGCCGTGCCGTCCCTGCGGATTTTGAGCGTTGCCAACATCGCCCTGTTCGTCAACACCTGCTTCTGGCAGGTGCTCATCGCGCAGGGGGAGCAGGAGAAGATCGCCCGCGCCACCCTCGTCTCCCTGCTGGTCTCGTTGCCCCTCTCGCTGGGGCTGGTCCCCCGCTGGGGAGCGGTCGGCGCGGCGGTGGTGGCGCTGGCGCGGGAGTCCCTGCAGACCCTGTTGCTGGCGCGCGCGGTCCTGCGGCCGCCGCGGACGCTCCCCGCGCGGGCGTTCCTGGCCCCCTTCCCGGCGGCCGTCGTTATGGCCCTCCTCCTCTGGCCCGTCCGGGGGGAGACGGGCGCCCTTGCCCTGCTGGCTCTTTTCCCTGCATTTCTGGCTTATCTGGCAATCCTGGCTGTCGGCGACCGCGACCTGCGCGCCCTGTTGCGGCGGTGGCGTCTTTCCACGAAAATACGTTTTACTTTTTACGTTTTATGCACAGGCCTTCTGCTGGCCCTCGCCGCTCCCGTCCGCGCCCAGGACGGCATCCCCATCTTCGCCGTCCGGCAGTACGACCTGAACGGCGACGGGCGGCCGGATATGACCGCCGTGGACTGCGCCTTCGCGTCGTCCTACGACCGCATCCTCATATTTGACCGCGCCGGGGATATGGGGACCGGCACCGACGTCCGGGCGGTCGCCGATTTCCGGGACGACGTCTGGATTTTTGACGTCGGCGCCGACCAGACCGCCCAGTTGATCGTGATGTTCGCGCGGGAGGGCGGGCGACAGGTGGCCTACATCTACGACGACCGGGACGGCGACGGCGTCGTTTCCTACCGCGCCCGTCCCGGATACGTGGAGGTCACCGAATCCCCCTGGCACGTCCGGGTGGTCGCCGATCCGGACTGGTTTCTCCCCGACGGACGGGTCAACCCGCGCCTGCAGTTCCAGATAGACGGCTACATCCTGCGCTACCTGGAGTGGGGCGAGGCCGCGCCCGCCCCCGAATGGGCCCGACGGGAGGCGGTCACCGACGGTATGGTGGACTGGGATGTAGAGGTGGTGGACGCTGATGGCGACGGCATCGCCGACTATCAACTCCAGCGGTTACTCCGTCCCTCGCCGAAAGACGTTCACATCTTCCGGGCCACCCTCTACGTTAACCGGCGGCCCCGGCCCGCCGCGCCCTATCCCAACGCGCTCTTCTGGCCCCTGCTGGTGCCGAAACACAACGTCCGGGAGTACAACTACTTTGACCATCATCCGGCCGTTTCGGTGGACTGGTCCCCGGCCCGGATAGACCAGGTCGGCATCCTGGGATACCCCACCGAGCAGGGATACCACATCAACAGCCGCGCGCCCTGGAAGAAAGGCGCGGTCAACTACGCCAATTTTGAGAACCCCATGGCCTACTACGACCTGGCGGGGGATGCCGACGGTCGTCCGGAACTGATGGTCCGCCTGGAGGTCTTCGCCGAGCGCGACCCTTCGTTCTCCACCGAGGCATGGTTTCTGGGCGGATTCCCCTGGCCGATCATTCAGGTGGACTACCCCTGGGACCAGAACAACGACGGCCGGTGGGACTACCAGTTGAGCCTGGCCGGATTCCATCCGGTCACCACCGTGGTGGAATTCCCCGATTTTGCCGTCCAGACGGTGCCGTACGAGATGCTCCCGAACTGGGTGACCGAGCGAGAGTGGGCGGTGGCCACCTTTGTCGTCGCCGAGACAGGCGCCTACTGGGGGAGTGAGGGAATGCTGGAATGGGAGGTCAACCGGGGCTTCCATGATGGGCGACTGGTGGAGCCGTCGGGCCTGCGCAACCTCTATATGACCGGTCTGACGGACGAGCCTCCACTGGAGAACTATGCGGAGATCCGCCGCGGGATGCGCGGCGAATACGCAACCGACGGAGTGGGGCGGCCCGTCCTCTACTGGAGCCCCGTGGACCGCCGCCTGCACCTCTTCCGCGCCCAGGGCGGGCTCTGGAATGTGGACGGCCGGGCGACCGTCCGCTACGCCGACCGGGATGGAGACGGTTATCTGGACCAGTGGCAGTACGACGCCGGAGATGGGACGGTCCGCCAGTTGAACCTGGGGCGGGGCTACCTGCTCTACGCCGGGGGTGAGGAGGTGCTTCTGAAGAGGGTGGACGTTTCCCCGGCGGCGCTCGCCGTCTCCCCGCCCCGCAACCGGGCGGAGTGGGAGCAGTTGCGGCGGGCGCTGGAGGCGCGCCCTGCTCCTCTCCCTGCCGACGACGTGAAGGGGATGCTGGCCCAGTTTGACGGCCCCGAAGTGCGGATAGAGGGGGCGGCCGTTCGGGATATCCGGGTCACCCGCCGGGGGATTCGTTTCGTTCTGGAGGTTCGGCCGGGCGGACGGGTCACGTCCGACGCCTGGGGCCTGCTCCCGGCGGGCCTGGAGCCCGGAACGTACGTCGTGACCGGCGAGGCGGGCCGCTGGACGGTGCGCCCGTGGACTCCCGCGGCGCCGCTCCTGGTCTCCGTGGAGGGAAGCAGTGTCCGGGAGGGGGAATGGGGCAACGTGGTAGCGACGGTTCAGAACGCCGGCCTGGAGGACGTCCACCCGTTCCCCCTCTGCGCGGTCCTGGAGGGGCCGGGCGGGGCACGCCAGGTGCTGACGGCGACGCTCCCGCTCCTGCCCGGTGAGGGGCAGCGGACGGTACATTGGGACTGGCGCCCAACCCGCGCCGGGGTGTGGCGTCTTGCCGTTATCGCCGACTGCGAGGGAGTTCGTGGGTCTCCAATGCTGCTGGGCCAGGCCCGGTTGTCGGTGGCCCGTCAGCCGGCCCTCTATTTCCACCGCCTGCTGGCCCTTCCGGCGCGCGTCCGGGGGGCCGTGCTGGCCCTGCTGGGGAGCGCGGTGGCGCTGGCGGGCGGCACGATGGCCCTCTGGCTCCGGGGGAGAGCGCCACAACGGGAGGGGAATTACCCCGTCCGCTGGCACCTCTTCCTGCTGGCGGTGTACGTCCTGCTGGCGGCCGGGTATGTGGGAGCGCGGTTTCTCTGGAACTGGACCTCTACCGACGACGCCCGACTGACGGTCGCAGCCGAACGGGCGTACGCAGAGGGGACCATCCTGCCATCGGCCGATGCCTATCCCTTCGGCTATGCCTACCCGATTCTGAACGTTTTCCTCTCTCACTGGACTGGCGTTTCTATCCCTGCTCTTCAGACCTTTGTCCAGCCCTTCCTGGTGGTGATGCTGGTGCCGCTGGCCTTCGCGGCGTACCGTCAACTGACCGGGCGCCCGTCCGTGGGGCTTCTGGCGGCGACACTGCTCTTCCTGCAGCCGGAGTTTCTCTTTGAGTCGGTGCGCAGCAGCCACCCCAAGATGACCTGGGCACTGGCCCTGGGGCTTCTCTACACCCTGGGGGCCAGTTTCCAGGCCGCCGGGGAGGGGAAATCCATCGGCCGCTGGGTGTTTCTCTGCTACCTTTTCGCCTTCGGCCTGGCGACCAGCAGCGCCTTTTTCGCCTCCAGTTATCTCTTCGCTATCGCCTGCGCCTTCGCCGGATGGCGCCTGCTGAAGGCCCGCAACGGTCGGCCGCCCGCGCGCTGGCTTCCCCTCATGCGCCTGCTCTACGTGACCGCGTCCTTCTCCATCCTTCTGTACGTCTGTATCTATCACATCTACCCGCCCGCGCGGGGCCAGTTATCCCTCCTGCGCACCATCCTGGACCAGGTCGCCCTGTTGCTGCTGAACGTGGAGGTTACGGCAAACCCGTATGGGTACATTCAACGGGCCTGGGTCAGCGAAGGGGTGTACATCGCCCTGACGTTCTTTAACTGGATTGTTCTGGCCCTTTCGGCCGGGTTCTGGCTCTCCCGCGCCCGCCGGGTATGGGAAGGACGGGGGGAACTCTCCCCCAATCAGGTCTTTACCTGGCTTCTCTACGGAGGGTTCGGGCTTTTCCTGGCCATCTCGGTCGTGCTGGACCTGGCCGGAGCCCTTTCGGCCAACCTGCAGGTACGGGTGTTCCCCCATCTGATGATTGTGGCGATTCCGCTGGCCGCGGAGGCAATAGAGGGACTGGCGGAGCGGGTCGCCCGGCGGCCGGCCCCTCTGCGTCGTCTGCTAACGGGGGTGGGGGTCCTTGCAGTTGCTGGTTTCTCCCTGGCGTCGCTGCTGAAGGTGACCAACGAACCCTTCCTGAGCCACAACTGGGTCTTCTATGCCGACCAGGAGGAGATGGCGGTGAACTGGCTGGGGGACCGCGGCGCCGATGCCCGGGTCTGGACCGGGCCCGACGAGCGGCTGGTGGCGCTGGCGGAGGTCACTGGGACCTGGAAAGCGCACCGTCTGAAGGCGCATTGGGGCAAGCCCGACCCGTCTGACCCTTCGGAATACCCGTACCTGATCCTGTCGGAGACCATCACCCTGCGCGCCTGGCGGGCCGGAGAATCGCTGCCGGAAATCCAGCCCTGCAACCGGATTTACGACAACCGTTTCGCGGCCATCTACCGCCTCCGTCCAACCAGCCCGCACCGGCGGTAATCCGTTTACGTTTTACTTTTTACGTTTTACGCCTTTACGTTCATGCCATCAGCCACCATCATCCTCATCACCCATAACGGCCAACCGTACCTGGAGGAGTGCCTGGACTCCCTCCGGCGGGCTCTCCTGCCCGGCGCGGAGGTCGTCGTGGTGGATAACGCTTCCACCGACGGCAGCGCCGAACTGGTCCGCGCCCGGATGCCCGAGGCGAAACTGGTGGTGAACGCTGTCAATTGCGGCTTCGCCGCGGCCTGCAACCAGGGCGCGGCGATGGCGCGGGGGGAAATCCTGGTCTTCCTGAACCAGGATACCCGCGTGGAGAGGGACTGGCTTCGGGCTCTCCTCAAGGGCTTTCGGGACGATTCGGTGGGGCTGGTCACTTCTACTGTGCTATGGATGGACCGGCCGGACCGGGTTCAATCCTGCGGGCAGGACATTCACTACACGGGGCTGGTTTTCGGGCGGGCGTTCGGCGTCCCGCGGGCGGAAGTTCCTGCCCCGGCGGAGATCGGCGCCGTCTCCGGCGTCTCTTTCGCCGTGCGGCGGGAGGTATGGGACGCGCTGGGCGGACTCTGCGAACCCTTCTTTATGTACTACGAGGAGACCGACCTCTCCTGGCGGGCCCGTCGGGCCGGGTATCGGTGCGTGCACGTGCCCGATTCAGTCGTCTACCACGCCGGGCGCACCGACCGCCCGGGCCCGGCCGCCCTGTACTGGTCCTACCGCAACCGCGCGCTGGCCGTCCTGCGCAACTGGCGGTGGAGCACCCTGCTCCTTCTCCTGCCCGCGCTCATCCTTGCCGAAGCGCTGGAGTGGGCTCTGGCGCTGGCGCGGGGCCAGGCGGGACTTTGGGCCAAAGGGCGCGCCGTCGGATGGCTGCTTGCCCATCCGCGAGAGGTGGCCCGCATCCGCGCCGAAGCCCGGGAGCCCCTGCGGGCGCGGGATAGGGAAATGCTGGCCCGGATGGCCTGGCGCCTGGAACCGCGCGTCGTCACCGGAGGGCGGATCGGCCGGGCGCTGATCGCGCTCTGCAACGGCCTCTTCTACCTGAACGGATGGCTGGCCCGCCGGGTGCTGCGCTTGTGGGAGGGACGGGGATGAGAGTCCAGTTGCTGGTGCGGTCGTATGCCCACCGGATCGGGCTGGCCCGCTATACGGCGTCCCTGTGCGAGGCGATGGACCGCCTGGGCATCCCATACCGCCTGGCGACACCGACCTATCCGGGGTGGGTCCGGGTGGCCCACTGCCTGCTCCGCCCGCTGGGGCTGGACGTGCGGACGTTCCTGACCACCTATCCGGTGGCGGCGCCGCTGGAACGGGGCGTGCTGACCCACCTGACCGCCCAGCAGATGGCGACCCTGCTCCTTTTCCGGCCCGACCTTCGCCCGGTCGTCGTCACCGTCCACGACATCATCCCGTACCTGACCGCCGGGGAGCGGGGTGGGGGAGGGTATCGGCACCGGGCGGAGCGGTTCTTTGACGCTCTGGCCACCCGTGCGCTGCGGCGCGCCGATGGGATTATCGTTGATTCCGCGTACACCCGCCAGACGCTCACCCGCGCCCTGGCGTACCCCCCGGAGCGGATATGGGTGGTGCCGCTGGGGGTGGATACGGAACGCTTCCGTCCCTGTTCGGTCCCGGCCGACTTTGACCGTCGCTACGGACTGGATTCCCGTTGCCGCTATGTCCTGTACGTGGGGTCGGAGAACCCGCGCAAGAACCTGCCGATGCTCTTGCGGGCCTTCGCGCGCCTGCGCCGGGCCCTGCCCGACGTCCGCCTGATCCGGGTGGGGGCGATCCAGTACCCGGCCCATGCCCTGGAACTGGAGTATCTGATCAACCGGTTGGGCCTTTCCGACGCCGTGTTGCATTTCCCGGCCGTGGCGGACGATGACCTGGTGTTCTTCTACAACCGGGCCGACATGTTCGCATTTCCCTCGCGGTACGAGGGCTTTGGCCTGCCGGTGCTGGAGGCAATGGCCTGCGGCACCCCCGTCGTTTGCGCCGATGCCGCCTCGCTGCCGGAGGTGGCGGGAGACGCCGCGCTGCGGGTGCCGCCGGACGACGAGGCGGGATGGGCGGCGGCGATGGAGCAGGCGCTCACCGACAGCGCGCTGCGGGCCGGACTTCGGGCGCGCGGCCTGGCGCGGGCCCGTCAGTTCCCCTGGGAGCGCACCGCCGCAGAGACGGTGAAGGTGTATGAGCGGGTGGGGTTTTAGATCTCACCCCATCCCCCTGCCTCCTTACTAAAGACCTCACCCTCTCCCCCAACCCCTCTCCCTCTCCCACGGGGAGAGGGAGAGGGGTTCTGCCTGCGGCGACGGGGTGAGGGTGAGGTCTGCCCGTCGCCGAAGGCGACGCGGGGGTGAGGTTGCCAGACCTCACCCCATCCCCCTGGCCCCCTTCCCCTCTCCCAGCGGGCGAGGGGAAGGGGGAGAAATGCCCCCTCTCCCCCTGGGAGAGGGGGCGCGTCGCCGAAGGCGACGCGGGGGTGAGGTCAACGGTGAGATAAGGACAACGTGATGAACGACCCGTTTTCTCTGCTCACAGGACCATTGCCCCTGCTGGGGGCTGTGCGTCTGCTCCTGGGGCTGGCCTTTGTCCTGCTGGTTCCGGGCTACGCGTTTCAGGCGGCGCTCTTCCCCCGGCGGGACGACCTCTCCGGCCCGGAGCGGTGGGCCCTTTCCCTGGGGATCAGCCTGGCGATGGTCCCCATCCTGGCCCTGATTCTGGACCAACTCCCCTGGGGGCTTCGCCTGGAGTCCGTCGTTGTGGCCGGCGCCGGGCTGACGGCCCTGGGGGCGGGGACGGCCTGGGCTATCCGGCGGCGGGAAGCAGAAAACCCTCTTGCCTCCTTTGGGCGATGGCGACTGGAGGGCATATTCCACCGCCGGGCCCGGACACTGTGGGGCGCCGTCGCGCTGGCGCTTGGGGGTGCTTTGCTTCTGGGGTTCGTCTTTCAGACCGCGCGGCAGGGGGAGCCAGTCACCGAGTTCTACCTGCTGGGCGCGGAAGGGCGGGCGGAGTTGTATCCCTACCGGGGCGTTGTCGGCGAATCTCTCACCGTGACAGTGGGGATCGTCAACCGGGAAGGAGTGCCCGTGGCATACCGGCTGGAGGTTGTGGACGGGGAAGGTCTCCTGGGGCAGATGGGCCCGATGGTGTTGAGGGACGGGGAGAAATTTGAGGGGCCGGTCTCGTTTACCCCGGCCCGTGCCGGAGAACCGTTGCGGGTGGAGTTTCTCCTCTACCGGAACGGGTTGCCGCTTCCATACCGTCGCCTGTGGCTCTGGCTGGAGGTGGTGGAGTGAGGGCGGAAAGACAGATTTCGCGCGCCGTGGCGGCCATTCGGGCTGGCGACCGGGTTCGGGCCCGGCGATGGCTGGAGGATGTCGTGCGCGCCGAACCGGACTCCGAACCGGGGTGGTTCTGGCTGGCCCACGCGGTGGAGAGCGACGAGGAGCGGCGGTTTTGTTTCTCGCAGGTCCTGCGCGTCAACCGCCGGAACGCTCTGGCGCGGCGGGAACTGGAGGCACTGGGGCCGGGACCCGTCCGTTCTCCGCTGGAAGCGCGCCCGGTCTCCCGTCGGGGACTGCCCTTTTCGGAATCCCTGACCGCGCAGGCGCTGGGGTACCTGCTGATGCTGGCCCTCGCGGAAATCCTCACCACATTCGTGGAGCCCCGGCTGGGGATGCTCCTGCACAGTCTGCTGTTGACGGGGACCCTGTTTTACGGCGCCCGGTCCTGGGACCACCCGTCTCATCGCCTCTGGCTTGCCCTGGGCCTGGCACCCCTCATCCGCCTGCTCAGCCTCTCCCTCCCGTTACGGACCTTTCCGCTGATTTACTGGTATCTGATCGTCAGCATCCCGCTTTTTGTTGCCACTGCCGTGATCCGGCGTACGGTGAACCTCTCCTGGGCGGAGATCGGCCTGCATGGACGGGGATTGCTATGGCAGTTGCTGATTGCAGGGATGGGACCGTTCCTGGGGATAGTAGAATACCGCATCCTGCGGCCTGTGCCGCTGATTCCCGCCCTGACCTGGAGGGAGATACTGCTTCCGGCACTGATCCTTCTCTTCAGCACCGGCCTGCTGGAGGAGTTGATCTTCCGGGGAGTGATGCAGCGGATCGCGCTGGAGGTAATGGGAAAATGGGGGATGGTGTATGTCGCGGCGGTTTTCGCCGCGCTCCACATCGGTCATCGCTCCCTGACCGACGTCTTCTTCGTCTTCGGGGTGGCCCTGCTGTTTGGGTGGTTCGCGCACCGAACCCGTTCGGTCGTGGGGGTTTCCCTGACCCACGGGCTGATCAACATCTGGCTCTTTCTGGTTGTGCCCTTTCTGCCGGTGGTGGGCTAAAGTGGGGTTATCTCAACACCTCGGCGATCCGCAGCGCGACCAGTGTCAGGAAGGCCAGCAGAAGCGGGATGATGCCCACGTTCAACGCCCGGTCCAGCGCTCGGGCCCATCGCTCCCGGCCTGTCGCGGCCACTTCCTTCTGCACCAGCAGGGTGAACAGGGTCATCACGGCGATCAGGGCCAGCGAACTGGCAATGGCGACGGTTGTGACCGTCATCACGGTGGATGTGGTGACCGTAGAGACCATTTCTTCTCTCCCGAATCCGGATGGTGTGCGATCAAGACAGGAATCCGTACCGCCACCCCGCTCTGCGCTGTCCCGCGAGCGCTTTGCCCCTCACTTTCGCGTGGAAGGATGGGCGAAATCCGTCCGTGTGCCCGTACCCATTATAACAACTGTCTCCGTCTTTCGTGTTTCAGATTGATTACTATTGTGTTTCAGAGTTGTAGGGCAACTCCTGAGAAGTTGCCCCACAGAGTTGCCCTTTCCCCACTTTGCGATAAAATGCAACCGTAGAGCCCGACCTTCGCAGAGGGCTATTCACCGCGGAGCAGTCCACAGTCCACAGTCTACAGTTCACAGTTCACAGTCCACAGTTTAGGGCCTGGTCACGGGTTTTTATAATCTGTGAAAATCTGTGGCAAAAGAACTCCGCGTCCTCCGCGTCTCGGCGGTGAAAATAGATGGGTGGCGGAAAGTTACCGCAGGGGGTGATTGTGGAACCGGTATCTGTGCTGCGCGGCAAGCGGATTCTCCTGGGGGTCACCGGCGGGATCGCCGTCTACAAAGTCTGCACGCTGGCCAGCCACCTGACCCAGATGGGGGCAGAGGTGGACGTGGTGATGACCGAGGCGGCGACCCGCTTCGTCTCTCCCCTGACCTTTGAGGCATTGACCGGCCGTCCGGCCTACACCGATATGTGGCGGACCGGCGGGCAGGGACTGCCGACCCACATCGCCCACGTGGGGCTGGCCCACGCCGCCGACTTGCTGGTCATCGCCCCCGCCACGGCCAATACGATGGCCAAACTGGCCCACGGCCTGGCCGATAATCTCCTCTCCACCCTGGCCCTGGCGGCGACCTGCCCTGTGCTTCTGGCCCCGGCG
>FWWL01006092.1_pt1 | contig 17892 bp, 16 predicted proteins | sample 2228331 | NCBI WGS metagenome assembly FWWL01 (sample SAMEA103939775, study PRJEB20133) | metagenome
AGAAAATTCGGAGCCCCCAAAAGCCCTCGCAATTTAGCGAGGGCTTTTTTCTTGGGCCGGTTTAGACCAGCATTTCAGCCAGGGTTTCGAGACGCAGGGAGATCACCTGACTGGTCATATCTTTCCCCATGGTCACCCCGTAAATCACATCCGCTGTTTGTACGGTGTTCCGGTTATGGGTGATGATAATAAATTGGGTCTCCTGGCTCAATTCTTTGAGCATATCACAGAAACGGCCCACGTTGGCTTCATCCAGCATCGCATCCACTTCATCCAGAATGCAAAACGGTGGGGGAGAAACCTTCAGCAAGGAAAACACCAGTGCCACAGAGGTCAAACTACGCTCTCCCCCGGATAACAGGGCTAAACCCTGCTCACGTCTGCCGGGTAAACGCACTTCGATCTCAATGCCCGACTCGCCGGGTTTGGTTTCATCCTCCAGGTACAAACGGGCTTCGCCCCCCCCAAACAGACGCACAAAATTCTGCTGAAATTCACGCGCCACAGCCTTGAAGGTTTTCAAGAAGGCTTCTCGGATCAACTCATCCAGTTCGGTTATGACCTCACGCAAATCGCTTTCGGCTTTTTTCAGGTCTTCCATTTGGTCACGCAAATAATCGTAGCGTGCCTTAAGTTCCTGGTACTCCTTAAGCAGGTCGGGGGAAATATGTCCGATGCGCTTCAACTGGCTTCGGTAACGAGCAATACTGTCTTCGATGTCCGGAGGAAGTTGTTGAAGCGCCGGCAAGGCTTCTACCATCCCATTGAGAGGTAAGGGCTCCTGGCCGGCTACCGTTTCAATGTAGGTGAAGGATACCAGGCCTAAATCCTCCTCAATACGCCGCTGTAGAGAAGCCAGTGCTTCTTCCTCACGCATATGTTCAAGCTGAGCCTGCTGCGCCTGCTTCTCAAGAAGCGTGAGTTGCTGTTGCTGAGCCCGCCATTCTGCCATGACCCGTTCTTGTTCAGCCTGAAGGCGGTAATGCTCGGTTTCCAAAGGCGCATATTGCTCACGCAACTCTGCTTCATCCCGCTCAAACTCACGCAGACGTCCCTGAAGTGCCGCTGCTTCCTGTTCCAGGGACATCAGGGTAGTTTGGATTTGAACGAACCTTGCTTCCAGTTCATTCAGCCGAGATCTCGTGCGTTGCAGAGCTTGCTGATAATCGCTTAAGCGTTGAGACAGATGATTCATGCGCTGAGAGGTCATCCGTTCCACAGAACGCCAGTGATTGATCTGATCTTTGAGCGCACCCACCGCCAACGCCTGAATGGCCACATTTATCTGCTCCAATTGGGCTTGCAATGCCTTGACTTCGCTCTGTGAGGCTTTCGCCGCCTGTTCCAGTGCTTGCGCTTGCTGCTCAATCACACTCTTCTGAGATTCCGCCTGATGTAAAGTTTCTTCTAACCGGCGCAAATCCTCTTCCTGACGACGAACTCGTCCCACCAGCGCCTCATATTCACGTCGCTTTTGCTCTAATTCTGCCCGTTGACGTTTAAGTTCTCGCTCAACTGCAACACGGTCATTCTCCAATCGCGCCAGGTCAGCTTCGTGGGCAACTCTGGCTTGCCCCAAAGCCGCCAATTTCTGTTCCAGCCGCCGTAGCGTTGCCTGGAGCTCGCGCTGCCGCCGGCTCCGCGTGATCAACGCCGCGCGCCTATCCAGGCCTGCAGCGATCACGCCATCCGAAGAAAAAACCTCACCCTGAAGGGTCACCAACCGTCCCCCTTCTGGAAGAGCAGGCCAAAGACGGCGAGCATCACGACGATGACGAACCACCCAAACATTTCCCAAAAGTGCCCAAAGCAGTCCTTGATTGGCAGAGGTTACTTGGACAAACTCAACCGCCCGACCAAGGCACGCCTCATCATTCAGCGAAGTGAGGTCATGCTGTAAAATCTCCCCTTGGCCAACCAACAGAATGGCGCGGCCTTTCTCACTCCCCTCCAAAAAAGCCAACAGCGTGTCCACGGCCTCTGGGTCTTCCAACACCAGACCCTCAATTCGTTCTCCCAAAGCCGCAGCAATAGCCTGTTCATAGTCCTGTGCAACGCTCAGCACCTGGCTTAGACGCTGGACGCGAGCCGGAAGTTGCCCGTTCTGGATGGCTTGAAGCAGTGCCTGGGTACCCTGACTTAATCCCTCAAAGGTTGCCTCGGCTTGCTCAATCACAGAGAGTTCTGCCCGCGCTTTCAGAATGGCCGCTTCAACGGCATCTTGCTCCTTCTGGATTCCCCTCAAGGTCTCACGTGCTGCCTCAAGTCGCTGTGAAAGGGTGCTCAACTCTGCAGAGAGTTCGCGAGTCCTGGCTTCCAAAGCCTCTACTCCCTGACGCTGCTGCGCCAACCGCTCCTTTGCTTCCCCCAGGAGCCGAAGGGACTCTTCCTTTTGGCTTGTGGCGCGCTTAATTTGATCCTGCAAATCAGACAGCCGGCGCTTATACGATTCACGCTCAACCTCATAAGCATATTGCCGTTTTTCCAACCCGCTCAGCATCGTTTGAAGTGAGGATCTCTGGGTGATCAACGCTCGTTCTTCGGCTTCCCGACTTTCAAGTTGCTGGCTCAGCGTTTGGATTTCTCGCCGCGCGGTTTCTAACTCGACCTGCACCTGTTCACGTTCGCGCTCCACAGCCAGAATTTGGACCTGGATCTCAGTCTGTTCCGCTTCCAGGCGCTCCCGATCGCTACCGATGCTCTTCTGCTGAGCCAGTAATGCTGCCCGACGTTCTTCAAGCACAGCAGCATTCCGTTCCAATTGGGTTTTCTCACGCTCCAGAGCAAGTGCACGCTCTTTCAAGAAATCAATCCGAGCCCCCACCTCAACCCATGCTTCGCGAATTTCCTTGAGGCGATTTTCCTGCTCCTCAGTACGCGCGCGCTGTTCGGCCAGACGCTGCTCGATTCTGCGTACGGTTTCCCGGCTTTGTACCACCCGTTGCTGACTTTGGAACCAGTGATACCCATACCATTCTCGCAACAACAATTTCAAATCGGCAGAAATGCGCTCATATTCTTGGGCTCGTTGCGCCTGCCGTTCCAGGCTCTTTACGCGGGGCTCAAGTTCAATCAGGATATCCTGAACGCGCTCAAGGTTGCGGCGTGTAGCATCCAGACGATTTAGGGCTTCCTCTCGCCGAATGCGATAAAGCCCAACGCCTGCCGCTTCTTCAAAGAACCGCCGCCGCTCCTCGGGACGCAGTGAGAGAGCAGCATCAATCAACCCCTGTCCGATAATCGTATAGGTGCGCTCTGAAAGCCCCGCGCGTGAAAGCAACTCGGTAATTTCCTTCAAGCGAACGCGCTGACCATTAAGCAAGTACTCGTTTTGCCCATCCCGGTAGGCGCGCCGGGCAATGCTCACCTCGCTAAACTCCAGCGGCAGCCATTGATCCTCATTATCAAAGACAATGCTCGCCATTGCCATTCCGGCTCGCGGACGATGCTCTGAACCCGAAAAGATCATATCTTCGGTTTTACGCGCCCGCAACAGCGAGAACGATTGTTCGCCCAACACCCAGCGGATGGCATCGGCTATGTTCGATTTTCCTGAGCCATTTGGCCCTACAATTGCCGTAATCCTTCCGGGAAACTCAAACAAAATACGAGAAGCAAAAGTTTTATACCCTTGCAATTCCAGAGATTTCAGCCGAGAAGCCATGGACTGCGCTTTCACTCCTTCACAACATGGCCTCAGGGACAATACCCAATCGTCGAATAGCGTCGCGCGCTGCCGACTTGGTGGCTGCATGCTTACTTGACCCGCTACCCCAACCGCACACCTTGCCGTTAATCAGCACTTCCACTTCAAAGACCTTGGCATGTTCGGGGCCATAGACATTACGGGTCACATAGCGCGGCGCCGCAAATCCCTGAGATTGCGCCCACTCTTGCAACAGGCTCTTGGGATCCTCAACGCGATGGTGAAGAAGCACCTCCTCTGCCGCCTCCTCCAGAAATGGGGAGAGAAAAGCCTCTACTGCTTCTAGACCCTGATCCAGATACAACGCCCCGATAAGCGCCTCAAAGGTGTCACACAGCAAAGAAGGACGATCCCTTCCGCCAGCCTGGGCCTCACCTCGTCCCAGACGCATGGCCCGCCCTAACTCAATCCGCCGCGCGAACTCGGCCAGTTGCTCGGTATGTACCAGAGCTGAGCGCATGCGGGTGAGGTCGCCCTCGGGCATCTCGGGGTAACGGTGGTAAAGCCACACCGCAACCAGAAAATCCAACACAGCATCCCCGAGAAACTCCAGACGCTCATTATCTTCGAGCGCCTCGGGATGTTCGTTAAGATACGAACGGTGAGTTAGCGCACGACTCAGCAGCAGCCAATCCTTGAATTTCAAGTTGAGGCGTTTGGCCAGTTCCTGAGGGGATTCCACTTTCTCCATGGGGATCTCGCTTCCCATGTTTCACCTCCTCAGAACCCGAGAAGCGCAAGCCTCCTACCCAATCAAGGTAAGTGAGTTGCGTTCCCCCGGTTCCCAAAATTTCAAGATGCATATTTCAATCCCGAGCCAGTCATGATCAAAACCACAGGCTCCGGTAATTGTTCATTCAGACGTTCCAGCGCTGCCCAAGCCAGGGCACTTGTGGGTTCCACGTAAATTCCGCTATGGCACAAAGTGAGAAAGGCACGCTCAATTTCAGGCTCTTCAATTGCCAGAAAAGTGCCCTGGTCCGAGGCGATTTCTTTCAGCAATGCCTCCATCCGCACCGGTTGACGCACTCGCACCCCCTCAGCCAGAGTTGGACACTCTTCGACTTTGGGGATCTCTCCGCCTCGGCGTTGCTCAAAAGCAGCGACAACCGGCGCACATGCCGCCGCCTGAACCCCTACGAAGTGGGGCAATTTAGAGATCCACCCCCCTTGCCAAAGGGCCTGGAATCCCCGCACCACTCCTAGCAGCAGTCCTCCGTGCCCCACTGGAGCAATCACTGTGCCCGGTGAACGTTGCCCCAACTGCTCCCATACTTCGTAAGCAATTGTAGCGATGCCGGTCAGTCCAAACGGTAAATAGGTGTGACTGGCATATACAGCACCTTGTTGAACAGCCTCTAGCACGGCTTGCGCCGCGGCTGAGCGCGGCCCAGGCACGCGTATCAGGATAGCCCCATAGCGTTCTATCTGCAAACGTTTAGGACCCGAGGCGTTTTCTGGTACATAGACCACAGCGCGTAAACCCGCGCGTGCGGCATAAGCCGCAAATGAGGCCCCCGCATTTCCTGAAGAGTCCTCAACGGCTTCCGTTACACCACGCGCACACAACCAACTTACCAAGACAGCACTTCCTCGATCCTTGTAAGAACCGCTCGGATTGAGCGATTCTAGTTTCAGATAGACTTCCCGCCCCAGAAAGGGTTGCGGAACCAATGGGGTGTTTCCTTCCCCCAACCAGAATACCCTGGCCTCCGCGGGCAAAGCCAATGCCGCCCAGAATCGCCACAAACCAGGGAGATCACCGCGTAAGGCATTCCGCTCAAAGAACGGAGGAGAATCAAAATCATAAATGCCACCGCAGTGAACACACCGATAAGGCACCCCTTGTTCAGGATATGGCTGACCGCATTGGGTGCACACAACCCGCCCCATGGTTTTACTCCCCCCGCTCTGGGTGATAGTGTCCTTCAACCCAAGTCTCGCCCTGGGGACCTATCTCCTTCTTCCAGACTGGCACAATCTCCTTCAAGCGATCTATGCCGTAGCGAGCCGCCTCGAAGACCCCCATGTCCCGATGAGCAGCCGCACAGGCAATGGCCACGGTTGGGTCGCCAGGGTTAAGCCGCCCAATGCGTTGCACCATGGCAATCCCCTCCACCTCCGGCCAGCGCTGACGGATCTCATCCGCAATCTGGCGCATTTTAGCCTCGGCCATGGGGATATAGGCCTCATATTCTAAAGCAACTGTCCGATGCGGATCACCGCGCCGCGTTTCCCCACGCACAATGCCGGTAAACACACACACAGCACCTGTGCTGGGTTGAACGATTTGAGATACCAGAGCGTCCAGATCAAGAGCCGCGTCCGTAACAGCGACAAATGTGGGCGGCAACGATCCACCACTGACCGGAGGAAAGAGAGCCACCTCCGCTCCCTCCTCAAGGATATCTTCATCCCCAGAAAAGACCTGGTTGACCGCCACGATAACATTATTTAGCCTTGAGCCCAGTTCCGGATGGCGATCCAGGAGGGCTTGCTTCAGATCTCGCACTCGCGAACCCTCAGGTAGATAAAGCACCAGTTGATGATGTCCAACCGCCTCGCGCAAATGAGCGAAGAGAAGCACCCGCAGGCCGATCAAGGGCTCTGCTTGGTTTTGTGGGTTATTCGTTAACGACATCGCCGCTTTGCCCACCGTGCTTTTCTACTAACCGGATATTGGTGATTTGGGCTGTTTTCTCAACCGCTTTCACCATATCATACACAGTCAAGGCACTTACCGCCACCGCGGTCAATGCTTCCATCTCCACACCAGTTTTAGCAGTGGTACGGGCTGTTGCTGTGATGAGAACACCCGGAAGCCCGTCTTCAAGTGTCAGTTGCACATCTACCTGATGCAATGGCAGTGGGTGGCACAAAGGGATCAATTCCGAGGTGCGTTTAGCCGCCATAATCCCGGCCACTTGAGCCACTGCCAGCACATCGCCTTTTTTCATCAGGCCTTGCCGAATCAAAGCCAGTGTTTCAGGTTTGAGCCTGACTTCACCCTTTGCAACAGCAACCCTCACCGTATCGGGCTTGGCAGAAACATCCACCATTCGTGCCCGACCCTGTTCATCCAGATGAGTCAGCGTCTCTCCGCTCATACGCCCTAATTATACAATCTCTGGTGGAAGTGCACCATACAGAGATTGCGAATTCGCCACGAACCATCAAAGGAACTAAACCAGGCAAAACATTTGGAAAACCAGATCTATTCAATAGAACAGGAAGTGTTGTAATAATTATCCTCAGCAATAAATTTATGCAATGTGACATAATTGTAAGGAAAGCGCTTCAAAATTTCTGTGGAGATCAGCATATGGCATCTCTTCCCGAACAGATTGCTCAAATTGGGCGCCGAATGTTTGAACGGCGCTTGACCGACATGTCCGGAGGCAACATCAGTGCCAGAGAAGGCGACACCCTCTACATCACCCCCAAATACAGCGGCAGCCGATACCACTGGCAACTGTCCCCTCAGGACATCCTCAGCGGCCCCCTGACGCTGGACGACTGGCTCCACCACCCCCGCTTCTCCCGGGAGGGCAAAGCCCATCTCCTCATCTACCAATCCTTCCCGGACGTCCAGGCGGTCATCCACGCCCACCCTTTCCACGTCCTCCCCTTCTGCTCCCTCTCCCCCCCCATCCCGCCCGTCCTGGAGAACACCCAGAAGTTCGGTGTAATCAAGGTCATTCCCCCCGCCCCCGCCCATAGCCAGGAACTGGCTGAGAGCATCGTGGCCGGCCTGCTGGGTCAGGAAGAGCGGATCCGCCAGCAGGCCGCGGCCGTCTTGATCCCTCAGCACGGGATCATCGTGGCCGCCAAAGATCTTTGGGCCGCCGTGGATGCCCTCGAACGCATTGATTGGAATGCCTGGTGCATCCTGGCCAGCCGCTGGCTGGCCTGAGCCCCACCCCGGAGAAGCCCCCATGTACCTCACCGTGACGGCTAACTCGGCCTTAGATCGGGTCTACTTCATTGACTCCTTCACCCCCGGCACCCGCATGCTGGCTTCCCGATGCGTTGAAAGCGTGGGCGGTAAGGGGTTTGACGCGTCGGTGGCCCTGCGCGCCCTCAACCTGCCAACCACCGCCCTGGGATTCGTCGCCGGGCACAACGGTCAAGCCCTGGTGCGCCTCCTGGAACGGTACGGCATCACCCATGACCTGGTATGGGTCGAGGGCGAAACACGGATCGCCCTGGTGATCGTCGAGCAGGCCCATCAGCGGCACAGCCACATCATCGCCGGGGGCTATGCGGTCCCACCCTCCGCCCAGGCCGACCTCATCCAGCGCTTCACCGCACACCTCCCACATGCGCAGTGGGTCATTCTGGCCGGTTCGCTGCCGCAGGGTGTGGCGGGGGATTTTTATGCCCGCCTGATCACCCTCGCCCACGGCGCGGAGATCCCGATGCTCGTTGACTGCCCGGGCGAGCCGGCCCTCCAGGCCGCCTCGGCTCGCCCCACCATCCTCAAGATGAACGCGCAGGAGTTCCATCAAACTTTCGGGGTAAGCCCCGCTTCGCCAACTGCGTTGGCCCAACAGGCCCTTGAAATTCGCCGCGCGTTCGGGCTGCCCGCTCTGGTGATCACCTGCGGCGAAGAGGGGGTGATCGCCAGCACCAATGCGGGTGTGTTTCATGCCCTCCCGCCCCGTCAACGGGTGGTCAATGCCGCCGGTGCAGGGGATGCCACCTCGGCAGCGCTGGCCTGGCGCCTCTCCCTGGGTGATCCCTGGCCGGAAGCGCTCAGGTGGGCCGCTGCCACCGGCGCCGCCACTGTGCTGACCGAAGGTACCGCCGATTGTCACTTCGCAGATGTGCAAAACCTTTATCCCCTGGTCCAAGTTCGTGAACTTTTGTAGCCTATGGTTTTCAATCATCTAAATGGAGAAGAACAATGCTAACAGAAATTGATTTTCCTATCACTCTTGCCTTTGATCCGGAAAGTGGCATTTTTGATCCTTGTCCTCAGGTTACCCCCCGTTATCTAAGCGATCTCAAAATGATGTTCAAAGAGCAGCAGGCAGTGGATGAGATTCTAAAAGAAGAAAATCGGCTAATCTATGAAATTCGTTACTATCCGTTTCGCACGTCCAAATCTGACATGGCCCTAGCGGTTACGCGCATCTTCCCCGGCAACATTGGTGGTGAATACCACATGACCAAAGGTCACAAACATGAACGCGACGACCAACCCGAAGTATACTATTGTGTAAAGGGAGAGGGGTTTTTGCTGTTAGATACTTTGGAAGGAGAATTTCAGGCTATTCCCTGGCGGGCTGGGACAATCACGCACATCCCTCCCATGTGGGCTCACCGGGTGATCAACACCGGAACCGATTTGCTGGTCTTTATTGGCGTCTTTCATCTAAGCGCTGGCCATGATTACGAAATTGTGGCTCAAAAAGGCTTTTCTTACCGAGTCTATGCAGTGGATGGCAAACCGGCTCTTATCAGGCAGACCTGAGGAACGAAGGACCTTAAATTACAGGGACAAAGTTCAGGGGAGGAATCCATGACCGTGGGGCCTGCTTATTGTATTGCGATAGATATTGGGGGGACCAAGATGGCGCTAGGGGTATTTAACAACGAAGGCCAACTTCAAGGCGATATTCAAATCATCCCGGTCTCCTTTGACGAACATAAAGTAGCCGACGCTCACCAAATGATTTCCGCAATTGCCCCTTACGTAGAAGAAGCGCGCCAGCGATATTCTCCACTTATTGGAATTGGACTAAGTATTTGTGGTAACATCAACAAAGAGACAGGAGAGGCTGTCTTAATTCCCAACCTCCATTGGCGAGGTTTACCCTTTGGTAGTATGGTTAGAAATGCCTTTCAACTTCCGGTCTTTGCCGGAACAGATGTCCGAGCAGCAGCCCTGGCAGAACGTCTATGGGGAGTAGCAAGAGAGGCGCAATTTTTTGCCTGGTGTACAGTGGGCACAGGTTATGGTGGCTATCTCTTCCTGAATGGTAAACTTTATGATGGCTATCATGGATTTGCCGGGCCTTTTGGGCACATTACGTGGGACGAAGAAGGTTATCCTTGTGGCTGTGGCCGACGTGGATGTTTTGAAACCTTTGTTGCCGGGCCTGCCATTGCCCGTGCCGGCCAGGCTGCCGTTGATGCTGGCCACAGCCCCCTTATGGCAGAGTTAAGCCAGGGCGGAAGGGTTACAACTCAAACCGTGATTCAGGCTTACCAGCAGAATGATCCCGCGGCAGTGTCTATAATCGAGCAAGTGGCTCGCCTAATCGCCATCAACCTCTCCGGATTAGTTAATACCCTTGACCTGGAAATGATTGTAATGGGGGGTGGCGTGATTCAGGCTTGCCCACAGCTGATAGAACGTATCAGCCATTACATCCGTAGGTACTTGATGTCTGATGAAGCGCGGCGTGACTTGCGTCTGGAACGAGAAACGTTTACCAATTCCGCACTCTACGGTGCAGCAGCCGATGTATTCCTTCGTAGTGGAGTGATCAACGAAGCACTAGGGGCGTAAACAAAAACATCTTATGGAGAACAGAAAAGTGTTAGAACGTCCTGACTTGATGGCGACATTGGTCGAAGTGGCTCATCTCTATTACGAAGAAAATCTTTCGCAGCAAGAGATAGCCGATCGCCTTGGTGTTTCTCGTTCTCTAATCGCGCTCTACTTAAAGAAGGCTCGCGAACAAGGAATTGTTCAAATAAGTATCCGTGACCCTCAGAATGTATTTCAACATCTGGCTCTACAACTCCAGGAACGCTATCGTCTACGCTATGCCGAGGTTGTCTCAAGCGCTCACCTCTCCACGGTTCTCACTCGACGAGCATTGGGGAATGCAGTCGCACAATATCTAGATCGTGTCCTTCAGGATGGAGACGTTTTAGGACTGGATTGGGGGCGAACGATAATGGAAGTGGTGAATCTTCTTGCGCCGAGTCGCCCTCGCCAGATAGAAGTTGTACCACTTCTTGGAGAAAGCAGTTCAACTGGCAGTTATACCCAACTCAACCAAATCGTTCTACAGGCTGCTCGGGCTTTCAATGCAACCCCTTACTTCCTTCTAGTGCCCTTGCTTGTAGGAACAAAATCCTTGCGCGATGCACTGATGGCAGATATTACTACGCAGGAAGTTATCTCCCGATGGAACCGCCTAACGTACGCGTGTGTGGGGATTGGACCGATTCCACTTATTGAGGGACAGGTGGTTTACATTGGGCAAGAAAATCTCTCGGAATTAATTCGTCAAAAAGCGGTTGGGAATATCTGTGCCCATTATTTTGACCAAGACGGGCAAATCCTATCGCAGGAATTCAAAGATCGGTTAACAGGTATCAGTGTTGAACAACTACGCAACACGAAAAATGTAATAGCCGCTGCGGGTGGTGTAGAAAAACACCGCGCCGTTGCTGCTGCTTTACGCACTGGCCTGATCACCCATCTTTTCGTGGACGAAGCCCTTGCTCAACTGCTCCTGGAAAACTCGGTAGGTTCAGGAAAGACCAAATAAGGAGGTCATATGGATTTAGCCAATCGGGTGGCCATCATTACAGGTGCAAGTGGTGGAATCGGTGAATGTATTGCCATGGAATTAGCCAGGGCAGGTGTTCGCACCATGTTGGTCGGGCGATCCGTTCAAAAACTGGAAAAAGTCGCCAATAAGATTCGGGAACAGGGTGGTGAAACGGTCTGGTATTCAGCCGACATTCGAGAAGCATCAGCCGTGAACCAAATGGTCGAAGCGACATTGACCCGCTTTGGTCGTGTGGATATCCTTATCAACGCTGCTTTTTGGGGCCCTCCGGCCAGCCTCGAGGACACCACAGAGGAATTTTGGGATCAGACCTTAGATACCACCTTAAAAGCACCTTTCCTGTGCGCGAGGGCAGTGGTCCCACACATGAAAAAGCAGGGGGAGGGGCGCATCGTGAACATAGGCTCTCTGGCGGGGAAAGTGGGGGAAGACAACCGAACCGCTTATTGCGCAGCCAAGTGGGGGTTAGAGGGATTAACTGCAGCCCTATCCGAGGAACTCCGCCGCTATAACATTCATGTGCATCTCATTTCGCCCACGGCGACAAATACCCCTTGGTGGCGCGAGGTGCCTGCCACTTTAACGCCCCAGGTCATCGAAAGAATGATACCGCCAGAGGTCGTGGCCCAAGCAGTGCGGTGGGTGTTGAGTCTTCCCGACCAAGTCCATGTGCCTGATCTACCCATTTACAACTTCCGAAATCCCTTTGAAGGAAAACTCTCACCTTTTGAGGGTATGTGATCCTAATGAAACGGCGGGTGTCACATACCCGCCGTTTCATTAGATGAGGGAACACATGTCACCTTGCCCTGACTAAGAACGTACCACTGGACTTTTCGCCCGTCCGGCTAACATATCCACACGGATGCGAGACTTCTGGACCTCTAACAGCAACGCAACCAAAATGATCAGCCCACGTACCCCCGTAATCCAGAAGGGATCTACCTCCATCATATTAAGCCCAGTGTCTACTACAGAGAGCAACAACACACCTGAGAAGGCCCCCATAATGCTCCCCGAACCCCCGGAGAGAGCCACCCCACCAATGACCGCAGACGCCACAGTTTCCAGGGTCATGCCCTGCCCCAATGTCGGTACCGATACCTCCAAACGTCCGAGAAGCATCCAAGCGGCCAAGGCAGCCATAAAACCCCCAATCATATAAGCCTGGGTTACCGTCTTTTCAGGTTTAAAGCCCGAGGCACGTGCCGCATCGCGATTAGCACCTACGGCATACAGCTCACGACCAAACCGGGCATAGCGCACAAAGAACTCGAAGACGAGGAACAGGATTAGGGTGACAATGACCGAGATCGGAATGGCACCAATCCTACCACCCCCTAACCAATTAAAATCCTTAGGGGTACCCGGCATAATAGCACCCAGGCTAATCACATAGGCGATTCCACGCAGAAACAACTGCATTGCGAGCGTGACGATAAAATTGTTCATCCGTAGGCGGGTGATCAGAATACCATTGATCCAACCTATGAACGTCCCCAAAACAAGCATGAGGGGGATCACAATATACGGTGAAAGTTCCCATCCAATACCCCCCGCTTGCGCAAGTGTCATCTCGCGGTAGGGTAACATTAACCAGGCCGCCAGGACCGTTAGCAGGGAAACAATTCCCTCAGCAGAAAGATCAAAATTACCGCTTAAGAGGCAAATTGTCTGCCCAATGGTTAAGACTCCCAACACACTGGCATGAAGCAACACATTAATGAGCGTCACTCCACTTAAGAACTTTCCACCAATCCTGAGCGTAAAGAATATTACGACCAGGATTAATATGAGCCAAATCATTCGATCAAGAATAAACTGCAGCCACTTGCCTTTGATCATGAGCATTGCCTCCTTCAATCGCCAGCAATATGTTTTCAGGGGTAGTTTGAGGCTCACCGGCTCGGAATTCAGCGCTGATACGCCCTTTATACATCACCAGGATGCGATCGCATACCCCCAGCAATTCACGTACTTCCGAAGAGATGATCAAAACCCCAATTCCTTGCGAAGCCAATTCGTCCACAATGCGGTAAATATCCAGCTTTGCACGCACATCAATACCTTGGGTGGGCTCATGCAGGATAAGCACCGAGGGACGAGTCGCGGCCAGTTTCGCAAAAACCACCTTCTGCTGATTTCCACCACTCAATAAGCCAACACGCTGCTCTGGCGAGGCACAAACAATTTCCAAAGCCTCGATATACTTTTGCACCACTTCATTCTCTTTGCGAAAACTGACAAAGCGCAATGCATTCAGAAGTTGGTGCAGGATCGTATAGGTGATGTTTTCGCGTACCGGCCGAATACCTACCAGGCCAAAACGATAACGATCCTGGGGCAAATAGGCCAGCCCCTGATCCAGCGCCTCACGCGGACTTTTCGCAGTAAAAGGTTTCCCCTTTAACCAGACCTCACCAACACCGCGCCGCTCAAGCCCAAACAAGGCGCGCCCCAACGCTGCTGCACCACTTCCCGCAAGACCTGATAGGCCCACGACTTCTCCTTTACGCACCGTAAAGGAGACATCCTCATAATACCCTCGCCGCGTGAGACCTCTTACTTCAAGAACGACTTCATCCTGGGCCGTGGATTGGCGTTCATAGTCACGGATCTCCTCGCCCACCATAAGGCGAATCAAACGCGGAATGTCCAGACCCTTAACCTCATAAGTGCCCACTTGCTGACCATTTCGCAACACCGTCACGCGATCACAAATTTCAAACACTTCCTCAAGATGATGGGAAATGTAAATAAAGGCCACCCCCATCTTCTTGAGAGAACGGACAAACCCAAATAAGCGCTCGATATCCGCACGGGCTAATGCTGCAGTAGGCTCATCCAGAATGATCAAGCGTGCATTACTGAAAAGGGCCTTGGCAATAGCCAGCATGGTCTGCTCGACAACACCTAGACCCTCAACGCGTTGACGTACGTCTAACTCAAGCCCCAAGCGATGTAAACGCTCCTCAGCATCCCTGAAGGCCGCCTCCCAATCCACCAACCCCAAACGGTTCACTGGCAAATTACCAGCCAAAATATTTTCAGCCACTGTGAGGCTATCCATCATTCGCACCTGCTGAGGCACATAGGCAATCCCTGCTTCAAGGGCCTCACGTGGCGTTACATTCGTAATTGGCCGTCCATTGATACTTAACTCACCACTATCCATGGGGTGCAAACCCATTAAAATGGCCATTAAGGTGGATTTTCCAGCCCCATTTTTTCCAACTAGACCGTGAATTTCTCCCTCGAGGACCGTCAAATCTACATTATCCAGAGCCTGCACCCCCGGAAAGGCTTTTGAAATTCCCTTCATTTCTAGGATGACATTAGAGGATAAAGTTTCCATAGGGTCTACCCTGTCCATTCGTTCAGAATCACTCCACTTGGTGAAGTGGATCTTTCAATCCAATCGTAGAAGTAGCCAATACCTTTCGTACAGCCATTCTTCGGAGGTAGCGAACCTTAAGGGCATCAATGAACATCGCAAAGAGTAGTAGCGCCCCTCGGCTGACTTCAATCCAGAATGGTGAAACCTTAGCAATATTCAAACCGGTATCCAGAATACCCCATAATAACACTCCCCCAAAGGCCCCAATCAGGTTACCGCGTCCCCCGAATAGGCTAATGCCACCAATCACAGCCGCTGCCTGAACTGGGAAAATCAACCCTGCTCCCGTTCGAGGCGTAGCACTATCCATACGTCCCGCATCTAATAAGCCCGCTAGTGCGGCACACAAACCACTGATAATATATACGATTGTCACAATTCGTTTAGAGTCAATCCCGGCCGCCTCAGCAGCCTGACGATTTGAGCCGACCGCGTACATATCCCGCCCAAAGCGCGTGTATTTCGTCACAATATGGGCAACGATAAAAGCCGCAATCACAAAGAACATAGAAACGGGTACCGCCAGGAATTTGCCATCGCCGGAAGGAATGCGGAACAAGGCCCCTCCCCCTAACCAATTGAATTCAGGAGGGAGAAAATTAACACTCTTCCCGGGAGAAATTGCGTAAGTAGCACCTCTCAGGATCATCAGCATGGCTACCGTCATGATGAAATTGTTCATCCCCAACCGGGTAATGAAAATGCCATTAAATGCCCCGATTGCTGCTCCCACCAAAAGCATTATTAGAATCCCCAAAAAGGGGTTGATTTCTAACCCAAGTCCGCCATTTTTCTGACTAGCCAGCAAGAGGGCTGCCACCATGGCGGTAAAGCCCATCGCGGACTCAGAGGAGAGATCAAAGTTGGCCGTGATGAGCGTAAAAGATTGGCCGATTACCAACAGGGCCAGTGGAGCAACGCGCGAAAGAATGTTAACCAGGTTAAAAGGGGTGAAGAAGTTTTCAGAAATTAGAGAAAAAACCAAAAGAGCAATGACCACGAAAACCCAAATTAAGTTGTCAACAATAAGTAAGAAGATATCATTCAACTTCTCTTTGTTCATTGACTGAACCTCTTAACACTCATCAGAAGATAAGGCGCCGGTTTACTCCTTAGGTGCTATGGGCGGCAGTAACTGCCACCCATAGCACAACCATCTTGTTGCGTTATTTGGCCTGGTTTCCCCACAAAGCAGGGTCAGCCGCATTTTCCTTCGTCACGCTTGTGGTTGCTAAATTCATCATGAAGCCGGTGTCCGCCTTTACGATGCGTGCGGGGGACCAGGGAGCGCCTTCCTTCACCACCTCTCCTTCGGTAATAGGCTCACCCTTGAGCACCTTTTCAATGTAATCAGCAATAACCACACCAAAATCGGGGAGTGGCTGACTTGAAGCCTGATCGGCATAACCATCGCGAATGGCCTGGAGCATGTCAGGGCATGCATCTACGCCGGTCAGGAAGATGTGACCTGGTTCACCAGCCTTGAACTTCTTGCCCAGTTGCTCGAGCGCAGACAGCACGACCTTGACACCCACGCAGTCGGAATGCATGTAGATGCCGTCAATCGCCTCACTTGATACCACATCCAGCGTGGCCTGAGAGAATTTTTCGGCTTTCCATTCGGTGGGTTTAGAGATCACCTTGATGTTCGGGTAATTCTTAATCACATCATTGAAACCAGCCCCACGCAACTGAGCAACATTCTGGCCCAAATCTCCTTGCAACTCCAACACTGTGCCTTTGGGTTCACCGTATTTTTCAGTCAGCAATTTGACCATGGCTTCGCCTGACTGCTTGCCTGCCATGTAATTGTCTGACTGAACGGTCATGTCAATCTCACAACCAATCGGCGCCCGGTCAATGGTGAAAAACGGAATACCCGCGTCCTTGGCTTTTTTGACCGAAGCACAGATAGCCTGACTATCAACGGGGACCACCACAATGGCATCTACCCCTAGCGAGATAAAGTAGTCAATTTGATTGGCCTGGGCTGATGCGTCGAAGTTAGCATTCGTGGTCACAACTGCCCAATTTTTCAACTGGGCTCCTGTGACCATTCCATTCATGATGACGCCTTGGCCTCCACTCAATTCAGGCGCCCCATAGCCAATTGTGGTTTTCTTCTCCGCGGTCTCCTTGACCACTACCGTTTTCTCAACCACTACGGTTTTTTCCATGACCTGAGGCTCGCTCGGGGCCGGGGTGGCTGCCGGTGCACAGGCTGCCAACACCAGTGTCAGGAGCACAAGGAGTGACACAAAAGACATTAACTTTTTCATGATCCTCTTCTCCTACTTTCTAGAATGGGTGAATTGGGGATTCCGCAAGTGGGTTTAGAAACCTCAGACGTTACATTACTATCAGCAAATAACCTCACCTCCTTTCGACGCCCACTCTGGTGTTCTCTCATAAAACGCTAAATACAAAAACGGGAACATCATCGGCCACATACCAATCCGATAAGCCTTGTGGTATCCCCCTATCATTTTTAAAAATCCTAACATAGAATTTGACATTTGTCAATAACATATTCCAACCTACTCAAAACTGCCACAAATCAGGTACACTGACCCCGTTATTGGATGCTTTGGGCCTAAACGACGGCCATGGTGATTGAAAGGAGGGAATTTCTACCCCATTTTCGGAAAGTAGAACCTGTTCCTCTACTTTTGCCCCTGTCACAGTGATAAACCAATCGTAGGCCTGATTGATCTGGGTCTGGGTAGAGGTCATACACCGCAAAGCATCTACCACCAAATACCCCGTTGGCCCTCCTTGAAAGTGGTTTTTCCATTCCTCTGGAAAACCCAACTCCGCATATTTTTGTTTCTGCCACTCAAATATTTCGCTAAATAACAACCCTGGCTTTAGCCGACCCAACAAACAAGCCTCAAGAGTTGCAACTGCTTGATAAGCGCGCCGAATATCTTCAGATGGGGTGCCAAAACACAGGCTTCGGCTGACATTAGCGTGTAACCCCCACCGCCGTGCAGCCGGATGCAGCAACACATATCGCTCTATTCTTTTGGTCGTGGGCAAGGGATGACGGTATCGAAAGACTCGCTCATCGCTTCCCACAATCAAAACATCTAACTCAATACCAAGCTTCAGGCATTCCACCTGAAGGCGGTAGGCTACCTCCTCCTCGCTTTCGCCGGGGCGAATTGATTGCGCAACACGGACCAGAATTTTTCCTACCTGTTCCCCCAGCCAACGACAACGGGCCATCTCAAGGTCGGTTAGGGGATAGTGTA
>FWWL01006093.1_pt1 | contig 17889 bp, 15 predicted proteins | sample 2228331 | NCBI WGS metagenome assembly FWWL01 (sample SAMEA103939775, study PRJEB20133) | metagenome
CAACCAAAGTGCATACTGGGCGTTCCCATTCCCGATTGAACTACTCCGTCGGTTAAAAGTATAATGCGGTCGTCTTTTTGACCTTGAAATGAACAGGTTAGTATTTCCCTGCCTTTTAGCTTTGGGTTGTTAAGCCACATACACTGCCACGAGAGCTCGAGCTTCTTTTTTCCTCTGAAAACTAAGATAGGGGGATTTTCGTAGTTGACAATCTGTATGTTTCCATTGTGCTCTATTTCAACAATAGAAAATGTAGCATAGCTCATTTTACGTTCGCTACAAACAGGAAGTGTGTTAAGTAGTATTTCGCCTATTTTGTATGGGTCACGGTGATTTTTGCTAAAACTCATGGCCATGGTAGCTGTAAGTGTTGCCAGAATGTTTGCCTTAACTCCATGCCCCATGCCATCAGATAAAACTACAATGGTGCGATGTTCTTCTTTAACACGCTGGCTTAAAAAGACATCGCCGCAAATACGCTGATTGTTTTTGTTGCGTTGGGTACAAAAAACATCTATGTAAACATTATTCATAGCGTGTGCGTCTGTATGTTTGAATGATTGAATGCAGCATTTGTTCCGTTGCTGCAGCTTCTTCGCCTAACAAAAAGCCTATTTTCTGAACCATCTGAAGGTTGCGGTCTATGACTTCGTTTAAGCGATTGATAACTTCTTCTTCGCGAATTTCGGGCGAATATAAATTGCGAAATACGGCCCCCACTATTTCATTCTTTTTTATGCTGAAAATGGAAACATTCAGATATTTTTCGTTGAGTACAATGTCTTTGTTGGTTATTGACTCATCATTTTCCAGTACAAACTGAAAATATTGAAAAATGTGCGTAGGAAGCAATGTTCTGATATCTGCTCCAACCAGTTCAGGGATGATTTCGTGAATATCTTTTGCCTCCTGACCAATCATTTCAATAAAGCTGAGATTGCTACGTACAATTTTATAGTCTTTGTCGATGATTACAATAGAAGAAGGCAGCTTTTGCAGCATTGCATTTAGTATATCCATGGCTTGAATGGCCAGTTCTGAATTGGCATGGATTTGTTTTTGTTCCGATTGAAGTTGCTGCAAGGTGGATTTAAGGTCGTTAATTTGTTTTTGAAGTGTTTGAATGTATTGATTTCTATGGTCAATAGAATGATGAAGGCACATGTCGCTTTTTGCCATGCCGGCTGCAAGAAATGTTGCAAACTCACGACACGATTTGTATCCGCATACCTGACATCCTTTGTCTATATGTTCACTGTTTTTGTTGAGCATACGAACTATTTCAGAAACTTTTGCATCAGGTACACGTAATCGTTGGTCATCGGCTGAAAAGATAGTTGAAATATCGAGCGATTTGTATTGCTGAATGTTTTTTTGCCAGTCTTTTAGGGGGACTGCTTCCGATCGTTTGCGTGTATATTCAGTAACTAGCGAGGTTTTGTACAAAACATTTTCCGGATTGGTCATCCCTGGTCCGTTAATACAGCCTTTGCAGTAAAAAAGATTAAGATGTTTTTGTATGTGAACTATTTGTTTTTCAAATTCTTCCAGAGATGACATAGTTGCATTTTTGCCAGAAAAAGTATAAATGTCGGTGCTGAAAATTTGCTGGTTCAAATCGGTGAGCTCAATCCAACCGCTGGCAATGGGGAAAAGACTGCCCATTTTACTTTGCGGTTCGTCAAAATCGCTGTATTCTACTTTCGATTCAGAGATGTTTTTTTCTGCAAAGATGTTTCTAAGCTCCTCAAACGTAATGACACAATCAATATGTTCAGGACTATTGGGTTTGAAATAAAAAGATTTGGCTGCCGTGCATGAAGTAATGAATAAGATTTCGTGGTTAAGTTTTAGCTGTTCGCGTATAAGTTTGGCCATAATCTGGGCAGGAGTTAGCACTGGAATAAGGTTATCTATAATGTCAGGGAAATATTTGCTCACAATTGCCGGAATAACCGGACAGGCACTGGTAATGTAATACTTCCCTTTAAAATTATGAATGATTTGCTGGTATTGAATAACCATTAAGTCAACGCCAAAAGAGACATCGAAAATGTATTTTCCGCCAATGTTACGGAGCATCTGAGCAAATTTTCGATAGTCGGTAATGTCGGGAAATTCTGCAGCTATGGCAGGATCGAGTAATAAAATGTTTTCTTTTTTTTGTAAAATATTGTAGGCTTTTTCAATAGAAGATTGATATGAAATGGCATCGGTAGGGCAGGCAGGTACACAGCTTCCACAAGAAACACAACGACTGCCAACTATGTTGGCAGCTGTAGCATTGGGTTTAACTTCTATCGCTTTTACAGGGCATGTTCTGACACAGGAATAACACAATACACATTGGTCAGGGTTGATATGAAATACTGATGAGCCAGAAGTTTTCATGATTTATTTTTTTAATTCAGAAATTATATTTAATAACAGCTGCTTAAGTTCTTCTATATTGCTGATAGAATATAATTGGTTGTTGATTTTGCAAAACGGACCATTTTTACAATCACCAAAGCAACGAGCACCTTTGAAGTCAACAAATGTATCGAGCGAATGCTCTTTTAAAAAAGCATCTATTTCTTTTACGTTCCATTTATTGCCTCTTGCAAAACAGGAACTTCCCAAACAAATTATCAATTGTACAGGCTTTTCCATAAATTTTCACAAAGGTACTTAAAAAAAATGAAAAATTGGTTAAAGAACAATTGTTAAACAAATAACATTGTTTGTTTATTCACAAAAGATTTTGTATATTTGCATAATTATTAGATTATGAGCGAGATAGCTGAAATATTGAGTCGCTTCCCTGCTAACCAGAAGCAATATCTGATTCCAGTAGCTCAAAAAATACAGGAAAAAATGGGTTATTTGTCGGCTTCAACTATTTATGATATGGCTTCTTATATGGGTTTGTCGGCTCCAGAAGTGCACAGTATCTTGTCTTTTTATCCTCAGTTTCGTTTTAAACCTCGGGGCAAATTTCATATAGAAGTTTGTCGTTATAGCGTTTGCAGAATGAATCAATCGGAAACGATAGTTTCTTACCTTGAAAAACTGCTTGGTATTAAGGTGGGTGAAACCAGCCCCGATTTGTTATTTTCGTTAAGCTATGGTTCCTGTAAAGGAGTATGTGCTCCTCATATTCGTATCAATCAAAAAATATTTCGTATTCAATCATTGGAAGATGTTAAGGCCATTATTCAGTTAGAGAAAAATAATGTATGAAAACGCCTTCAGATATATTACAGCAAATTATATTTTTTGCACAAGGAGATGGGTTTACTGGTCGTCAACAGGTGGCAGAAAATGTTCAATTTGCTGTTTCTTTGTCTGTTTCGTCTTGTGTTAGCTCGCACGAAATAACAGCCATAAAAAATGAAATCAATCGTTTTGCTTTAGAATATTCTTTGACTATTGATTTGCAGGAAGTAGGTTCTTTAGGTGTTTTTTCTTTCGAACCAGTGATTTCAGTTCAATTAAAAGGTAAAGCTCGGTTGTTTTATGGGCCTGTTTCTTCGGATGCTGTATATGGTTTGCTCGAAGCTGTTCATTCACGCTGGGTACATCACCCGATATTGTTAGGCCAAATTGTTTCAGAAGAGGATGAGCCCTGGGACAAGGTGCCTTTTATTAATTTTTTTCCATGGTATGCTTCGGAAAGTCGTTTTCAAACAGAACATATCGGCAAATTCAATCTTTCTAGCATAGAAAGTGCTGCTGGTTTAGGTAAGTTTTCTGCTTTTGTTTACGTGCTCAAAAATTATTCGCAGGAACAAATCATTGATTTATTGAAGGATAGCGAATTGAGAGGTCGGAGTGGGAGTGGTTTTTTTACCTGGCGTAAATGGTTTGAGGTAAAGCAACACCCTTCGGAACAGAAATATTTAGTATGCAATGCTTTTGGAAGTAATCCGATGTCGTACAGTTCTCGTCATTTGCTCGAAGGCGACCCTTATTTAGTCCTTGAATCGGTTGCCATAGCAGCCTATGCTGTTGGTTGCAGAAAGGCATACATCGTTCTTCCTTATCACGAAGAGCTGGCTGTTAAAAGGTTGTCTAATGCACTGGAAGAAATGAATAACATTGGGTTGCTAGGCTACGATATTTTAAAAAGCGGATTCAGTCTCAACATTCAGTTGTTTCAGGCACCCGGAGCTTTTATCAGTGGCGAAGAAACAGCCATCATTTCCAGTATAGAGGGCGAAAAAGCCTTGCCAAAAGAAAAACCACCTTATCCATCACAATCTGGCTTGTTTGGAAAACCTACATTAGTTAATAATGTAGAAACGCTTGTGTTGGCTTGTCAGATTATTCGCTATGGTGTTCAGTGGTTTAAGTCAATAGGAGTTGAGAAAAACTACGGAACAAAGCTTTTTTCTGTTTCAGGAAAAAGTGTTCTTCATGGTGTTTATGAGTTGCCGCTTGGTATAACGCTGGAAGAGTTGTGGAACAAAGTAAAAACAGATGAAACAAAGCTCAAAGCTGTTTATCTTGGAGGACCTATTGGGCGTATCTTTCCTGCAAGTAAAATAAAAGAAATAGTACTCGCATATTCTGAACAAGACCATTATTTTTTGGGAGACGGTACCGTGGTTTTTCTCGACCACTCGATTTGTATTGTTGACTTTTTAAAGCAAGAATTGGATTTTATTCGACACGAAAATTGTGGTAAATGTTTGCCCTGTCGCAATGGTAGCAATAGATTATGGAACATCTTTAAATCTTTAACCGAATGCCCCGATGAAAGAAAAAGTGTTGATACTTTGTTGAGAATAAAAGAAGTGGTAAGAGTAAAAGAAATTGCTCAAACTATTGAAAACACTGCACTTTGTGGGTTAGGAAAACGTTTCCCGCAATTGATTATAGATGTATTGACGAATTTTAAAGATGAAGTGGAAGAGCATCTTTACGAGCGATATTGCAAAGCTTCCGTATGCCATAACATACGCTCGTACTATATTGATGTAAACCTTTGTACAGGCTGTGGATTGTGTAAGCAAAGATGTCCGCATAATGCTATCATTGGGGTAATGCATCATCCTCATTTTATTGTATCTGACAGGTGTGTAGTATGCGGTATTTGCGAGCAGACTTGCAAATTTTCGGCTATTAAGTTTAAATAAGCAATCAATGAAAACATCGCTACATATAACCATCAACGGTAAGAAAGTGCAAGTAGAAAAGGGAAGTCTTTTGCTTGATGTTATCCGGCAACAAGGCATCCACATTCCTACTTTATGCAGCATGAAAGAACAAAACCCTTATTTTTCGTGCCGCCTTTGTGTAGTGTACGAAGAGCAAAGCAAGCGATACATCCCTTCGTGTAGAACCCAAATCAATCAGGACATGTCTGTCGTTACTCACAACGCAGAACTTATTAAACACCGCCAACTTTTGATGGAATTGCTTCTTGCTTCACATCCCGACGATTGTCTGTATTGCGTCAAAAACGAGCATTGTTATTTGCGTAAGTTGTCGGAGAAATTGCATATTCAACGTAAAGATTTCGTGAAAAAAGAATTGCAGTCAAGTGTAGATAAATCATCCAATACCCTCGTAATAGATTATGCTAAATGTATTGCCTGTGGTAAGTGTGTTGTTGTATGCAATCAGATTCAACAATGTAATGTGTTTCAGTTGACAAATAAAGGTGTTGAGTCGAAAGTCGTGCCAGAGTTTGGCAAATTGCTCCAGCAAACTTCGTGTGTGTATTGTGGCGAGTGCATGAAAGTATGCCCTACGGCAGCCTTGTTCGAAAAGGAAAATATCGAATCATTTATCTATCTATCATCTCAACAGTACAACATTGCAATATTGTCGCCACTATACGATTTTGATGCAGCCTTTGCTGTAAAAAATCAGCGAAATAAGGAAAACAAAGCACTTGCTGTTTTGAAATCTGTTGGTTTTCATAAAACTTTTAGTCAGAATGCCGGAATAGACCTCTTTTTATACGAGACCTACCATCAATTGATGAACTCTTTATTGAATGGGCAAATCCTTGTATCATCATTCTGCCCATCAGCATTATGGTTTATGAAAAAGTATGTTGATGAATCCTTTTTGCTTTCTACCGTTGAAACTCCTTCGATGTTAATTGCTAAATTGCTGAACTATATCTATCCCAAACAGAACGTTCAGATTCATGACTTTTCTTCTTGTATAGCTCAAAAACAATCGTCGGTTGTGGATAATTATCCATTGAAATATAGTGTTTATACATTGCGAGAGCTGCTTAAGTTACAGGGTTTTTATGCAGCCGAACTAAAGCAACAAGCTAAAATTACTTTCGATGAACCTTTGCATATTTTTAGTGGGCTTTCGTATCTGCCTTTTATTCCGGGGGGAACAGCTCTTGCTCTTGCCCGAATGATGATGATCAAAGAACTTAACAAAGACCTTACTGCAAAAGAAATTGCTGATTGGCTTCAAGATAAGGATTTCTATATTCAACGTCTCAATGTTCAGAAAAAAACTGTAATATTTGGCATAATCAATGGACTGGGAAATATAGAAAAAGCACTGAAAGAGTGGAAAAATTCCATGCCCGATTTTATTGATGTACTGGCATGTCCTGGTGGTTGTTATACTTCGGCAGCCATGTCGTTGCTAAATGCTGAGTGGTGGAAAACTGTTAAAAAGCAATACCTCGAACAGGCAGAACAGACGGTGGTTCGAAATCCGTTTAACAACAAATACCTGCTAAGCCTCTACGATGAATATAAGCAACGTATGCTTCAACAAAACAACGAAGAATATGAATGATAACAGTCAACATAAGCTTGTTTACACTATCCCCGAAAAGTGTAGGGTTTGCTATACCTGTGTAAGAGAGTGCCCCGCCAAAGCCATCCGTATTGCAAATGGTCAGGCAGAAGTTATTCATGAGCGTTGCATTGGCTGTGGCAATTGTGTTAAAGTTTGCAGTCAGCATGCTAAAACATTCCTTCGTAATGAATACGATGTTATACACATGCTTAAGCAGGAAGCCCCTGTTGTTGCCTTGTTAGCGCCCAGTTTTCCTGTTGAGTTTTACGAACTGGATGATTATCGCGGCCTGGTAGGTGCTTTAAAAAGGGTAGGCTTTAGCAAAGTAGTGGAAGTTGCTTTTGGTGCAGAACTCGTCGCCCGAAAGTATAAACAGCTCTACGAAAAAAACGAAAAGCCTTTTATTACCTCCGACTGTCCAGCCATTACCTATTTTGTGCGTCAGTATTATCCCGATTTGACAAGGTTTCTTGCTCCTATTGTTTCACCTATGGTTGCTACCGCCAGGGTAGTGAAAGATTATTATGGAAACGACATAAAGCTGGTTTTTATAGGACCTTGCATTGCCAAAAAACTGGAAAGCAGTGAGATAGATGTTGGTATCACATTTAAGGAACTAAGGGCTTTATTCGATATTCAAAAAGTTGATTTGCTTAAAGCAGAACCAGAAGATTTCGATTTTCCTAAATCGTATAAAGCTTCTATTTTTCCTGTAAACTTTGGCTTATCGCAAACGGCTGGCAAGTACCTCGATTTGGTTCACGATAACCTTATTGTTGCACAGGGAAAAGAAGATATGCAGCAAGCAATCAGGTATTTTGCCAGTTCAGACGAACATATAAATCTTGAGTTACTCTGTTGCGAAGGTTGTATTATGGGACCTGGTATTTCACATGCTGCTTTGTCGAAGTTTGAGCGTAAAACGTTGTTAATGGATTATGCACGGCAACGGATGAAAACTGCCAACCTGGAAGAATTTGAGCAATCATTACAGCGTTTCGGGCATCTCGACTTATCGGTGGTGTTTACACCAAGCGATCGCCGTATCCAGGATCCACCGTACGACAGAGTAGAAGAGGTGCTGAAAAAGATGGGCAAAACAAAAGCTTCCGATATGCTCAACTGTGGAGCCTGTGGCTATGCAACCTGCATAGAACATGCTATTGCCATTGTAGAAGGTATTGCCGAAACAGAGATGTGTTTGCCATTTACCATCGAAAGCTTGCATAAAACGGTAAACGACCTGGCTCAAACAAACGAAAAATTAACCAATGCACAGATTGCTTTAAAACAAGCCGAAAAGTTGGCCCACATGGGACAGCTGTCAGCTGGTATTGCCCATGAACTCAACAATCCGCTGGGTATCATTATTATGTACTGTAATTTGATGCTCGAAGAATGCCCGCCCGATTCGCCTATGCGAAAAGACCTGGAAATGATTGTTGAACAGGGAAACCGTTGTAAAAAGATTGTCAGTGGATTGCTGAACTTTGCCCGCCGAAATCAGGTAAATTATCGCGAGACAGATTTGGTTAAGCTTGTTGCTAAGGCATTGGAGTCGGTTGTGGTGCCCGAAAAAATTGAGGTTAGTGTAATCTATAACGAAAATCCGATGATGGTTGGAATAGACCCCGACCAGATAATGCAAGTGCTTATCAATTTAATACGTAATGCTCTGGATGCAGTTGCAGAACAGATGAAAGCCAACCCGATAGCTGGCAAAGTTGAGATTGAATTGAAAAAAGAAGTTCAGTTTGTTCATATAATTGTAAAAGACAACGGCACCGGAATTTCTGAAGAAAACAAGGCAAAATTATTTGAACCTTTTTTCACTACTAAGCCCATAGGGGTTGGCAATGGTTTAGGCTTACCCATCGTTTATGGGATTGTAAAAATGCACCGGGGTACCATAGAAATAGAAACCAACGATGATCCAACGAAAGGACCTACCGGAACCTCGTTTATTATTAAATTACCATTAAATAATTGATTATGGCTACCATTGTGATTATAGACGACGATATTGATTTTCTGTTTCAGCTTAAAATGATGCTGGGAAAAACTTATTCGGTTGTTACTTTCAATAAAAGTGATGAGGGCTTGAAGTATCTTTTTCATCAACGCCCCGACCTGGTTATTTTAGACCTTATGATGGATACATACGACGAAGGTTTTGTTAATGCACGAAAAATAAGGAAACTGTATCCCGATTTGCCTATCATTTTGCTAACAGCGGTAGGTAGCGAAACGGGTGTGTCGTTCAGCGACCCTGCTGTTACTCCTCAGGAACAGTTTAATGTTAACAAAGTGCTCGATAAAGGTTGCCCTATGCAGGTTATTCAACGTACAATAGAAAAATATTTATAATATGGAACTATTGAAAATAGTTGTTATTGATGACGAATTTGGAATAAGAAGTGGTGTAAGCAGGATATTGTCAAATTATAAGGTAAGCTTTCCTTTTATTGACGATGAAATAGTTTTTGAGGTTACGGAAGCGGCTACAGGCGAAGATGGCTTAGACCTGATACGTACGTATAAACCACAGGTGGTGCTGCTCGATAATAAACTGCCGGGTATGCAAGGCCTTGATGTGCTCGATGTGATTCAAAAAGAAAATCTTGACGTAGTGGTAGTTATGATAACGAGCTATGCTTCTATGGAAGTCGCAGTGCAGGCTACCCGTAAGGGGGCTTACGATTTTATTCCCAAACCTTTCACACCACAGGAACTGCGAACTATGATGGAAACTGTTGCCCGACACGTTTTCCTTAGAAGCCTGACCAGGCAGCTCAACACTCAGGGAAAAGCGGTTCGTTTCCGCTTTTTGTCGGTACTTTCGCACGAGTTAAAAACTCCCTTAAACATTCTGGAAGGCTATTTGAAAATGATGAAAGAACGACAGGCAGGCAACGACCTTTCGGCTTACGATGAAATTATTGACCGTTCGTTGTTTCGTATTCAAAACATGCGAAACCTCATTTTCGACTTATTAGATTTGACACGTATCGAAACCGGACAAAAAGAACGTAAGCTGATTCCTGTAAATCTGGCAAAAGTGGCAGCATTATGTGTAGATACTTTTACCCCACTTGCTATTCAGAAAAATGTTTCGTTGAAGCTGCAAGCACCCAATGAAGTCTTTCTCGATGCAGTAGAAGAAGAGATTGAAATTGTGCTGAATAATTTATTATCGAATGCCATCAAATATAACAAAGACGGCGGTGAAGTAGTAGTTCAGCTTGAACCTTTTGTTGATTCTATTTTGCTTACTGTAAAAGATACTGGTATTGGAATGAGCGAGGACGAGATAAAACGAGTGTTCGAAGAATTTGTAAGAATTAAAAATGCCAGGACACAAAACATTTCTGGTAGCGGATTGGGCCTGTCTATTGTTAAACGAATCTGCGAATATTATCAGGCAGAAATTAAGTTACATAGCAAAGAAAATGTTGGTTCAGTAGTAAGTATAAAATTTAAAAAACATCGTGAAATATGAACACATTACCCGAAAAAACGGTAGAACGCTTAATATTGTACAAGCGAACCTTAATGACTTTAGCCGGTGAAAAGGAATACATTTTTTCGCACGAGCTGGCTCAGATGTTGCATCTTACTCCGGTACAAATCCGACGCGATATTATGTTGATAGGATATACCGGTACTTTACGCAAAGGATATCACGTTGTGGATTTGTTGAATTATATCAACAAGGTGCTCGATGCAACCATACATTCTAACGTATGTGTGATGGGCATGGGCAATCTGGGACGTGCCATCACTGGCTATTTTAAAGATCGTTCGTCGGGATTAAAGATTGTTGCTGCTTTCGATAACGACCCCGATAAAATCAATACCAACATTAGCGGTATTCCCTGTTATGATATTTCCAGACTGTTTGAAGTTGTGCGAAATCAGCAAATTGCCATAGCAGTTATTACTACGCCACCCGAAGCAGCAGCCGCAGTTTGCGAACAACTTATTGCAGCTGGCATTAAAGGTATCTTGAATTTTACCCCTACAAAACTCAAAGTTCCCGATTACGTTTATCTTGATGAATACGATATGTTGACTTCACTTGAAAAAATTGCTTTTTACATCAGATCATGAAGATTTATCGCAGTTTCGATGAGCCTTTTCAGATAGTCAATCCCATCGTAACAACCGGTTCGTTCGATGGTGTGCATCTGGGGCATAAGTCTATTATACAAAGGCTTAATAACATAGGAAAGCAGTGTAACGGCGAGTCGGTACTGATAACCTTCCACCCGCACCCGCGTAAGGTTTTGTATCCCGAAACCGTTGGCAAGGATTTGTTTCTGATACAGTCGCAAAAGGAAAAAATTGTTTCGCTGCGAAAAGCCGGATTACAACATCTGTTTATTATTGAGTTTACAAAAGAATTTGCCCAAACTTCGTCTATCGACTATATTCGCAATATTTTGCATAAGAAGTTAGGATCAAAAGTGGTGGTGGTGGGGTTTAATCACAATTTTGGGCACAATCGCGAGGGAAATTATCAGGTTCTGTTTGAGTTGGGACAGGCATTGGGCTTTTGGGTAGAGCAACTGCCTGCCCTCGAGATAGAGCACGAGTCGGTGAGCAGTACCCGCATAAGAAAAGCCATTCAGATAGGAGAAATACAGCGTGCCAACGCCTGTCTTGACGATAATTATTTTGTCCTGGGGAAACTTTTATACCAGAAGCACTATACTGTTGAAGTGGAAGAAGAGGCTAAGTTGCTGCCACCTCCGGGTATGTATGCTGTGCGAATTGCCAATGAAAACAATGTTTCCATTAAAGGCATTGCTCGGATTGACTTTTACAAGAATAAAAGAAACAGGCAACTTATTCTGTTTCCTTCGGAAAATATAGACAAGCTGTTACGTACCGATGTCTATGTAAAATTTTACAAAGAGATGCATTTTGCAACTAACGAAAACGATTTTCCCCACCTCGAGCCTCTGATGGAAAAGGCTATGCAGTGGATATATTAAGCTACTCACCCCATACCCTATCAATTACTCGTTTTATTTTTTCTTCGTAGTTTTTTATAAGATCCTTACAACCATCGATAACTTTCTGCTCGCCTTCAATTTTAGCAACAATCCGCTCCTGAATGTAGAGAGGAGGATTTCTATATTTTGAATTTCTAAACTACCTAACTTTCACTCAATTTTTATCCATTAAAAAAAATATTGAATTTTCTTGTATGTGAAAATTTTTTTTTATCTTTGTGGTGAATAAATACACTATGGCATTTATAAGAAAAATAAAAAAGAAGAGCGGCACATATTTAGCCGAAGTTGAAAATTATAGAGAAGATGGTAAAGTCAAACAAAGGGTATTACGTTACATCGGAATTGATGTAGAAGGAAAAGTCCATCGTTCTGTTAGAACATCAGATGTTAATATCACAGAGGTTAAAGAGTATCTAAATTTTCATGCCATTCACACAATAGCATGCGAGTTAGGTTTTGACAAGTTGTTTGGAGAAAAATCCAATTATATTCTGCTAATGGTATATTCTCATTTAGTAGAAGAAATTTCAATAAATAAGATGAAAGATTGGTTTCATAAAACCGAGCTGCCGGCATTATTAGATATTCAGGATATTGGCTCTAATACTTTGTATAAAGTATTAGATTATCTTGACGATTTGGATTGGGATAGCATAAATGATAAAATTGTTAAACAATGGTTTAGAAAATATCGGGAATAAAAAAACACTGCCATCATAATAGATGTAACAGAAACGTATTTTAATGGCAGTCGAGCGGAATGGAAGAAACGTAAAGGGAAGGACGGTAAGTATGATAAATTAATTCAAATTGGTTTAGCAGTAAGTGGACAATATGGTTTCCCACTAAAACATAAAATGTACGAAGGGAACATTGGTAATTCAAAAATTATGTCTGACTTTATTGCTGATATAAAAATGATGGGATTAAAGACAGTAATAATAGACAGGGGAATGACCAGCATAGACAATCTAAATGATTTTAAAACACTTGGAGTTGAATGTATTGCAGGAATACGAAGTAATCAAAAATTGGAAAAAGAATTTATTGATAATATTTCCCGAGAACAGATATTTTCCAAAGATTATATGGTCAAACTAAAAGATACTATCGTTTATGCCATATCATACAGGTTTCTTCATGGTAATATTATCGTAGTTTATAATCCTGAAATAGAAGTACATCAAAGAAATAAGTTATTAAGTAAAGAACAAATTGATGAAAAAGAGCTCGTTAAAATGAAATACTATGGATACAGTTTCATATTTCATTCAACATCCTATTCAACAGCAGAAGTGGTTAAAAAATATTATCAAAAAGATATTATTGAAAAGTCATTTCGACAGATAAAAGGAGTACTGTCCTTACATCCTTTACGTCTAAAACTTCTTGATAGAGTATCTGCTCATGTGAAAATTTGTTATCTATCTTACTGTATATTATCGGTTTTAAAATTCAAACTAAGAAAATTAGATATATCTCCTGTGGATGCTTTAGCCGAGCTATCAAGTGCATATAAAGTATATCTCGAAGACAAAAAAACTAATTTCAAGTGGCAAAAAATGGTAACTCTTAAAAAATCACAAGAAAAAATTATTAAAGCTATTGACAAAAATTTTCGTAGTGTATAAAAATAGGATTAAACTTAGGGATTTAGCTTCCAGCACAACAAGTGGAAATCCTTTTTCATCGAGTAATAAAAAATCAACAAAGCCATTGTGTGTGCGTTCAAAGTTCTCTCCAAACTCATTTAATTTCTCTTTGGAAAACTTGACATTGTTTTCGAGCAAAATGTTTGCTTTACCAGCTTCTGAATCGAAAAACCTCCATCCCGCTTCTTCGAGCAGTTTGTTGATTTTTATCCTTGCTTTTGCTTCTTTTCAGTCATGAAGTTCGGCTTTACTGCTTATACCAGCAAATAATACCTAACAAAAATACGAATATTTAATGAAAAGTAGTTAAATATTGTTTTTTTTTCTATTCGTTCTTTTCAGAATCCTTAAACAAAACGGAAAAGATAAATAAAACAATAACCGAAGAGACAAATACCAGGAAGAGAGAAGATAATACTTTTTTCATAACTTCCTGAACATCAATAATGTCCCAGATGGCTAATAATCCAATGATTGTTGATAAAATTATCAAACTAATCAAAATGTAGGCGGTAGTTTTTTTAATTGCTTTCATACGTTACAAGTTATTTAGTATATATTCGATGACATTTTCTAATGTGGTTAATTCTTTTACAATCATTTGTTCTTTTTTAATGAGCCAGCTAAAATTTCCTTTTTGGTTCTGTTGTATTATAACGGAACAACAGGGTGATTTGTTACACGAAGTGTTTATTCCATATCGCAATAAGGCAAATTTGGTGTATTGGTATGCTAAACCATCACCGATAATTCTTACGCTGATAGATGATTGATTTTTTATGGGCAGGGCACCCGAATGGCTTAGTTTAAGTTCATTTTTTTCTAAATCTTTGTCAATGATGATCTGCTCAGGAATTTTGTCAACAAAGTCGTTCTCGCCCAGCAGCCAAATTTTATGGGCAAATGCCAGAACTGTCTCAGTAAGATGTGAGCTGAACAGAATAATTTTTTCTTTTTCTTTGACCATCTGAAAAAAGAGATGAAGCACATTGAGCTGTTGTTTGGGGTCTAAATGAGCAGTGGGTTCGTCGAACAATAAGATAGGGCAGTCTTGGAAAAATACTCGTGCAATGGCTACTCGCTGCATCTCGCCATCGCTGAGTTGGGTTAGATAATGATGAGCTTTGTGTTCTATCTCTAATGATTGTAAAATTTCTCTTAGTTTATCTTTCGATACATCATGCTTTTGTTTTGCTTTTCCAAGGCTTACGTACTCCTCTACACTCAGGTAGGGGATTTTTGAGTTATATGCAGGAAGATAAGCCATCCATTGAGCACGTTCTTTAACAGATAGCTGCAAATAATTTATCGTTCCAATAGAAATATTGCCTTCTAAAGGTTTTTGAATACCGGCAATGGTACGCAGTAACGTAGATTTTCCTGTCCCATTTTTTCCAACCAGTGCAATAAGTGTTGGCTTTAGAATGTCTGACTGGATGGAATATGGCGGAACAAAAAGCTTTCCATATCCACAATGTAATTGATTGATATGTAATGAAATTACGTCCATAGCTCTTTTTTTCTGATGAAAATATAGGCCAGAATAGGCAAAGATAGCAACGAAGTAATGGTATTTAATGGTAATTGAGCAAAATAAAGCCATTGCAAAATAATGTCGGAAACAAGCATAAGGTAAATCCCTGTAGTTGCACTGTATATAATGAGTTTTGAATGTAATTGAGTTTTAAAAATCATTCTTGCTATGTGTGGTGAGATAAGCCCTACAAAAGCAATAGGTCCGTAAAAAGCTGTTGTAACACCTGCAAGAACAGAGGTTAAAACAAAAACCATCCAGGTAAAGGATTTTTTTGACAATCCGCTGCTTTGCGATTGCTCTTCGCCAATTATCCATAGATCGAATGAACGTGCATTGGATAAAAGAATAATGAACGAAATCAAAGCGATGACTAAGGTAATGAAGCTGTAAGAGAGGTTTGCATTACTTAGACTGCCCATATTCCAGTAAACAAATGACTGCAGCTGATAACCATTAGCAATATTTTGAAGGAAAGTAATCAATGCATTGGCAAAAGTTCCCATCAAGATACCGGCAATTAAAACACTAACTGAATGTTGAAGCCTTAAAGAAGCCAGATAAATGATAAGCATAAAAACCAATGTGCCAGCAAAGGCAAATCCACTAATGCCAATCAGTTGAAAGGTTTCTGGAAGATAAAGCCCAATTAAATGTGAGGCCATAATAAACAATGCCACTCCCAAGCCTGCTCCCGAAGTTATTCCAAGCACATAAGGGCCTGCCAGTGGATTTCGAAAATAGGACTGCATCATCAGTCCGGCAAGGCTGAGACAAAAGCCTGAGGCTATAGCTGCTAAAACTCTTGGCAAACGTATATTCTGTAAGATGTTATAACTTGTGTCGTCGGCAGAAAGTTTGCCCGTAAAAAAAGAAAATAAGTCATTCCACGAGATAGTTACCGATCCCAGCGAAAAATCGAAAAAAGCTAACAGTAAAATACCAGTTATGAGTATTCCGATTTTTACTCTCATGGTTCGAGTTTTTTATAATAATGATACGAATAATTTGTATCAGGGTTGTGAAAAATGTAATAAAAATCTTCGAGTATTAAATGAGGCTCAACTACTGCCATTTCCCAGAAATCATTAGATCCGTTGGATTTTGTACGTTGTAGTGGATTAAATACATTTCCAGATTTGACAGCCTTTATATGCTTATAGACAGGTGTGTTAAGCTCACTCAGGCGATTGATGTTTCCAGCATTTAGCCATACATCGGCATTGCGTGCATGAAATACAACCCATTCCTGATCTTTAGCAAAAATGTCTTTTCCCGTCAAAGTATCGAATAAATAGCAGCCACCTGCATCTTCAATCAGTTTTACAAAGTATGATTTTCTGAGGGGTAAGTACCAAACTCCATTGAAGGGAAGATTAAGCAAAACACCGGGTTTTTTAGCCTGTTGTAAGGCTTTTTTCTGAAGCGATATGTAGGATTCTTCAATGGATGAAAAGATACTATCGGCAATATGTTCTTTGTTGAAAAAGGCTGCAAAAAATTTAATCCATTCGGCTCTTGCTAATGGGTGGTTTTCCATATACTCTGCTACATAAATAACAGGGATGCCAAAAGATGTGATTCTTTTAACATAAGGCAATTCTTCGGCAGAAACGGCATAAGCAAAAACAACATCGGGTTTTTCGCTAATCAACGTTTCGTAATCTATATTCTGATTATAGCCTATTTCTTTTATCTGACCTGCTAAAACTCGTTCGTTTATGCCTTGATGATAGATGTGTGAAGTTCCGGATAAACAACAAATAGAGCCGATTTCATTAAGTTTATCTAAAAATCCGATATAAGTTGTACTTAATATGGCAATCTTTTTTACGGGAATGCGTATGCCTAATCTTTGTAAATCGTAGGTTAAGCTGTCATTTGTAGCCTCTTGATAATAATTGTATATGGTAAGAACAGGATATTGGTGGTTGTATGAGATTGAAAAATGTTGAGCATAGCGATTGGTTTTTTGATGCTGACTATCGGCTTTTTTCTCTTTAATCGAACAGGAAAATAAAAGTGTTAAAATATAAAAGAACAAAAACAGTTGCATAATTATTTTTTAGTTTCTATTAAGAACAGGTTTTTGGAGATGGATTGTCCGTTTTTAAAGAAATATTCGCCACCCCAGTTATGTTGAACCTGCCTGTATTCTGTTGCAACTCCATCACGATTAACAATAACACGCTTAATTTTCTTTGTTTTATCTTCGTAATTTTCTTCGGTTACGCCTTCCGGATAAGTTCTGGCAAGTTCTGACAGGTATTTTTCAACAGCATTCTTGTCGTTGAAATTGATTTCTTCCAACTTTTTCATTTTTGCCAGATTCTCTTCAATCTGACGCTGTTTTTCTTCGGCTAAGCGTTTTTGTTCTTCTTCATTTTTTCTTTTGAGTTGTTCCTGGCATTCTGAAATACGCTGACGAGGATAGGATTCGTTGGGTTTATATTTTAATGCTGTTTGATAGAAAGCGATAGCAGTCGGATAATCTTTGTTTTGATAGAAGTTGTCGCCTTTTATAATGGCTTCTTTGTATGCTTTTTCTTTATCTTGTAATTCTTGTTCTTTCTTTTGTTTTTGTGCCAACAGATTTTCTACCTCAACTAATTTATTTTTTGGATAAGTTTCTTGTGGTTTTAGTGATGAGGCTTCTGTATATGCTGCCTTGGCTTCGTTGAGTTGCATTTTTTCAAGTGCAGCATCTCCTCTGGTTATTGCTGCCTGATATTTTTCTTCTTTCATTTTAGCTTCTTGTTCTTCTTTAGCCTTGGCTTCTGCTTCTGCTTTTTCTTTGGCGGCTTTTTCGGCTAAGAGCTTGTCAATTTCTGCGAGTTTGTTTTTGGGGTAAGTTTCGTTGGGTTTGATGGTTAATGCCTGGTTGTATGCAGCCTTGGCCTCATCGAATGATTGTTTA
>FWWL01006009.1_pt1 | contig 17883 bp, 15 predicted proteins | sample 2228331 | NCBI WGS metagenome assembly FWWL01 (sample SAMEA103939775, study PRJEB20133) | metagenome
ATTCTTAGCCCACAGATTACACCACCCTGCACGGATCGTGCAGGCCCCCCACCGAACCTGGGGGCATGAAAAAGACTCTTGTATGGCACATTGCGGCGGTAGTACTGGCAGCTTTGCTTGTGGGTTGGCTTGGTTCAGCCCCTATAAAAGGGCCCTTGTGGGCTGAGGGGGATATGCCCAAGGTGGGCACGGGGGGCTAGAGTAAAATGAGAGGAGGGTGAAGCAAAGACCTTTCAGCGACCTTGCCCTAAGCCTGCCTGGCTTGCTGGAGAACGGCCACCACCAGGTGGCCCTGAAAATTCTCCAGCAGGCTTTTGATGCTTGTCAGACCTACCAGCAAAGCCGCGATTTTCTGGCGCTTTTGCAAAGCCTGCCACAGTCGTTTTGGCAGGGGCCAGATAGCGGCAAAATCTACCTGCAAGCCCTTTGTCGTGCTCGAGAACCCAAGAAGATTCTAGAGTGGTTCCAGCACAATTCGGCCAGCCCCTGCCACAAGGTCTACCAAGCCTGGGCTTTGGTGCGCAATCAGGCCTACCAGGAGGCCCTGGACGTTTTGCGGCAAGCCCAGCCCGCGAGCGACATGGACTGGGGTATTTTTTACCGCAGCCGAGGCGAGGCCCTATTTTGGCTGAACCAGCCTGGATGGCGCGAGGTACTCGAGCAGTCCAGGGCCCACCTGCGGGGTGGGGCCTTGGGGCGGATGCTGCTTGATCTAGGTACTTTCCTGCATCAGCAGGGAAACCGGCCCGCGGCGCGGGTGGCTTGGGCTGAAGCGATTAGCTACCTCGAGCACGACCCCTACTACCTGGCCTGGGCCCACGACGCCCTGGGGTACCTGCTTCTGCCCGAGCAGCCCCAGGAAGCCGAAACACACCTACTCAGGGCCCTCGAGCTGAGCAAAAAAACCGGCGCGCGGTCTTTTCGTGCCAGGGCTCTGGCTGGCCTCGGGGCGGTGCGGCGCAGCCTGGGGGAGTGGCAACGGGCATTAGACAGCTACCAGCGGGCCTATCGTGCCGCGCAAGAACCAGACGACCAAACCCTGGCCCTGTGGGGCTGGGCCTTGGTGCTACGGTTGAGGGGCCGGCCCGAAGAAGCCCTGGCCAAGCTGCTTCAGGCTCAGCGGCAAAACCCTAAAGCCCAGTGGCTCGAGGCCGAGATCGCTTCCGCCCGGCTGATGCTGGGCGAGACCCTAGCCCCAGCCGAACTCGAGGGCCTACCCCAACATGTGCGCAGCGAGCGAGGCCGGGTGCTGGTACAGGTCTTGCAAGCCGAACAAGCCCGTCGGCAAGAAGGGCCAGAGGAGGCCCGCCGGCGGCTGCGGGGCCTGGCAGTGCAAACCTTGTGGGCACGGGAGGAGCTAAGCTGCTTTCCTGCATTGGCCCGTTTGCTCCAAAGCCAAGGGACACTGCAGCCGCAGCAAAATCACGTTTGGGTCAAGCCCTTTGGCCGCTTGGCAGTACGGGTCAATGGGCGCGAGGTGCCCTTGGCCGGGGTGAGCAAAGCGGGTGAGTTGCTGGTGTATTTGCTGGTGCAAGGCCGGGAGGCTAGCCTCGAGGCCATGGTGGAAGACCTGGGCAATCCCCAGAGCAAAAACCCGCGCAAGGCCCTATGGGAAAACATAGACAAACTACGGGCCGCGTTGGGCTGGAAGGAAAGCGTTCAGGTGGCCCGTGGGGTATGTACCCTCGATCCCCAGGCCCACTGGGAGTGCGACCTAACCCCCCCACCCGATGTCTTCGACCCCTCCCAGACCTTTATGGCAGGCTATTACAGCAACTGGGTAGAGGAGTACCGCCAGCAGTTCATGGTGGTCTAGTTCGGTTGAGATTGATAATACTCGGCTTAGATTTTATCAGTTCATAAAATCTCTCTTGGCAAAATGGTTGATCGCTGGATGGGCCGCGCTAAAGTGAACGACAAGCTATGGTGCTGCCCGAGGAACCCGACTTCAGCCTTCACCAATCCAAGGCCCTGCGGCTTTTGCGCTTGCTGGAGCTGTTGAAGCAAAAGCCCTGGAAGCCCGCCGAGCTGCGGGCCGAGCTGGGGCTGGGGGAGCGGGCCATCTTCGACTACTTGCAGGAGGCGCGGGTGCTGGCCGAAAGCCTGGGCCAGCGCCTGGTGCACGACCCCTTGCGCAGCACCTACACCCTCGAGGTCGAGGAAAAGCTCAGCCTGACCGAGGCGGTGGTGGCCCATATGGCCGTGCGCATGCTGGCCCACCACTCGCCAGGCAGCCACAAAGCCTACCAGGAAGCCCTGCGCAAGCTGGCCCAGCGCCTGCCGGGGCCGCTGAAAAAAATCGCCCTGCGGAGTTCTCAGGCTTTAGCTGAGCGACCTGCCAGCCTGAGCGGAGCCAACCTCGAAACTCTTACCCAGGCCTGGCTCGAGCGCCGGGTGGTGGCCTTCGACTATCAGCTCCCGCAAGGGCGGCTTTTGCGGGGGGAACTCGAGGTCTACTTCATCGAGGTTTCCCGGGCCAACATGGCAGTCTACGTCATCGGGCGGGATCGGGCCTATGGCCGGGGCATTCACTACCTGGAAAACCTCAAAGCCTACAAGCTCGAGCGCATCCAGCGGGTGCGCCTTCTGAATGAAACCTACACCATCCCCCACGACTTCGACCCCCAGGCCTACCTCTCTACCGCCTGGGGCATCGTGGCGAGCGAGAACCCCTTGCGGGTGCGGCTAAAGTTCGTCCCCGAGGCGGCCTATCGCCTGCGCGAGGGGGGGTACCCCAATCTGCGCGTCTTAGAGCAGCTCGAGGGTGGTAGCACTCTCGTGGAAATTACTGTCGGCACCGATGATTCTGGATTCCCCCTCGAGCTGCTACCTTGGATACAAAGCTGGGGGTCCCGGGTGGAGGTGCTGGAGCCTTCTAGCCTGCGCGAAGCCTGGCTGGCCGAGGCCCGCCTGCTGCTGCAGCAGTACGACAGCCCAGGTTCGATGAAGCCCAAAACCTACTGGGCCCACAGCCACAAAGACCCCCTCCGCTGGCAACCTCTAAAGGAGCACCTGGAAGCGGTAGCCCAACTGGCCGCCCACAAGGCCCAAGCCTTCGACGAGGCCGAGCGGGCCTGGCGAGCTGGCCTGCTGCACGATTTGGGCAAGTACGGCGAGGCCTTCCAGCGCCGGCTAAGGGGCCAGGAAAAAGGCCTCGACCACTGGTCGGCGGGGGCCCATCTGGCTCTTTTCAAGTACCGCGACCACGGGGTGGCCCTGGCTATTCAGGGGCACCATATCGGGCTGCAAAGCGGAGCCAAGCAGAGCCTGCAGGAGATGCGGCTCAAGGAGAGTGGGGAAGGCTTCCCGCCTGGGCTACGCCTTAGCGAAGGGAACCTCGAGGAGCTCGAGGCCCGAATGGCCCAGGACGGCCTGGCCCTGCCCCCGCCTTCCCAGCAGAAGGTGCCCCTACCCACCAGCGCGGCAGCCATGCTGGATACCCGCATGCTCTTCTCGGCCCTGGTAGATGCCGACTACCTCGACACCGAGCAGCATTTGCAAGGCCCAGTGCGGCCCAACCCGCCCCCTTTGCAGGCGGAAAAAGCCCTAGGACGGCTCGAGGCCTACCTGGAAGAACTGGCCCTTCAGGAGCACATTCCTCCGGCTATCCGCCACCTGCGCCAGCAGGTCTCCGAGGCCTCGGCCCAGGCTGCCCAGGGGGAAGGCCGCCTCTTCACCCTCACCGCGCCTACCGGCCTGGGCAAAACCCTGGCCATGCTGCGCTTTGCCCTGGTGCGGGCGGTGCGCGACCCGCGTATCCGGCGGGTGGTGGTGGTGCTGCCCTACCTCTCCATCCTCGACCAGACCGCGAAAATCTATCGCGACCTCTTCGACGAAGGCAATTTCGGCCCCAACTACCTGCTGGAAGACCACAGCCTGGCCTACCGCCCCCTGGGTGAGGGGTCGTCCGACGAGCAAGACCTAGCTGAGCGCGAACGCCGCCTGCTGGCGCAAAACTGGGAGGCCCCCATCGTCCTCACCACCCATGTGCAGCTTCTGGAAAGCCTGCACGCCCACCGGCCCGGGGCCTGCCGCAAGCTGCACAACCTGGCGGGCAGCATCCTGCTCTTCGACGAGGTGCAGACCCTCCCCACCCATCTGGCCGTGCCCACCCTCAAGACCCTGGCCCACCTGGCCAGCGAGAAGTATGGGGCGGTGGTGGTCTTTGCCACCGCCACCCAGCCGGCCTTTGAGGCGTTACACGACAGGGTGAAAGAGGGCGAGTCAGAGGGTGTGGGCTGGCAGCCAAAGGAAATCCTGCCCCAGCCCGAGGCCTTTTTTGCCCAAACCCAGCGGGTGCAGGTGGACTGGTGGCTGGCCAAGCCCACCCCCAACCCCTACCTGGTTACCCTGCTGGCCGCCGATGAACAGGCCCTGATGGTGATGAACCTCAAGCGGCAGGCCCACGCCCTCTTCCGGCAGGCCCAGGCCGAGGGCCTGGAGGGGCTTTTTCACCTTTCCACCGCGCTCTGTCCGGCCCACCGCCTAGCGGTGCTGGAGGAGGTGCAAAAGCGCCTCGAGGAAAAAGCCCCCTGCCGCTTGGTCTCTACCCAGGTGGTGGAGGCCGGGGTGGAGCTCGACTTTCCGGTGGGCTACCGCGCCTTGGCCCCCCTCGAGGCCATCGCCCAGACGGCGGGGCGGGTTAATCGGCACGGGCTCTATCCCATGGGCCGGCTGGTGGTCTTCCTGCCCGAGGATGAAGGCTACCCCGACCGGGCCTACCGGCAGGCCGCCCAGCTCACCCGCGCGCTTCAGGACGAAGGGGTGTTGGGGCTAGAACCCGCTACCTTCCGCCGCTACTACCAAAGTCTCTACCACCTGCAAGCGGTGAGCGACCCGGAGATCGAAGCCTGTATCCAAACCCAGAACTACGCCGAGCTGGCCCGGCGCTACCGGCTGATTGAGTCGGCAGCGGTCAACGTGGTGGTGCCCTACAACGACGAGGCCAGAGCCCTGATGGACGAGGCCCGCAGCCAGGGCATCGGGGCCGACTGGGTGCGCCGGGCCCGGCCCTACGCGGTGCCCTTCTTCCTGCCCAAAAGCGGCCCCCCGGCTTTTTTAGAGACGGTTTTCCTGCGCTATGGGGCCGAGGCTCCGGACTGGTTCTTGTGCCGGGAGGACTCGCTGTACCACCCCCAACTGGGCTTTACCCCAGAGGAAGGGCTGGGGATGGGCCTGGTGATATGACCCGGCGGTTTGGCCAAGGTGGGGTATGTTCGCCAGCAAAGGAGGAGCCATGCGAAGGTTTACCTTGGAAGTCTGGGGCGAGTTGGCCTGCTTTACAAGGCCCGAGTTCAAGGTGGAGCGGTTCAGCTACCCCCTCATCACCCCAAGTGCGGCGCGGGGCATCTTCGATGCCATCTACCTCGAGTTCACCGGGGATAAGCCCGCCATGTACTGGCAGCTCGAGCGCATCGAGCTACTGGAGCCGGTGCGCTACATCGCCCTGATGCGCAACGAGGTGAAGGAGAAGATCAGTGTCCGCGCGGTGCAAGGCTGGATGAGAGACCCTAGCTCGCTCGAGCCCCTCTACGCCGACGCCACTCGGGAAGACACCGGCCAGGACACCAAGGGCCGCACCCAGCGCCAGACCATGGCCCTCAAAAAGGTGCGCTACCGCCTCACCGCCCACGCCGTGCTCTACCGCGAGGACGCAGCTTTGCGCCAGAAGATTGAGCATAGTTTTGAGCGACGGGCCCGGGCCGGGCAGTGCTTCTACCAGCCCTACCTGGGCTGCCGCGAGTTTTCCGCCTTCTTCCGGCTGGTGGAAGAAGGCGAGGCCACGCAGCCCTACCCCCACAGCGAAAAGGTCGGCTGGATGCTCTACGACGTCTTCGACCTTTCCCGCCCCAACGCCCCGCTCAATCCAGACCGCGGGGACAAGCCGGCCATCAGCCTGTTCGAGGCGGTGGTGGAAAACGGGGTGCTCGAGGTGCCGCCGTACCACAGCCCGGCGGTGCGCAAGGCCAAAGGAGGGGCGGTATGATTGCCCCCTTGCTGGAGTACGCCCAGCGCAAAGGGTTGGGCCAGCAGGCCGGCCTAACCACCAAGGAGATCCGCTGGCTGGCCGCGGTGAGCCCCCAGGGGCGCTTCACCGGGCTTATCCCGCTGGGGCAGAGCAAACCGGCCCCCGACCTTTCCCAGCCCGAGATGATCGGGCTTCCGGGCTTTCTGCGGGCCCAGGGGTACGCGGCGGAACAGGCCGCCCACTTCCTGGCCGAGACCTGCGCGGTGGCCTTTGGCCTGGCCGAGAAAGACGCCCAGGGCAACCTCAAAAAACCCGAAGAACACCAGAAAAACCTGCAAAAACACCAAACCTTCCGCCTGCTCATCGGGCTGGCCGCCCCGCAGGTGCCGCTCTTGCAGCCGGTGCACCAGGCCCTCTCCGATGCTGCCGAGATGGCCCGCTTCTTAGAGGTGCTCGAGGCCCAAAGCCAGAAAAAAGGCGCAGAAAAGCTCAAGCCTACCGACAAAATCTCCTTCTTTGTGAATGACCGGTGCATCCTAGACGACCCCTCCTGGCAGGCCTGGTGGCAGCAGTTCCGCCAGCAGGCTTTCCCTGCCAGCCAAACCGCCCAGATGCGCTCCTTTGCCAGCGGGGAACTGGCCGCCCCGGCCCCAACCCACCCCAAGGTCACCAAGCTGGGCGGCAGCGCCTTCGGCCACGCCCTCGTCACCTACGACAAGGAGGCCTTCGAGTCGTATGGCCTTACCCAAGGGGAGAACGCCGCGGTGGAAGAGGCTGCCGCGGTGGCCTACCGCGCGGCGCTGGATAGCCTGCTCGAGCGGGCCCAGACCCTAGGCGAGATGAAGGTGGTGGTCTGGTACGACCGGGAGATTCCCCCCGAGGACGATTTCTTCCGCGACCTCTTCGAACCCAGCAGCCCGGAAGCTGCCGAGCTTTCCGCCCTCGAGCGGGCCCGGGCGGTGCTCGAGGCCTTCCGTAGTGGCAAAGCCCCGCCCGATCTCTCGAATAGCCGCTTCTACGCTGCCGCCATGAGCCCGGCCTCGGGCCGGGTGATGGTGCGGGACTGGCAGGCGGGTTCGCTGGAAGACTTTGTGGCCGCCGCACTAGCCTGGTTCGACGACCTGCGCATCACCAACCTTGCCGGCTCCAAGGAGGCCAACCTGCCAGGCCTCAACCGGCTTCTGCTTAGCCTGCAACGCCCCAAGCTGCCCGAGCAGAACTTCGACGACTACCTAAAGCCCATTAAGCAGCTCCAGGTGCCCCTCTGGCGCGCCGCCCTCAACCCCCAGCGCCCCATCCCCTACGCGGCCTTGGCCAAGGTGATGGAGTCGCACAGCGCCGAGGTGATGAGCGGGGCCTTTCACGAGACCCTGGCCAGAACCGACGCCACCCTAGGCCGCATCTACGCCCGCATGGGCCTGATTAAGGCTTACCACAACCGCAAAGGAGGTTACCGCATGAGCCCCAACCTCGACCCCAACCACCCCAGCAAGGCCTACCACTGTGGCCGCCTGATGTGCCTTTTAGCCCAGGTACAGGAGGCCAGCGCCGAGTCGGAGATCAACGCCGGTGTGGTGCAGCGCTACTACGGCGCGGCCAGCAGCACCCCTGCCTTGGTGCTGGGCCGGCTAACCCGGCTTTCGCAGCACCACCTGGCCAGGATGGCCAAGGACAGGCCCGGCCTGGCCTACTGGTTCAACAGCCAACTGGCCGAGGTCTGGAACGCCCTGGGCAAGGACCTGCCCCGCACCCTGAGCCTGGAGGAGCAAAGCCTGTTTGCCCTGGGCTACTACCAGCAGATGGCCTACAACCGCACCAAGCAAAGCGAGGAGAGCAAGTAAAGGAGGCCCCGATGAGCACCCCCATCCAAAACCGCTACGAGTTCCTGCTGCTGTTCGACGTGAAGGACGGCAACCCCAACGGCGACCCCGACTCCGGCAACGCCCCCCGGGTAGACCCCGAGGACGGCCACGGTCTGGTGAGCGACGTGGCCCTGAAGCGCCGCATCCGCAACTACATCCAGACCGCCTTTGATGGGCAAGCAGGCTACGCCATCTTCGTTCAGCACGGCACTAATCTCAACCGCCCCATCTTCCAGGCCCACCAGGAAACCGGCGGCTTCAGCGGCAGCAAGACCAAAGATAGGGTGGAGCAAGCCCGGAAGTGGATGTGCCGGAACTTCTACGACGTGCGCACCTTTGGCGCGGTGATGAGCACTGGGGCCAACGCCGGCCAGGTGCGCGGCCCGGTGCAGATCACCTTCGCCCGTAGTCTCGACCCCATCTTCCCCGCCGAGTTCAGCATCACCCGGGGGGCGGTGGCCGAGGATGTTAAAAACGCCAGGACCCTGGAAGACTACCTGCGCTGGGAGGCCGAGCAGCCCGAGGACAAGCTGCGCACCATGGGCCGCAAGAGCCAGATTCCCTATGGCCTGTACGTGGCCAAAGGCTTTATCAGCGCCCACTTGGCTGAACAGACCGGCTTCAGCGAGGACGACCTTAAGGCCCTGCTCGAGGCCCTGTGCAACATGTTCGAGCACGACCGCAGCGCCAGCAAAGGGCACATGGCCACCCGCCGGCTCTACGTCTTCAAGCACGTGGGCAACGGCCACCCCAACAATGCCGAGCAAAACCGCCGCCAGGCCATGCTGGGCTGCGCCCCGGCCCACCGGCTGCTGGAGTTGGGCCAGGTGGTGGAGGTGCGGCGCAAGGACGAGTCCCGCCCGCCCCGGGCCTTCTCCGACTACGAGGTGCGGGCCGAGGCCAGCAGGCTGCCCAAAGGGGTGCTGATGCTGGAGCTCGAGGCCTGGGATGCCGAGCGCTACCAAAACGGCTGGATTGGGGGCTAGGCCATGCCGCGCCGCATCGGAAGAGAAGCCCCTTCGCTCACCCTGAGCCAGCCTACCGTCTGGACGATTCGGCTCCGCACCATCACCCCCATCTTCGGCGGCAGCGCCACCCCGCGCGAGGTGGACGCCGAGAACCCCGTCCGCGCGGCCAGCGTGCGGGGGCACCTGCGGTTTTGGTGGCGGGCCACGGTGGGGGCTGAGTATGACTCGATAAAAGCCTTGTTCGAGGCGGAGGAGAGGCTTTGGGGCAGCGCGGAGCAGTATGGCAAGGTGGCTTTGCGGGTGGTGGAGCAGACATCAGGGGAAAGCAAAAAACCCTCAGAGCTGGTGCCGGACAGAGGAACGGCGCGAACCGGGCCTATGGAGCGGTTCTTCCTCCACCCCTTCAACCCCAACCAAAGCGAGGGCCTGGCCGAGGCCAGCGGGCTTTTGTCGGTGGAGTTTACCCTCGAGCTCGACGTCAGCCGGCTTAGCCCGGAGGAAAAGGAGCAGCTCAAGACCACCCTGCGGGCCTGGCTCGCCTTTGGCGGGGTAGGGGCCCGCACCCGGCGGGGGCTGGGGGCCCTCGAGGCGCTGAGCGATGTCTCGGACTGTCTGCCTGCCAACCCCAACCAGCTCAAAGACTGGTTTGCGGCTTCACCCATAGCGGAACCCCAGCACACCACCCTGGCCGGGGCGGTGGTCTATCTGGGGCAGCCCCGCAAGCCCAGCAACGCCGACCCCTACAAAGGCCACGTCGCCTGGCGGGAGTTAGGCCGTTTCTGGGCCCGCTTCCGCAAGGGGCATTTCCTGGAAGACCCTGAAACCAGGCAAACCATGGAATACACCCCCATGGCTGGGGGCAAGTGGCGCGACCACAAGACCCTGCTGGCGTTAAGGCGCAACCAGGAGCAGATCGCCCTGGCCAAGCCCTACCTGGGCCTGCCCATCGTCTACCAGCGCTTGGGGAACAGCTTTAGCGGCACCCTCGAGGCCCTCCACCCCCAGGGTAAGCGCATGGCCTCACCGGTGATTCTCAAGCCGATGGCCTTTGTCGACGGCAGCGTGCGGGCTGCGGTGGTTGTGCTCCGAGCCCCGGTTCCTGAGCAAATCAAGATCGGGGAGCAGAAACTGAAGCTGCAAGTCCCCGAGTATGACCCCGTGCTGGAAGCGCTCGAGGCTGAGGACGTACTGGAAGCGGTTTGCAAAGCCGCCCGCCGTCAGGGTTTTAGTCAGGAGGTGCGCCTATGAACCACCTCCTCGCTATTTCCCTCGGCCCGGTGCAGGACTTCATCGCCGCCGCGCGGCGCACCGCCGACCTTTACGCTGGTTCGCAGATCCTCCAGGAGCTGTGCAAAGCCGCCGCGCAGGCCCTGGACGCACAGGGGGCTCAGTTAATCTTCCCTTCCAGCCCAAAGGCCGACGGGGCCAACAAGATCCTGGCTCAGGTCGAGGCCGACCCGGAGAAGCTGGCGGAAGCGGCCAGGCATGCGGCCCAGCAGCGCCTGATGGCGCTTTGGCAGCAGCACACCAAAGGGTTTGCGCACAAGATTGACCAGAAGCGGGCCATGGTGCAGCTCGAGAGCTTCCTCGAGTTCTACGCCGCCTGGCTGCCCCTGCCCGACGAGCGCCAGTACAAAGAGGTGCGCCAGGAGGTGGAACGCCTCCTGGCCGGGCGCAAGGCCCTGCGCGACTTTACGCCGATGGATCAGGCCGATGCCGGAGTGCCTAAGTCGCCCTTAGACCCCTCGAGGGCCGCGGTCATCCAGCCCAAGGACTGGGGAGGGGTGAGCATCGCTGCTCCGGAGGGCTACCGGCCTTTGCGCATCAAGCCCACCGAGGCCCTGGATGCCCTTTCGCTGCTCAAGCGCCTTTATGGGGCCAAGCAGAGCGGCGTGGTAGTGGATACCCGCACCATGGCCCGCCGGGCTTGGAACCCCGAGGCCCGCCCCGAGGAGCGCTACGGCGAGGACGACGACCACATCCAAGAGCCCCAGCCCTACTTCGCCGTGCTGGTGGCCGACGGCGACCGCATGGGCGCGCTGATCAGCCAGCAGGAAGACCCCAAGGCCCACCGCCAGCTTTCCGCCACCCTGGATGCCTTTGCCCAGCAGGCGCGAAAAATCGTGCCCAGCCACTGGGGCTTCATGGTCTACTCCGGCGGCGACGACGTGCTGGCCTTTTTGCCGGTGAACCAGGCGGTGGCCTGCGCCCAAGCTCTGGCCAAGGCGTTTGCCAGCCAGGTGGGGGGCACCCTTTCGGCAGGGGTGGCCATCGTGCACTACCGCCAGCCCCTCTCCGAGTCGCTGGAGGCCGCTAGGGATGCCGAGAGGGCCGCCAAAAAAGCGGGCCGCAACCGTCTGGCGGTGGCCCTGCACACCCGCAGCGGCAACCCCCTAACGGTGGTACGTACCTGGAAAGAGCTAGAAAATGGCTCGCGGGCCTGGGAGCCCCTGGTAGCAGCCTACCAGGCCCGGCAGGTCTCGCGCGGACTGGCCTACGAGCTGGCCGAGCTGGCCCAGGTCTGGCCCGACGACCTAGACGCCCAGGCCCTGCACAAGGAAGCCCAGCGCATCCTAAAGCGCAAGGAGGGCCAGGGCATCGAGATTCCCTCTCTAGGTGGCCCAAAGGACTTACTGGATTTCGCCCACCAGCTCATCATCGCCCGCTTCCTGGCGGGCCTGCCCAGCCCCAAGGAGGAGTCCCATGCCTGAGCGCATCGTGGAGGTTCAGGCCCTCACCCCCCTGCTTTTCCGCGACGGGCGGCCTTTTAGCCTGAGCGAGGGCAGCGAGACCCAGGCCCGAAGCCTCTCCCTGCCCCTACCCAGCACCCTGGCTGGGCTGGTGCGTACCCAGGTGGGCCTGGCCCAGGGGATACCCTTCGACCAGGACGACAACCACCCCGCCCTGCAAAACCTGCACGGCCTACCGGTGTACGGGCCGCTGCTGGTGCGGGGCGAGACCTTTTTGTTTCCCGCCCCTAGGGATGCGCTGATCTACCAGGGCGGGGGTGGGCCGGAGGTCGAGAGCCTAAAGCCCTACCGCCTCGAAGCGGGGGGGTGCGACCTGCCGGCGGGGCTATGCCCTTTGAGGGTGGATGCTGACGTCAAGCCGGAGGAAGGCTACGCCTTTTGGAGCGGTAGCGAGATGGAAAACTGGCTTCTGGGCAGGCGCTGGGTGCCGGAGAAGCGAGAGGGGCTGCCAAAGGAACGGCGTCTACACGTCTCGATTGACCCCGCTGTGGGCCGGGCGCGGGAAGGGCTTTTGTATGGGGTGGAATACCGCAGCCTCGAGGCCGGGCCGAAGGAGTACCGCCTGCGGGTACGGGCCAACCTAGACAGCCCCCTCGAGCCCATCGGCTACCTGGGTGGGGAGCGCCGCCCGGTGCGCCTGCGGGTTCACGAGGAGCTAAGCCGCTACTGGTTCGACTGCCCCTCTTCCATCAAGGAGGCCTTTGCCCAGTTCGACCCGCAAAAGCAGCTGATCCGCATGGTGCTGGCCACGCCCGCCCTCTTCGAGGGCGGTTGGCGGCCCGGCTGGGTGGAACGTTCCGGTTCGGGGGTGCCGCACCTGCCCAGGGGGCTAGCCAAGGTCAAGCTCAGGCTGGTAGCGGCGGCGGTAGGCCGGCGGGAGCCGGTCTCGGGCTGGCGGATGCGCCTGGACCAGCCCAAGCCGGTACGCTGGATGGCCCCGGCGGGCAGCGTGTACTTCTTCGAGGTATTGGAGGGCCAAGCCAGCGCGGTGCTGGAAAGCTGGCTCAGGCCCGTGAGCGACAACGAGCAAGACCGCAAGGACGGCTTCGGTCTTGCGCTGTGGGGGGTAGGAAGCTATGCAGACCAACGCTAGAGCATTTTTCGTGCAGGCCCTGACGCCGGTGCACCCCGGCACCGGCCAGGACACCTCGGGCACGGTGGACCTGCCGGTGGCCCGGGAGCGCGCCACCGGCTACCCGGTGATCCCCGCCAGCAGCCTCAAGGGGGTGCTGCGCAACGGGCGGGGCCTGGAGGTGGCCGACGACTCGGAGGAGGCCCGGCGGGTACGGGCCATCTATGGCTTCGCTGGCCGGCGCAAGAAGGAAGACCAGGAGGAAGACCTGAGCCAGGCCGCCCGCTTGAGCCTGACCGACGCCCGGCTCTTGGCGCTACCCGTCCGCTCCTATGCCGGCACCTTTGCCCTTATCACTTGCCCGCTGGCCCTTCGGCGCTGGAAGCGCGACGCCGAGGCCCTGGGCTTGTCGGCTGAGCTGCGCTGGCCCGAGCCCGAGGGCACCCAGGTTTTTGTGGACGGGGAAACCCTAGCGCACCAGGGGATGGTCATCCTGGAGGATTTGGACCTCGAGGTCACCGGAGGTACCGGGGGCCTGGCCCCAAAGCTCAGCCAGCTCATCTTCCAGAAAGAAGAGCCCTACTTCACCTCACGCCTGGCGGTGGTGAGCAACGACGTGTTCGGCTACTTCTGCCAGAATGGCCTCGAGGTCATCGCCCGGGTGCGGTTGGAAGAGCAGACCAAAACCGTCAAGAGCGGGGCCCTCTGGTACGAGGAGGCCGTGCCCGCCGAGGCCCTCTTCGCCTTCTTCGCCCTTTCCCCCAACGAAGAAGACTTCACCGAACTGACCCAGCACCCCGTTTTGCAGCTCGGGGGCGAGGCCAGCGTGGGGCGGGGCCTGGTGCGCCTGCTGGAGGGCCGGGTATGAAGGGGTACACCCGTAGCCAGCGCGACCTGCGGCTGGCCTTGGAGAAGGTTCTGGCGGTGGAGCGGGCCTATCCCGATACAGACCCACAGGGCACCAAGGGCCGCTACCAGGCGTTGTGCCAGGACTTCCCGGTAATGGTGCGGAGCATGGGCCTGGCCCAGGCCCTGGCCTTTGCCAACGCCAAGAAAGGCCCGAACAAGGGGCTAGAACAGGCCTATACCCTGCTTTTAGAGCACGTGGCCGCGGTGCTGGGGGTGGCCCCAGAGCAGCTCTTGGAGAGCGTGCGAGAGGCCGATGGCCAAAGCTACCTGCACCAGACCCGGCGGGTGCTGGAGGCCTGGGTGTTTTTCAAGCGGATGGCTGAGGGCCAGCTTAGCGTGAACAAGGAGGACCAAAATGCGCGCCCACCTGCCTAAAACCCCCCCTAGCCACGCTGGCCTGGCCTTGCAGCGCTACTTGCCGACCCTGGGCGACGAGGGCAAGGCTGCGCGGGCGCTGCTCGAGGGCATCCAGAATAGCGCCATCTCCCCTGATTACAGGGACTCCTTCAAGCGCTGGCAAAAGACCCTAGAAGGCATGGGTGCGGTCTTCCTCGAGGCCACCACCTGTACGCCTCTGGCCATTGGCCTAGGCAACAAAAGCCCGCTGGAAAACGGCCTGGCCATCCACCACACCTACGGGGTGCCCTACCTGCCGGGCAGCGCCCTCAAAGGGCTGGCCCTGCGGGCCGCGCTGCGGGCGGGCCTGGAGGAAAGCGAACGCGAGGTGCTCTTTGGTAGCCCCAAAAGCGCTGGCTACGTGGTCTTCTGGGATGGCTGGCTCGAGCCGGCCTGCCCGCAGCCCTTTCAGAAGGACGTCATCACCGTGCACCACCCCGACTACTACGCAGGCGGCAAAACCTGGCCCACCGACTTCGACGACCCCAACCCGGTGGCCTTCCTGAGCGTGCGGCCCGGGGTAAAGTTCCACCTGGCCCTCTCGAGCCCTGACCCCGAGGCTGGGAGCTGGCTCCACCTAGCCGCCGAGCTTTTGCAGTACGGGCTACAGCACCTGGGGCTGGGGGGCAAGACCAATGCCGGATATGGCTATTTCACCCTCAAGCTGCCGGAGCGGCCCAAAAGCCAAACCGAGCTGGGTGAAGAGCTGTATCAAACCTACCGTCTGCGCATAGAGCGCATCAACGGCCGCAACGCTGCTGGTGAGGCGAGCTGGTTCAAACAGGAGCTAAGCAAGCACCCCCCAGCCGTCCGGCACAGAACCCTCGAGGCCCTGCTCAAGCAGCTAGAAGACTGGCGCTTGCAAAAGGAGGCCTATTACCAAAGCCTCAAGCAACTCCTGGAGGAAACATGAGCACCGTCATCCTCACCACCGTAGGTACCAGCCTGCTGGCCAACGCCCGGCGGGAAGGGTGGGTGCAGGACAAGGAAATTCTGGCCTTCCTCGAGCGCGACCCCAAGAAAGCCAGCGCAGAGATGAACGCCCTATTGCGCATCTGGCAGAAGGGCGACGAGGTGGTTTGGCTGCACAGCGACACCGAGGAAGGGGCCCGGGCCGCCGAGTTGCTCGAGCGCTTCTGGCAGCAACAAGGGGTGCCTTGCCGCCGGGTTCGCATTGCGGGCCTGGCCTACGAGGCCCAGGGCTTTGCCGATTATGGCCTGAAAAACTTCGTGCGCACCCTGGCCGGCGAGGTGCGCAAAGCAGCGCGCAAGCAAAAAGAGGTCATCATCAACGCCACCGGCGGCTTCAAGGCCGAGATCGCCTACGCCACCGCGCTGGGGCTGGTGTTCAAGGTGCCGGTCTGCTACATCCACGAGATGTTCCAGGAGATCGTGACCCTGCCGCCCTCGCCCTTTGGCTGGGATAACACGCTCATCGCCTGGGACGAGGGCTTTTTCGACTGGATTGACGCGGAGCTTCGCCCCACCGCCGAGGTGCGAAGCAGGGCCGCCCGCATGGGCGAGGAGGTCGAGGTGCTGCTCGAGGACACCCCCGATGGCTACACCATGCTCTCGCCGCTGGGCCAGGCCTACTACGAAGCCTTCAAGGCTCAGCTCGAGCAGGCCCAGTCGGTGCCCATCTACTTTTCCCCCAAGGCCAGGCATACCTGGGAGGGCCTCGAGCCCGCGGCAAAGGAACGCTACCGCCGGGTTTTAGAGCGGCTGCGCCTGCCCAACCGCACCAGCCAGAGCGAGTTCAAAAGCGGTGGGGGCGATGCCTTGGGCTTCCCCAAAGGCCCAGTAGACGAGCGAGTGTTCTATGCGGAAAAAGAAGGAGCCCTCTACGTCTTTGCCCTGACCCACCACGGCGCTGAATACGACCGGCTGTGCCGCGAGGGGCTGTACTGGCGCGACCACCCCCCGCACGAGTTCACCCCCTGGGAGGGCTAGGCTCTACGGATTTCTGTATTTGGCGAGGTATTCCATGTACGAATGGGATTTGGAGACCTACCAAGCCCCCACACCACCCCCCCTCGAGCCCATCCCCATCAGCGCCTTAGCCCAGTATGCCTACTGCTCCCGCCGGGCCGGGCTAATCCTGCTCGAGGGCCAGTGGGCCGACAACGAGTTCACCCTGCGCGGCGCACGGGCCCACGAAAATGCCGACCTTCCCGCAGGCCTGCTGCGCGAGGGGGTGCGGGTGGAGCGGGCTTTGCCCATCTGGTCGGAGCGGCTGGGCCTGGTGGGCCGGGCCGATGTGGTGGAGTTTGTGCAGGGGGTGCCCTACCCGGTGGAGTACAAGATAAGCCGGCAGTGGCCACAAAAACTGGCCCGCCAGGCTGCCGAGGTGCAGCTTTGTGCCCAGGGGCTTTGTTTAGAGGAAATGTTCGGCCAGCCGGTCCCGGAAGGGGCCATCTTCAGCAAAACCAGCCAGCGCCGCCGGGTGGTGCCGCTTTCCCCTGAGCTACGGGCCCAGACCTTGGCCACCCTCGAGGCTCTACGCAAGCTGCTGGCCCAGGAAGCCCTGCCTAAGCCTGCTGCCGACGAGCGCTGCCGCCATTGCTCGCTGCAATCCATCTGTATGCCCCACCTGCCTCAGGCCCTGGCCCAGTGGCGCCCCGCCCCGCTATGACCCAGGAGCTGCTCAACACCCTGTACGTGCAAACCCAGGGGGTCTACCTGCGCCTCGAGGGCGATACGTTGCGGGTGCAGCACGAGGATGTAACCCTGCGCAACGTGCCGCTGCACCACCTGGGCGGGCTGGCGGTGTTCGGCAATGTGCTCATCTCGCCCTTTTTGCTGGCCCGCTGCGCGGAGGAGGGCCTCGAGGTCTCCTGGTTTAGTGAGTCGGGCCGCTTCCAGGGGCGGCTTTCCGGGCCGGTCTCGGGCAATGTGCTGCTGCGGCGGGCCCAGCACAAAGCCCTCGACAACCCCTCATCCACCCTACACCTGGCCCAGCGCTTTGTGGAGGCCAAGCTGCGCAACACCCGGCTGGTTCTGCAGCGAGCGGTGCGGGAGCGGGGCGAGACCCCTGCTTTGGCCACAGCGCTTCTCGAGCACGAAGCGGCTTTACGCCAGCTCCCCCAGGCCCGCACGGTAGACGAGGTGCGGGGCCTCGAGGGCAACGCCGCCAGCGCCTACTTTGCCGCTTTTGGCGACCTATTGCTTTCGGGAGAGTTTCGCTTCGAGAGCCGCAACAAACGCCCCCCGCGCGACCCGGTCAACGCTCTTTTGGGCTTCATCTACGCCCTGCTGGCTACCCAGTGTACCGCTGCGCTAGAAGGAGTGGGCCTGGACCCCCAGGTGGGCTTCCTGCACGCTTTGCGCCCCGGGCGTAACGCCTTGGCCCTCGACCTGATGGAGGAGTTCCGCGCCTGGTGGGCCGACCGGCTGGCTTTGGCCCTGCTCAACCGTAAACAGCTAAGCCCGGAACACTTTGAAGAGCGGCCGGGCGGGGCGGTGTTGCTGAGCGAGGAGGGGCGCAAACAGGTGATCTCTGCTTTTCAACAGCGGCGCCAGGACACCGTGCAGCACCCCTTGTTCAAGGAGCCTGTGCCCATTGGGCTTTTGCCCCACATCCAGGCCCGCTTGCTGGCCCGCTACCTACGGGGCGACCTCGAGACCTACCCCTCGTTTTTGGGAAGGTGAGGCATGGAGCGGCTGGACATCCTGGTCACTTACGATGTCAACGTTACCTCGGACGATGGCCAGGCCCGCTTGGCACGAGTGGCTAAAATCTGTAAGAACTACGGCCAGCGCGTGCAGATGTCGGTGTTTGAATGCCGGGTGACCCGAGCCCAGCTCGAGGAGATGGAAGCCAAACTGCTCAAGGTGATAGACCCAGACACAGACAGCCTGCGCATCTATACCCTTTTGGGTGGCCGCGACCGCTGCCTGCGGGTGCATGGACAGGATCGCTACCGCGATTTCGACGATCCTCTGATAATATAGTCTCAAC
>FWWL01006096.1_pt1 | contig 17883 bp, 13 predicted proteins | sample 2228331 | NCBI WGS metagenome assembly FWWL01 (sample SAMEA103939775, study PRJEB20133) | metagenome
CACGCCCGAGGCCAGGATGTTGCGCTGGAACACCTCGGCATAACCCGCGAGCGAGGCCACCCCTTCCGCATCCTCAGGGCGGTGAAAAACCGCTTTGGTCCAGCCGACGAAATCGGCGTCTTTGAGATGACCGGCTCAGGCCTGACCGAGGTGGCCAATCCCTCGGCGCTGTTTCTTTCAGGCCGCGGGCAGGCTGCGGCGGGTTCGGTTGTTTTTGCCGGTATTGAGGGCACCCGCCCTGTTTTGACCGAAATCCAAGCCCTGGTCGTGCAGGCCCCGCCCGGCCAGGCGCGGCGCATGGCGGTGGGCCTTGAGACTGCGCGCCTTGCGACGATCCTTGCCGTGCTCGAGGCGCGCTGTGGGCTATATTTCGCGGGGCTTGATGTTTTTGTGAATGTGGCGGGCGGGCTCAGGATCAGCGAACCTGCGGCCGATCTTGCTTTGGCGACAGCCCTGGTCAGCGCCCGGGAGGATGTGCCGATGCCGCCTGATACGGTCGTCTTTGGCGAAATTTCTCTTTCAGGCGCGCTGAGACCAGTGGCGCAAACCGAAAGCCGGTTGAAAGAAGCGGCAAAACTTGGTTTCACCACGGCAATCGTTCCCGAGGGCAGCAAAGGTGCGGCGTCATCGCCGCTTCGTTTGCGTGAGATGGCAGCGGTCTCGTCTTTGGTTGGAGAGCTCTTTGGGGCGGGGTGAGAGCGGGCCGAGCTTGGCCAAGGATGAGGTCCTCCGAGAGGCAAGACGATCAAGACGCCACAGGCGGCAAGGCGCGGGACAAGGGCAGAATGGACGGTTTTACGCTCATTGATGGGGTTGTAGCGCTGGTGATCCTGGTGTCTGGGATCCTGGCCTATTCACGAGGGCTTTTGCGCGAGGTTCTGGCGATCTTGGGCTGGATTGCAGCCGCTGTCGGCGCCTTTTGGGCGGCACCTCTGGCGCAACCGTGGATCATTGAAATTCCGGTGATCGGGCCGGTGCTGGCGGGGTCGTGCGAACTGACTGTGATAGCAGCTTTTGCCGTGACCTTCGCGTTTTTGTTAATGCTCATTGCGCTTTTTACGCCGCTGTTTTCAAGCTTGGTGCGCGACAGCCTGCTTGGGGGGCTTGATCAGGCGCTTGGATTCATCTTTGGCGTGCTGCGAGGGGTCTTATTGGTTGCCATCGCGCTTTTGGTCTATAAGACAGCGGTCCCAGCCGGGAGCGTCGCGATGGTCGAGCATAGCCGTTCCGCCACGGTGTTTGGACATCTGACCGAGCAACTCATGACTGTTTTGCCAGAGGATGCGCCGGGTTGGGTCATAGCCCGCTACGAAGACCTCACAGCCGTCTGCCAAACCCGCTAGGCGCTGCGCAGTGCTTGTTACAAATCGCGCTTGGCAAACGCCGCGCTCGTGGTCGCGTGGGCGCGCGCCAACGGGGACGCTCGCCAAAGGCGCCAATCGGGCACGCAGACGACCGGGTGGCTAACCTGAGGCCTCGCGCGGCACGCGACACTTTAACGAATGCTGGAGCAAGAGCGCTGCGCATAAAAGAAGGGTGCGCAAAGGAGAGGCAGGCAGCCAGATGGACAAAGAAAATCCGTGGCAGAGCGCAAACCGGCCAGAGGCCTTCCGCGCCACCTCCTCCGCTGCCTTGTGGCTGTTTCGTGCCGAGCTCGCCGAGCGGCGTGTTGTCCATCACATTGGTGGGGCATGGCGGGTGCCGCTCTCAACCCGCGCGCTTGTGGTCCGAACGCGGGGGGATGAGCTGCGCGGGCGCATTGTTTGCGGCAATCGCCAGGATGCCGAGCGCGCTCTCGCGGGGCTTAGGCCTTTGGCCCATTCCGTTGCGGTTGAGCAGCTTTGGGACTCGCTTGCGCGCCTGCGGGATTTGATTGCAAGGGTTCGGGCAAGCGAACAGGGGGCGGAGAAGGCGGCGGAATCGGGGGTGGAGCAGGGGCTCGAAGCCCCTTTCAATGCTCCGTACGCCGCTTTTGACGTCACGGTGTTTCCGACTGGCGCCTTTGCACAAGCTTCGGTTCCGGCAAAGGCTGCAGCTTCGGTTCTGCTGCTCTCGGAGGCTCGTGCCCGCCTTGGTGCAAGCCGCCCGGTTTGGCGTTGTTTGGGTGCCAGCGCCCGAGGCTGCGGCATCGGCCCATCTGATTGCCGATCACCTGCGCCCTGCCTTGGGCGCAGCGCTTGCGCTGGGGCAGGGTGATGAAGAAACGCGCGCTACCCTGCGCGCACAGGGGCTTGCTGTGGTGAGCCTCCCGGCTCGGGGGCGTCGTCTGAAGGGCGCGCGTGAACGACCCCGTTCAAGGTGCTAACACCTTGGCCCACGCTCCTCACCGCACCGCCGGAGCGCGGCGCGCCTGGTTTCCCGCTCGGCAACCACCGCTCATCAGCCTGCGCCGCGCTCCGCCTCGCCTTGGGCCTTGCTGGCGCTCGCGCTTGTGGTCTGCGCGATTCCCCGCACGGGTCCTGCCGGTGTGCTTGCCTGCGGAATTGCGGCTGCAGCGTGCCCGCGCGGGCCAAGCGCGGGCTGAGCGGGCGTCTCTGCTAAGGGGTCTTCTTGGCGCTGCACCGAGCCTTCAAAATGCGCGCCTGATTCAATAGCGATCGTTTTATGAATAATGTCGCCCTCAACGCGCGCGGTCGAGGTCAGGCGAACTTTCAACCCGCGAACACGGCCCATCACCCGCCCGTTGACGACAATATCATCGGCTACGATCTCACCGCGAATAACCGCTGATTCGCCAACCGTGAGAAGATGCGCGCGGATATCGCCATCAACCGTTCCTTCAACGACGATGTCGCCTGTTGAGCGAAGATTGCCGGTGATGACCAGATCCGACGACAAAACCGAGGCGGCGGGCTTTGCTTTCGGTGGGGAAAAACTTGCCGGCGGGCCAGCTTCCGCGGGCTCGGCGGAGGGGATAAGCCGCGACAGAGGCGAGGCGCTCTCGCTTGTGCGTTGCGCCTCGGTCTTGCGGCCTTGTTCGTTGATTCGGCTTTTAGAGAACATGTTGCGCAGCCCTGATATAGGTGAGCGGATTGATCGGGCGACCACCCACACGGATTTCATAGTGCAGGTGCACTCCTGTCGCTCGTCCCGTTGCACCCATAGCACCGATCCGGTCGCCACGCGAGACCCTTTGTCCCGGTTGCACGGCAATTGAGCTCAAATGCGCGTAGACCGTCTCAATCCCAAAGGCGTGCCGGATAACCACCGTGTTGCCATAGGCGCCATCGCGACCAGCCGAGACAACGACCCCATCAGCGGTGGCATGAATTGGCGTTCCACGCGCTCCCGCCCAGTCGATCCCGGCGTGCATGCGCATGCGCCCGTGGAGTGGATCACGGCGCATGCCAAAACCAGAGGTCATGCGTACCCCGCCTCGGACAGGCATTGCGAAGGGCGTTCGCCGGGCAGCAACTTGGTAAAACGTCAAGTCGTCAAGCTGGGTGAGAACGCTTTGCGCGCGCGAGACTTCGGGGTCCTCGCCCTGGCCTGCGAGCGCGGCCAAAAGAGCCGGTGTGGTGACCCCGCCGCCCTCACGCGAGGCTCGCACGCGCGCCAATACCTCTTGCGGGTTTAGCCCTACCGACCGAAAAGCCCGTTCAAAGCCAGGCAAAGCGGCTTCAAGCGCGGTCTCAATTTGGCTGAAAACCAATTGGTTGCGCTCCTGCTGCAGGCGCAGCTCCAGGGCAAGATGAACCGCTTGCCGCTGCAGATCGGCCATCTGGGCAAATTCGAATTCGCGTTGCTGGGCAACGGTCCGCAACCCGGCAGCAAGAATGTCAAGCGCGCGGTTTGTTTCGGCAAGTTGCGCAGCCAAAGCGTTTTGCTCTTCGGCCGTCACCCTTTGCTCAAAGGCGGTGAGCGCTGCGCGCGCGGCATCTCTTTCAGACGTGCGGGTACGAAGCACCGCTTGCAGCTCGTCGAGCGCCGCTTCAAGCTCAGCCAGCGCCCGCCGCGAGCCCAAAAGCTCGCCCTGCATCACGGCAACCTGGTCCATCGCTGCGCGATAGCGCTGGTCAGCAAGCGCTGCCTCGGCCAAGGCTTGGTCGCGCTCGTTGGCAAGAGTGGCAAGCCTCGCTTCCAGATCAAGAGAAAGGGCAAGAGCGTTGGCCGAAATGGGCCTCACGCCGCTTGCGTGTAACACAACAAGACTGCTCGCAATAAAGCTCCAGGCCACAAAAATCACGGCGAGGACAGCAAGCATCGCCTGCTGCCATGGCCGCAGCCGCAGGTAAAGAGTTGTCTGCTCAGAGCGAACACAAAGGCGCAGTTCAGGAAACGCTGCTGCCAGTCGCCGGTCCATCCGCTCGACAACCGTCTTCACAACCCCCCCCCGATCGGTCCTTTTATGACGTGGCTCTAGGTTCTTGCGCCGTTGGCAAGGGGCTTGCCGGCGGCGCACTCACGATATGTTTCACTATGTTTAAGAGATTGCGATTGACTGCGGCAATTGCTTTGGGGCGGGTTCTGAGGCCTCGGTGGGGGAGATGCGCAAAATCCTGCCGATCACCGCGTAGGGGAGCGGCGCAAGGGCTGAGCGAGCGGCTTCTGCGAAGCGCAAATATCCTGCCTGGCGCTTTCGGCCTGCCTCGCTCGGGCTTTACGCCCGCATGGTGATGAATGCATAAAACCTGCTGCGCATGGTGGGCTCACCCGCGCGGTTGAACCCGCGCCGACGAGCGGTGACGGGTGGAACACGCGTGCTCTCGCGCAAAGCGCTCGCCGCTGAGGGGGAGGGGAGCGCTTCTATTGGCTATTGGCCTAAGATCGCGGCCAATTTCGCCGAGTACACGCGGCCAAAGCGGCGCTACAAAGCCTCGGCGGCTTTCAAAACCTCTTCGGCGTGGCCCGGAACTTTTACCTTGCGCCAGATGCGGGCAATCCTTCCGTCGCGGTCGATGAGGAAGGTTGTACGCTCGACGCCCATATATTTTTTGCCATACATCGATTTTTCGACCCACACGCCGTAGCGCTCGCAGATGTCGCCGTCGGCATCAGAGACAAGCGGAATGCCAAGCGCGTGCTTTTTGACAAATTTGTCGTGGCTTTCGACTGGGTCTTTTGAAACGCCGATGACCAGCGTGTCTGCAGCTTTGAAGGCATCGGCCAGGGCGGTGAAGTCGATTGCTTCCTTGGTGCAGCCTGAAGTGTCGTCTTTTGGGTAAAAATAGAGCACAACCTTTTTCGGCCTAAGTGCCGACAGGGTCAGCGTTCCGCCGCCGTCACGGGGGGCGGTAAAATCTGGGGCAAGGTCGCCAGCTTCCATCGTTTACCTCCTTCGATGAGAGATCCTGTCCGCTTCGGTTGTAGTCGTGGCCGCGGTTCGATAAAGCCCCAAAGCGATGCGGATCGATGATTTTGACTATCCTCTGCCTGAGCATTTGATTGCAACCCGGCCAATCGAGCCGCGTCGGGCGGCGCGGCTTTTGCTGGCCGAGGGCGACCAAATCCGTGATTGCCGTGTTGCCGATTTGCCGGATCTGTTGCGCCCAGGTGATCGTCTTGTGGTCAATGACAGCCGCGTCATTCCGGCGCGTCTCGTCGGGCTCCGCCGTCGGGTCGCGCAAAACGCGGAGCAACGCGCCAAGATCGAAGTGACGCTCCTTTCGCCCCTTGGCGCTAAGGCCCAGGCAAACCCGTTTGAAGCCGCCGAGGCGCGCGTCTGGCGGGCCCTAGCGCGCCCACTTAGACGGCTTGCGTTGGGCGACAGGCTCGATTTCGGTACCCTGAGCGCAGAGGTGCTCAGCCGCGAGGATGAAACTGTTGTGCTCCGCTTTGACCTTGGCGGCGCGGCGCTTGCTGAGGCGCTTGAGGCGGTGGGGCAAGTCCCGCTTCCGCCCTATATCGCCGCGCGCCGTCAAGCCGATGCAAAAGATCGGGCCGACTACCAAACGATTTTTGCCGCCCGCCCGGGCGCGGTTGCAGCACCGACGGCAAGTCTGCATTTTGACGAAGTCTTGCTCAGCGCACTCCGTGCGCGCGGAATCGGCCTAAGCCGCCTGACGCTGCACGTTGGGCTTGGAACCTTTCAGCCCGTTAAGGCTGCCACTCTTGAGGCCCATCGCATGCATGCCGAATGGGCCGAGGTCTCCTCGGCAACTGTTGCCGAGATCGAGGCCACGCGCGCTGCTGGGGGGCGGGTGATTGCGGTTGGCACAACCGTGCTGCGCGCGCTCGAGACGGCAGCCTTGTCGGGCACGCTTCGCCCCTTCCATGGCGAGACGGATCTCTTCATCCGTCCGGGTCACCGCTTCCGGGGTGCGGATGCGCTATTCACCAATTTCCACCTCCCCAAGAGCACGCTGTTTGTTCTGGTCGCCGCACTGATGGGGCTTGAGCGGATCAAAAAAATTTATGCACATGCCATAGCGCAGGGCTATCGCTTTTTCAGCTATGGTGACGCGTCGCTCTTGATTCCTCACCCAAGATCCTGACGGCGCAGCTGAAACCACCGCCAGCGCGTGAATGGAGCGGCGGCGGGAAACTGCGGCGGCGCGATTTCCTGAAACCCTGCTTTTGCCAGCACCCGCGCTGAGGCAAGATTGTTTGGGTGAACCTTTGCGATCAGCCGCAAAAGCGCTGGCATGCGGCCAAAGGCGCGCACGGGCACGGCCGCCACCAGCGCCGAGCCTATGCCCTTGCCCCAAAATTCCGCTCCAAGCCAATACGAAAGCTCAGCGATTTCACGCTGAGGCCGAGTGGCAATGGAAAAATCAAGCCGGACCTGCCCAACGATTGCCCCATCGAGCCAGACCGCACGGACAAGATGGTTTTCAAGCGTGAGCGCAAGTTTGAACAGCGCTTCGGCCTGTTCGGTGTCGAAGGGCGCGGGAAACGTTTCGGGCAAAAAGCGCCAGACCCGGGGGTCGGACAAGAGCTTGTAAAAGGCGGGAAAATCCTTCCCCCGCCAGGGGCAAAGGCCAAGCCCGCGGCGCATGGCCGCATCGTCGCTTAAGGGCTGAAGCGGATCGATCCCCTCGCGCGTCAAGGCATCAACTTGATCGATCGCGACAAAGACGCCTTCGCCGGGGTCATAGGCGAGCGAAGCGTCTTCGCATGAGGCCTTGGGCGCATAACTTTGCACTGTGCGTGCGCTCTCCGCGCGGGGAGCGCCACTTTCGCGCTCCTCGGAAAACGGCTTTTGGGTCTCGTCGCGTCCGGATGGGGCGTTTGCGGAGGCAGCACGCATCGATTTCGGGTCCTCAGCCTGACCGTTCACACGTCGATCTAATCTTGGATTGATGATTTTGACTTTGCCTCAAGGCGCGCGGTCACAAATGACTTTTCCCTAACCTCCGCCTAAAATGCAAGAACGAGCGGTCGACCAATGAGAGCCTGAGACACGCCTGCCCGTCGCGCGCAGGGGCTGAGGCGGAGCCCTGAGCGGCAGTCGGAGCGTACAGCTTAGAAGCCCCTCTAAAACCGGCGCGAATTTGACCCACCCTAGGCGAAGCGCAGCGCCGGAGAGCAACCGAAAACGCTTGAGAAAAGCCGATTTGCGCTAAGGGCGTGCAGAGACGCCGAAAACGCGACCGTTTTCGGCGGGATTGAGCCGTGGGACGTTTGCGAGGGAAGTGGCGCCAGGGCTCGGCCCGGCGGTCTCGGGTGAGGGCGTTCGATTCGTTTTCTGAAATCGCATGCTCCCTGCCTGTTCAGGGTCGAACGCGATGCGGTGCGTGCGATCCCTTGCGCGCACCCTTGTCCGGCCGAGCCAGGGGAAGACTTGCGCGCGCGCTCTTTGGGTCGCTCGTCCGCTGCCCTTCTGGTGCGGCCAAGCGTCCGGCCCGTGCGAATGGGGGCGGGGCCTTGCAAAGCATCACCAGGCACGCAGGCCGCATGTCCGCTCCGTGCGTCTAGGGGCGGGGCAAGCGTGGCATCTTGTTCAGCCCAGCGTCCCGCGACCGCCCCGTGCGTAGAGGGGCGGGACCGCTTCGTTACCCGCCCAGATTTTGCCGTTGCGTCGGCCCCTGCGCGTGTGGGCGGTGGAGCGGTTCGCGCTGCCGCCATCGCGGCGAGCAACGTCCGCCCCTGCGCGCGTAGCCGTGGGTTGCAAGGCACGCGGCAGGTTTTGTGATGGTCGCCCGCTCTTGTGGCGGGCCGGCAGCGCGCGCCTGCCGCTTTGGCTTGCAGCGCAGGCTCCCGCCGCGAGTTTGCGGGAGCAGGTGTGACTAGCAAAGCGCTTTTCAGCCTCGCAGATTTACAAAAGCACACCGCGCAAGGCGAAGAAACCCGGCGCGACAGCAGGCGCAAGCCGCCTGCGCCAAGCTCACTGGACAGCAAAAGCCAGCCGCTGACCGGGCTTAGCCGCCACGCGTCGCTTTCAATACACGAAGTCCCTCTTGGACATGCTAATCGGTTGGGGCAAAGCTTGAGGCAAGAGCCGGCTCAGACCGAGACGAAGCAACAGGACACGCCACATGCTTAAGGTTTTGTCAGACAGCTGGGCCTTGCTGCTCGGTCTGATGATGCTCATGGTTGGACACGGGCTTCAGGGCACGTTGCTTGGCATTCGAGGTGCCATAGAGGGGTTTTCGACCTGGCAGATGTCGGTCGTCACCTCGGGGTATTCCTTGGGTTTCTTGGTTGGCTCGCAGCTTGCTCCGCATTTGATTGCGCGGGTTGGGCATGTGCGGGTTTTTGCAGCGCTCGGCTCGCTGATCTCGGCGGTATTTATTTTGTATGCAGCGATTCCCGATTGGCTGTTTTGGACTTTCTTGCGGGTTGTGGTCGGTTTTTGCTTCGCCGGCGTCTATGTTTCGGCCGAAAGCTGGCTTAACAATGCCGCAACCAACGAAACCCGTGGGCAGGCGCTTTCGGCCTATATGATTGTGCAGATGGTCGGCATCATTTCGGCCCAGGCTCTGCTCAATTTTGCCGATCCGGCAGGCTATGCGCTGTTTGTGATCGCCTCGGTGCTCGTGTCTTTGGCATTTACGCCGATTTTGCTTTCGGTTGCGCCCGCCCCGCCGTTTTCAACCACGCGCCCGCTGGGTTTGATCCGCCTGTTTCGGATTTCGCCCTTGGGATGCGTCGGTATTTTCCTAATGGGCGGGGTCTACGCGGCGATCTTTGGCATGGCGGCCGTTTGGGGGGGGCTAGCTGGCCTCACCGTTTTTGAAATTTCAGTCTTTGTTGCGGCAATCTACTTTGGCGGGCTTGTCTTTCAGTTTCCGATCGGCTGGCTGTCAGACCGGATGGATCGCCGCCAGCTGATTTCCGCAGTTGCGCTCTTGTGTGCCTTGGTTGCGCTCTGCGCGGGGCTTTTCCCAGTGCCGTTTTGGCTTTTGGCCCTCGCGGGCCTCCTTATTGGGGGGCTTGCCAATCCGCTTTATGCGTTGCTTGTGGCGCATACCAATGATTTTCTGCCCGCTGACGAAATGGCCGGGGCTTCGGCAGGGCTCTTGTTTATCAACGGATTTGGCGCCGTCACGGGGCCGTTGCTGATTGGTCTTGCGATGGATGCCTTTGGTCCGCGCGGGTTGTTCTTGTTCTTGGTCGTGCTATGTGCGCTGCTCGGGGGCTATGCGCTTTGGCGGATGACGCGCCGGGCCCTGCCTCAGCCGTCGGAACAATCGAACGTTGCACCCTTGACCCCAAGCGCGCAGGTTGTCACCTTGCAAGCGGCACTCGAAGTGATGACGCCTGAGCAAGCGGAGCCCGCCGATGGCGATCAACCCCGGTGAGATTGTGACGTTTTGGTCCGACGTTGGGCCAGAAAAATGGTTTGCGCGCGACCCCGAGCTCGATGCGACAATCCGCAGGCGCTACTTGGATCTGTGGGAGGAGGCGCGGCGCGGCATGCATCGCAGGTGGCTGTCAAGCCCGGCTGGCGCGCTCGCCTATCTGATCCTAACTGATCAATTTCCCCGCAATATGTTTCGCGAGGATGCGCGCGCTTTTGCCACCGATCGGCTTGCGCAGAGCGCGGCCATGCTTGCAACCCAGCGCGATTGGGATCTGCGCATTGCCGAGCCTTTGCGGCAATTCTTTTACCTGCCTTTTGTGCATGCCGAGACGCTACCCGATCAAGATCGCGGGATTTGTCTGATCCTGGCGCGCATGCCTGAGAGCGGGGTGGAAAATCTTTTGCACGCCCGCGCCCATCGCGAGGTGATCCGGCGCTTTGGACGCTTCCCCTGGCGCAATGCCGCACTTGGTCGCAAGTCGACACCGGCCGAAGAGGCGTTTTTAGAAAAGGGCGGCTACCCTGCACTGGTTGCCGAGATGCGCGCGCAGGCAAGCGCGTCCGCATAACCACTTTGGCCACGATGGGGCGGATGCTGCGCGCGGCTTTTTCAAAAAGAAGCGTGCCCATACAGCAAGGGGCCCCATGCAAGCTGGCGCGTGTTGGCGCCGCAAAAGCGCATTCGGGCAGGCCGGGCGGGGCGCTTTTTCGGGCTCTAAGCAGAGGAGCACGGGGGTTGGATGTCTGAAGAACGGGTCGATGTTGCGGTGATCGGGGCAGGCCCTGGCGGCTACGTGGCCGCCATACGAGCGGCTCAGCTTGGCAAGCGCGTTGCGGTGATCGAGCGCGAGCATTTGGGGGGGATTTGTCTCAATTGGGGTTGTATCCCGACCAAAGCCATGTTGCGTTCGGCCGAAGTGTTTCACCTCGCGCGGCGGGCACGCGACTTTGGGCTTGTGGTCGAGGGCATTCGCGCCGATCTTGAGGGCATTGTTGCGCGCGCGCGGAAGGTTGCCGGCCAACTTTCATCGGGCGTTGCGCATCTGTTGAAAAAGAACGGCGTCAGGGTGATCATGGGGCGAGCGCGGCTTTTGGCGCCAGGCCGGATTGGGATTGAAGCCGCAGACGGCGCTTCGCTCACGGTTGTGGCCTCTGATATCATCCTTGCCACCGGGGCCCGCGCCCGCGAGCTTCCAGGGATGGAGGCGGATGGCGCGTGCATTTGGACGTATAAACATGCGCTCGCCCCGAAGCGTTTGCCAAAACGGCTGCTCGTAATCGGCGCAGGTGCAATTGGTATTGAATTTGCCTCGTTTTATGCAGCACTTGGGGCGGAAACGACGGTTGTTGAAGTTTTAGACCGGATTTTGCCCGCAGAGGATGCGGAAATTTCGGCGCTGGCCAAACGCGCCTTTCAAAAGCAGGGCATGACAATCCGCGAAAAGACCACTGTCACGCAGCTTGATCGGGTCAAAGAGGGGGTCATTGCGCATCTGCGCTCAGAGGAAGGGATTGAAACGCTCGCGGTCGACACGGTGATCTCCGCGGTTGGGATTGTGGGGAATGTCGAGGATCTCGGCCTCGAAGCGCTTGGGGTTAGGGTAGAAAAGACCCATGTCATGACCGATGCGCTTGGGCGGACGGGTGTGCCCGGGCTTTGGGCGATTGGAGATGTCGCGGGCCCGCCTTGGCTTGCCCACAAGGCCAGCCACGAAGGGGTGATGGTGGCCGAGGCGATTGCCGGTTTGGCTGCCCACCCGCTTCATCTGGCCCGGATCCCTGGATGCACCTTTTGCCATCCCGAGATCGCCAGCATTGGCCTCACCGAAGAGCAAGCGCGGGCCAGCGGCCGGTTGATCCGCGTGGGGCGATTTTCGTTGCTTGGGAATGGCAAGGCGCTCGCCCTCGGCGAGCCAGAGGGGCTCGTCAAGACGATCTTCGATGCTGAAACAGGCGAGCTTCTCGGCGCGCATATGATTGGGCCGGGAGTGACCGAAATGATCCAGGGCTTTGCGATTGCCCTTGGGGCCGAGGTGACCGAGGCCGAGCTTATGGCCACCGTGTTCCCGCATCCAACGGTGAGCGAGGCAATGCACGAATCGGTGCTTGCCGCCTATGGGCGTGTCCTTCATCTGTGACAGCACCGCGGGCGGGCTTTGCCAAAGGTGGCGTGGCTGTGATAAAAGCGAAGCGGGGCGCATGCCGTGGGCGTTGCACCGCAGCGGATACCGAAACCCCAATCCGGCGCGGGCCAGAGTCTTGCGAAAAGTGTTGCGGTGGCAAGACCAGCGCCAAACCGCGAACCCTCGCGGTCTGATTGACCTTTACAATGGCGTGCTGGCCTTTTGGGTGCGGGCTTGCTCAGGGGCGCCCAAGGGTGTTCGCACCGATTTGTGCGATGCGGGCCGTCTTTGCCGAAGCCTCGGCGCCTGGCGCTCGCGCACTTGTGACGGAGGTGGCTTGATCGCGTCGCTGTTTCATAGCCGCTTTCAGCTATCATCGTCCTGAGGCTTGACCATTTCAGGAGAACGCAGATGCGCGTGGGACGTTTGCCTTACCCGGCGGTGATGGCGGCTGTTCTTGTTGCGTTTTGGCCGGCGGTTGCCTTGGCGGTTGGTGGGGGAGACGACGAGCCCCCGCGACCGACGCCGACCTCGCGTTGCCCGGAGGGCCAAATCTGGAACCCAGAGACGGAGCGATGTGAGGAGCCCGATTCGCGGCGGCACTCGGACCGGGTGCTCTATGAGGCAGCGCGGGAGCTTGCCTACCTTGGCCGTTACGAAGCCGCGCGGCGGGTGCTCGATGCAATGCCCGATCAGGAAGACGACCGGGTTTTAACTTACCGCGGTTTCCTTGCCCGCATGCTGGGCGAAATGGAGACGGCGTTTGCGTGGTATCGCCGCGCGCTTGCGAAAAACCCCGATAATGTGCTGGCGCGGAGCTACCTTGGCCAAGGGCTTGTGGCAGTGGGGCGGCGCAGTGAGGCTGAAGCGGAGCTTGCCGAAATCGAGCGCCGCGCGGGCAAGGAGAGCTGGGCGTATCGCGCTCTTGCCGAGGCCTTGGCAACGGGTCGGACCTATCAGTACTGACGCGGGTTCAAGACGAAGGCCTCGCGCCTTTGAACGCAGGCTCTGGTTTGTGCTCGGCCGCGCAAAAGGGGGCTCTGCCCCCCCTTGGCCCTGCGGGCCAATTCACCCCCGGGATATTTGAAGACGGAAGAAGACCGCGCCGCGATGGCAAACCTTCGCTTGGCGCTCACGGGTGGCCCGCCGCGCGTTGGGGCGGACTTTCGCTTGTCAACGGTCAGAAGGCTCTAAGGCGCGTGGGCGCAAGGGCAACCGGTGAGGTGACCTACTCGTCGCGCTCGAAGGCTTTAGGGCGCGTGGGGGCAAGGCGAGGCAGTTGGCACAACAGATAGGGTTGCCATGGGGCAGGAAAAGCGCGGCTTTGGGGCTGATCGGGGCGACGCGGACAGGTCTTAATGAGCCTTTGGCTGGAACATCGCGCGGGGGCCTCAATGCGCGTACAGATCTTGCGTCGTTGCTGGTGTGCCAGGCCTTGCAGCCTTCGGCGATTTGACGGAAGGAAAGGGCGCTGACGTTTTCGCCACAGGCGCGTCTTAGGCTAAGCGTGCCGCTTGGTAATTGGCATTGGTGGCGCTGCACCTATTTGTTCCTTGCCAGGCGGCTTGACCGCCCGCAGAAAGCCCGGGAGCAGAGGATTATGGGCGAGCCGAGCAAAATCGAAGTGCGCGGGGCACGCGTGCATAATCTTAAGAACATCGATGTCGATATTCCGCGCAACAAATTGGTCGTCATCACGGGCCTTTCAGGCTCAGGTAAATCAAGCCTCGCGTTTGATACGATTTATGCCGAAGGGCAGCGGCGTTATGTGGAAAGTCTGAGCGCCTATGCCCGGCAATTTTTGGATATGATGCAAAAGCCCGAGGTTGATCAGATCTCGGGGCTCTCGCCAGCGATTTCCATTGAACAGAAGACGACAAGCCGCAATCCGCGCTCGACGGTTGGCACCGTTACCGAAATTCACGACTATCTGCGTTTGTTGTTTGCGCGTGCCGGCACACCCTATAGCCCTGCGACAGGCCTGCCGATCGAAGCGCAGCAGGTGCAAGACATGGTCGACCGCGTCCTTGCGCTGCCTGAGGGGACGCGCGCCTACCTTCTCGCCCCGGTCGTGCGGGACCGCAAAGGCGAGTATCGGAAAGAATTTGCCGAATGGCGCAAGGCGGGCTTCCAAAGGGTGAAGGTCGATGGGCGGTTTTATGAGCTCGATTCGCCGCCTGAGCTCGACAAGAAGCTTCGGCACGACATCGACGTTGTGGTCGACCGGTTGATCATCCGGCCGGGCATCGAGACGCGGCTTGCCGATAGTTTCCGCACTGCGCTCGACCTCGCGCAGGGCATTGCGGTGATTGAGCGTGCTGACGCCCCTGACGAGCAAGCCCCAGAGCGGATCCTGTTTTCGGAAAATTTTGCCTGCCCGGTCTCAGGTTTTACCATCCCTGAGATTGAGCCGCGGCTTTTTTCCTTCAATGCCCCTTATGGGGCATGTCCAGCCTGCGGCGGGCTTGGCGTGGAGATGGTCTTTGACGAGCGGCTCATCGTTCCGGATCAAGCGTTAAGCCCAATGGCGGGGGCGCTTGCACCCTGGCGCCGTGGTCGCAGCCCCTATATTACCCAAACGCTGGAGGCACTCGGCAAACATTATGGCTTTGATCCGCGTACGCCCTGGCGCGAGTTGCCCGAGCGGGTGCGGCGGGTTTTGCTTTATGGCTCTGAGGGCGAAGAGATCGCTTTTCGCTTTGACGAAGGTGGACGTGTCTATACGGTCAAGCGCGCCTTTGAAGGGATCATCCCCAATCTGGAACGGCGCTGGCGTGAAACCGAAAGTGCCTTGATCCGTGAGGAGCTTGAGCGCTATCGCAGCGAGCGACCCTGTTCGTCCTGTCAAGGGGCACGGCTGAAACCCGAGGCACTTGCTGTAAAGGTTGCCGCGAAAAACATCGCCGAGGTCAGCGAAATGCCCATCCACGAGGCGCTCGCTTGGATTGAAACCGTGCCAGCCCATTTAGATGCGAAGAAAAACAAGATTGCAGCCCCGATCTTGAAAGAGCTGCGCTTGCGGCTTGGCTTTTTGGTTGATGTCGGACTCAACTACCTGACGCTTGCGCGCAGCGCGGGCACGCTCTCGGGCGGGGAAAGCCAGCGCATCCGGCTTGCCAGCCAAATCGGATCAGGGCTCACAGGGGTGCTGTATGTGCTTGATGAGCCCTCGATTGGCTTGCATCAGCGTGACAACGACCGTCTTCTTGCCACGCTTGCACGCTTGCGCGATCAGGGCAACACCGTGATCGTGGTTGAGCATGACGAAGAGGCCATACGCACCGCCGATTGGGTGATCGATATGGGTCCAGGCGCAGGCGTGCACGGAGGACGCGTGGTGGCCGAGGGGACGCCGGCCGACATTGCCGCCGATCCTGCGAGCCTGACCGGGCAATACCTTTCCGGCCTGCGGCGGATCGAGGTGCCTGCCCGGCGCCGCAGCGGGAACGGCAAAAAGCTCACGATCGTCAAGGCAAGCGGCAATAACCTCAAAGACGTCACCGTCGACATTCCGCTTGGCTGTTTTGTCTGTGTAACGGGGGTTTCTGGCGGCGGAAAATCGACATTGATCATCGAAACGCTCTACAAGCGGGCTGCGATGCTTTTGAACGGTGCGCGCGAGACGCCCGCCCCCTGCGAGACCATCCGTGGGCTTGAGCATCTCGACAAGGTCATCGACATCGATCAGCGTCCGATTGGCCGGACACCGCGGTCGAACCCCGCCACCTACACGGGCGCCTTTGACCCAATCCGGGACTGGTTCGCCAACCTGCCCGAGGCGCGCGCGCGTGGCTACAAGCCGGGGCGGTTTTCGTTCAACGTGAAAGGCGGCCGTTGCGAAGCCTGCCAGGGCGATGGCGTCTTGAAAATCGAGATGAATTTTTTGCCTGACGTCTATGTCACCTGCGAAACCTGCAAGGGCAAGCGCTACAATCGCGAAACGCTCGAGGTCACCTGGCGCGGCAAGTCGATTGCCGATGTCTTGGACATGACAGTGGAGGAGGCACGCGAATTTTTTGCCGCGGTGCCGGCAATTCGCGAAAAGCTCGATGCGCTCTACCGCGTTGGTCTTGGCTACATCAAAGTCGGGCAGCAGGCCACAACCCTTTCGGGCGGCGAGGCGCAGCGCATCAAGCTGGCCAAGGAATTGTCACGCCGCGCCACGGGACGCACCCTTTACATTCTCGACGAGCCGACCACGGGCTTGCATTTCGAAGACATTCGCAAACTGCTCGAGGTTCTGCATGAGCTTGTCGACAACGGCAACACCGTGGTCGTCATCGAGCACAACCTGGACGTCATCAAAACCGCCGATTGGATCATTGACATCGGGCCTGAGGGTGGGGAGGGGGGCGGTCGCGTTGTGGCCACGGGCACGCCCGAGGACGTGGCTGCTGTTCCCGAAAGCCACACCGGGCGCTTTTTGGCCCCGCTTCTTGCCCGGGCGCGCCAGGCCGCGGCGGAGTGATACCGGGCAATGCGCAAGCAATCTGGCCGATCCCTTTGCGGGAAAAGGGTTAGCGCGTTTTCCGCTCTGAGGGTCTAGGGGTAAGCACGCTGATCCCCAAGGCGCACCTCGGCCGGCTGGCTTTAAGGCAGGCCGGCGCATGAAGCCTTGTCGACGCGGTGGGTGTGGCCGCGCGCACCCCGCCAGGGCGGGGCTTTAAGGCAGGACGGCGCATGAAGCCTTGTCGACGGCTTCCCGCGCCAAAGCGGCAAGACGCCTTGGCGGGTCAAAGGCCACTGGCGAGGCCAAAGCCTCGTTTGGCTCAAGCGGTGCACGGGCGCTGTCCTTGACCCCCTTGCGCAACATCCAGTGCTGCGTTTTTCGGAGCCATTTTCTAGCTCTTGCTTGGCGAAGCTCTCGGCTCGCGCGGCGTGCGCTTGGCCCTTGTGGGGGTGTCGCTGCGGTGCGGCGCTTTTGCCTTTGCGCTGACATGTGGAACCTGGGCCAGAGTTGGGAAGCGGCGCTCTTTGTGGGCGAGCGTGGGCTGCAACACGTCCGCATCGGGCGGAAAGAGCCCGTCTCAGTCGCTCTGCTCTTATGGGGCAGGGCGGGCGCTGCCCGGAATTCCGCGCAGGCAAACCCGGGTTTTGACGTGCACACCGGGCAGGCGGTGTTCGGCGCAATGTGGGTGGTTTCTCAGCGCTTGTCCGGGTGTGGGCTAAAAAGATAAAGCCTTGGACGCCCAAGGCTTTACCGTAACAAAAACGCTTGTGCCGCTTTTGAGCGTGGCACCACCCTCGTGACGGCCAAGGCGCGGGTCTCCGTGGCCCGCTTTAGACCTTTTTCTCAGCCGTGCTCCAACCAAGCCACCGATAAACTGGGCAATGACCAACGAGCGCTGTGATGAGCGGGATCAAACCAATCCAGAATGCCCAGCGCCAAGGCGTATCGGTGATAAAGAAGAAAAGGGCAATCAACACAATGCCAATGATCGCCCTCAGGATACGATCCCAAACGGCCATATTGACGTTGCTCATCGCGACCTCCCTTTTGGGCACTCACCCTTTGGATCCTGGTCTTCTCGTATTAATGTTTTATCTTGTCCTGCAAATGTCAAGATCATGGGTCCAATCCGGGACGTGCCGGTTGACGCCTTGGCGCGGCTGACAAGTGCCCTGTGGCAGGATCGCCCGTTTGGCTCCCCTTTCTGCAAAACCGCTTGGCCCCGGCCCGAACAGCATGTAACAGGGTCTTCGTTAACTCATGACGTTCTTGTAACGTTGGCCAGGGCTGCCGCTTCCGGGCAGCCGGCGAAAGGAGCATGAGACCGATGGCGCGGGCGGGAGTGCGGCTTGGAGGAGCGCTTGCAGCACTTGCTGCAGCTGCTGTTCTGGCATGGTTATGGGGCGAAGGAGGCGATGGCGCACGTGATCCGGTTGCGCACCGAACGCCCGGTCGCGCGGCCGTTGAGGAAACGCAGAGGCAAGCAGAGCCGCGCCCTGCCGCGACAGCCGAGGATGGCGCGGCGGTCGCGGAGTCCCCGAAGGACGTAACCGAACCGGATTCCGCCCCCACCATGGCGGGCGAGGCGCATGCCAAAGATGAGCCCGCCCACGAGACAAAAGCGC
>FWWL01006107.1_pt1 | contig 17872 bp, 13 predicted proteins | sample 2228331 | NCBI WGS metagenome assembly FWWL01 (sample SAMEA103939775, study PRJEB20133) | metagenome
CTGGCGGTGCGCTTCCCTGAAGGCATCATCCCTGATTTTCGCTTGCTCGATGGTGTGCCGACGGGTCTGCAGTTCCTCAACGATGGATCGGCGCGCTGCGCATTCGTGGCGAACACAGCGATCACCTCGACGGCGCTGGCTGGTATCCCCGCGGTGAGCTGCACACCGATTGTGTCTTCGTCGCTGACGCTGGCGCAGGTGCTGAGCACTGGCGTGATCCCCTCCAGCATGGTGGCGGGCACGTTTGACGATTTGAACATCTCCGCCTCCGCTACGTCCAACAACGACAGCTACGGCGACGGGACTGATGTGTACTTTAAGCTTGGCAACTTGGAGAATGGTGATCGCGACGCAGACGATGAGTTCATCGTCGTGGAAATGAACCTGCTGGTGCGCAATGTGTCTGGCAACACGGCTGGCACGACGCGCAACAACAACTTCCAGACGTTGTCCAGCACGGTGCAACTCACGGGCACCTCTAACAACGTCAGTGTGGTGATCCGAGAACCGCAGCTTGTGCTGAGCAAGAGCGTCACCCCGACGGTGGGTGGCTACGGGACAACGTTGACCTACACGCTGTTTGTCAGCGCGGCGACGGGCACAAACCGCACCACAGCGTTTGACGTGCTGATTACTGACGTTTTGCCGTCCGGCTTGTTCCTCAATAGCGGCAGCATCATCTCTAGCTCCGCGACGCCAGTGAACTGCGCAGCGCCGATCTCACACACAGTCAATGGCAACACCTTTACTGTGACAGTAGGGCAACAGCCGCCCGGCTGCGGCTTGAGCATTACGTTCACTGCACAGTTGACCAGCGCCTTGCCAGGTCAGGTCTTCACTAACAGCGCAGGCTTGATCTACACCACGCTGCCTGCCACGGGCACGGTCGGTAATCCCACTGGCTCGAACACGCCTGGCGCCAGCGGTCAGATCACGGGCGAGCGCGTGTACTCTGGCACGGCAGTGGCAACAGTGAGCGCCGATCTGCCGCAGGCGAGCAAAGTGCTGGTGGCGACCGATCAGCCGCACACTAACGGGAGCAACGTAGTGGTGGGCGAGGTGATCACATACCTCATCGCCATCACTCTGCCAGAGACGAATATCCCATCGCTGGTGATCACCGACGATCTGCCAGTCGGTCTGGCAGTGCTGGACACGCAGGTGTTCACCCAGAGCTTCGATGGTCAGTTCTCCCCAGGCGACCCCACGACTGTTATCAGTGGCAGCACGGTCGTCTTCACGTTCGCCAACCCCATCACGCCGACAGTGGACAACGATCCCACTGACAACGTGGTCACCTTCACCATCCGCGCGGTGGTGAGCAACGCGATCTCCAACCAGGAGGGCGTGGTGCTGACCAACACCGCATCGGTGCAGGTGGCTGGTCAACCTCCGCAAAGCACCAGCCCTGTCGCCGTGATCGTGCGCGAGCCAGCGCTGGCGATCTCCAAGCAGAACGCTCCTCCGCTGCCGCTGTTCGGAGAGACGGTGTACTTCACGCTCACAGTGAGCCATCTACCAACCAGCACAGTGGATGCCTTTGACCTGGTGATCACCGACACGCTGCCAGCAGGCTTGATCTACGTGCCTGGCTCGGCTGCCTTCACAGGTGGGGTGGTGGATGAGAGCGGTTACCCGCCCACGTTGGTCTTCTCGCGCACGGCGCTGGCGCTCAGTGGCGTTGCGACGATCACCTACCAGGCTCAAGTCTCCGAGCCACCAACTGTCACGGTGGGCACGCTGCTTACCAACACGGCGCTTGCCCGCTGGACATCCACACCGGGCGACAACCCCTTCGAGCGCGATGGCAGTGGCGGCTTAAATGACTATCTCACGCCAGCACGCTCTACGGTGATGGTTGGTGGGGCGGACGTGCAGGTGGCGAAGAGCGACGCGCCCGACCCGGTGGTGGCGGGTGGGCTGCTGACCTACACGCTGGTGGTGACGAACGCGGGACCGAGCGTGGCGGGTGGCGTGGTGGTGACGGATGCGCTGCCTGCGGAGGTGAGCTACGTGAGCGCGGCGCCTGCGCCGACGAGCGTGGGCGGCGGGTTGGTGGTGTGGAATCTGGGCGCGTTGGCGGTGGGGGAGGTGCGCGTGCTGACGGTGACGGTGGCGGTGTCGGCGGGCGTGGCGGACGGGATGGTGATCACGAACAGCGTGGTGGTGACGAGCACGACGCCGAACGGCGACCCGACGAACAACGTGGACGACGAGCCGACGACGGTGAGCACGAGCGCGGACGTGCAGGTGAGCAAGGCGGACGTGCCCGACCCTGTGGTGCCGGGCGGGCTGCTGACCTACACGCTGGTGGTGACGAACGCGGGACCGAGCGTGGCGGGTGGCGTGGTGGTGACGGACGTGCTGCCTGCGGAGGTGAGCTACGTGAGCGCGGTGCCTGCGCCGACGAGCGTGAGCGGCGGGTTGGTGGTGTGGAGTTTGGGCGACCTGGCGGTGGGTGAGGTGCGCGTGCTGACGGTGACGGTGGCGGTGTCGGCGGGCGTGGTGGATGGGACGGTGATCACGAACAGCGTGGTGGTGACGACCACGACGCCGGACGGCGACCCGACGAACAACGCGGACGACGAGCCGACGACGGTGAGCACGAGCGCGGACGTGCAGGTGAGCAAGGCGGACGTGCCCGACCCTGTGGTGGCGGGTGGGCTGCTGACCTACACACTGGTGGTGACGAATGGAGGACCGAGCGTAGCGGGTGGCGTGGTGGTGACGGACGTGCTGCCTGCGGAGGTGAGCTACGTGAGCGCGGTGCCTGCGCCGGCGAGCGTGAGCGGCGGGTTGGTGGTGTGGAGTTTGGGCGACCTGGCGGTGGGCGAGGTGCGCGTGCTGACGGTGACGGTGGCGGTGTCGGCGGGCGTGGCGGACGGGACGGTGATCACGAACAGCGTGGTGGTGACGAGCACGACGCCAGACGGCGACCCGACGAACAACGCGGATGACGAGCCGACGACGGTGCTGCGCCCGTCAATTGCCGTGCTGAAGACAGCCGAGCCAACTGAAGTCACGCTGGGCATGCCGATCACTTTCACCATCCGCGTCACCAACACTGGTCTCGTGACTTTGACCGATGTGGTGGTGACGGACACGCTGCAAGACCCTGGTTTGAGCTACATCACTGGCAGCGCCTCGCCGACGCCGTCGCTGGTGTCGCCTCCGCTGCTGGTGTGGAGCCTGGGCACGCTTAGCCCCGGCAGCAGTGTGGTGATCACCTTCCAGGCTGTGGCGAACACACCAGACATGCCGCCCTATCGTGAGAATCGCGTCCTTGTGGGCGGCATCGGTGATACGCTGCTGGTGACCGACGATGACCGTGTGGAGCTGGACGTTTTAGGACCAGAAGTGGCGATTGACAAAGCGCTGGTCGGCGTTGATCTGGACAACGTCGCGCCGAACCACGTGACTTTCACGATTCGCATCACCAACACAGGCATCAGCCCGATTGCCACTTTGGCGGTGCAGGATCAGTTTGATGGCAACGTGCTGACCTACACCCAAGCTACTCCACAGCCCAACTTCGTGAATGCTGATCTCCTGGTGTGGACAAACCTGCTCGCTCCTGCGCCACATGGCTACAGCATCACGCTGCAACCCAGTGAGTCGGTGGTGATCACGGTGACCTTCCGCGTCATTGCGGACATCACCTCAACGACCAACATCGCCCGCGTCACGCAAGGCACGCAAGACATCTACGGCAACTACACCAACCAACCGGAAGATGATGCAGAGGTGATCAACGTGCCGACTGCTGTGACGCTGCGCAGCTTCGGCGTGCAGAGCGTTATCGGTCGCCAGGTCACGCTGGCGTGGGAGACGGAAGCTGAGGTGGACAACTTCGCCTTCCGCATCTACCGCGCGCCGACAAACAACTTCGCTCAGGCTGTGCAGGTGGCGCAGGTGCCTGCGGCGATGGGCGGCGCGAGCGGCGCGAGTTACGCCCACACCGACGAAGTGCCCGCTGACGGCGTGTGGTGGTACTGGCTGGCGGATGTGAGCACCAGCGACGTGGAGACCGTGCACACGCCCGCAGCGCAGGCGCGCGTCGGCGTGGTGCATCGCGCCTGGTTGCCACTGATCATGCGCTGACAACATCGGGTGAGGGACAGCCACATGGGCGGCGTGCTGCGCTGCCCGGCTGTCCCTCATCTGGAAGATGTCGGACGCGCCGAGAACCAACATGCGATGATCAAGTTGCGACGCTGGGTGAGCGCGATGGGCGCACTCGCGGTGTGCTGCATGAGCGTAGCTGCGCCGACGGCACAGGCGAACACCCCTTTCGTCGTGCAACGCACAGCGGATGGCTGGCTGCTGCGCTGGTCGTTTGCGTCACCAGAGGGCGCGCAGCGCTTTGCTTCTCATCGCTGGCAGTTACCCGACAATCGCGAACTGCCTTATCTGGCGTTCCTGTTGGCGATGACTGCGGACGCGCTCCCTGAAGTGCGCGTGAAGCGCCTGGAGTTGCAGCACCTGGATGCGGGCGCCATGTCGCTGCCAGTTGTGGATTGCGGCGTCGCGTGCCCGTCCAACGATGCTACGCCTGTGCCAGATGCGCCAGTGCGCCTGGAAGCCGCTGGGATCATGCGCGGCGTGCGCATGGCGCGCGTGCAGGTCTTTCCGCTGCTGCCCACGTCGCAGGGCTGGCATTTCTGGCTGCGCGGCGAAGTCGAGCTGCTGATGCCGCAGCGCGTCGCGCAGTTTAAGAGCACCGCTGTGATGCCGCCCGACCCGTTGTTGGGTGTGTTGCAACCGCACCTGCTCGGCGGTGCAGATGCGACGACGGCGCCGCCTATCCCGCGTGGTGTGCTGCCTGCCGCGGTGGGCAATGCGCCTGTGCGCGCGTTCGTGGAAGTTGCCGTGCCTGGTTGGGTGCAGATCACGCGCGCAATGCTGGACGCCGCTCAGTTCCCCGTCGTCTCGCCGCATCGGTTGCGCTTGCGTCGCGGCAGCGCGGACGTGCCGATGCGCTGGGAGGGCGACGCCGACGACGATTTCGAGCCGGGCGAGCGGCTGCTGTTCTTCGCCGAGCCGCGCTTTAGCCGCTACGCCGACTTTGATGTGTGGACGCTGGACGTTAGTGCTGTCCCCGTGCCGCGCATGTCCATGCGCGCGGCGCCGCTGGAGGGCTTGCCGCTCGCGCCGCTCGAAGTGGCGCATGTGGCAGAGCAGAACCTTGTCTATACGTCGGACTGCGCATGTGGTCGCCTGCCGCTATTGCGCGACGGAGACCGCTGGGCGTGGCTGGCGCTCCAGCGCGGGCAGGTGGCGACCTTCACGCTGGCGCTCTCACCTGCGCCGCTTGCCTCACATCCTGCGGAGTTGACGGTGTGGATGCTCGGCTACACCGACCCGCCTGCCGACCCTGACCATCGCGCGCAGGTGTGGCTAAATGGCGTCTTGCTGGGCGAATCGGTGTGGAACGGCAAACAAGCCGTCACCGCCACCTTCACTGTGTCGCCTGGCTTGTTGAGCGCCAGCGCTGTGGTCACAGTTGCGCTGCCGGGTGTTGCGGGCATAAGCGTGGAAGGCATGTGGGTGGATGCGCTGCAAGTGCGCTACCGCATCAGTGCGTCCGATCCGCCAGCGCAAATCGGCTGGGGCGAAGCCCAGCCGCGCGCCTATCAGCTTCCAGTTGCCAACTACTTGCTCGATGTCACTGACCCCGACCAGCCGCAACTGATTGCGCCGACACAGGGGATAAGCGGCGTGCAATTTGCCGACCCCGCGCACCTGCCGCTACCACGCCGTTATGCGCTGATCACGCAGGTGGTCTCGCCGCTGCGCGTGCGTTCGCCAGAGCCGTTAAACCTAGCGCAAGGCGACTACCACATCATCACGCACGCGCACTTCGCGCCAGCGCTGACGCCGCTCATCGCGCGCCGCCAGGCGCAGGGGCGCAGGGTGGTGACGCAAACCGTGCAGGCGATCTACGACCACTTCGGCGACGGACGCCCCGACCCGGAAGCGGTGCGCACCTATCTGGCACAGCGCTACTTCCACGATGCACCGCGCCCCGCCTACATCTTGCTGGTGGGCGATGGCACGCTTGACCCGAAGCGCTATCGCCCCACCTCACCGCCGACCTGGCTGCCGCCCTACCTGGCGGACGTGGACCCGTTTCTCGGCGAGACCGCCGCCGACAACCGCTTCGTCGCAGTGGATGGCAATGACGCCCTGCCCGACATGGCGATTGGTCGGCTGCCAGTGAACACGCTCACTGAGGCGCAGACAGTGGTCGCCAAAATCCTCACCCACGAGGATGCGCTGGTCACGGGTGCGCATCGGCGCGTGTTGCTGGTTGCTGATAACGCGGACGCCGCTGGCAATTTCCCCGCGAAAGCATCCGCGCTGGCGGCGGCTGTGCCGCCCACGTTCACCGCTGTTGTTGCCGCCATGCACACCCCCGCGCACTTCACCGAAACGCGCCAGACGTTGCTGAACACCTGGAACAGCGGCGCGTATGTGATCGCCTTTTGGGGTCATGCATCGCCGCGCCAGTGGGCTGCCGAGCGGCTGTTCCACCGCGATGACGTGGCTTCGCTGCGGGCTGCGTCTGCATCGCCAGTGGTGCTGGGCATGAGCTGCTTCACCGCGCGCTTCCAGGAGCTGCAAGATGCGCTCGACGAGACGCTGCTGCGCGCGACTGAACGAGGCGCAGTGGCGACGTGGGGTTCTACGGGCTTGAGCATTTCCTCAGGACACGAGCCGCTCGCTGCCGGTTTCATCCGCGCCTTGTCTGATGTGGGCAACGCGCGGCTGGGCGATGCCGCCTTCGCCGGCAAGGCGCAGCTTGCCGCTGGCAGCCTGCATCTGGACCTGCTGGACACTTTCACGCTGCTCGGCGATCCTGCCATGCCGTTCAACGCGCGATTTGCGCGCGAACATTACCTGCCCATCGTTCGCCGCTAATTTCATCTCAAAAAGGAGTGTGCTACATGAAGCAACCTGTTCACTCGGCACAACGCACATTGCGGCTGTTTGTGACTGCGGGGATGCTGATCGCACTGGTGCTTGCTGGTGCAGCCGTTTTCTCGATCCTGCCCTCGCCAGCGGTGCCAGCCGCGCCAGTGGGTTTCACCGAGACGCCCACTTTCACCCCCCTGCCGCCGACCGACACGCCGACTTCCGTGCCGCCAACCAACACGCCGACTTCCGTGCCGCCAACCAACACGCCGACTTCCGTACCGCCGACCGAAACACCTACGCCTACACCTCCCACTTCGACTCCGCCACCGCCACCTCCTCCGCCGCCACCCCCACAGCCGACTAGCACGCCGCTGCCAGTGATCTCCGACCCCTACATCATCAAATCGGTGAACGTGGAGCAGGCGCAGCCAGGCGAGGAGATCGTGTTCACCATCGAGGTGGTGAACCCCAATAACGTCAGCCTGAACAACGTGGTGGTGGGCGATCAACTCTCGCCGCTGGTCGAATATATCAGCGCCGATGTGCCGCGCGGCGCGCTCAGCTTTGACAGCGCGACAAACACCTGGACGCTGCACCTGGACAGCATGGCGCCTGGCGAGCGTCTGGTGTTCACGATCCGCACGCGCGTCCGCAGCGACGTGGTGCCGCCGAATGCCGTCATCAACACAGCGGTGTTGACCAGCTCGCAAGGCGTGACCGTCTCCAACACCACCAACACGCTGATTGTGCCGTTGCGCCTGCCGCAAACCGGCAGCCGCTGAAGCGCGCGGGGTGGGGCGGTGGCTCGCTCAACGCACGCTGGGCAGAAAGCCACCGCCCTGTTCCTGCAACAACTGCAGCAGCTCCTCGCGTCGCACCAGCGCCAGGTCCCCTGGAATGGTGAGCTTAAGCGCGCTGAGGGCGTGACCCCAGCGCAGCGCTTCGTCTAAGGGGTGATCGAGCAGCCGTGCGGCGATGAAGCCGGCGTCGAAGGCGTCGCCCGCGCCGATGCGGTCCACCACTTGGCTCACTTTGAACGGCTGCTCCACCGAAAAGCGCGCCTGTGCGGTGCAGGCAATCGCGCGCGCCTCGCCGCAGGTCATCACCAGGCAGCCGCAGCCAAGCTGATCGCGGAGCATCCCGGCGGCAGCGTCGGCGTCGGCGGGCGCACCGAACAGCGTGACCGCGTCGCGGTGTGCGAGGAAGGCGTAATCGCACAGGGCGAGCAGCGGCTTGAGCGCTTCGGCTGCTTCGTCGGGTGACCAGAGCAGGGCGCGGTAGTTCACGTCCAGCGAGGTGATGACCCCGTGCGCGCGGGCGAATTGCAGCGCCTCTAGCGTGAGGCGGCGACAATGCTCGCTCAGCGCGGGGGTGATGCCGGTCATGTGCAGCCAGCGGCTAGCGGTGATGCGCGCCGTGTCCAAGTCGGCAAAGGTCATGCGGCTGGCGGCGGAGTGGGCGCGGTCGTAGATCACGCGGTTGGGGCGTGGCGACGTCGCCAGCTCGATGAAATACAAACCCAATCGCTCGCCGGCGACGAAGCACACGCCGCCTGTGTCCACGCCGTGTCGGGTGATGACCGAGGCGACCCAGTGCCCCAGTGGGTTGTCAGGCAGGCGCGAGAGCCACGCCGTGCGAAAGCCGAGCTGCGCCAGGTTGATCGCCACGTTCGACTCCGCGCCGCCCACCTGCATATCCAGCGTGGTCGCCTGCGCAAGCCGCTGGAAAGCGGGCGGCGAGAGCCGCAGCATTGCCTCGCCAATAGTGACGATGTCCAGAGATTTCGACATGGGCGATGCGCGCTAACGGATGTGAGGGCGATACGCCATCGCTAGCAGCTCCATCGTGTGCATCACCAGGATGCTCACGTCGAGGTGATGCAGATGTGTCTGGATTTGCACCATGCAGCCGATGTTCGACGTGGCGACGGCGTCAGCGTTGGTGCGCAGGATGCTGCGCGCTTTGCGCTCGCCCAGTTGGTGCGCGATGTGCGGATGTTCCATGTTGTATGTGCCGGCGGAGCCGCAGCAAATTTCGCCTTCGGGGATTTCGACCACTGCTACGTTTGGAATGCTGCGCAGCACGCGACGCGGCGCACCCCACACGCCCTGCGCGTGAGCCAGGTGACAGGCGTCGTGGTAAGCCACTGTCATCGGTTGCGGCAACGGGTGCGGGGGACGCAACCCCAGCGCGTCGAGGAACTCGTTCACATCGCGCGCCTTTTGGCTGAAGGACTGCGCGCGCTGCGCATCGGCGGTGTCTTGGAAGATCAGCGCGTATTCCTTCAGCGCCGAGCCGCATCCTGCGGCGTTGGTGACGATGGCGTCCACCTCGTCCACAGGGAAGGCGCGCAGGTTGCGCCGACCAAGCTTCATCGCAGTGGGCATATCGCCCGTGTGCAGCGCCAGCGCGCCGCAGCAGTGTTGTTGCGGCGGCACGATCACCTCCACGCCGTTAGCGGTGAGCACTTCGATAGTAGCCTGGTTGATGCGCGGGGCGAGCGCCTGCTGCACGCACCCCGCCAGCAGCGCCACGCGCGCGCGGCGCTCCCCAGTGGCTGGATAGTGCGGTCGCAGCGGCATGGGCGGCGGCAACTGATCGGGCAGCAACTGAAGCATTGCGCGCAGTTTGCGCGGCAGGAACTGGCTGAGCGGCGCAGCCAGCCGCCCCAGCGCAGCGGCAGCGCGGAAGCGGCGCGGGCTGGGCAGCGTCTCGCGGAGCAGCAGGCGCGCTATCGCCTCGTCGGATGGGCGCTTGCGTCGCGGCTCGGTGTGCGCGCGATAGGCGGTGAGCAGTGCCCCGTATTGCACACCCGCCGGACAGGCAGTGACGCACGCCTGGCAACCCAGGCATTGATCCACAAACGGCGCGGCTTGTTGGGCGGTGAGCGTCCCCTCTAGCACGCCTTTCATCAGCAAAATGCGCCCGCGCGGCGAGTTCATCTCGTCGCCGAGCACTTTGTAAGTGGGGCAGGCGGGCAGACAAAAGCCGCAGTGCACGCAAGCAGAGACCGCTGCGGCGGCAGCGTCGCCCAGCGGTCCGAGTCGTTCAGTCGGGATGTGATGTTGCATAGAGGGACAGGCGCGGTTCAGCCGAATTTGTTTTGCGGGTCGAGCGCCCGCTTTAAGCGTTCTGCGAATGGGTTGAACGGGCGGTAGCCGATGCAAGGATCTGCGATTTGGCTGCGCATCACCATGCCGCTCAGCCGCAACGAGGAGAGCAGCGCATCCATCGCCGCGATGTCTGCTGCGGCGATCCACGCCACGTTGCCACCCACGCTGTAGCGTCGCTTTGCCCGCGCAACGCGGGCATCCAGCGTTGGGATCAGGCGCGGCGTGAGCGGCACTTTGATTAGCGCCTCGCCCGCGTCTAGCCAGCCCATTTCGCGCGCCTCTCGCCAGAACGCTTCCTCCTCTGCGCCGCTGAGCACCTCGCCGCTGCCGATCAGGTGGCGCACGCGGTCCAGGCGTTGCGGCAGGGCGCTGGCGATGCCGCCCACGCGCACCCACAACGCAGGGCGCGCGTGTTCCATCACCACGTCCACCGCGTTGAGGTCGAGCGGGCTGTGAGTGAGTTTGGGCAGCAGGTTGAGCGCGTCTTCCAGCGAGGGCATTGGCGCGCGCAGCGAGGCGTATGCCTCGGGCTTGGGGAACACTTTGAAGCTCAGCTCCACCAGCAGCCCCAGCCGCCCACAACTGCCGACGAACAGCTTGGGGTAATCGAATCCGGCGGCGTTCTTCACCACTTTGCCGCCGCCCCGCACAAGGTTGCCGTTGCCCTCGATGAAGCGCACGCCGATGACAAAATCGCGCGCGCCGCCGTAGCGGTACCGCTCTGGTCCGCAGGCGTTCATCGCCACAGTGCCGCCGATGGTCGCGCCGCTCTCCGCGAAGAGTGGGTCGAACGGCAGATATTGCCCTTGCGAAGCGAGCAGCGCCTGCACCTCCGCCACAGGCGTGCCCGCTGCGACGGTGATCACGAACTCGCTGGGTTCATATTCAACGACCCCGCACAGCGCGGTGGCGTCGAGCTCGATGTAACCGCTGAGCGGCGAAACGTGCTTGCTGCCGTTGCCGCGCACATGCACGCGCCGATGCTCGCGCACCAGCGCCTGCAATTCTGCGACTGTGTCCAAACATGTTGAGGTCGCGTTCACTGTGCTCACTCCCGTGCGATGACACCAGCGCGCTCCAGCGGGTGCGCGCCGAGAGGCGGACGTGCCGGCGCGGAGTCTTCGGAGAGGCGTTTGCCGCGATTGGCGATGTGCTTGGGGTCCACCGCGTCGCGTGTGGCGCGCATGCACGTCATCTCCGCAGGTCCGAATTGGCGCGGCATGAAGCGTCGCTTCTCGATGCCCACGCCGTGTTCGCCGGTGATCGAGCCGCCCAGGCGGATGCACACGTCAATGATTTCGCTGGCAAGTTCCTCGGCGCGTTCGTAGCTGCCGGGCTGTCTGCCGTCGAACATGATCAGCGGGTGCAGGTTGCCATCGCCAGCGTGGAAGACGTTCGCCACGCTGATTCCCCACTTCTGGCTCAGCCGTTCGATCTCCGCCAGCGCCTCGCCCAGGCGGCTGCGCGGCACAACGCCATCTTGCACGATGTAATCAGGGTAGAGCCGCCCCGCTGCGCTGAAGGCGCTCTTGCGCCCTTTCCAGATTTTGAGCCGCTCTTCTTCGTTGTGCGCCACCTTGATGAGGTACGGCTGCGAGGCTTCCAGCACGCCCTGCAGTCGCTCCCACTCCGCCTCTACCTGGTGTCGTTCGCCCTCCAGCTCCACGATCAGCAGCGCGGCTGCGTCTGTGGGGTAGCCAGGATGTACGGCTGCCTCCACCGCCTGGATGGAGAGGTGGTCCATGATCTCCAGCGCGCCGGGCAGGATGCCCGACGCGATCACGCGCGAGACGGCGTCGCCGGCGGCTTGCAAGCTGTGATAAGCTGCGAGGACGGTGCGGTATGTCTCTGGCTTGGGCAGCAGGCGCACGGTGATCTCTAGCGCGATGCCAAACAGCCCTTCGCTCCCCACAAACATGCCCACGTAGTCCGCGTCTGTGCTCTCCAGGCTTTCGCTGCCGAGCTGCGTCACCTCGCCGTCGGGCAGCACCACTTTCAGCGCCAGCACGTGATTGCTGGTCATGCCGTATTTCAGGCAGTGCGCGCCGCCGCTGTTGAAAGCCACGTTTCCGCCGATGGTGCACACTGGCTGGCTGGATGGGTCTGGTGCAAAAAGCAACCCGTGCACAGCGACGGCGCGCGTGATGTCCAGGTTGATCACGCCTGGTTCGACCACGGCAAGCCGTTGCTCGAGGTCCACTCGCAAGATGCGGTTGAGCCGGTTGAGCGCGATCACGACGCCATCTGGCACAGGGGTGGAGCCGCCGCTCAGGCTGGTGCCGCTGCCACGCGCCACAAAGGGCACGTCGAATTGATGACACAGCCGCACCGTCTGGATCACTTCCTCCTGCGATTCTGGGATCACCACGCACAGCGGCTGTTCTCGAAACGTCATCAGCGCGTCGCACGCGTAGGGCGCCAGCGCGGCGGGTTGAGTGAGCAGGCGCTCTTGCGGAAAGACACGCCAGAGCGCGTCAAGAAAAGCGGCTGGTGCATTCATGCCGAAGGAGAGTGTAGTGCAGCCTGCATGAGGCGCTATGTCTCACTCAGAAACTTTTGAAGCGCAGCGTTAAACTGCGTCGGCTGCTCCAGCGGGCTCATGTGTCCTGCGTCCGCGATCACCATCAGTCGCGCGTTGGGGATGCCTTGTGCCATTACCTGTGCGTCCGCAAGCAGCGAGATCGCGTCGGCATCGCCGGTGATGACCAGCGTGGGCGCTTGAATTTGGCTGAGCTGGTCGCGCATGTCGCGTCGGTTTGCCAGCGCGCGCAGCGCAGCGACGATGCTGCCGGGCGCGTTCGCCTCGATCATCGCGCGCAGGGTCGCCTCCAGGCGCGCCAGGTTGCCCGGCGCCACCAGTCTTGGCAGCATCTCATCGGCGATGGCGCGGGCGCCTTCGGCGCGCACGCGGGCAGCTTGCCGCTCGCGGTTGGCGCGCGCTTCGGGCGTGTCTGCGCTGGCTTTGGTGTTGCACAGCACCAGCCGCCGCACAAGCTGCGGATATTTGCGCCACAGCGCGAACGCAACATAGCCGCCCATAGATAAGCCACACACCGTAGCCTGGCTCACGCCATGCTGCGCCAGCAGCGCCGCGGCGTCGTCGGCGAAGTCGTCTATGGTGAGCGGCTCGTCGCCGGTCAGCGGTGGGTTTGCGCCGAACCCGCGCAGGTCTGGCGCCAGGCAGTGAAACGTTTCGCCAAACGCGGCGAGTTGGTGTTGCCACATGGTGTGGTTGAGCGGGAATCCGTGCAGGAAGAGCAACGTCTCCTTCATGCGTTCCTCCCGATCAGGCGTCGGGCAAGCTCCAGCAAGTGCGCGCGGGCGGGCGTCTCTGGGAGGTGGCGCAGCGCTTCTAGCGCGCGCTGGTGCGCTTCGCCTGCGAGGCGCTCGGCGTAATCGCGTCCCCCGGCTTGCTCGACAGCGGTGGTTGCCCACGCCAGCTCCGCTTCGCTGAGCGGCGCGCGGTCATGGAAGTAGCGCTGGCGCAGGTCGGCGTTGCGTTCGGCGGCGTAGAGCACGGGAAGCGTCTTTTTGCGATGAGCGAGATCGCTGCTGTGCTTGCCCGTCTGGGTTGGGTCGCCCCAAATGCCGAGCAGGTCATCCTGAATTTGAAAGGCGACGCCTAGCTGGTGTCCGAACTCAGCCAGCGCGCGCGTTTGCTCTGGCATCGCACCGGCGAGCAGCGCGCCGATCTCACAACATGCCGCGATGAGCGCAGCGGTCTTGCCCGCGATCATGTGCATGTAGTCTGCGGTGGTGAGGTCGTTGCGCGACTCGAAGCTTAAATCCAGGTGTTGACCGATGGTGAGCTGCACGCACATCTGGTCGAAGGTGCGCATGGCGGCGATCACGCGCGCATCCTCCGCCCCGCGCTCCGCACAGCGCAGCAGCGCCAGGTGCGCCAGGGCGAACATCGCGTCGCCGGCGTTGATGGCTTGCGCATCGCCCCACAATCGCCAGAGTGTGGGGCGACCGCGCCGCAGCTCGTCGCGGTCTTCGATGTCATCGTGGATCAGGGAGAAGTTGTGCAGCAGCTCAACGGCTGCTGCGGCGGGCAGCGCAGCGTGCGCATCGCCGTTGCACGCCGCGCATGCCAGAAGCAACAGCGCAGGGCGCAGGCGCTTGCCGCTGGGTGCGCGGCTGGCGTTGCCGTTCGCATCGGCGAAGCCGAGGTGGTACTTCAACATGGTGCTGAAGAGTGGGGGCGCGGGGTGGCTCTCGATCACAGCCGACATCTCCGCCTCGATGCGGGGCAACCAGTCGGCGAGGAAGTCGTTCAGCGTTGCAGGGCGCGTTGTGCTCGGGCTAGCCATGCCGTGAATTGTAGAGCCAACTCGTGCTATGCCTGGCGCCGCGCGCGGCAAGGGCGCGCCTGCGCTCAGCTCCCGCACGAGTCGTACAATAACCAGCACATGTCATCCGCCATTCAAGAGATCGAGCGCCGATACACCTCTGGCGTGTACCCCAAGCGCGATCTGACCATCGTGCGCGGCGAGGGGGCGGTGCTGTGGGACGATCAGGGGCGCGCGTATGTGGATTGCGTCGGCGGACAGGGAGTGAGCACACTCGGTCACGCCAACCCCGCCGTTGCGCGCGCGATTGCAGAGCAAGCGGCGCGCCTGATCTCCTGCCCGGAGATTTTTTACAACGACCGCCGCGCGGAGTTTGAAGCGCTGCTCGTCTCGCTGTTGCCCAGCAATTTGCAGCGCGTGTATCTGTGCAACAGCGGCGCCGAGGCGGTGGAGGCAGCCATCAAGTTCGCGCGTCTGAGCACGGGGCGGCCCAAGATCATTGCGGCGGTGCGCGGCTTTCACGGCCGCACAATGGGCGCGCTGAGCGCCACCTACGAGCCGAAATACCGCGAGCCGTTCCAGCCGCTGGTGCCAGGCTTCTCGCACGTGCCGTTTAACAACATTGCCGCGCTGGAGGCTGCGGTGGACGACCAAACTGCTGCGGTCATGCTTGAACCCGTGCAAGGGGAGGGCGGGGTGCATCCCGCACAACCAGAGTATCTGCAAGCTGCGCGCGAGATCACCCAGCGCCACGGCGCGCTGCTGATCGCCGACGAGGTGCAGACTGGCTTCGCCCGCACAGGCAAATGGTTCGCTGTCGAGCACAGCGGCGTGATGCCAGACCTGCTGGCGATGGGCAAAGCTATCGCGGGCGGTGTGCCGATGGGCGCGGTGGGCATCGCCGATACGGTGCAGCACCTGGTTCCTGGCACACATGGCAGCACCTTTGGCGGCAACCCACTCGCTTGCGCGGCGGGCATCGCCTCGATTCAAGAAATGCAGCGCCTCGATCTGCCGCGCCAGGCGGCTGAGAAGGGCAGCTACTTCAAAGAGCGCCTGGAGGAGATCAACGCGCCGGTCATCCGTGAGGTGCGCGGGTTGGGTCTGTTGATCGGCGTGGAGCTGCGCACCAAAGTCGCGCCGTATCTGCGCGCGTTGCAGGCGGAGGGCGTGCTGGCGTTGCCAGCAGGCTTGAACGTGCTGCGCTTTCTGCCGCCCGCAGTGATCGCGCGCGAGCAAATAGACTTTGTGGTGGAGAAGGTGGCGAAGGTGCTGCGGAACGGTCAACTGTCGCATGGGGGATAAGACGGCATGGGCAGTTACTCGGAACAGATGCTCACCTCGCGCAGCGACGCGCGCATCTTCACGCGCCACTGGTTGCCCGATGCGCCCCCGCGCGGCGCGGTGGTGATCGCGCATGGCATCTTCGAGCATAGCGGTCGCTACCTGGACATCGCCACCCACCTCATGCAGCAGGGCTATGCCGTCTGGGCGTTTGACCATTACGGTCACGGGCAGTCCGACGGTCCGCGCGGCTACATCGAGTACGACAATCAATACGTGGACGACCTGGATCAAATTGTTTGCCTGGCGATGGAGGAGCTGGGCGACAAGCCCGTGCTGCTCGGTCACAGCATGGGCGGCACAATCGCGGCGTTGTATGCCGTGCGCCGCTGTGAGCGCGTGCGTGGGGTGATCCTCTCTGCGCCAGCGCTGCGCGTATATGCCTCGCCGATCAAGGTGTGGCTGGGGCGGCTGGCGTGCAAGTTCGCGCCGCAAGCCACCATGCCCAGCGGCTTGGACAACGTGCCCGCCACGCACGATCCCCAATGGGAGGACTGGAAGCGCAACGACCCGCTCAAGCACAATCGCCTCACGCTGCGCGTGGCGCGCTTCATCGTGGACGCCGGCGCAGAGGCGCGCGCGAAGGCATCTGCCTTGACTGTGCCCGTGCTGGTCCTGCTGGCGGGGCAAGATGCCTACGTGGACAATCGCGGCGCGCGCGAGTTCTTCGAGCGCCTGCCGTCTGCTGCGCGCGAGCTGCACGAATACCCCGACTTCTATCACGAGGTGCTCAAAGAGCGCGGCTGCGAGGTCGTCTGGCAGACGATGGACGAATGGCTGGCGCGCGTCACCCAGCGCGATGGGGGCAATATGCGCCCCACAGCGGCGCAGCAGGGATAAGGACGTTGTATCCAGCCTCGCTTCGTCTCGGTGTGGTTGCAGCAACCATAGCGCGAGGCGAGGTAAACCAAATGTCGAACCCAGGCTCCATTGTTAAGTTCCGCAACCGCCTCTGGGTGCTGCTGCCGCATCCAGACTCTCATTGCTACGCATTGCGCCCGCTGACCGGCGCAACTGACGAGACGCTCGTTCTGCACAAGTGAGAGAGATGATGGACGCAGCAGAGAAAGTCGCACGTCAACGGTTGAGTGTCTTGCAGCTAGCTGAAGCGCTCGGTAATGTCAGCGCAGGCGACCGTGCAGTCCATTCTGGATAAACACGGGATGAGCACGCGCTACGAGCGGCTGCTCAAGCTGGAGGCAAAGCACCTACCGAAGAGCCGAAGGGCAATGCCCTGAGCCTGTCGAAGGGCATGGGCAGACGACCGATTGAGACCATCGAGTCGTACCTCCAAGAGTGTAAACAGAGAAGGTTGACAATTTAGCCGAGCATCCCTGGTATCTGGTGCGATGACGGGCGCGTCAGGGGTGATGCAATTGGTATGACGAAACCGAGTTCGATAGGAGAAGCGTATGGAAATCGTCACCGTCTCCCCCAAGTATCAGGTCGTGCTTCCCAAAACGGCGCGCAACGCTCTGGGCGTGAAGGTCGGGCAAAAGATGGTCGTCTTTGCCTATGACCGCCGCATCGTCCTGGTGCCAGAACGCCCGATCCAGGAAGCGCGCGGCTCCCTCAAGGGCATGGATACCACCGTCGAGCGCGAGGAGGACCGCTTGTAAACGTTGTTGATTCCTCCGGCTGGCTGGAATACTTCGCCGATAGCGAACGCGCTGACTTTTTCGCCCCCGCCATCGAAGACACCGAACATCTACTCGTGCCTGTGGTCTGCCTCTACGAAGTCTTCGAGAAAATCCTCCAAGCCCAGGGGCAAACCACGGCCGAAGTCCGCGCCGCGGACATGATGAAAGGCAAAGTCGTCGAAATCACCGCCTCTACGGCGTTGACTGCTGCTCTGCTTTCCGCCCAGCACGGCTTGCCGATGGCTGATAGCCTGATCCTGGCTGCCGCCCGCGAGCATGATGCCACGCTGTGGACGCAAGATGAACATTTCGCGGGGCTGGAAAACGTGAAGTATTTCCCAAAGGGATGAGACCTGCGCGCCGCCCTGCGAACTGGCCGCCGCTCGTGCGCATTCCGGCAGATCTGAAGTTCAGACATGAGTTGGGACAGGGTGCCGAACCATGGTCAAAAAAGACGATAAAGCGGCGGCAAGAAGGTTCTGCCACGCATTGGCTGAAAGCGACCATTTCTGCTTGAGCAAGATGAACAAGCCGGAATAGCGTTTCCACTTCTTGCCTTGCTTCA